>ERZ1740067.2594-NODE-2594-length-10871-cov-11.884800_pt1 | contig 10871 bp, 11 predicted proteins | sample MGYA00581736_ERZ1740067 | MGnify/ENA primary metagenome ERZ1740067 (study PRJEB43018, sample SAMN04849236) | marine metagenome | isolation source: floating plastic debris | place: Pacific Ocean | collected 2008-08-27 | study: EMG produced TPA metagenomics... | reverse complement strand
CACCGCTACAGTTCCTTGCACCTTACGCTGCGACGTCTATGGCCGAGCACTTCCGTGACAATGGCCGCCACGCGCTGATCATCTATGATGACCTTTCCAAACAGGCGGTTGCCTATCGTCAGATGTCCCTGCTTCTGCGCCGCCCGCCAGGCCGTGAAGCATATCCGGGTGACGTTTTCTATCTCCACTCGCGTCTGCTTGAGCGTTCCGCGAAGTTGGGTGAAGACCACGGTTCCGGTTCCTTGCCAGCTCTGCCTGTCATCGAAACCCAGGGTGGTGACGTTTCGGCGTTTATTCCTACAAACGTGATTTCGATCACCGACGGTCAGATCTTCCTTGAAACGGAACTCTTCTATCAGGGCATCCGTCCTGCGGTGAACACGGGTCTGTCCGTTTCCCGCGTGGGTTCTTCGGCACAAACCAAGGCGATGTCCTCGGTTGCGGGTCCGGTGAAACTGTCCCTCGCGCAGTACCGTGAGATGGCCGCGTTCGCGCAGTTCGGGTCTGATCTTGACGCCTCCACCCAGCAGTTGCTGGCGCGTGGTGCCCGTCTGACAGAACTGATGAAGCAGGCGCAGTATTCGCCACTGACCAACGCCGAAATCGTTTGTGCGATTTTCGCAGGCACCAACGGCTACCTCGACAAGGTCGAAGTCTCTGACGTGGGCCGATTTGAGGCGGGCATGCTGGCGCATCTGCGTGGCAAGCATCAGGACCTGCTCGACGACATCACCAACAACGACCGTAAGGTGAAAGACGAGCTGGCCGACAAGATCAAGGCAGCACTCGACGAATACGCCGCTGACTTCTCGTAAGGGGGCCGGGCAATGCCAAGTCTTAAAGACCTGAAAAACAGGATCGAGTCGGTCAAATCGACCCGCAAGATCACAAAGGCCATGCAAATGGTGGCCGCCGCGAAACTGCGGCGGGCACAGGATGCTGCCGAACAGTCACGCCCTTACACAGAACGTTTTAACGCGGTGATGGGGGCGCTGGCGGCAAGTGTTGGTGACAGCGACAGCGCGCCAAAGCTTCTGAGCGGCACTGGCAAAGACGATGTGCATTTGCTTGTCGTGATGACATCAGAACGCGGGCTGTGTGGTGGCTTTAATGCCAACATCGCGAAAATGGCCAAGCAGAAGGCGACGGAAGTGCTGGGTCAGGGCAAGACGCTCAAGATCTTGACTGTTGGTAAAAAAGGCCGCGACGCCATCAAGCGTGAGTTTGGTGATTACTTTGTCGGCCACGTTGACCTTAGCGAAGTAAAGCGTCTGGGATATGGCGATGCGCAAGGCATTGCCAAAGATATCCTTGGCCGTTTTGACGCTGGTGAATTTGACGTTGCAACTATCTTCTATTCGAAGTTTGTGAATGTGGTCAGCCAGATCCCGACAGAGCAACAGATCATCCCTGCGGCGTTTGATGCGCCCGACGGTGACAGTGAAGAAGCTACCACACTGTATGACTACGAGCCGGATGAAGAGGCTATTCTTGCCGACCTCCTGCCGCGTGGTGTTGCGACGCAAATCTTTTCTGCGCTGCTTGAAAACGGGGCCTCTGAACAGGGCGCTCGCATGAGTGCGATGGACAACGCGACACGCAACGCGGGTGAGATGATCGAAAAGCTGACCATCCAGTACAACCGTTCGCGTCAGGCCGTCATCACCAACGAACTGATCGAAATTATCTCGGGCGCGGAAGCGCTCTAAGGACCGGAGACGAAACATGGCAAACGCAACAGGCAAAATCACCCAGGTGATCGGCGCCGTCGTGGACGTTCAGTTCGACGATGCCCTGCCGGCTATTTTGAACTCGCTGACCACTGACAACAACGGCAAACGCCTGGTTCTGGAAGTGGCGCAGCACCTTGGCGAAAACTCGGTACGCACCATCGCGATGGACGCCACCGAAGGCCTCGTCCGTGGCGCACCTGTCGAAGATACAGGCGCCCCGATTCAGGTGCCGGTTGGCAAAGCCACACTTGGCCGTATCCTGAACGTGACCGGTGATCCGGTTGACGAAAAGGGTCCTGTTGAAACTGACGAAAGCCGTGCAATCCACGGCGACGCGCCAGAGTTCTCGGCTCAGTCGACTGAAACCGAAATCCTGACCACAGGCATCAAGGTTATCGACCTCCTCGCGCCTTACACCAAAGGTGGTAAGATCGGCCTCTTCGGTGGTGCGGGCGTGGGTAAAACCGTTCTCATTATGGAACTGATCAACAACATCGCGAAGGTGCACTCTGGTCTGTCCGTGTTCGCGGGCGTGGGTGAGCGGACGCGTGAGGGCAACGACCTCTACCACGAGATGATCGAATCCGGCGTTATCGTTCCCGAAAACATGCAGGACTCGAAGATCGCGCTGGTCTACGGCCAGATGAACGAGCCTCCCGGTGCGCGTATGCGTGTTGCTCTGTCCGGTCTGACATTGGCCGAACAGTTCCGCGACGAATCCGGTTCTGACGTTCTGTTCTTCGTCGACAACATCTTCCGCTTTACGCAAGCGGGTTCCGAGGTGTCCGCTCTCTTGGGTCGTATTCCTTCCGCTGTGGGCTATCAGCCGACACTCGCAACCGACATGGGCGCGATGCAGGAACGGATTTCTTCGACCAAGAACGGGTCGATCACATCTGTGCAGGCCGTTTACGTGCCTGCGGACGACCTTACTGACCCGGCGCCTGCCACATCGTTTGCGCACCTTGACGCGACAACCGTTCTGGATCGTTCGATTTCGGAAAAAGGCATCTACCCAGCTGTGGACCCGCTTGGTTCCACATCGCGTCTGCTTGATCCGCTGATCATCGGTGAAGAGCACTACAAAGTCGCAACCGACGTGCAGCAGGTTCTGCAGCGCTACAAGTCGCTTCAGGACATCATCGCGATCCTCGGCATGGACGAACTGTCCGAAGACGACAAATTGACCGTGGCCCGTGCCCGCAAGATCGAACGCTTCCTGTCGCAGCCGTTTGACGTTGCGAAGGTCTTTACCGGGTCTGACGGCATTCAGGTTCCGCTGGAAGACACAATTGCATCGTTCAAGGCGGTTGTGGCTGGTGAATACGACCACCTGCCAGAAGGTGCGTTCTACATGGTTGGCGGCATCGAAGATGTGAAAGCCAAAGCCGAGAAGATGGCAGCAGAAGCCGCCTAAGGCTCATCGCTCCTCGCGGAGCTTTTCGCGAGGAGGCCCAGTTGGGCCAATGAGCGTCTAGAAGGAGACACCCATGGCAGAGACCATGCAATTCGATCTGGTCAGCCCCGAACGCAGCTTGCTATCGGCGCAAGTCAAATCGGTGCAAATTCCTGGTGCAGATGGCGACATGACCGCGATGCCAAACCACGCTCCGCTGATCACCACGTTGCGTCCCGGTATCCTGTCGGTGGAAACCGAAAAAGGCACCGAGGAATTTGTCGTCACCGGTGGTTTTGCCGAATTGGGCGAAGGCCTATCCGTTCTGGCCGAACGCGCCGTGCCGAAAGGCGATGTGGATCAGGCCGCCTATGAGGCGATGGTTGACGAGGCGCAAAACACCTACAACCAGACCAAAGAAGCGTTCAAAAACGAACCTGGCCCTGTAGATGACGCTGCCAAGCTGTTGTCCGATATGGTGGCGATCGGTGGCCACATCGGCCTTAGCCCGAAACAGCCATCGCTCTGACCACAATACGTTTTGCAAATGCAAAGCCCCGCAGCGATGTGGGGCTTTTTCGTTTCGGCACTCTGTGCCTTTATGCATCCGGTGTTCGGAGTTTTGAGGCGTTTGATGCAAATCGTAAATAGTACGCGTGTTGGGATCGCTGAGGGATCGGTCGACCTTTTTTCGGACTTTGAAGAAGGCGGTGACATGTGGACGGGTGAAGGGTCACGCGTGCGCAGCCAGCAGGTGACCTTCGATCACCCGTTTTCTGCGCCACCTGCCGTCCACGTTTCGTTGACGTTGTGGGACATGGACAGTGCACATAACGTGCGCGCCGACCTTAAAGCTGAAAACGTCACAGCCACTGGGTTTGATGCGGTGTTTCGAACATGGAAAGACACACGCGTTGCACGTGTTCGGATTTCGTGGATGGCAGTGGGCAGCGTCAGTTGCGAGGATGACTGGGATGTCACTTAACGCGCTTCAATCTTCAGATTTGGTTAACCGACTGGCCAGTCTTTGCAGCATTTTCGAACACTGCGCCAACTGATCGAGAGCCACATACTCGTCCGCTTTATGGGCTTGATCAATCGAACCAGGTCCGCAAACCACCACGTCCATACCGAGGTTCTGAAAAATTCCGGCTTCGGTACCGAACGACACAACGTCTGCTCCGTTCGCTCCGGTAAGTTCAGCGACGATCCGACGAGCTTCGTTATCTTGAACGGGTTCAAGACCGGCGACTTTTCCAATGATTTCGGTTGCAATAGATGTATCGGCTGAGACGGCCTGCATGTCCGGCAACAACTCTGTTTCACAATAGGCTTTCAAACTGTCTTTCACGTATGTCGCGTCGCTTTTTTGAACCGGGCGCATTTCCCAATCCACCTGGGCCGTTGGGGCGATCACGTTATGCGCCACGCCTCCATGCACGGCTCCGACGTTTATCGTGGTCCATGGTGGGTCAAAGCGGCTGTTCATCGGGGCGCGGCGGCGCAGTTGATTTTTGAGATAGAGCAGATGGCTGACATACCGCGCCGCGAATTCAACTGCGTTTACCCCGTCATCAGGTAGCGACCCATGGCCGGGCAGACCAGTGAAGCGTGTCGTGTATTCGTAGCAGCCTTTGTGACCTTCGATGATGCGCATCTCTGTCGGCTCGCCAATGACCGCAACTGAGGGTGAAATGCCTTTCTCGCGCCATGCCTTTGCTAGGTGTTGTGCGCCAAAGCAACCGATCTCCTCGTCATAGGTGAAGGCGAAATGCAAAGGCCGGTTGCGCACTGATTTGGCAAACAACGGTGCATGTGCCAGCGTTGCCGCGATGAACCCCTTCATGTCACACGTGCCGCGTCCGTACAGGCGACTATCCCGCTCGACCATCACAAATGGATCGCTGGACCACTCCTGGTCCGTCACAGGCACAACGTCAGTGTGGCCGGACAGAACGATTCCACCATTTCTCAGAGGACCCAGCGTCGCGAAAAGATTGGCCTTCCGCCCATCTGGCGCGTACATCAGGTCCACTTTCGCGCCAACGTCATCGAGCAAACCGGCGATGTAATCGATCATGTCTAGATTGCTGTCCGCGGAAACAGTCGGAAACGCGATCAGATCTCGCAGGATGTCTGTTGTACGGTCCAGCATCCGGTAGGTTCAGTTCTTAACAAAGAGCTTGCGGTCAACCTTGCACAGCGGTTCCGCAGCGCCCGCGTCATTGATCAGGATCGTCTCGGTTGTCTCAAGCCCCCATGTGTCCATCCAGAGCGCAGGCATGAAGTGAAAGGTCATCCCTGGCTCGAGCACTGTGTTGTCTTCGGGTCTGATCGACGCCGTGCGTTCGCCCCAGTCCGGCGGATAGCTTAGGCCAATCGGATACCCGCATCTCCCTTCTCGGTGGATACCGTGATCTTTGAGAACACCGATAAACGCGTTTGCGACATCACATGTGCGGTTGCCCGCGCGCGCGGCGTTCAGGCCCGCTTCGATCCCTTCCAATTGCGCCTGTTCGGCATCCCGCATCTCTTGCGGGGGTGTGCCAAGAAACACCGTTCGGCACAGCGGCGCGTGGTAGCGGCGGTAGCAGCCCGAGAGTTCAAAGAAAGTCGCTTCGCCTTCGCGCATTTCATCGCCGTTCCACGTCAAATGCGCAGCCGTGGCATCCAGACCAGACGGTGTCAGTGGCACGATGGCAGGGTAGTCGCCCCAATCGTCCTCTACTCCGGTGATCCCCGCGTGGAAGATATCGGCAACAAGATCGTTCTTGCGAACGCCGGGTGCTGCGCGGTCGATTGCTGTTGTCACAACCTTTTCAGAAATGCGCGCAGCTTTGCGGATGAACGCGATCTCTTCGTCTGATTTGATCAGGCGTTGCCAATTCACAAGCGCGGTTGCATCAAGCAGCGTCGCATTCGGGAGTTCGGCCGTCAGCACTGCATGCGCTTTGGCAGAGTAGTAGTAGTTTTCCATCTCCACCCCGATGCGTGACGTGTCGAGGCGAAGTGCAGTCATATGCGCTGCGAGGTCTTGCATCGGATGGTGTTGGGTGGACTGAACGTAGTGATCGCCATAGCCAAGAATACTGTCATGCGACATCCAGCACGTGCGCCGACCGCCCAGCATATCCATGTAGCGGCCCCACCAGATTGGCTCTCCCTCGCCTCGTATCAGAACACCTTGATGGACGTAGAAGGACCACCCGTCATACCCGGTGAGCCATGCTTGATTTGACGGGTCCGTCACAAACAGTGCGTCGAGACCCGCGTCTGACATCGCCTTCCGTGCGAGCGTAAGACGGCGATCATATTCAGCTTGGCTAAAAGGCGCGTTTTCGATGGGCATGCTGGCCGGTCCTTTCGCCGCTTGGCGTTTAGGAACCGTCCTCCGGACAATCGATCGGATCAAGCATTTTCAGAAACGCGCGCTGGTTTAGATTATACCTTCATAGATCGGGCCCAGCGTATCGGTCTCGAACAATGAAGACACCGAGGTGCCATTCCAGATGTTCAGGATCGCTTGTGCGAACATCGGCGCGGTTGGCACGATACGAATGTTGCTGGCATTCGCGACCGCTTCGGTGGGTTGAATGCTGTCCGTGATCACAAGTGATTTCATCACAGATTTTGTCACACGTTGTACCGCAGGGCCGGACAACACGCCGTGTGTGATGTAGGAATGCACCTCGGTCGCGCCGTGTTCGATTAGCACTTCGGCGGCTTTGCACAGCGTGCCAGCGGTGTCGCAGATATCGTCTACGATCAGGCATTTCTTGCCTGTAACGTCACCAATCACTGTCATCTCGGCCACTTCGCCTGGTTTCTCACGGCGTTTGTCGACAATGGACAGGGGGGCATTGATCCGCTTGGCCAATTCCCGTGCGCGCGCCACGCCGCCGACATCCGGGGACACAACCATCATATCGGTCATGTCGTTCTTGAACTGGTTCATGATATCGAGCGCAAAGATCGGTGACGCATAAAGGTTGTCGACGGGCATATCGAAAAAGCCTTGAATCTGCGCGGCATGCAGGTCCATCGTCAGGACGCGCTCGATCCCGGCTTCGGCGATCATGTTTGCAACAAGCTTTGCTGTGATCGGCGTACGCGCTTTGGTGCGCCTGTCCTGGCGGGCATAGCCAAAATAGGGGATTACAGCGGTGATGCGCGCAGCCGAAGACCGGCGCAAAGCATCCGACATGATGAGAAGTTCCATCAGATTGTCGTTTGCCGGGTTCGAGGTGGGCTGGATAATGAACATATCCTCGCCGCGCACGTTCTCGAACACCTCAACGAACACCTCTTGGTCGTTGAAGCGCTCGACCCGCGCGTCGACGAGGCCAACCTTGTCGCCACGATAAAGCGTCATGCGTCGGGCGATCCCAGTGGCAAGCGGCATGTTTGCATTGCCCGAAATCAGTTTCGGTTCGTCGATGGATGGCATTGAGGAGGCTCCGTGGCAGTCGGATATGACAGATTCGTGACGTTGCGCTCGCCTTAGCATGGGCCTACCGTCCCGCAAAGAAGCAGACGCGGGGAGGACGCCAGATGGCTCACATTGATTACTTTTTCTCAACACTGTCGCCATATGCCTACTTGGCGGGGACTCGTATGGAAGATGTGGCCGCCAAGCACGGCGCGACCGTCACATACAAGCCGGTGGACGTCATGGGTCTGTTCGGTCGGACCGGCGGCACGCCCCCAAAAGAACGCCACCCAAACCGGCAGGAACTGCGCGCGCAAGAACTCACGCGGCAATCGAAAAAGCTTGGTCTGCCGCTCAACCTGCAGCCGGCCTTTTGGCCCACCAACGCAGCACCTGCCTCTTACGCCATCATAGCGGCACAGAGCGCGGGTGGAGGAGATGTCGGCAAACTTGTGCACAGTTTCATGTCGGCTGTCTGGGCGGAAGAAAAAGACATCGCGCAGGACGAGGTGGTGAAAGACAAGCTGTCCGCAGCCGGGTTTGATCCATCCCTTGCCGACAGCGGGCTTCTGGCAGGCGCTGAAACCTTTGCCGCCAATCTTGAAGAAGCTGTGTCACGAGGTGTGTTTGGCTCTCCTTTTTACATTACCGAGAAAGACCAGCGGTTCTGGGGGCAGGACAGGATAGAGGATTTGGACCTGCATCTGGCCGGGAAGCTTTAATGCCGAAAGACAGCAGGGCAGGGTTCTCTGTCTTTTGGCGCGAGTTTGGTAACGGGCCTGACAGGGCGCTCTTATTGCACTGCGCGTTGGCGCATTCGAAAGTGTGGGGGCGTTTCGCAGATCAACTGGCTGACGATATATCGATGGTTGCGCCAGACATGCTTGGCCATGGTCGCAGCGAACAGCCTGATATGTCTCAACACTTTGACGATCAGCTGTTCGCCACCAGTGCCGCGTTTCTCACCGAACCATCGCACGTGATAGGGCACAGCTTTGGTGCAACGATTGCGCTGCGTCTGGCCATGGAAGTGCCAGATATGGTCAAGAGCCTGACTTTGATCGAACCTGTGTTCTTCGCAGCGGCGCGCGCCAGCGATCCGCAAGCGCTGCAAACCTATCTGACCGAAGCGCAGTCTTTCGCAGATCCGATGTCGGCAGGGGATTGGTCAACCGCAGCACAGCACTTTACCAAAATGTGGGGCGACAGTTCGAGTTGGGATCAGCTGTCCGATGTCGAGCGATCCAAAATGTCTGGGCAAATGCCGTTCATTGCCGCAACCCAAGGCGCATTGTTCGAAGACACCGCGGGTCTTTTGGTGCCTGGTCGACTTGAGGCTATCGCGTGCCCGGTTGTGTTGATCCGTGGAGGCAATAGCAATCCAGTGATGGCTGCGATCCACAAAACTTTGGCCAGGCGCATTCCTACCGCAGCTGACAAGGTCGTGCCGAATGCGTCCCACATGGTGCCGATCACCCACCCCAAAGTAGTCGCAGACCATGTCCGGCACGTGTTGCACGTGGGCTGACCGTTCTATCCCTTGCAACGCGCGATGCGCTACGCCATCTACACATCGACCACCGCCCGCAATCAAAGGAGACCGAAATGATCGAACTAGGACAAGCACCTGCAGAGGCTGACCTGATCAAAGATGTCTCTGAACAGGCGTTTATGGCTGAGGTCGTTGACGCCAGCATGCAAACGCCAGTCATCGTGGATTTCTGGGCGCCGTGGTGCGGGCCGTGCAAGACCCTTGGGCCGCAGCTCGAACAAGCGGTGAAAGACGCGCGCGGCGCTGTCACAATGGCCAAGGTCAATGTTGATGAGGCGCAAGGCTTGGTGCAGGCCCTCGCACAACAGGGTTTGCCGTTGCAATCCATTCCTACCGTGGTTGGGTTTGTCCAAGGGCGTCCGGTCGACATGTTTCAGGGTGCCCAACCCGCGTCCGAGATTAAGGCGTTTGTGGAACGCGTCGTGAAAGCGGCGGGAGGCGATGCCAGCGGCGGTTTGGACGATGCAGTTGCCGCCGCCGAAGAGATGCTGGAATCCGGTGCCGCGGTTGATGCCGCGCAAACATTTGCCGCAATCCTGTCGGAAGACGCCAACCATGCGGCGGCCTATGGTGGTCTGGTACGAGCGCATATCGCCTTGGATGAGCTTGATCAGGCTGAAGCAATCCTCAACGGCGCCCCGGCAGAGATTTCTGAAAGCCCAGAGCTTGAGGCCGCACACGCACAACTCGAGTTGGCCAAGCAAGCTGCGAATTCCGGCCCGGTCGCTGAACTTGAAGCACAGGTCGAGTCTGATCCTAACAATCATCAAGCTCGGTTTGATCTTGCTCAGGCGCTTTATGCGGCGGGTGATGGGCAAGCAGCCGTGGATCACCTGCTCGAGCTGTTCCGTCGGGATCGTGAATGGAACGACGGTGCCGCAAAGGCGCAGCTTATGACAGTGTTCGACGCGTTGAAGCCGAATGATCCGGTTGCGTTGAATGGCCGTCGAAAACTGAGCTCTTTGATATTTGCCTGACAGCCGACCGGGGCTAAGTCACACCTTATGACAAGAGTTTCCGAATTGCCGGGGTCCATCCCTGTGTTTCCGTTGCCCGGGGCGCTCTTGCTGCCTCGCTCGCGGCTCCCGCTTCATTTGTTCGAACCGCGCTACCTTCAAATGCTTGAAGATGCGATGAAAACACAGTCGCGGCTCATCGGAATGGTGCAGCCAAATGCGCGCCCCAATGGCAACAAGGACAGCTTGCATCGGATCGGATGCGCCGGTCGGATCACCCAGTTTTCGGAAACCGAAGATGGCCGGTACATGATTACCTTATCGGGCATCTCGCGTTTTAGACTTGGCAACGAAGTCGATGGATTCACGCCATATCGGAAGTTTGACGTTGCATGGGATGGGTTTGACCGGGATCAGGGCGGCCCGGAACATGATCGTGGATTTGTTCGTGACGACTTTATGGAGCTTTTGGACCGGTACTTTTCGGCGCGCGATCTGTCCGCAGATTGGTCGACCCTTAAAGATGCCGATGATGAGCTTCTGATCAACTCACTCTCAATGCTCTTGGATTTCGAACCCGAAGAGAAACAGGCCTTACTTGAGGCACCCTCGTTGACGACGCGTCGTGAAACCCTTGTAACGCTTATTGAATATGCGCTTCGCGGGGGGCAGGCCGAGGACATTCTGCAGTGACAGACGATCAAAGCTTTGATCGTCGCATGTTGGAAGCATTGGTTTGCCCGCAGACTCAGGGGCGGTTGGAATATGATGCGGCCCATCAAGAACTGATCAGCCATGCCGCACA
>ERZ1740067.2592-NODE-2592-length-10879-cov-4.823263_pt1 | contig 10879 bp, 8 predicted proteins | sample MGYA00581736_ERZ1740067 | MGnify/ENA primary metagenome ERZ1740067 (study PRJEB43018, sample SAMN04849236) | marine metagenome | isolation source: floating plastic debris | place: Pacific Ocean | collected 2008-08-27 | study: EMG produced TPA metagenomics... | reverse complement strand
AGCGCCTCATGGGCGGCAATCCCGCAATCGACGGTGATGACCAGTTTCGCGCCGCGCTCGGCAATCTGGCGCATAGCCTGGCTGGATGGTCCATAGCCTTCGGTTATCCGGTCGGGGATATAAGCATCTGCCGCGCCGCCGATGGAATTGATGACGCGCAGCAGGCTCGCTGCAGATGTCGCCCCATCGACATCATAGTCGCCAAACACGGTGACCGGCTCACTCGCTTGGATGGCTGCTGCTATACGGGCCGCAGCCTTGTCCATATCCGCTAAGGACGACGGATCTGGCAGTTCACTGCGCAAGTTGCCGTTCAAAAACGGCTCGGCTGCAATGGGCGTCAGGCCCCGGCTGCTCATCAACCGGCCTGCCACCTCTGACAGCCCAAAAGTCTGCGAGAGCGCGGCGGCTATATCATCTGAATGGCTGGCCAGAGCCCATCGCTGGCCCAGCAGGGAGCTTTCAACGCCAAGAAAAGCAGCGTCTAGATCAGGTTGCCAAACCGGCTCAATCTTGGTGCTTGCCATGCTCTCCCTTTACCCAACGGATAGTACCCGTTGCGGAGCGCATGACAACTGATTCTGTCGTGATTTTGCCGCCGCGGCGATGCACCCCTTCAAGCAGTGAGCCATCGGTGACGCCGGTTGCCGCGAAGATGACATCGCCAGACGCCAAATCCTCTAGCTGGTACTTACGGTCCAAATCCTCGATGCCCCAACGGCGGGCCCGCGCGCGTTCATCATCATTACGGAACAAAAGACGCCCTTGGAATTGCCCGCCCGTGCAGCGCAAGGCCGCCGAGGCCAAAACACCTTCCGGCGCGCCGCCAGCACCGAAATAGATGTCTATGCCCGTATCGGGATTGGTGGTCGCAATCACGCCCGCCACGTCGCCATCCGGTATCAGGGTAATGCCGCAGCCAACGGCCCGCAGGTCTTTGATGATTTTCTCATGCCTGGGCCGGTCAAGCACGCAGGTCATAATCTCCTCAGGCGCGCAGCCCTTGGCTTTGGCTAACGCATGGACATTGTCTTTAACGGAGTTATCCAAGTCGACAACGCCGTCTGGATAGCCGCCACCGATGGCAATTTTATCCATGTAGACGTCTGGCGCATTGAGCATGCATCCGCCTTCCGAAATTGCCAGGACGGCCAAAGCGTTGGGCCCTGCTTTCGCGGTAATGGTCGTCCCCTCTAAGGGGTCGAGTGCGATATCGACCTTCGGGCCTTTGCCCTTGCCGACCTTCTCGCCAATGTAGAGCATCGGCGCTTCATCGCGTTCGCCCTCACCGATAACGACAGTGCCATCCATGTTAATGTCATTAAGCGCGCCGCGCATGGCTTCCACAGCCGCGGCATCGGCCGCCTTTTCATCGCCCTGACCAATTTCGCCAATGCAGGCAATCGCAGCAGCTTCTGTGACGCGGACCATCTCCAGCACGAATATGCGGTCTAAGTTGCTTGGTGCTTGCGCCATTGGGGGCCCCTCTTTGTTTTTTCGATTACGTGTCGCGTTAAACGTCGTCTTGGTCTTGGATGCGCAGGATTGCCGGCTTTGATAATACAACCTCCAGCGCCGCCCGCGCTTCAGCCGCCGCCTCTATCACAGAGAGTGCGCAGCGATGCGGCGTCAGAACGAAGGTCACCTCGCCTTTGCCAGCTTCGCCGCGCTGGAGCAGACTGTCCATGCTGATTCCGTGGTCGCGCATGAGGGAGGCGATGCTTGCCGCGACACCAACTTCATCTTCGACCGTGAGCCGCACATAAAAGCGGCCCTGCCGCGCTTCAGTTGGTGTTGCACTAAGCTTTTTCAAAGCGGCGGCAGGCACGCCAAAGGCCGGCGCATCGCCGCCGCGTGCAATATCAATGATGTCGGCAACCACGGCAGAAGCCGTTGGACCCTCACCGGCACCGCGCCCTTCAAACACCGTTTGGCCCACTGGCACGCCTTCAAAGACAATGGCGTTAAAGCTGTCTTCCACTGCCGCAAGCGGATGTCCCACCGGGACAAGCGTTGGCGCGACGCGCTGCTCAAGCATACCGTCCACCATGTGCGCCCGGCCGATGAGTTTGAGGCGATAGCCAAGCTGGCGCGCATAATCCAAATCCACAGGCGACACCGCGCGAATGCCATCCACGCTCACAGAGTCAAAGTCTATCTGCGCGCCAAAGGAGATAGCCGCAAGAATGGCCAGCTTGTGAGCCGCATCAATGCCGTCAATGTCAAAGGTCGGGTCGGCCTCGGCATAGCCAAGGCGTTGGGCATCGGCCAAGACATCGCCGAAGTCTGCGCCCTCTTGGTCCATGACGGAGAGGATGTAATTGCAAGTGCCGTTTAAAATGCCTTGTACGCTGACGATTTCGTTGGCCGCTAAGCCATCACATAGGGCTTTGATAACCGGAATGCCGCCTGCAACGGCCGCTTCGAACCGCAACACTGCTTTGGACCGTTCCGCGCTCTCGGCAAGCGCTTGGCCATGATGGGCAATCAAAGCCTTGTTGGCCGTCACAAAATGCTTGCCTGCAGAGAGCGATTTTTGCGCCAGCACCAAAGCGGGCCCATCCGACCCGCCCATCAGCTCGACAATGACATCCACCGGTGCATCCGCCAGCGCGCCTGGGTCATCGCACCAGGTATATCCGCCGATATCAACGCCCCGGTCTTTGCCGCGCGTGCGGGCGCTCACATGGGTGATCGCTATGGGGCGACCGGCCCGCGCTGCAATTCGCTCTGCCGTCTGCTCAAGAATTTTGATAACGCCGACGCCCACTGTGCCGAGGCCGGCAATGCCAATCTTCAAAGGGTCTTGCATTGCTATAGGGCTTCCGCCGGTTCAGCGGAGGTCGGCTCCTTTTGGGCTAGAAACTTCTTCAAGTTCCGGGCCGCCTGGCGAATGCGGTGCTCATTTTCAACCAGCGCAATACGCACATGCCCTTCCCCATGCTCACCAAATCCAATGCCGGGCGACACGGCAACGCCTGCCTCTTGCAACAGCTCTTTGGAAAACGCCATGGAGCCCTTGTCGTGCCAGGGCTCTGGCACTTTAGCCCAAGCAAACATGGTGGCTGGCGGCGGCGGGATATCCCAGCCAGCGCGGCCAAAGCTTTCGACCAGGACATCGCGGCGGGCTTTATAGATGGCGCGCGCTTCAGCAACACACTCTTGCGGGCCATTCAGCGCCGCGGTCGCCGCCACTTGGATGGGCGTAAATGCGCCATAATCGAGATAGCTTTTGACCCGCGTCAGCGCGCCGATAAGCTCTGGATTGCCCGCTGCAAAGCCAATGCGCCAGCCCGGCATAGAATAGGTCTTCGACATGGAGGTGAACTCCACGGCTACATCCTTCGCGCCTGGGACCTGCAAGATAGAGGGCGGCGGCTTATCCTCATCAAAATAGATTTCTGAATAGGCCAAATCAGAGAGGATATAGATGCCGCGAGAGCGCGCGAAATCGACAATTTCGCCATAAAAATCCAAGTCGACGACTTGCGCTGTCGGATTGGACGGGAAGTTGACAATCACAGCTATGGGCTTGGGCACCGAATGCTGCACGCCGCGTTCCAGCTCGCGCATATAGTCGTACTCCGGCCCAATCGGCATATGACGGATGGTGGCACCGGCAATCATGAACCCATAAGGGTGGATTGGATAACTTGGATTGGGCGATAAAATCACATCGCCAGGCGCGGAGATAGCCTGCGCCAAATTCGCCAAACCTTCTTTTGACCCAATGGTCACAATGGCTTCGGTTTCTGGGTCCAGCTCGACATTAAAGCGGCGTGCATAATAGGCCGCCAAAGCTTTGCGCAGTCCAGGAATACCGCGGGACTGGGAATAGCGGTGTGTTTTGGGGTCGGCGACCGCTTCCACCATCTTATCAATAATATGTTGCGGGGTTGGCAAATCGGGATTGCCCATCCCAAAGTCTATGATGTCTTCACCGCGTGCACGCGCAGCCGCTTTCAGGGCATTCACCTCAGCGAACAGGTAGGGCGGCAGTCTTTTGATTCGGTAGAAATCTTGAGGCATGGCGAATCAGCGTCGGTCGTCTTGAATGGGTCGAAGGAGCTTATAGTCCCCAACTATGGGGAAAGCGAGACGAGAATACGCCTGAAATAGACCTTTCGACATAGAATTTCTGTGCCTGGACAATGTTATGGCTGGGAACAGCACCAGACAGGTATTAAGATGCAGAAAATGCAAACGTGAAAGCAGGTTGAATTTCAATGACAGGTCAAAGCGACACAGGTCTCCCAATTTCTGAAGAAATGGCCGAGCATATGGCCTCGCTGGCAAAGCGGTCTCAAGAGCTCATTAGCGATTTTATGAGCCGCCAACCGCTGTCAACGACCACACCAGACCCGATGAACATCGGCCCGTCCCTTGTGGAAATGTCCGCGCTGATGATGTCTGAGCCTGGCAAGCTGGTGGAACGGCAGCTGTCGCTGTGGCAGGATTATATGCATCTTTGGCAGAATGCGACGCTACGCATGCTGGGCGAAGAGCCCGAGCCAATCGTTGCCGAGCCACGTGGTGACCGGCGCTTTAAAGACCCCGAGTGGCGCGACAACATCGTTTTTGACTTTGTGCGCCAAGGCTATCTGCTCACAGCCAACACCATCATGAACACGGTCAAGGAAGTCGAAGGCCTTGACCAAAAGGACAAGGCGAAAGTCGACTTTGCCGTGAAGCAGTTTGTTGATGCGCTTAGCCCATCAAACTTTGTCCTGACCAACCCCGAAGTGCTGCGCACGACGATGGAAGAGCGCGGGGAAAACCTGCTGCGTGGCCTTGAGAACATCATCTCCGACTTTGAACGCGGGGACGGCATGCTGGCCACGAAGATGACCGATGAGACCGCCTTTGAAGTGGGCGGCAATGTGGCCGTCACGCCGGGGAAAGTGGTGTTCCAGAACCGAATGTTTCAGCTGCTGCAGTACAACCCGACAACAGAGACGGTCTATGAAAAGCCGCTCATCTTCATGCCGCCTTGGATTAATAAGTTCTACATTCTCGACCTGACTGAACAGAAGAGCATGATTAAATATCTGGTCGACAAAGGCTTTACGGTGTTCTGCGTGTCCTGGGTCAATCCCGACGGCAGTTACCGGGAAACCTCCTTTGAAAACTACATGACCGAAGGCGCCCTAGAAGCAATCCGGGTCGCCCGCGAGATTTGCAATACGGATGATGTGAACGTCGTTGGCTATTGCATCGCCGGCACGCTGATGTCGGCTACCTTGGCCTATCTAAAAGCTAAAGGTCGGGAAAACGAGGTCAATGCAGCCACCTTCTTTACCGCGCAAGTCGACTTTGAAAATGCCGGTGATCTACTCGTCTTTGTCGATGATACGCAAATCGAGAACATCAACACGTTGATGGAAGAAAAGGGGTATCTGGACGGGCAGAATATGGCCCTGACCTTCAATATGCTGCGCTCCAACGACCTGATTTGGTCGTTTGTGGTGAACAACTATCTGCTCGGCAAAGAGCCCTTCCCGTTCGATTTGCTCTATTGGAATTCAGACAGCACGCGTTTGCCGCAAGCGATGCATCAGTTTTACCTGAAGAACATGTACAATGAGAACAAACTGATCCAGCCGGGCAAACTTGTTCTAGACGGCGTTCCCATCGACCTGACCACGGTGGAGACCGACATGTATATTCAAGCCGGCAAGGACGACCATATCGCGCCGGCAGCGTCTGTCTTTAAGCTGCTTCACACGTTTAAGGGCAATATGCGCTTCATGCTGGCCGGCTCCGGCCACATTGCCGGTGTGATCAACCCGCCGGCTGCGAAGAAATACATGCACTGGACGAACACCAAGAAGAAAGCAGCAGACCTGGATGAATGGCTAGAGACAGCCACCGAGCATCCCGGCTCTTGGTGGGGCGATTGGGAAAAATGGCTTATTCGCCGCTCTGGCAAGAAGGTCGACGCGCGGCAGCCTGGCACCAATAACGGCTATCCCGCCTTGGAAGATGCACCGGGCAGCTATGTGAAGGCTAAGTCTCTGAAAGCGCCAAAAGCGGCCGCTTGAACACAGAGACGTTATGGAGCGAGTGCCTCTTTAAAGAACCGCTCCTCCCAGCGGTAAAGCCCACTGCAATCGCTCAGGGCATCCTCTGCATTGGTGGGCGTATAGGGAAATAAATACGCCACAGTGCGCTTGGCTTTCGGATCGACCAGAAGACCGCCAATTAGGCCATAGGCCTCCCCGAAATGTCCCAAATAGCGTGCGCCATTGGTCTCAAAACAGCGGTTGCCAGGCTGATAGATGTGCACGCCGAGGCCAAAGCTGCGCATCAAGCCACCATAGCTGTCGCCATTGTCTTCGGCCTCATTTAGAACCCATGCAGCCTTCGTCATAGTTTTCACGGTACTCGGCGCGAGAATTTGCACGCCATTGATTTGTCCGCCAGTGGTGAAAATCTCGCCCAACACGAGCAGGTCTTTGAGGGATGCGCGCAGGCCCCCTTGAGGCGAAAAGACAGTCGCGTTGGTCCCGGGAACATAACCTTGCAGCGCGGCACGGGAGGGGCTTGGTCCAACGGGTTCACCGTCAATCGCAATGACAATCCCCTGCGACGAGGGAGTGTTTTCCTCCCCTGGAGACAAGGGCGCGTCTTCATAGCGTCCTGCCGGAATGGCTTGTGCTTGCCGGGCGAGGGTTACGCCGTGCCAGTTGAAACCAATATCCAGCCCCGCCGGCGCAAACAGCCGCTGCTGCATCAGTTGGTCAAACCGCTGGCCGGCGGCTGCCTCCATAACGGTGCCGAGGACACCATAATTGATGTTCGCGTAAAGAAAGAAGCCGCCTGGCCTATGCTCGGCTTGGTAAAAGCGCGCATCCCCCATCAGCTGCTCCAGCGTCTGTGGGAGGGGCGCCGTATAGTCCGTGCCATCCGTCAGCGATGATGTGTGGCTCAAAAGCTGGCCAACGGTGATGGCCTCGTCTGGAAAACTCGGATTGCGCAACTGCCAGCCCAAGATGTCTGACACATCTGCAGCCAACGAAAGCTCCCCGCGTTCCACCATCTGCATGGCAACGATGGCGACCGTTAGTTTCGAAATGGAGGCTATACGAACCGGCCTATCGGCAGCATCTTTCGGCACGCGGCCACGGCCCGTCACGATGATATTAGGCTGAGACTCCCCCTCCTTTATAGCCGCGATACTCAGCGGCAGAGTGTCTTCCAGAGGTGCGCCAATGGGCGCAAGGGCCTCGAGCAAACGCATCTGTGTGCGCGCAGCACCATCTTGCTGCGTTGGCGCAGACGACGCACAGGCCGCCAACAGGCCGGGCACGAGGAGTGCTCTCACGCCTCGCCGAAACATCAAGAAAAGGGCGCGGGCATTATGCTCTAGCCGGGCGTTAAGCGACCCTGCGCAGTAGCAACGGCGCGATATCAAACGCATCTGCGAAATGCTGCTATCCTTCCACCCCAAAAATGCCAGCGCTACGGCCAGCGTGCCCACCTAGTCTTTACCTGCTTGAGCCTGCAGACACAAATAGCCAAGAAATGCCCACTCAGAAATTAGCACTCACCAGACCAGAGTGCTACTTTTCTATGGTAAATCAATACTTTACAGAAATGAAACGATTTGCCAGCATACTTTTGCCCTGAGGGAGAAAAAGACGAAACAGTAAGCAACCCCAGTTTCTAGGGAGGGCACTATGTTGCACAAAGGACAATCACAAGACGAGTATTCTGAGTTCGAATTACGCTTGATGGGCTACCGTATGGCAACGGTAGACATCCTCTATCACATGCCAGACCATCCTGGTGTTCTCCAAAACTTTGTTTGGCAGACTCTGGATTTGGCGCCCAAATTTCCACGGCTAAATTCCTTCCTTTCCTTTTGGGAAAAGAATATTGAGGGCCGTCTTCACAAAGTGACGGTTGCCACGCGCCAAATGATTGAGCCGCAAGAATTGCGCTGTGTCGGCGGGGAATTCCGGCTCCATTAGAGTCTAGCTGGCTTGCAGGATGTCGGCATATGTTGCCTTCAAGCGGCGCTTATCAAACTTGCCGGTTGCAAGCCGCGGCAAGGACTTGGTCGCAATCCAAATATGTTGCGGCACTTTAAAGCGCGCTAAGTGCTCAGCTACATAGGCCTGCATGTCTTCCGCGCTAAGGTCCGCGCCATCGACAGGCATAATCACCGCCGCAACCATCTCCCCTAGCCGCTCATCCGGCAAGCCGAAAACACAGGCCTCGGCCACCTTTGGATGATTGAACAGCGCGTCTTCTACTTCCAAACACGAAATGTTTTCGCCGCCGCGAATAATGATGTCCTTCTTGCGGTCGACAATGAAGAGATAGCCATCTTCATCCAGGCGGCCCAAATCGCCCGTCTTGAACCAGCCATCTTCCGTGAAAGCGGCAGCAGTCTCATCCGGGCGGTTCCAATAGTCGCGCACATTCGCTGCGGATTTCAAACAGACTTCGCCGATTTCGCCCGTCTGTAAGGCGACCCCCTCCTCATCAGCGATTTTTAGCTCTACCGCCGGACGACTGACAACGCCGGTTGATCCAGGTTTTGCAATATAGCTGGCGCGGGTGTTGATGCAGCCGAGCGCGTTGGTTTCCGTGAGCCCATAGCCCAGGCCGGGCCGGGCTTGGGGAAAGGTTTGTTTCAGCCGAGCTACATGGTCAGCCGGCCGCGCCGCGCCGCCAGCTGCGATGTCTTCCAAGACAGACAAGTCATAGTTATCGCGCTCTGGGTGCTGCATGAGTTCCAGGCTCATGGTCGGCACGCCGACAAAATAGGTCACCTTTTCCTGCTCCATCAGCGCTAGCGCATCTCCCGCGTCCCATTTGTGCATCATGACAAGTTTGCGGCCGATGAAAAAACTGATGAGGCAGACGGGGATAAGGCCCGTGACATGAAACAGAGGCACAGTGAGCAGGACGGCGGGCTGCACGGATTCTAAAGCCACGCCATCAAGTTGGCGGATAGCCAAGCCATGGCAGGCATAGCCCATAAGCCCTGTAATCGTGCCGCGCTGCGTTGAGACGGCACCTTTTGGCGCCCCTGTTGAACCAGACGTATAGAGGATGGACAAGTCGTCCTCAGGCTGAATATCGACGGGCTGAGGCGTGCGCTCTGAAGTGAACACACTCTCTTTTAAAATCTCTGCCGGCCCTGGTGCATCTATATCCGAGACGCGCACCGCAAGCAGCTTGGCCCTATCTTGAGCAGGTATCTCAGCCATGCGCGTTGCCCGAGGGCCATCACAGATGGCAACTTTTGCGCCACTGTCCGCGGCTGCATAGCCAAGTTCCTCCGCTTGCCACCACGCATTCACAGGCACTGCAACAGCGCCAATCATGGCAATTGCCATATAGCTGAACACAAACTCTGGATAATTGCGCATGGCGATAATCACGCGGTCGCCTTTGGCAACACCATGGTCCTGCTGCAAGGCTGCGGCAAAGGCCTGGGCGCGGGCGTAAGTCTCGCCAAAGGTATAGCGCTCGTCGCGGTAGACGATGAAATCAAGGTCTTTGTGCTGCAGCGCATACCCAAACAGCGTTGCAAGCGCTGGTGGGGCGTTTTTAAAGACTGTGTAGGCGACGCCGTTAATCGCTGTTTGCTGTGTTTCAAACTGCTGACCCGGCGCGGTCATCGCGTCGATGACGGCATTCAGCTGTGTGTCCTGAGACATCGCAACTCCCCTCAGAGCCTGCATTTTATGCGGTTCAACCGGCTTAGGCCTGGAGCGTAATCGCTTTGGCCAGCTCTAGGATGCAGAGTATCACCAAACACATAAGGGGTGCAAAGAGACGCTCGGTCTCAGCACGTGACAAAAAAAGCTGCGCCGCCACGACTGTGACAGCGCATCCAGCTTTCAAAGGAATTTTTTTAGCAGGACCGGCGGCGCACCAAACCAAGGCCAAGCAAGCTCGCGCCAAAGAGCGCGGCCATGCCAGGCTCACTCACTTCAGCAGGCGTTGGCGCTGTTGCAGCCAACCCAAACTCGACGTCGTTCAATTGGACCGTATCGTCCAACGCGAAAACATCTTCCAGCAGGTCAGCCGCAACATCTGAGAAGATGAGCGAAATAACAGGATTATCGAGCGCAGTGATTTGCTCGGCCGTCAGACCCGTCAAATCGAAGGTGAACAGCGCAGCCGTCGCGTCAACACTGCCATCCCCGCCCAGGTCAACATCGCCAACGAGCTCACTATTGACGGTATCAATCACAAAGTTGCTGAGATTGACGATGATGTCATTGGTAGGGTCGGTGTCGCCCAGGTCAGCAATCAAGTTCAAACTGGCGCCGTCATGTTCGATTTGGCCCGCAAGGCTTGCAAAGTCTAGATCACCGCCCGTGATATCAAACAACACGCGCAGCGGGTCAGCACTGCCGACAGACCCGCCAACCAACACGAGGTCAAGGCCCAGCGCGTCTAAGTCAGCAGTCGGCTGAACGCTTGTTTGACCATTTCCGATGGGCGCAGCGGATGCCGTCCCCACCATTAGAAGTGCAGCGCTGCATGCCGCTGCAAAACTGAATACTCTCATTGGAACGTCCTCTGTTTTGAGACCAATACAGGCGACAAAACACGCACGCCTGCATACGGACAACGTTGCAGAGCGAAAAATGAGCCACGGAAATTTAAGCTTTTGTTCATTATTTTTTTGTGACGGCGCACAACGGCTGAAACAGCACGTCTGTGTGGACACGCTTTAAGTCCAATATGGCGCCCGAATTTGCCGCTTCAGCAGTTTGCCATTGGGCAAACGCGGCAGTTCATCCACGAAATCAACGCTGCGCGGGCACTTTAGGTGCGCAATGCGGTCGCGCGCATAAGCGATGATGTTGGCCGCAAGCGCCTCTGTGGGTGCAAGACCCTCTTTCAGCTCAAT
>ERZ1740067.2591-NODE-2591-length-10886-cov-4.725325_pt1 | contig 10886 bp, 7 predicted proteins | sample MGYA00581736_ERZ1740067 | MGnify/ENA primary metagenome ERZ1740067 (study PRJEB43018, sample SAMN04849236) | marine metagenome | isolation source: floating plastic debris | place: Pacific Ocean | collected 2008-08-27 | study: EMG produced TPA metagenomics... | reverse complement strand
CGTCACCTGGCACATGTCGGATATGGGTAGCATTTTGGACTTTTCAAGACCTTAGCGAAACGATATAAAGTATTGATTTTGCATAAAATTTATGAGAAATAGTCGGAATTGATATTGGCGGTGTGTTGCCAATGAACAGTTGTGTATGAGGGTATTTTCCATGTCGGTTCACTCCGATGGGCATGTTGATGGGCAAGGTAAAGTCAGCCATGCGATTACAGATCAACTCTATGATGAAGCGCTTCGTTTAGCGGAAGAAAGCCGCACGTACTTCTCGCGCTATTCGAAAACGGACAGGGCCGAGCTGGGCCCAATAGACCGCGTTCTCTATACGGCGGAAAGTCTGCGCATCTCGACGCGTCTGATGCAGGTGATTAGCTGGAGCATGGTGCGCAAGGCCGTCGTAACAGGGGATATGACAGCTGAAGACGCCAGGAAGCCCGAACGCCAGCTGGATGATTTGGAACTATGCGCCGGGTCTGACCCGCGCAGCCTGCGCAAGCTGCCCCGGGCGGTTGTCATCCTATCTCACCGCTCATTGAATATTTACAAGCGGGCGCTGCGACTTCAAGGTCAACTCATCGCCAGCCCAGAGGGTGAAGACACGGTCTCCGTCAGCCCTGTAGCGAATAGGTTGCAGTCTCTCGAGGGCAAACTGCAATTGGCCTAAGTCAGAAGGGGGCAGCCACAAGACTTGCGCGCTGATCGTTGCCTCTGCATGACTATGGGACCTGCCATAGTCACTGAAGTCTGTCGCCATGCTAAGAAACGTTGGTCAATTCTTATCCGAACGGGCGCGGCTCAGCCCTCATCTCGAAGCTGTCGTGGATTTAGAACAAGAGGTTCGTCTCGACTATCACGCGCTCAATGCACGGGCCAATAGCGCTGCGAACGGGCTTTTGGAGGCAGGTGTGCGTCCCGGAGACAGGGTCGCAATCCTCATGTCCAACCGCTTCGAATATATCGAAGCGTTCTATGGCGCCGCCAAGATTGGCGCGATTACTGTTTTTCTCAATTGGCGTCTTGCTGCGGCTGAGCTGGAATATATTGTTGATGATTGCAGCGCATCCACGTTGGTTTACAGCGCGGATTTAGCGCCGCTTGCCGACGCTTTGAAGCCCATGGCGCCGTCTATCACGCGCTGGATTTCATTGGGCGATGCATCTGATTTGCCGTATGAAACGTTGCTGAACGCCTCGCCCGAAGAGCCATCACTCGGCGCTGAAGGGGATGCGCCTGTGTTCCTGATGTACACCTCAGGCACCACGGGAAAGCCAAAGGGCGCTGTTATCAGCCATGAAGGCTCCATTGCTTGGCATCACGCTATGTTGGCGACCTCCGACACGCGCTATGGGGACCGCATCTATACTGTAGCCCCGTTGTTCCACATTGCAGGCATGGGTATCATCATGTCTGGCATTTATAGTGGTGGCACCAACGTCCTCGACGCCACTTTTGACCCCGTTCGTGCGTGGCAAATTCTGGAACAAGAAAAGATCTCGGGGGCGCTGTTTGTGCCGGCCATGCTGAATTTTATGGCTAAAGTGCCGGGTGCAGGGCAGGGCGATGTCTCAACCCTGCGGTCCATCTTGTGCGGCGCCGCCCCTGTACCGGTTGAGCTTATCAAATTCTTCGCCGGTCTTGGTATCGACATTCACCAAATCTATGGCGCCACGGAAACCCATGGCGGCATTTGCCTCATGTCGCCAGAACATGCGCTGACGAAAGCCGGTTCCACGGGGAAGGCGTATTACGGCATGGAGGTGCGCGTCGTTGATGATGCGGGAAAAGATGTGGCGCCTGGCGTGCCGGGTGAAGTGATAACGCGCGGTCCACATATCATTACAGAATATTGGAACAAACCCGATGCCACGGCCAAAGCCTTCAAGGACGGCTGGTTCTATCTCGGCGATATCGCGGAAGTCGATACGGACGGTTTCATCTACATCAAAGACCGGTCTAAGGACATGATCATATCCGGTGGTGAGAATATCTACCCCGCCGAGATTGAAGATGTGGTTTTAGGGCATGATGCCGTGAAAGAAGTGGCCGTGATTGGCCAACCCTCAGCGAAATGGGGTGAGAGCCCCGTTGCCATCGTGGTGCCCAAGCACATGAACGATGATCTGAAGATCCTTGAAGAGGACATCATAGCCCTCACAGGCAATAAACTGGCCCGCTTTAAACAACCCAAAGCTATTGAATTTATTGATGAAATACCGCGCAATCCGTCCGGCAAGGCCCTTAAACGCGTGTTGCGTGACCGTTTTCCTGGGCCAGCGCCAGAGTGACCTCCATTTTGGGGCTTTATAGCCTGGCAAGGCGCTGTTAGAAGGCAGTCTTCCCGCGGAAAACACGGGGCCCGTAGCTCAATTGGTTAGAGCAGGCCGCTCATAACGGCTTGGTTGGGGGTTCGAGTCCCTCCTGGCCTACCACATATCTGCACAACGCTCATCACATCATAAAGCTAGCCGTTGCTGTGTGGCCTGTGTTCAGCAACCTTAGACATTCGGATGTCGAATAATCTGTCTCCTTTTGAGACAGCATCATAAATAGGGAATGGTTTTCTAGAAATTGCGCTGATCGATAAGGTCTGTTCCTTGCTTCAAAATAAACGCCTTCTGGGCGCCACTAAATTTGGATGCTTTCATCGCGTCCGCTCCTTCTCCAGCCAGGAAAATTTAAGCGGAAAACTCTAACCTAAAACGATCCAGTTTTTAGGGGGCAGAGCAGAGGCGGCTTCACCCTAGGCGCACCGGATGTTGCTAACGACTGTGAAAACGCAGCGCCTAGGCTTTGAGTTGTTCCCAAAGCACCCACGCACACAATACCCCTTGCCTAAAAGTTGTGATGCTGCCAGTGGAAATGCGACTGCGTTGCAACTACGATAATGGGAACGGGTGGCAGGTGTCTGGGCCAATGGGACAGGATTTGGATGAGCGGTTGGAAGCTACCACAGTGGTAGCTGCTGAGCCGCCGGCTGTTTCTTCGATTAGCGCACTGTATCAGAAGCATTTTCGGAAACTTGTCAGCGATCTAACCTCTGCCTTTGGCCTTGGTCCTCCAGACCCTGAAGATGTGGCTCAGCGCACCTTTGAGCAGCTTTTAAAACGTGGTGATATCGCTAACGTTTTGTCTCTCGAAGCATTTTTGTGGCGCGCGGCAAAAAATAATCGGCTGTCTCAATTGCGGTCCATGGCGTCGGCTAAGCGACGCGATAGCGCGTTGGAAACACTTTTTCTAGGTAGCCCTGGTTACCTTGAAAGCCCCGAGCGCGTCTTAGAGACAAGAGAGCGAATCAAACTGACGCTTGCTGCCATGGATGCTATGCCATCTGCTCGGCGCAAAGCGTTTGAAATGGTGCGGTTTGACGATATGGCCCACAAGGACGTTGCAAAAATCATGGGTATTTCTCGCCCTGCCGTGAGTAAACATGTGGCCAAGGCAATGCGTGATATTGTGCGAGCGTTGGAAGCAGAGGACGCCGCCGATGGGAGCTAAATCACCGCAGACCATGCGATTGGAGGATGCGACCTATTGGCGGGCGCGCATGGCCGATGAGGAAATCACTGCCGATGAGCGTAGCGACTTTCACGCATGGCTAAACGCGAATGTAGAAAACGCCTTGGCCTACGACATGGCAGACCGTCTTTGGGACGGCGTCGGTGCGCTAGAAGGGGTGCTGACGCCCACGAATATACCACAGACCAGACCTTTCTTTTCCCGATGGCGCGGAGTGGCTTTGCCGATGGTGGCGGCGATTGCAGCATTTGCTGCTGTCATCGGGCTGTTCTTGTCCACACACAGCGAACCGATAGGCCCCGTTGAGGCGATCCCTCGGCTTTATGCAACGGCTATTGGTGAAACCCGTGAGATCGTGCTTGAGGATGGCAGCACAATAACGCTTGGTGCTAAAAGCAGCATGGAGGTCATGTTTGAGCCGCGTAAACGGCGCGTTGCGTTAAGCGCTGGCGATGCGCTGTTTGATGTAGCGGCGGATGCTGCGCGACCCTTTCTTGTAACACATGATGATTTAACTGTGCGGGTCACGGGAACCAAGTTTGACATACGCTCCAGCGGCGCGGTAACCGAAGTAGCAGTCGGTGAGGGCAGTGTTACAGTCAGCTTTCCAATGGTATTGCCGGACGTGGGTGACGGCCAAGCCATTAAGATCATGCAGCGCAACGTGCTTCAAGCCGGTGATAGAGTGGAAGCGTCACAAGATGCTGGTCTCGGTGACGTTGCGCAGTTTGACCCGGCATCGCTTGGTACTTGGCGATCGGCCCAGTTCGCCTATGCAGATGCGCCAATCACAGAGATCCTGGCTGACGCAAATCGGTACACACACTATGATATCTTGGTGGAAGATACAAACGCGCTAAAAGCGTTTCGCCTCTCAGCAACCTTCTCTGCTGACAATGTCGACCAGCTCATAGAAACGCTTGCCTACAGCTATGACCTGACCGTGCAAAAGACCGCAGAAGGTCCGCTGCGCATCGGATTAAAAAAATAATTTCTAAGGCCGGTTACCAATCCGCCGCTGCATGCGTCTTGGCTTTGAATGCGATTGAAAATCGCTCTCAGATAAGAGGAAGCACAAGGGGCAAGAACGGTGACACTCCGTCTCACATACAACACGCGCAAATTACTCATTGGAACAGTTTCTGGCATTGCACTGATGGTAATGTCCGGTCAGGCGCATGCGCAGGAGGTAAGCCAGTCCTTATCACTGCCAGCGCAGCCGCTGCAGTCCAGTCTTGAAGCAATCGGCAAACACTATGGCGTTACCGTCTTGGCGCCATCCTCCCTTGTCGCAGGCATGACCGCTGCGCCTGTTTCTGATACGGTTGAGCCGCAAGCCGCGCTATTAAAGGTCCTGGAGGGGACTGGACTGCTGCTGGAGCAGTCTCCTTCGGGTGATTTTGTAATTAAAGACGCGCCAGCCCAAAAAGCCAAACCGATTAAATCAAGCCTATCTAATCGTTTTCAAGTCAAGGACATCATCACTGTTACCGGCACTAAACTGGTCACCAGCCTGCAGGATGTTGAAGCTTCAGTTGAGGTTTTTAATACAACACGCATTGACCGCGAAGAAATTGTCGATCTTTTGGATGTTCTGTTGCGTGTTCCCAACTTGTCTGCGGCCGGCGGTCAAGGCAACGACTTCTCTATTCGTGGTATCGGCAGGAATGGCGTTGCCGGTTTTGGCGGCGGTATTGCCTCTAACGTCTATGTAGATGGCGCGCCTCTATCTGCTTTGGCATTGCTTCGCGGACCTTTGGGTTTATGGGACGCCGGTCAAATTGAGGTGTTGCGTGGTTCGCAATCCTCCGTCCAAGGGCGTAATGCGCTTGCCGGCGCTATCGTTATTTCCACCAACGACCCGACTTACGAGCTGGAGGGTCAATTTCGGGCTACCTATGCACGCTTTGATGAAGTCCAACTCGCAGGCGCGATGAGTGTACCCCTCATTGATAATCAAGTCGCCGCCCGCATTGCCGTCGACTACCAACACTCTGACGGTTTTATTTTTAACGTGCGATCGGATCGTTTATTGAACGGACGGGAATCAATTGTGGTGCGCGGTAAACTGTTGATCGAGCCAAGTGGCCTGCCGAATTTTTCGACCAAGTTCACGCTCGATTACTCCGATGCAACCGTTGGCGGTCCAGCACCACGAGTGCAATCAGTCTTAGCGGTAACAAATCCTGATTTTCAGAACTTTGACTTCTTTGAATTTCAGGATTTCGGCCCTTTCCTTCAGAACCGACCTGATTCTCTGCGGGCTGTAAATGAGATGACGTATAATGTAAGCGATACCTGGCTCGTTCGTACTATCGTTACGTACGAAACAACCGACGTTATTCGGACATTTGGGTTGGAAGAGGATCTTCCAGTTACTGGAGAGTTTACGCGCAATTTTGTCGAAAATGATGTCTTCTCCGCGGAAACGCGGCTGGAATTTGAATATGGAAAGTTCAGAGGGTTTTTTGGCGGATACTATTATGACGAGCAGTCTGAAGCCGCCAACAGCACGCAAAACCTACTGGCGAGGATATCGCCACTGACCGCTACAGCAAACCCAGCCGATACCGTCCTATTTTTGGATAGCGCATTCAGTTCAGACATTGAGAATTTTGCATTTTTTGGCCAGCTAGAATGGAACATCGATACGCATTGGCAAATCAATTTAGGGTTTCGATATGATAATGAGCGCGTCTCGACGACCACAAACTCCTTTGTCCCAAACGTCGATCCCCAGGCCTGTAGTCTGACGCTCCCCGGTGCTGTGATCGGCGCACCGGTTCCTGTTGTTGAACTTCCATGCCAAACTGCATCAGAGCTGCTACTAGGCGCTCAATTTGGTGATGTGCCGGGCCTCGATGAAGAGTCTTCAGATCGCTTTGAAGCCTTTCTGCCACTTGCCGCAGTTACCTACAATTTCAATGTTGTCCATTCTGTCTTTATCTCTTACCAGCGCGGTTACCGCGCTGGCGTTGCCCAGTTCATACTAGCGCCCAGCCAGACCGGTATTGGCAACGAAAATGTCGTCAACACCTTTGATCCAGAGTATTTAGATACCATCGAGCTCGGCACCCGAAACGTCTTTTTGGACGGCGCTCTGATCGCCAATGCAAACATTTTTTACTCAAAGTATTCAGATCAACAGGTGGCCCTCACCGGTCCAATCCTGGAGATTGATGGGTTCGATGATTTTATCGATAACGTCGGCGAATCCACACTCTACGGCGCGGAGCTCAGCCTAGACTATACACTAAATGATAACTGGAACCTCTTCGCAAGTATCGGTCTTCTTAAAACTGAGTTTGATGACTTTGATTTTGCGTCGACGGGGCCTTTTCAAAATCTTGCCGGCAACGAGTTCCCCTTCGCTCCAAGCATTACGTTCACCTTTACCACCAATTACCAACATGAGTCCGGCCTCTATGCGAGCGGTACTTTTACCTTTACAGGGCGCCAATTTGCGGATGCAACGAACCTTACAGGGGAGGATTTTGCGCAGGCTTTTGCCAACGATGGGTTCGATCCGGTTGTTGGTGCAACTGTCACTGAAGAAATCGAAAGCCGGTCTGATTTGACGTTGCGTGTTGGGTTTAGAACGGATCGCTTCAATGTCTTTGCCGCAGGCACAAACCTTTTAAACAACCAGCAGCTCAGGAGCCGGAGCTTTGGTGCGGTCAATACTCAGACCGGGGAGATTGATATAGAAGGTAATGCGCAAGGTCTTGTGTTTGCTCCTCGCTCCTTTCGTGTGGGTGTCGATGTGTCTTTCTAACGGCTTTGCCAAGTTAAAGCGCATGCACGTCCAATGTCACGCGTCGGATCTATCCTGGAGGACAAAAATAATGCTTCAGAAAAAACAATTATAGAGCGTAAATAAACAACTATGACATGTGTTATTATTTTCCAAAGAACGGGCCTCATGGTAGCAGTTCGGCAAGCAGAACGCCGGCAAAATTTGCTATGACATAGCCGAAAACACCGCATAATACGCCCGGCGTGACCAGATGGCGCCAGCCGCGGGAGCTTGCCATTGCCGCGGTTGCCGCCGGCCCGACAATGGCCGCGCTTGAGGCGATAACAACCTCTTCGAACCGTAATTTTAGAAATCGCGCGGCAAGCAGCATTAACGTGATGTGAGAGGCCACGATAAACCCGCCAAAGAGCGCCATTGTTGAGGCGTGTTTGATAAAAATTGTGATATCGGTTGAGGCGCCGATGGCGGCAAAAAAGATATACATGAACAGCATGCCCAATTCGAATGAGCCGCCTAGTCCTGCAAAAAAGTCCGGCCTGATGTTCACGCTGGCGACCGTCAGGAGCGTGATTATCAAAATCGCGAATTTGTCGATGCCCAAGCTGTGCGTCAGAAGTTTCGATACGGCGCAGATCGTGAGGCTGACCACAACGGCGCCAAAGACATGTGTGAGCCGAAATGGCGGCCAGAGTGATGGCGCTTCTGTGTCTTTTTCTGCTGCTCGGTCTACCGCCGACTGCATGTCCTTCTCGCTTCGACAGAAGCGGTGCACCATAGGAAGGGTCGACAGTGTCATAAGGGTCAGGAGGCCCAGGATGCTAATCGGGCCACCCACGGAAATGGCGACGGCTGAGGTTGCTTTTGTCATCTCCACCGCTTCGGACACCGCCACCATGTTCATGGCGCCGCCAATCCAGCCGCCTGTGTAAACACCTGCCACCTTCGCTGCTTCATCGCCCAGGTCTATTAGGAAATAGGCAAGCACGGCGCCGATTATTGTGGCGAGCGCAGCCAGCAGAAAGATGGCCAACACCCCGCCGGCTTCGCGAAACAAGGTCCGTAGATTGGCCTTGAACAGCAGGAGCGGGATTGCAAGCGGCACGAGATATGCGGTGACCGAAGAATAAAGGTCTGACGCGAGCGGAATGATGCCGGTATTTGATAAAATACTGGCGCTAACAATGACAACCACCGGGCCTGGCAAAAACTTGCGCAGCGGCTTCGTGTCAATCCACAGGCCAAGCCAAACAAAGGCTGCAAGCGCCAGGCTGATAGACCAATAATCGCCGCCGTTTATCATGTTTCCGCCTGCGTCTTCCCCATGGCCAAGCTCTAAAGGCCTGCAAGACACATATTTTTACACGCAGCAATGAAAAGCTAGGCCAAAACGTTCAGCGACAAAACGGAATTGTTTAGAGTCGTTTGGGCTGTTGATTTGCAGTCCCCTGCGCGCAATCGATATGCGCTGTTTGCCAGAATTTGTGGCTAGAGGCACTGTCACGGCCTTCATCGCCTATAGCGGAAAGCACTTGGGTCTCACGTCCTTCTTAAAACGCCAGTTTCGCTGAGGCGGCAGACTGTGCTCGTTTCGCGCGACACCTAGAAAGGCACCGCCCAGAAAGGCACTGCTATGACAGACGCACCCGCAGGCATTGGCAATGAGGTTTTGTTTGACGTTGGCGAGGACCACATTGCGCTGGTCACGCTCAATCGGCCTGAAAAATATAACGCGGTGAACGAAGCCGTTGCGCTGGCCATGGACTGGGCGGTCAAAGAAGTGGATGCGCGGGGTGATATCCGCGTCGCCATTCTCACCTCGTCAAATGACAAGGTGTTTTGTGCGGGCGCTGATTTATCTGAGATTGCAAAGGGCCGTGCGCACACCTTGGCCACGAAAGACGGCGGTTTTGGCGGGCTGACTTATGCCAAGCGCCAAAAGCCTTGGATTGCTGCAGTCACCGGCTCTGCCTTGGCAGGTGGGTGCGAATTCGCCCTGTCTTGCGATATGATTGTGGCATCAGAAAACTCTGGCTTTGGCTTGCCAGAGCCCAAACGAGGACTGCTGGCCGCTGCGGGCGGGGTGTATCGTTTGGGCCGCGCCTTGCCGCGCCATATTGCGCTGGAACTGGTGGCGACGGGGGATCCTTTGCCAGCGCAGCGGGCCTATGATTTGGGCCTGATCAATTACCTTGAGGCGCAAGCAAACGTCCTGCCAAAAGCGCGAGAGCTTGCCGCTGCCATAGCGGCCAACGCGCCGCTGTCGGTGATCGAGAGTCTTGGTGTCGCTCGTCAGGTCCATGACCATGATGAAGAGGCGCTGCAAAAAATCTCAGGCCGCGCGGCGAAAACCGTTTTTTCGTCTGAAGATGCGAAAGAAGGCCCGCTGGCTTTTGTTGAAAAGCGCAAGCCAGTTTGGTCCGGTCGCTAGGAAGAGCCGCCTCCGCCTGGTGTTTTAATGATTAGGATTGCGTTTCCAGGCAAGTGGGTGCCTGCCCTGGCGCTAACAGGTTTTTCAACACCGTCTACAACGACAAGGTTGGCCCCGGGCTTGCCATCGCCGCCTCCGTTCAAACCTGACGGTCCACTATTTCTATGCGAGGTCAGCAGCGACACCTCCAAATCTTTGAGCGCGCGGTAGCTGCGGATCAGTCCATCGCCGCCGGGGTGCTTGCCCTTGCCACCGCTCCCGCGCCGGATTTCCATCTGCTCAATGCGCAGTGGCAGGCGCGCTTCGACGACTTCAGGGTCAGTGAGGCGCGAATTCGTCATGTCGCTATGGATTGCGCTTTCGCCGCTAAATTCTGGCCCGGCGCCGCAGCCACCACCAAGGGTTTCATAATATTGGTGGTCCGCATCGCCCAGAATAACATTATTCATGGTGCCCTGGCTGGCCGCGCGGGCCCCAAGCGCAAGGAAGAGCGCGTTCACCACCGCCTGGCTCGTTTCCACATTGCCTGCGACCACCGCTGCCGGGGGCAGGGGATTGAGAAGACATCCTTCTGGGACGGTGAGGTCAATGGGTAGAAGGCAGCCCGCATTCAAAGGAATCGCCTCGCTGATGAGGCAGCGCAGCACGTAAAGCACGGCTGCTTTTGTAATCGACAGCGGCGCGTTGAAATTATGCGGGCCCTGCGCGCTTGTGCCGGCAAAGTCGATGGTCGCACGCTGCTCTGCTTGGTCGACTTCCACGGAGACGCAGATGCGCCCAACACCACTAATCTCATGCTGATGCGTGCCGCCTTTAAGCGTGCTGAGCAGGCGCTCTACGGCTTGCGAAGCATTTGTTTGGATGCGGCGCATATAAGTCTGCACCGTCTGCGGCCCGTTCTGCCGCATCAGGGTTTGCAAAGCTTCTGCGCCTGTTTGGCAAGCGGCCAATTGGGCTTTTAAGTCCGCCTGGTTCACCTGGGGCGAGCGCGCGGACGCGAAAGTGCGCGCAATCAGGTCTGTCTCCAGCGCACCGTCCACCAGGATTGGAAGGGCGGTGATGCGAATGCCTTCTTCTTCGATGGTTTTTGACTCAGCTGGCATAGAGCCAGGAGATAGGCCCCCGACATCGCTATGGTGCCCGCGGGATGCAACGAAGCCTGCATAAACAAACAAGTGA
>ERZ1740067.2590-NODE-2590-length-10886-cov-5.436617_pt1 | contig 10886 bp, 7 predicted proteins | sample MGYA00581736_ERZ1740067 | MGnify/ENA primary metagenome ERZ1740067 (study PRJEB43018, sample SAMN04849236) | marine metagenome | isolation source: floating plastic debris | place: Pacific Ocean | collected 2008-08-27 | study: EMG produced TPA metagenomics... | reverse complement strand
CCTTCGGAGTACATCGTTAGTCCTAAACCCACGCCAAATATAATGAGTCCAAGCACTATTTTCAGGATGGCACCGCCTATAGCCTTGTTTCGAGCTTTGTTATTTTCTTCTTTGATTCGCCTCAACAGTAGTGCTTCAAATTGTAATTGCTGGGCAGTTTTTTGAGTGGCTTCTTGATCTTTATTTGCCTGATTTTGGTCGTGGTTCACTTGATCTTCGTTGGTTTGAGTTAAAAAAACGAGGGGAGATACTTGGTCTGGGTTTTTACTTTCTTTCATTGTTTGTGTTTAAGTTTAGGGTGATAGTTCGTTGATCTTAAAATTGGGAGAAAAACCATTGTTAGGTGGATTTGACCCTGTTCAAAAGTAAATGTAGAAAGAAAAAGCTTCTATTTTAGGCAGGAAATGCCATATTTAGACGAAGAGAGGATATTATTATACCAATCCTATATTAACTCAGGTAATGGGTGATTTCCTGCGCCGTTGATAGTGAAGACACTGCTAACTTTAGTCAAAATTAGTGGTATGATTACGCTGTTAGTTTTGCTAAAAGGACACCGTAAAATTGTGGTCTGGAGTTTACTATTTTGCCCAATTTGATATTCTGATAATCTGCACAGGAACTCATTCAAAACCAGCTACTTACTTTGATCATAGCTTTTGACTACTTCATTGCAAGTTTTGGTATTTTTAAGAGCAATATTGAGAAATTTGGTAGTAATTTTTTCTTGAATGACAGTTGCAGATAAGATTTGACCATTAAAAACAAAAACCAATCGCTGTCTTAGGTTGTTTTCGGTTGCTTTAGTCATTTTTTGCAGGCCGGCAGAACTAAAAGTAGCTTTGATAAAAGGAGACTCAAGGTTTGCTGACTCACAGGTCATTGCCGTGAGGTCCGAAAAGCCAACAATAGGCGCTTTCTCCACATTGAATTGCTGCCCAGAGGGTCCTTTTAATTCTTTGCCTTGATGTGTTGTAAGGTAAAAGCCATTGGGCGTTTTTACTTGGTCATTGTTTTCTTGACAAGCAGTGAGCAAGCCTATCAATAGGCAAATCAAATAAATAGCGTTTTTCATAGGATTGTAAGTAAATTAAGATCAGGTGATTTGGGTGTTATACTAATCTATACTGCCGATGTCAAGAGATTGTTAGTGATTACAGCTGTTTTTATTTCTTTGTCTTGAGCCTTCCCCAAATCTGGAACAAACCAAATGCCCCCAATCCGCACACAACGGTAAGAATCAATGCCGGAGTAGTATTGCCATAAAGCCAAAAACCAGTGGCAAATAATGCGGTATAAACCGTGATACAGCCCACAAACATGCCAGCAATCTCGAGAGGGAGTTGCCAGGCACTCGTTTTATTCTGAGCTTCAAAATCTCCCATGTTTTTCCGTACTTTGGTCCAGCCCGGCCCACCTGGGGTAGTCAGCGCATAAAATTCTTTCAGGGTCGCCATTTGAGTTGGCCGAGTGACAAAGGTAGTGACCAGCCAAGCAACAGAAGTAAGTCCTACTCCTAGCAATAGTTGCCAATGGTCGGGTATTTTTTCGAACCCTAAAGCAGGGTGAATAATTTGGAGATAAATGGCCAGTAAAAATGAGAAAAACATGGCCACAATCTCAGTATAAGCATTGATACGCCACCAAAACCAACGCAGAATAAAGATCAATCCGGTTCCTGCGCCAATTTGCAGTAAAATATTGAAAGCTTGTAGCGCGTTTTCCAGCAAGAGGGCAAATACAGCGGCCAGTATCATGAGCACTACGGTAGATACTCTTCCTACTGTGACCAATTCTCGGTCGCTGGCTTCGGGCTTGACAAAGCGTTTGTAAAAATCGTTAACGATATAAGAGGAACCCCAGTTGAGATGGGTAGAAATGGTAGACATAAAGGCCGCAATCAAGGAAGCTACCACCAGGCCAATCAAACCCGCAGGAAGAAAAGTAAGCATCCCCGAGTAAGACAAATCCTGACCAAGTTTATCAATAGGTACTTGAGGAAACTTTAATTGCAGGGCTACCAATGAATTAAACTTGAGCGGATCAGATTTTTCTTTCCTTTTTTGGTAATCTATTTTATTCAAGTAAGCTAAAGATTTTACCTTGATATCGGAGGGATGGCTCACGACATAGTTTTGCAATTGGGTATATTGAGCCAGTGTGTTGCCATTCGCGCTGCTTTTTTGAGCCGCAATCCGCTGAATCAGAAAGTTAACATCTTGTGGATTTACTTTTTGTTCCAGAATTTTGGCTGCTTGCGGGCTAATCTTCATTTTTTGGTCGTTGTCGATGCTCATCGGGAAAATAATCAACGAAGCCAACGCGATTAAAATCCAGGGCCAGGGACGCAATGCATAATGCGCCAAATTAAATAGCAAAGTAGCCCCCATGGCGTGTTTTTCTGACTTGGCCGAAAGCATTCGTTGGGCTATATAACCCCCACCTCCTGGTTCGGCACCAGGGTACCACACGCTCCACCACTGTACCGCCAGGGGTAAGATAAAAACGGGAACCAAGGTTTTGAAATCGTTGAAATTGGGCAATACCTGCAGTTTGTCTTTGACATTTTCATGGGTCAATAAATTGCCCAAACCATCTATTTCAGGCATACTCAATACCACTTTAGCGGCCCACACTGCGCCCACCATAGCCAAACCAAATTGGATGAAATCGGTGATGATGACTCCTCGCAAACCACCCAATGAACTGTAAATCACGGTCACCACTGAAGCAATTAGCAGGGTTTGTCCTGGCGAGAGGCCCAACATCACACTGCCAATTTTGATGGCGGCCAACGATACCGAAGCCATAATCATGACATTGAAAAACACGCCCAGGTAAATGGCCCGAAAACCCCGTAAAAAAGCTGCTGCTTTGCCACTGTAGCGCAATTCTTAGAACTCCAAGTCGGTCAATACTTTAGACCTTCGCCATAGTTTGGCGTACACAAATACGGTGAGCATACCCGTGAGCAAAAAAGCCCACCATACCCAGTTACCCGATACTCCATTTTGCCGCACGATGTCGGTTACCAGGTTGGGAGTGTCGGCCGAAAAGGTGGTCGCTACCATAGAAACCCCCAACAGCCACCAGGGCATGTTTCTTCCCGATAAGAAAAATTCTGAAGTACTTTTACCTGCTTTTTTGGCTACCCACAGGCCAATGGCCAATGATACCACAAAAAAAGCCACCACAATTGCCCAGTCTATTTCTTTTAATTGCATAATGTGTAATCAATTGGTTCTGCGTGACGCTCAATGAGCTTTGAAATATGAGGAAAAAGCGGTGTATAAACAAATTTAATAAAAAGAGAGTCAGGTATTTACTTTATAAAAAGACTCGAAAAAATCCAGGTTAAAACTTTTTAGGAATGAGCGGCATCATCAATTCAATTGATCAATCCAATACATTAATCTCATGAAATACCTACTCAAAATTACGCTCTTGGTTTTGTTTATTCATTTTTTACCAGGAGTTTTTGCTCAGGCACAATCCAAACGAGCGTTGAACAAAACCTTACAAGCCGAGCTACTCCAAATGCAGGAGATAGACCAAATAGCAGCGTATAAAAACTACATTGCTCCGCGCAAAGAAAAAATGACTCCTCAGCAGCGTGAAACTTATAAAGACAGCGTGTTCAAGGCGCATCATAAGCGCTTAGGGGTGATATTTGACCAGTATGGTTTTCCGGGGTATGACTTGGTTGGCAAATCGGGGTCCAAGGCTTTTTGGTTGATGACCCAGCACTTTGATGAATACGTGGGTTTTCAACAAAAAATTCTGAAGGCTATGAAACGGGAAGTAAAACGAGGGAATGCAAATGGCAAAAACTACGCTTATTTGACGGATCGGGTATTGGTAAATACCGGGAAAAAACAAAAATATGGCACCCAGGTATTGTACGACAACAGCGTGGGTAAGCCCTACCCTAAGCCGCTCCAAAACCCCAAAAAGGTAGACAAATATCGTAGGGCTGTGGGAATGGAGCCTTTACACAAATATTTGAACACAATGGCGGAGTTGCATTTTCAAATGAACAAGCAGTTTTTCAAATCCAAAGGGATCACCAAGCCTTTTCAATACAAATCTACGGACAAATAAATGACGGCTAAACCCTGATAGACTTTTGAAATCTAGCAGGGCTTTAGTATTTATACCTGAGGTACTTTGTCAAACCAAGGATGGGCTTGTTCTAGTTGGCGAGCCAGTTGGAGCAATACCTCTTCTGAACCAAAACGACCCGTAAACATGGCTCCAATAGGGAGTTCCTCGGTAGACCAATGTAAAGGTACCGACATCGACGGGTTACCCGTAAGGTTGGCAATAGGGGTAAAGGGAATGGCTCCGAATACCTTACTCCCCAATACATCCATCATTCCCTGTTTGATCAACGCTTTCAAGGCTTCAGGATTGGCCAAAGCCATATTGGCTTGCATGTTTTCTTGATCAGTGTTTTTAAACTGGCCCGTCTTGAAAGGCAAATGAGAAGCCACTGGAGAGAGCCACAAATCGTAAGTTTGGTGGTAATGCGCCACTTTTCGGGTAATGGTATTCCATTCTCGTTGAGCGCCAACGTATTCACTGGCGGTAAATGAGTGGCCCACCGCGGCCATCAAACGGGTATTGAGTTCTATGTGATCATCAGTAAGTGGGGCACCTAGCATCATTTCAATGCTGGCCATATCGGTGGCAGTTTGGCAAGCCAATACGGTGAGAAAAGCCCGGGTCAAGCTTTCTTTTTGGTAGGGTAGAGGGGCTTCTTCTACTTCGTGTCCCAGGTCTTGTAGCATTTGAGCGGTTTTCTCGATGGCTGATTTTACCTGAGGATCTATAAACCCATCCACTATATTTTCGGTACTGAAACCAATCTTCAACTTGCCAGGAGGCGTCTCGATGGCTTGCAAATAAGGTTGTTTAGGGGAAGCAATCAAGTAAGGATCTCCCTGAATGGGAAAGGCAATGGCATCGAGGTAAGCGGCGGTATCTCTCACCGAACGAGACAGGCATCCATCGGTAGCAGCACCTGCCCAAGCTTCCCCAAAGTTGGGCCCATAACTAAAGCGCCCTCGAGAAGGTTTGAGACCAAACAAACCCGTAAATGCCGCCGGAACTCGAATGGAACCGCCCCCGTCACTTGCAGTGGCCAAAGGTACAATCCCTGAAGATACCGAGGCACTGGCTCCGCCACTCGATCCACCGGGCGAATGGGCCGTGTTCCAAGGGTTGAGCGTAGGGCCGTACAGTTCAGGTTCGGTAAAAGGAGTAAGGCCAAATTCAGGGGTATTGGTTCGCCCCATTACCAGAAAACCCGCCTGACGAATATTTTTACCTATTTCGGAATCTACAGGTGGGACGTATTGGGTCATGACTCGACTACCAAAAGTAGTGGGTTGCCCCGCAATGTCTATGCCCAGGTCTTTTACCAAAAAGGGGACTCCATAAAAAGGTTGGCCTTCGCTGGCCTCGGTGAGCATCTGTTTGGCATAATCATACATTTTATAAATCACCGCATTGAGCTTTGGATTTACTTCCTCGGCTCGGCTGATGGCAATGTCTAGTAACTCGAGGGGAGTGATTGCTTTGTTTTTGATGAGTTGGGCCAAACCCAAAGCGTCGTATTGGCGATATTCACTAAAGTTCATGGGTACAATTTTTTGTGTTCTGTGATGGTCGCTATCACCAAGTAAAGGTTGGTGATGGGAGGGTATCAAGGTAGGGGCAAATGCGATAAAAAGAAAGTAGAAGGGGAAAGTTTTTTTAGGTAAAAAGAGATTAATCATCAAGGTTGGGCTGAATGTAAAGTTGATGATTATTTAAGTCTAAGGCACATAAGTGACCCAATTCAGGATTGGAAGCATAGACACAGCCTTTAAGTTAAGAATTGCTGTAACAAGAATGAATTTTGAATGTCGATCAACGAACCGCAGGCGTAAGCCAAGCTCAACGCAGTTAATTTTGAATAATGAAGGAAAAACCTTCACTGTTTCTATTTTAGGGTTTTAACCTCCTTCTGAAATCGTTGATCAGCGTTCTTTAATCGATATTATTTTGCTTAACTAAACGACATTGACACACAGCCTTCGTCTAAATTGATTGAAGTTGCATCATTTTATCGATGATTTACACCTGACAGGTTTCAAAAACCTGTCAGGTGTTTTACGTGATTAAAAAGTTAGGAGGCTCAAATGTTACTAGGACAAAATTTATGAATTGGTACACTAGAGTAGTTGATAAACACCTGGGGCCCGGTTTAACAATAGAGCAATCCAACCATTGAACAATAGATTAATCAATCCCCATCATATTAAAAGCTCCCCAATACAACGGATACTTATACTCCGCTTTGATTTCTTTTTGGGCTTCCACAAACGCTTTGCGTTTATCGCCTGTAGTAAGCCACTTTTGATAAAACTTAGTCATGAGCTTTTGAGTGGCATCGTCCGATACCTTGAATAAACTCATAATGAGCATATCGGCTCCTGCTACCAAAAACGAACGTTGCAGACCAAATACTCCCTCACCTACTTGTACCTCACCCAACCCGGTTTCGCAGGCCGAAAGCACCACCAGTTCGGTGTTGTCAAAATTGAGGTTCATAGCTTCATAGGCAGTTAAAATTCCATCTTCACTGTAAAAGTTATTGGTTTTTGCCAACAAGTCTCCTGCGCCTCGGGTCAACAGCCCCGAACGATGCAATGGCCCACTGGTAATTTGGTTGCTGCGAAGCCCTTCAGTTCCTTTGATGTCTTTTTGTTGGTTACTTACAAAGAAGCCATGGGTAGCGACATGAAATACCCGAGGATTGCTCAAGCCACGAATGTTGTTTTCCTGGGCTACTTGACTGGTGTACACCGTGGTTTTCCAGCCTTTGTTACGCATAAGTTTACTTACCTCTTGAATCTCAATTTCGGTACCTGGCAAACGAGTGATAAACCCAATGTCTCCCTTACGGGCGGCAGATTGGGCCAGTTTGATGCTGTTGGCATTGTCATAAAATACCGGATTTCCGAACAAGACTGCGGTATTTTCATCGGAACGGTTATTTCCCTGAGATGCAGTATTGTTTGCTTTTTGTTTTTTCAAGACTAGGTCTTTGGTATTACTTACCAACATCACGTTGGTGCGGTCAATCACGTAAGTGGTGTCTTTGATCCGCATAGATGAGACATTGACCTGATTGAAGGCCCCATCAGGTGAAAGATACACCCGTTTGATTCCCGTCAGCGCTTGGTCGATGGGTTCCCAGTAATTTTTATAAGAATAACGATCCTTGCGGCGAAAGCGAATACTATTGCGATAGTACTTCAGATATCGGTTTTCCAGGTGATAGCCATTTTTGAGCAATACCAATTGGGGGCTTCGTTTGCTTTTTGGGGTGACAATCAAAGCGGCATAACGGACACTATCGGTAAAATCTTGATTGTATTCTCGGTAGCGGATGATTTCTATAGCGGCTTCGCCTGGCTTCAGGGTTTTTTGCACATCTTGCCAGGTATACTTCTTTTGTTCAAACCCTTTGGCAAACAAATTGGATTTTTTATTAAGCTCTTTTTCCAGTTGCTCAATTTCCTTTTCTACTTTTCGTGGTTTGATGTCACTTTCCTTGAGTTGATCTTCGCTCATGGAGAGAATACTGGTCAAAAACTCCTTGCGTTCTACCCATTGGCTGTACAAATCAATCAGTTGGGTATCGCCACTGTTCAAAATGCGATTGCGTACTTTTTTCGAAGAACTCAACAACAAAGCTTTGGTAGCCAAGGTATGGTTGTACATTTCGCCCAACAACTTCTGACGACTACGACGTTGGGCCTGTTGTACGGCCAAGGTATTGAAAAACTCAAAATCGGTTCGAATCAATTGCCAGTATTTAGATTTTTCGCCTTCGCTCAACACCGGAAAATAAGTGCCAATGTAGTTTAGGTACTGTTTGGTGGTTTCGGCCAGGATTTTATTGGCCTTTTTGTAGCGCCCCCTTACAAACTCTATTTTACCTATTTTGCTCAAAGCCCTGACATATTCAGGGTGGGCGTCGCTAAATATCTTGCGATAAATCTTCCGGGCTTGTTTGTAGTTGTTTTCTGCGGTTTTAAACTTTTTGAGCTTGGCATACAAATCTCCCATGAGCATGGCTACCCGAGCCGAATTTACATTGCGTTCACCAAAAGCCGCTACCCATATTTGGTTGGCCTGATTGAGTAATTGAAATGCTTGATCGTAATGATTTTTTTCTATTTCGTAATAAGCCAGGTTTTTGAGCGCTTCAGCATACAGCGGGTGTTTTTCGCCAAAAGTTTTTTGATAAATATCCTTGGCTTGGTTGAGCAAAGGTAGTACTTCGGTAGTGTCTTGGGCACCGCGATTAAACTTGACCAAAGCCAGGTTGGTATAAGCTGCGGCCATTGTGATATGGCTGTCGCCAAGTTTGGCTTTACGAATCTTGATGACTTCCTGTACGTTTTCTTCGGCTTTTTGATAATCTCCAATGGCCAGGTAAAGCTCGGCCAATAACCCAATGCTTTCGGCGTAACGAATGGTATTGGCTCCATACACTTTTTGGGAGATTTTAGAGGCCCTGACGGCCAGTTTTTCTGCTTCGGCGTATTTCCCAGTAATGAGGTATAACTTACTCAGTTGATTGAGTAAATTGATGAGTTTACGACTGTCTTTGCCGTATTTGGTCTCTTTCTGAGCGATCGATTTTTTGAGAAGTTGCTCGGTATCGGCATACTCACCAATACGGATATACAAAAAGGCCAGGTTTTCTACCGATTTAGATTTTTGAGAAATATCACGGGCGCGCATCCACCAATAAATTCGACGGGTTTGGCGCAACAAACGCTCTGCCGTGTAATAATCTCCAATGATTCCATACAAACGAGCTGCGGTACTCAGGGCATCGGCATACTCAAAGGAACGACGCTTGATTTTAGAGCGAATAATGCGACGCGATGCTTCTATGTTTTTTTCGGCCTCTTTGTATTGTCCTACCTTGATTTGCATTTCAGCCAGTTTGGCCATTTGTTTGCCCGTTTCGCGGTCGTCTTCTCCGAAACGCTTTTTTTGAGTTTGGAGGTTTTCTTCCAATAGCTTCAACGCTCCTTTATAATCCTCTTTGATGTCCAAATAAGTAGCAATGTGATTTCTGATAGGAACATAATTTTTGTGTTGAGGAGTGAGTTCGTTGAGGTACTTTTGGTATTTTTTTTCGGTAAACACCTGTTCCGCCTTGCTAAGGTCATCAGCATGGAGCAGGTAATAATTGGCCCATTTGAGTTTATAAAGCTCATATTTAGGAGCATCTTCACCCAAAAGCGCTTTTTGGATCATGAGCAAATTGTTGATGTCTTTTTCGGCTTGATCCAAATCCGACTCCTTATACATGTGTAAATCGTACAAGCCTTCTACCAGACGCACCCGCAAAGGATGATATAGAGGCAATAGGGTACTATCGGTTTTGGCCAGTTCGTCAAAGCGTCGCTTGGTACGTCTACTCCCCAGATTATAATATTTGGCGCGTTCGGCTTCTAAAAAGCGACCTTTTAAACTAGGAATATTCTTACCTCTATAATAAGCGTACATAATGCGGTCACGGTATTCTTGCTGTTTGCTGGCCTTTACTGGGCGACGATTTTCAAAGTACAATTTGATGGTTTGATCATAGGCTTGTAAATATACTTTGCTGGATTTTAGATAACCTCGTTTCCAGAACAGGTTGGGGCTGGATATTTTGAGCGCTTTGCGATACCAAAACATAGACCAGAAGAAGCGTTCGTCATTGTAAAAGTTATCCGCAATGTGTTTGAGGTAAAGCCCATACATATGACTTTTCTTTCTAACGAGTTTTTTGGCGAATTTTCGGTTGTTGAGCAAAAATTCCCGCGCTTTGTCGTATTCACCTCGATCGGTGAGCAACAGGCTTTGAGTAATCAGTAAGCGTACATATTGCTGTTTTTGGTATTTTCGTTGCGCTTTATTTGTTGAGGGAGCACTCAATACTTGGTTTTTCCAAAAAGGAATACTCCATTGAAGCAGTTTTTCGGCCGCTTTGAGTTTTCCTATCTGAATATAAGTCCGGGCAAGACGTTGATCTATTTCCGCCAAAAATACCGAATCTTTTACATTGGTAGAATCTCCTGAGGGCTGGTTTTGCCATTCATTTTTGGCATTTTCCAGTACCTGTCGTGCTTTAGAATAGTAGCCATACTCTAGATATACTTCTGCGGCTTGGGTTACTCCAGTGAGAAAGCCATTTAGGTTTTGAGATTTTATTTGTTGTAGTGCTTCCAACCCTTGGTTAAGTTGTGCATTCATTTGCTCATAGCGACCCAGGGCTTCCAGGCTTTTGGCCTCTTGAATGGCATTCCAGGCCAAGAGCAAAGGAGCATTGCTTTTAGTTTGTAAGGATTTGCCTAGTTTTCGATGTCTTTTGAGGGCCGCTTTGTAGCGTCCTTTCTGATACAAGCGTTCTGTTTTGCGGAAGGTTTGGGCCCAGGAGGAACTGCTTTGACTGTGCGCTGGAACAACTAAACCCGTCAAAAAGCAAAACAATAGGCTTGATACAAGATAGATACGGATATAGTAATACCTATGAAGAAGAGATTGTCTCAGATGCATTTTTAATTAAGTTAAGTGAGTAACAGTCAGCAGTAGTTGAATGTAGGCGTGTAAGATTCTACGCAAAAATCGCTCAAAAGATTGATAGTTGGTAGTTTTTTTTAGTTAGTAGTTGGTAGTCAGTAGTTCGTAGTTTTTTGTTCTAAAGTCCATAGTCAATTGTCCATAGTAGCGTGAAGCGGAACAATTGGTTGTCAGTCCACAGTCGACGGGGCCATAGTCCATAGCCTAAACCGGTTTGCCTGTTCCCCCTTAAACTACCAATTTTAAAC
>ERZ1740067.2589-NODE-2589-length-10886-cov-5.800295_pt1 | contig 10886 bp, 12 predicted proteins | sample MGYA00581736_ERZ1740067 | MGnify/ENA primary metagenome ERZ1740067 (study PRJEB43018, sample SAMN04849236) | marine metagenome | isolation source: floating plastic debris | place: Pacific Ocean | collected 2008-08-27 | study: EMG produced TPA metagenomics... | reverse complement strand
GTATTTCTCGCAGGCTTCACGCTCCAGCACGTAGGAGCCGCAGTTGCGCGCGCCGCGCAGATTGATGATGGTCTTGATGCCGCGCTCCTTGGCCTGTTTTACCTGATATGGCCAGGGCTGGCCGGAGCGCCAGGCGCGCTGGGTAATCGGTGAGGCTTTTGTGATCAACAGCCGGACAAATCCGTGATCCACAAAGATCATGTCGATATAGGTGCGAAAGCGCTTGCCGAAGGTCGACAGATTATCGGCAGTGCGGTCGATGGCCATGAAGGTGCCGGTCCGGGTAGAGTGAGTGCGGTCGGCGGGATATGTTCCGCCATGTTGCGGCGCACTATAGGGAACGCACAGCAGATTGAAAGCCGTTAGGGGGGGGCATTTCATGCTGCGATCACACGAATTCCGTAAACTGTGACTTGCATATCCACCGGGCGCATATCCATGTCCCGGGGCACGCATTTCTAAAACAAGAATGGCCAGGCAATTGGCCAAGATAGTGAAGGGGACAAACTCATGAAATCGATAAGCCTGCTATTGCTGCGGGTGGGCCTGGGCCTGCTCATTTTAATCTGGGCGATGGTGAAGCTGGGCGCACCGGAAGCCGCCATCGGCGTTTCCGACAACTATTATGGCGGCGTAATGAGCGACGAAACCATCTTGCTGGTTCTTGGGATTGCCCAGGCCCTGCTCGGCCTGCTGGTCATCCTCGGCCTATTCCGGGCGCTGGCGTTTCCGGCGATGATCATCGTGCTGGGTCTTGGCGCTGCTGCTGTCTGGCCGTCCTTGATTGACCCGTTGGGGCTGATCTTCGGGCAGGACAATGTGCAGATCCTGTTCTTCCCGTCGCTGATCGTCTTCTTCGGCACATTGGTGATGTTCGCGTTCCGGGACGAAGACACATTGTCTGTAGATGCAGTTCGCGGACGGTAGCCGGGACTATTAAACGGTCGTCAGCAGCGCCTTCAGGCGCTCTCGGAACTGGGTGGCGGCCTGCGGGTCGTCACCCAGACCGGCGGCTTCATACATCTGCTTGCCGACAATAGCCTCGCCGAATGCAGTGATGGCGGCCAGCAGCATGTAAAACTGCGTGTCCTGTTTCTGAGGCGCGGGACGCCCGGCAGCTTCAGCCTGTTTGACGCTGGCTTCGTGAACAAGATCTGTCAGTTCACTGAGCATCTGGGTGCCCTTGCCTTCCGGCTGGGACTCAACGCGTCCCGTCAGCGTCAGCCACGCCAGCAGTCGCGCGTGACCGCGGTCTGACAGTGTCGCAAAAACCTCATCCATCATCGCGTTGGTGTCGACCGGGCCGGACTGGCCCTTGGCGATGACGCCAAACAGGGCCTCACGCAGATGGCGCATGGTGCGTTCCACGAGAGCCCCGACCAGCCCTTCGCGGCTCTGGAAGTGATGCAGGATGGCCGGGTGGGAAATGCCTACATCCTTGGCAATGTCCTGTAGGCGGATGCCTTCGGGCCCGTTAGAGGCCAGACGCTTTTCAGCCGCATCGAGAATCAGCCGTCGGGCTTCCTCGCCCGTCCGCCTGACCCGCCGCGGGGCTGTCCGTGTTTTCGTCTGCTCCACCATCGTGTTGGGGTCGATCCTCTGATTGGCCTCTCACCATCCCTTAACTGCCGGGTGTTCGAAGTCTTTTGGACTCGATCCACAGGCACAGGGGTCCTGCGGGTTATGCCTGTGGGAAGCGGTGATTGGCAAGTTCGCGATCAAACGGGTAGCGTTTGACACAGAATTCCAAGTGGGAATTCCAAGGGGACACTTTTGCATTCATGAAACCTTCTGTTGCCGAACCAGCCGACCCGGAAAGAGGGGACGGTGCCTATCCACCGCTTGCGCTGCCGCTGCGCAGCCGGCGGCTGATGATCCGCGACTTTGTGGCCGGGGATCTGGGGGCGCTGCATGCTTATTCAGAGCGCCGTGAGGTGACCAAGCATCTGTTGTGGGGGCCCAACTCCGTTGAGCAATCACGGGCGACCCTGACTGAATTTATGGCTCAGCAGAGTGTCACCCCGCGATTGCGGTATGACCTCGCCCTGGGCCTGCCGGGGGGCAAGGCCATCGGCGCGCTGTCCATTCATCTAGATGACATTCGCCTTGGCAATGCCGAGATCGGCTATGTGCTGCATTCAGACTACTGGGGCGGCGGCTTCGCGTTTGAGGCGGTTCAGGCGGCGGCAGCGGTGGTTTTTGCGCACTGGCCGCTGAACAGGCTTTGGGCGCGGTGTCTGGAAAGCAACAAGGCATCACGACGACTGCTCGAACGCCTTGGCATGCGCCACGAGGGCACGCTGCTGCGGGCGGAGCGCATAGAAGGCGAGTGGCACAATGTCCTGATGTACGCGGTGCTTGCGGAGGAATGGCGGAATAAGGCTGGTTAGTCGGCCGTCCGGACTGGTCCGCACTCGACGAGATAGACCAGCGTCTCGTCCTGCTGCGTCGCTTCCTTGAGGATGTGGCCACTCTGGGTACAATAGTGCGGAACGTCGATGCGGGACGCGGGGTCTGTGGCCAGCAGGCGGATCTGATGGCCCGGCTTGAGCCCGCGCAGGGCCTTTTGCAGCTTCAGTACGGGCAGGGGGCACAGCAGGCCGATGGCGTCGATTTCTGTCATTGGCTGTTCGTTCACGCCATAAACCCTTACAGTCTCTACGTCTTTTGCGCCTAATCCGTCCGGTTCTGCTTGACCGGAAATCCGCGAAGCCTCTATATCGCAGGCAACGTCTTGGGAGGACACACGTGCTAAATCGAATTGGAAAAGAAGTCACCTATCTGCGCAGCGCTGTGCGCACGCTCGGCCGTCTGAAGGACATTCAGAAAAACCCGACGCGCACCTGGGCAGATATCATCGAAAACATCGCTGCCACAAAGCCGAACAACGTCGCCATTTATGGCGAGGACGGCAGCGTCATGACGTACAAGCAGCTTGATGAGCGTGCCAACCGGTATGCGCGATGGGCGCTGGCGTCCGGCGCACGCAAGGGCGACTCGGTTGCGCTCCTTATGGAGAACAAGCCGGAATACATTGTCGCCTGGCTGGGCATCGTGAAAATGGGTGCGACGGCGGCCCTCATTAACACGAACCTCACCGGCATGGGGCTTGGCCACTGCCTCAACATCTCCGGCGCTGACCACTGCATTGTTGAATCGACGCTGGCGGACAATTTCTTTGGCGCCAAAGAGCATTTCGACCGTGATATCAAGCCGTGGGTTGAGGGTGGCTCCGTTCAGGGTGCAGAGGACCTGAGCCCGGCTCTGGAGCTCTATTCAGCCGAGCCGCTCCCTGCAGATACCCGCAAGGACCTGAAGCAGGAAGACAACGCGCTGTACATTTACACGTCCGGCACCACGGGCCTGCCGAAGGCGGCGAAGATTACGCATTTCCGTCTGCAGACCATGGCCGGCGGTTTTTCGGCGGCGGCGAACGCCACAGAGAAGGACCGTATGTATGTGGTGCTGCCGCTCTATCACTCCGCCGGTGGTGTGTGCGCTGTCGGCACGACGCTGACGGTTGGCGGGTCCATCATCGTCAAGCGCAAGTTCTCGGCGCGCCAGTTCTGGGAGGACTGCGCCAAGTACGATGCGACGCTCATTCAGTATATCGGTGAGCTGTGCCGCTATCTGCTGAACTCAGAAGAGCGCCCGGGCGAGGACAAGCACAAGGTTCGCATGGCGGTGGGCAACGGCCTGCGCCCTGAAATCTGGGGCCCGTTCCAGAAGCGCTTCAAGATTCCGCATATCACGGAATTCTATGGTGCGACAGAAGGCAACATCGCGCTCATGAACTATGACGGCACGGTGGGTTCGGTTGGTCGTATTCCTGGCTACGCCAAGAAGACCTTCAACGTTGAGATCGTGAAGTTCGACGTGGAGAACGAAGAACCTGTGCGCGGCGCCGATGGCCTGTGTGTTGCCTGTCAACCTGACGAAGTGGGCGAGGCGATCGGCAAGATCGTTGATGACCCGAGCAAGCCGACAGGCCGCTTCGACGGGTATGCGGATGCCAAGGCCACCGAGAAGAAGATCCTTCGTGACGTCTTTGAGAAGGGCGACAAGTGGTTCCGCTCCGGCGATCTGCTGAAGCAGGACAAGAAGGGCTACTTCTACTTCATGGACCGTATCGGTGACACGTTCCGCTGGAAGGGCGAAAACGTGGCGACGTCGGAAGTGGCGGAAGCGATTTCCGTGTTCCCGGGCATCAAGGAAGCCAATGTGTATGGCATGGCCATCAACGGCATGGACGGCCGTGCAGGCATGGTGTCCATGGTGGTGGAGGAAGCTCCCAACTGGGACAAGTTCAAGGCACATCTGGATGCCAATCTTCCCGCTTACTCGCAACCGGTGTTTGTGCGGCTGCAGCCGGAAGTGGAAATCACCGGCACGTTCAAGCACCGCAAGGTGGACCTGGTGAAGGAAGGGTTTGATCCGGACACGATCGAAGACCCGGTCTTCTTCTTTGATCCGTCAGAGAAGCAGTATGTGCCGCTGTCCAAAGCGCGCTACGAGGAAATCCAGACGGGCTCTTTGAAGCTTTAGGAACTCCGGGCCTCAGACACAAAGAAGGGCGGCAGTGAAACCTGCCGCCCTTTTGCGTTTGCCGCCATTACTGGCGATCTATTCAGCGGCCGTCTGTTTCTTTTTTTCCTCGTCTTCGTAGTGCTGCTGGATGGTCGTCATGGCGGCGTTCATGGCCTGGCCGATGAATTCCTCGGCATTGTCCGTGGCCCAGCCGAAACTTTCCCGCCGGGCGGTGTTCATCTTCTCGATTTCAGGTGTCACGTGGCGCTGCCACAACTCGTAGGATTTCTTGGTGCTGTCGAAGTCCGCCCAGTTGTGGGCCAGCTGCAGGAAGCAGCCGAAGCCGGGCATCTTGTCTTCCAGCCGTCTGATCTGCGCGATGGCGTCGTCCGGGGTGCCGACAATGCCCTGGCCGCTTTCGATCATGGCATCAAGGGGATCCTTGTTCTTGTCGGCGTTGGGTGCGGCCATGGGGTTGATGGAGTTGAAGTAGTCGGACCATTTGTGGAAGCCGAACTTCACATTCTCCATCGCCTTTTCCTTGGTTTCGGCGATGTGGATGGGACCGACGAGGCGCATGCAGTCCGGGTCCATGGTGCGGCCATGTTCCTTGGCGACTTCCTGGGCCACCTGCCAGTTGATGCCCAGCGCGTCGTAGCCGCCTTCATTGGTAGCGGCGACGCACAGCATGCCCAGACCATACTTGCCCGCCAGCTTGCCGCCGGAGGGCGTCACGGAACTGGCGACGGCCACTTCAGGGTGTGGGCTTGAATAGGGTGTCAGCTGCAGGCGGGCATTGGTGAGCTTGTACCACTCTGTTTCCTCGGTGACGGTCTCGCCGTTGAAGAGGCGCAGGATGACGTCGAGTGCTTCCACCATGCGGGGGCGCTGCTTGGCAACCTCGATGCCCAGCATCATGGCGTCTGACGGCAGCAGGCCGGGGCCGGCGCCGAACATGATGCGGCCCTTGGTCTGGTGGTCGAGCTGGATGATGCGGTTCGCCGTGGTCAGCGGGTGGTGGTAGGGCAGGGAGACAACACCGGTGCCCAGCTTGATGCGGTTCGTCCGCTCGGCAACGCCGGCAATGAACACTTCAGGCGACGCGATGATTTCATAGCCTGCGGAATGGTGCTCGCCGATCCAGGCTTCGTCATAGCCCAGACGGTCCAGATGCTCGATCAGCTCCATGTCGCGCTGGATGCAGAGCGTCGGGTCTTCATCCAGGGGGTGGAAGGGCGCTAGAAAAATGCCGTGTCTTTTGCGGGCCATAGGTCGTTCCTCCGTATACGGTTTTTGGTTTTTTTATGTGCGCGGCTTGAGGCCGCCGAGTATCAGGTTCAGAAGATCGTCGTGCAGCTTGGCGATATCGACCTGGGTGCCCGGGCCGGACCAGCGCACGGTAAAGGCGCCCCAGGTGGAAATGAGCGCGGTGGCGGCCAGCGACGGGTCGTTGATGGCGGCAAACTCTCCGGATGCCTGACCGTCGGCGATGATGGTCTCGACCACATCCACGACTTCGCGGTTGGCCGACTGGGCGGCGGCGACGAGGTCCGTCTGGTTGACGAATTCGCGGGCCATCTGGCGCATGACGCCCGCATTGGCTTCGTATTCATCCACCAGCAGGCGGACGAACATGCGCAGGCGGGCTTCTGCACTGCTGGCGGTTTCAGGGGCAGCGGCCAGTTCGGCTGACAGGCGGTCCACCAGCTGCGCGTTGAACTCTTCAATCAGCGCTGCCTTGCTGGCGAAGTGCAGAAAGAAAGTTGCCTTGGCGATTCCCGCCGCCTCGCAGATTTCCTCAATGCGGACCGCGTCAAAGCTGCGCTGCGCAAAGAGCTGCATGGCGGCGTCGAAGATATGCCGGCGGGTGCGGGCCTTGCGCTGGGTGCGCTTGTCACCTGGCTTGGTATCTCCCGTCTTCATGTCTGTCGCTGAAATGGTGCTGTGTCCCGTACGGCGTTGAGAATTATAGACTCCAGTCTAGTTTTCGCCGGTGCTTTGAGTCAAAGTCGCAAACAGAAACGACAAAAAGACCACGCATTTGAGGGAGTTGCGCCATGAAAGCCGCCATTTTTCACGAGGCAGGCAAGCCGCTGACCATCGGTGAGATTGCCTCACCCGACCCCGGGCCGCACGAACTGGTGCTCAAGGTGCATGCCTGCGGCATCTGTGGATCGGACCTGCATTGCACGGAGCACGGGCCGTTTGTGTTACCCGGCGAAACGGTTATGGGGCACGAGTTTGCCGGTGAGGTTGTCGGTATGGGCACTGAGATCGCCGGACGCTTTGCGGAAGGCGACCGGGTGACGGCGCTGCCGGTGATTGTGCCGCCGATCCCGCCTGTGGGCATGGAGGATGTGGAGCCGTGGATGCGCGGCGATTCACAGACCATCGGTCTTGGCCAGGTGCCCGGCGCGTATGCAGAATATGTGCGTGTCGGCGTTAACATGACGAAGCGGCTGCCGGACCCTGTGAGCTATGAGATGGGCGCGCTTGTGGAGCCGCTGGCGGTGGGCCTGCATGCGGTCAACCGGGCGGACATGCGCTCGGGCGACAATGTGCTGGTGCTGGGGGCCGGGCCGATCGGCCTTGCGAGCATTGCCTTTGCGCAGCGCATGGGTGCCGCCAATGTGGTGGTCAGCGAGATGACGGATGAGCGCCGGGCGCTGGCGGAAAGTGTCGGCGCTACGGCGACGATCGATGCCAAGGGCAATGTGCTGGAGCAGTTTGCCGAGAAGACCGGCGCGCTGATGCCGGACATTGTCATCGAAGCGGTTGGCGTTCCGGGCATGGTTCAGCAGGCGATTGATTTCGTGAAGCCGAAGGGTCGTGTGGTTGTGGTCGGCGTGTGCCAGCAGCAGGACCAGATGATGCCGATGGTGGCGATCATGAAAGAGGTCGGCGTGCAGTTCGTGCTTGGCTATGAGCCGCGCGACTGGGACACGGTGCTTTCGTTCATGGCCAATGACCGGTTAAAGGTGGATCATCTGGTGACGCACCGGGTGGGCTTTGACGCGTTCCCGGACGCGTTTGAGGCCCTGCGGACCCCCAGCGACCAGTGCAAGGTGATGCTCAAGCCGGATTGATTTTCCGGAATCGCCGCCTCACAGGCCGTTCACAGGCCTGAAATCAAAACGTGAAAAGACGTTGGCTTGCGCTGTGACACGTGAACAGTGAAGCTTGCGGCCAATTCCAAGCTCACCCACCAGGCTCACATGTATGGGGGACATACACATGCTTCGTTGGATTATTCTCGCCGGCACTCATGGCGGCGCACTCGCTGTCGGCTTCGCGCTCGGCATCTATCTGCTGCCGATCCTGACCGCGCCGGACGCACCGGACGAGGCAGTGCTCGCGGAGGCGGCGCAGGCAGCGGTATACGAGGCTGAGTTCACCCGTGAACTTGCCGGCAGCGATTTCCTGCATTGGGGTGAAGGCTCTGTAAGCATTACGCCTACGCAGGTGGTGCATAAGGGTGCACTTGCTCCGGGACCGGACTATCAGCTCTATCTCGCAAGCGAGTTCATCGAAGATGAGGAAGGCTTCTTCCGCATCAAAGACACTGCAACGCGCATCGGCAGTATCAAGACTTTTGATGGGTTCATCGTCGACGTGCCTGAGGGCGTGAGTGTGGCTGACTACTCCACGGTGATTGTGTGGTGCGAAAGCTTCAGCGAGTTCATCACGGCTGCGCAGTATCAGTAGACCGTGTGACCTAGACGGACCTGTATTTTTCCGTGTCCCCGGGCTTGACCCGGGGCCTAATCGCAACCGCGATGCTGTATGGCCGATGAGAGTGGACTCCGGGTCAAGCCCGGAGATACGGATTTTGGCTGTCGCCGCATAGCCTGTCTCTAGCTCTTAGGCGGCGTTGCAAGTGCATTGTGGAGAACGGCAAGCCATGGGCTCTGTTCCTCCAGTGGCGCCGGTGAGCGGATGAGGCCGCGACCGATGGCGTCATCCCAGGTGAGGGTGCCGGCGAGCAGGTTGTCCAGCACGTAGCGTGTGGTGAAGAAGCGCGGGCCGTCACCTTCAGAACTCAGTCCACGGAGATTTGCACGCGCACCATCGGATTGGGATGTCACTTCGAGCCAGCGGAATTCGTGGATCAGCAGAATGTGCGCGCTGTTTTCCAGATGCGGTTGCACGGGCAGGTCGCCCAGCCGGGTCTCAATGGCGTTCACTGTCACGGCGGTTTTCTCGGTGCGCCATTCATGTATGGCCAGCCCGGTTTCAAGCCCGGTCTGGGGCGTCCACTGGTCGCCCTGCAGCAGTCCGGCATCGGCGTCTGCCTTTTCAGCCCACAAAACGCCCTCGGCTTCCGGGAAAGCGGTGAACATCAGCGCCAGCAACATCGCGCTGCCGCACGCGGCTGCGGGTGTTGCAAATAGCACGGCCATGAGTGTGGCCCCTGCAAGTCGGCTCAGACGCGTCATCCCGTATCCCCCGGTTTCGTCCCGTTCTTGTGGGCTTCTACGGGAGCCTAGCACATTTGTTAGGTCGCCATTGTTCACCTCTCCCTTGATGGGAGAGGTCGGCGCGTGAGCGCCGGGTGAGGGTGACAGCGGTGAAGGTGGAGGACGCCGTGAGGGTTGCCCCCTCACCCTCCCACGCACGGTTGTGCGCGGGCCCATACCTCTCCCGCAAGGGGAGAGGGGTTCGTCTTTACCCCGGCAGCACCCAGAAACCCGCCCTTGGGAAATGCACCACGACCTCGCCGACGCGGTCGTCGGTTCGTTTGATGGCGATGTGGTTGGCGCTGGAGGAGACGAGGGTGCCGGCGATGGGGTCGCGGCCGTAGTCGTCGGCCATGACCTGCACGGCCATGCCGGGCTTGAGGCCGTTGGGCTCGGTCGGGTCTTCGTGTTCGACTGTGGTGCTGGTCGTGTCTTTGGCAATGGCGATGGCGTCGTCGGTGCTCATCTCGTGGCGGGTGCCGTGGCCGAGGTTTTTGACACGCAATTCCCATGCGGTCAGCGCCTTGAAGCTGTCGAAGACGGTGGCGCCTGCCGGGTTCACGGTACGCACGAACCAGATGTTGTAATAAGCGGCGGCGTCCGCGAGGCCCGGTGCATCGCCACCAAGGAACTTGCGGCCGTCGGCAAGCTGGCTTTCTAGCAGGCCCATATGGGCGCGCAGTTGCTCCGTCATGATGGGGACGGCCTGCTTCATCTGGTCGGTGTCGAAGGGTCGGCCCGTCAAGACTTCGCGGTCTTTCTTGAAGCTCTCATCCACGTGGTCGCCGATACCGCCGAAGATGACGGCGACGGCGGCCTGGAAGATTTCGCGGTCGGTCCAGAAGCCAAGGGCGGCCCCCAGACCGTTGCCGTCCGGCAGGGTCGTGGTGGGGAAGCGACGGTCCAGCTCGCGGATGATGACCTGGCTGTCGCAGTAGATGTCAGCGCCGATCTGCATGACGGGGATTTTGCGGTAACCACCTGTGAGGCACACAAGGTCCGGCTTGGGCATGATGACCGGCTGGTCGACCGCGTGCCACTCAATGTCCTTGATGCCGAAGACGACGCGCACTTTTTCCGAGAAGGGCGAGACGTCGTATTGATGAAAGATGATCTTGTCGGTCACGGGGTCATGTCTCCGGGTACGGATTGTTGTGGAATTGGATTATGCGAAGGGCCAGACGAAGCGGATGGTATCGTTTTTCACGCCGTCAACGACGATGTCGAGGCCGCCGGAGCGGACCATCCATTCAAGGCGGTGATCGCGGTACTGGCGTTTGAACAGGCCTGTCGAAATGAGATCGCCGACCTGGGCCATATCGCCAAGGGAAGCCACTGCCTCTTCCTGGGTCTGTTTGACGGTGGGGCGTGCATTGGCGCGTGTGAGCCACTGTCCAAGAGGCGTGTCGGCTTTCGGGCCGAGGTCAAAACCGGCGGCGCCATTGAGGAGCGGTGCAATGGCGCAGTCTGCGTAGCCGAACTGGCTGCCGCCGAACCACTCGTTGGTGCTCAGGTGGTGTTCCAGCCATGTGTGCGCCTGCGCCAGTTGTTCGCCCGCGGCGGCAGTCAGCCGGTCAGCATCCGGCCCTGTTGCGCGCTTGAAGAAGTGGATTTCGCCCAGCGCCCAGGTGACGGCCTCATAGTGGGTGTCCATTACTTCTTCCAGCATGCGGACGTGGGCGCGCTCGGCGGGTGTTTTGGGCAGCAGAGCCGGTTCGGGCCAGGTTTCCTCGATGTATTCAAGGATGATGGTGGACTCGAACAGTGTGACGTCCCCATGGATCAGCGCGGGCACCTCGATGCGGGCCGAGCGTACATTGACAAGCCCACCAGAAGGACAGTTCCGGCAGGGTCCCGCCGGATTTCAAAGAAAAACAAGGCCATTTACAGGAGGGGCTAAGT
>ERZ1740067.2588-NODE-2588-length-10886-cov-9.608808_pt1 | contig 10886 bp, 15 predicted proteins | sample MGYA00581736_ERZ1740067 | MGnify/ENA primary metagenome ERZ1740067 (study PRJEB43018, sample SAMN04849236) | marine metagenome | isolation source: floating plastic debris | place: Pacific Ocean | collected 2008-08-27 | study: EMG produced TPA metagenomics... | reverse complement strand
GTCGATGACGAGGACCTGAACGGCTACCTGATGTATCCGAAGGTGTTCTTGGACTACATGGGCCGGCATCGGACTTACGGACCGGTGCGCACCTTGCCGACAATGACGTTCTTTTACGGCATGCAACCCGGTGACCAAATCAGCCCCGAGATTGACCCCGGAAAGACGCTGGAAATTCGCCTCAACGCAGTTGGCGAAACCCAGGATGACGGCGAAGTGCGCGTGTTCTTTGAACTCAACGGTCAGCCGCGCACCATCCGGGTGCCGAACCGCAAGGTCAAAGCAACGACGGCTGCGCGACCCAAGGCCGAGGCTGGGAATGCCAACCACATTGGCGCCCCGATGCCCGGAGTTGTGGCGTCGGTCGCGGTCGCGGCCGGGCAAAAGATCAAAGAAGGCGATCTTCTGTTGACCATCGAAGCGATGAAGATGGAAACCGGACTTCACGCCGAACGCGATGCGGTGGTCAAAGCCGTCCACGTGCAGGCTGCAGCGCAGATCGACGCGAAAGACTTGCTGGTCGAATTGGATTAACCCACTTTGCGGGTACTCCTCTTGTCAGACCCGCATCTGACGGGGGACAACTCCCTTGTTGTTGGCCAACGCACCGATGAAAGGTTGCGCGCCTGCCTGGATCACGCGCGCGCCAAAGTCGCACATATCGAGCACACGGTGTTATTGGGCGACTTGTCGGATAGCGGCGGGCGTGACGGGTATGTCGCCCTCAGGGACATGATGGCGGACTGGCCGAGCCCAGTGACGTATTTGATGGGCAATGTGGATAACAGCGAGACGTTCCGCGATGTGTTCCCAGGGTCCGTCCAGCCCGATGGAAGCCTGCAAACGGCGCTAGAGATCGGGGATCACACGCTCCTCTGTCTGGACACGTTGGATGACGCAGCCGACCCACTGCATAGCGGCCGCTTGCATCCGTGCGATCTGGATTGGCTGGATAAGGCCCTAGCGAACGTAGGCCAACGACAGATCACCGTGCTCATGCATCATCCGCCTTTGCCAGTGGGGCTTCCCTTCTTTGACCGGATTGGGCTGCAAGCGCCGGAACCTCTCTTGGACAGGCTGCGGGCCTCTATGGTTTCACGCGTCATCACCGGTCACGTGCATCGGGCGGTCACAGTGGAAGAAGGCGCATTAAGCATGCAAACCTTGCCCAGCGCCGGGTTTGGTCTGGTGTTAGGCCCCGGTAAAGAAGACATCGCCCCGGACCCGGCGCATCAGCCTGGCTATGCCGTGTTGACCCTAGACACGGACGCTGCCGACTTGGAGATCGTCACACTCCCAAGCTGAAGTCGTTTCGGCGGTGCGTTTTCCTCAACACTCAGACACGCCAATGTGTTTCGTCTTGGCTTGTCCGCATCGGATACCGTTTCACGTTAATATCCATGGTGGCACGCAGAGGAGCGTCCAATGCAGACTGTTTTTACACGACGGCAGGCTATGGCCTTGGGCCTCACCGGTGTTTTTGCCGCGACTGTTCCCGCGTCGGCCAATGTGCTGTCGTACCAACTGCGCCCTGAGGATGCAGAGATCGCGTTTACCTTTTCCGCGGGCGGTGTGTCGCTGCGGGGAACAGCCCCTCTGCAAAGCGCGGACATTGTCGTGGACACGGCCCGTCTTGACCGGTCGAGCGCCGACGTGATTGCGAATGTCGCGCAGGCCCGCACAGGGATCGGACCGGCGACCACCGCCATGCGCAGCACAGAGGTTCTGGATACCGCACGTTTTCCGTCAGCGCGGTTCCGATCTACCGGCGTCGAACTGGGGCGTGACGGAAGGATCTCATCTGGCGCGGTCATCCTAGGTGATCTGACGCTGCGCGGTGTCACCCGACCCGTGCGCCTTGCAGCAACGCTTTCGAGGCCCGCTGGCACGGCACCAGACGACCTGCGCATTTTGAGCGTTCGTTTGACCGGCGCACTGGATCGCACGGGTTTTGGCGCAACTGGCTATGCCAATCTTGTTGACGCGACCGTTCAGTTGGATATCCGAGCCACATTATCGGCTGTCTGAAAACGGTCTAGCCATGCCCCAGCACCTCGCTCTTTTGTCGATCCTCGTTCCCAGCTATGCGGAGGGGATTACGTTTTTCGTTGAGATTCTGGGCTTTGACCTGCTTGAAGACACCGATCTTGGCGGCGGCAAGCGCTGGGTGCGAGTGGGCCCTACAGGTGCTCAGACCGCGTTTTTGCTGGCGGAAGCGAAAGGTGAGCAGCGCGACTTTATCGGCAAGCAGGGTGGCGGTCGGGTATGGCTGTTTCTCGAGACCGACAGTTTTGTCCGCGATCATGCAGCCATGCTAAGCAAAGGTGTGTTGTTCGAAGAAGCGCCGCGGCATGAACCCTATGGCACCGTGGCGGTGTTCCAGGACCCGTTTGGCAACCGCTGGGATCTGATTGAGTTTCATAAATCCGACACACGGCAGAGGTAATGCGGGCCGGTCAGAACGCATGGCACACGAAGGCTCCAACGCATGACCAAGACCCTCATCTTCACCGATCTGCACATGACCGAGGCTGGCACCACCATCATTGACCTTGATCCGCAAGACCGGATGGAACGCGTGTTCGCCCATGCGTTTGCGCATCACCCAGATGCCACGCAGGCTGTGGTGCTGGGGGATTTGACGCATCACGGTTTACCCGATGAATATACGCGCCTGAAAGCGCTGTTGGACGCATGCCCGATGCAGTTAAAGCTGACCATCGGCAACCACGACATCCGGGCACAGATGAGTGCCGCATTCGGAACAAACGCGTTGACGGACGGGTTTGCCCAACATGCTTGGGTCGAGGACGGGACATTGTTTCTTTTGCTCGATACCGTCGACGAGGAAGACAACGCGCCACGTCACGGAGGGTGGCTATGCGAGGCGCGACTGGGGTGGATCGCGGATCAGATTGCCACGCATCAGGCGGGCCGCATCGTCGCGATGATGCACCATCCCCCGTTTGACACCGGCTTGCCGGGCGCAGACCGGATCAAACTGATGAACGGATCTGTATTGCTGGACCTGCTGCAACAGGCTCAGGTACCGACCCACCTTGTCTGCGGTCACGTGCACCGCACGATATCTGGGATGGTTCGCGGCTTGCCGTTTACCGTTCTCAAAAGCACGTGTCACCAGACGCCCTTGGACCTGACAAATCCAAGCACCGCTCTGTCGGTCGATGAACCCGGCGCATATGGCGTGCTTTTGCTCACCGACAACCAGGTGATCGTGCATTCCGAAGACGTCTTTGCCGCCGCGCGGCCTGTGGCGTTGGATGCCGCATCGGAATGAGCCTTGCCGATACCAGCGCGTGCCCCGGTCACCACCTGCCCGCATCTGCGGAGAAAAGCCGCGCAACAGCCGAATTTTCCGCTTGCAGCATGGCGCGCAACTCACTACATCCGCCTCACCAGATTGGCATGCGGGCGTAGCTCAGGGGTAGAGCATAACCTTGCCAAGGTTAGGGTCGGGCGTTCGAATCGCCTCGCCCGCTCCAATCCGGTCAAACTGATGGCAGCGCGGGCGTAGCTCAGGGGTAGAGCATAACCTTGCCAAGGTTAGGGTCGGGCGTTCGAATCGCCTCGCCCGCTCCATCAGGCACTCTCACAGGCGTTTGACCATTTCAGCGCGTTGCAGGCGGTCGCCTGCCCGTTCAACGATTTCATGTCGCACGGTTTCAAAGCCGTAGCGGGAAAAGGCCGGTCGCGCGGACAGGCTGGCATGCGTTGTCAGACGCAACAGCCCCTGTTGCGTCGCGTGATCCGTCACGCCCCGCAAAAGCTGGCCAAACACACCCTGCCCGCGCGCCGAGGCCAGAATAAAAGCAAGATCGATGTAGCCGTATGGAAAAACAGACATGAACCCAAGGATGTCGTTCCCGCGTTCCGCCAATACGACATATTGCTGGCTCAACCTGTCGGACCACGCGGCGCCCGAATTGGCCTTGGGCAGCCAGGCAAGACGCTGCGCTTTGGTGTAGGGGCTTTCACCTTCATGGATCGCACGGAACATCACCTGCCCCAATGCGTCATAGTCTTTGGATGTGGCGGCGCGCAGTTTCATAAAAGTCGGTTGGCACAGCCGCCACGGACAATCAACGCTGTGTCTGCCGTGGCTTGGCGCGCCGCATCTCCCCCCCTATAAGGCCGCTGGAACAACCCAAGGATACGCTCATGCGCAGCGCAACGGTCACACGAAACACGGCCGAGACCAAGATCACCGTCGAGATCAATCTCGACGGAACCGGCAGCTACGACAACCAGACCGGTGTTGGCTTCTTTGATCACATGCTGGACCAGTTGGCACGCCATTCGCTGATCGACATGACAGTGCGTTGCGAGGGCGATTTGCACATTGATGACCACCATTCGGTCGAAGATGTGGGCATCGCACTAGGCCAAGCCCTGACCCACGCGGTTGGAGACAAACGCGGAATCGTGCGGTATGGGTCCTGCCTCTTGCCGATGGATGACGCGTTGGTGCGCGCAGCGCTCGACCTGTCAGCACGGCCTTTTCTGGTCTGGAATGTAGACATGCCCACCGCCAAGATCGGCACATTCGACACCGAACTGGTGCGCGAGTTCTTTCAGGCGTTCAGCACCCATGGCGGCATCACACTGCACGTGGATCAACTGCACGGCATCAACAGCCACCACATTGCCGAAGCGGCCTTTAAAGCGGTCGCCCGCGCCTTGCGGGACGCGCTTGAAACCGACCCGCGCAAGTCAGACGCGATCCCCTCGACCAAAGGTGCCCTGTAAGTGCTGACGGCCATCATCGACTACGAAAGCGGCAACCTGCACTCCGCCGAAAAAGCGTTTCAGCGCATGGCATCTGAAGAGAACGCCGGGTCTGTCGTAGTGACAACTGATCCGAACACAATCGCGGGTGCCGACCGGATCGTCCTGCCCGGCGATGGCGCTTTCCCGGCCTGTGCAGCCGCCTTGCGCGCATCCGGTGCGTTCGAGGCAATGGTCGACGCGGTCGAGGTCAAGGCACGGCCCTTCCTTGGCATCTGCGTCGGAATGCAACTGATGGCGCAGCAAGGTCTTGAATACGAACCCACCGATGGTCTTGGCTGGGTGGACGGCGTTGTCGACAAAATCACACCGGAAGGCCTGTCACTCAAAGTGCCGCATATGGGCTGGAACGATCTGGTGATCGACAGACCGCACCCGGTTTTGACGGACATTACCACTGGGGAGCACGCCTATTTCGTGCATTCCTACCAGATGCGCATGAACCGCCCCGACCAACGGATCGCCCATGTTGACTATGGCGGGGACGTCACGGCCATCGTCGCGCGCGACACCATGATCGGCTTTCAGTTCCATCCAGAGAAAAGCGCGGCAACAGGCCTACGCATGATCGCCAATTTCCTCAACTGGCGTCCCTGACCCCTTCCTCTTGCCAAAAATACCTCGGAGTTTGAGGCAGAGCCTCAATCCGCCTGCCCCTTGAAAGGGCAGGCTAAAAAAGCGCGCGCAGCGCTCAATTTGGTCAATTGACGCGTGTCCAGGTCTGGCCGCGGCAAATGCCCAGCAAACAGCCTTCGACCTTGAGTTGGTTGCCCGACAGCGACATCCGGGAATTGTAGGTCTTGTCCCGATCCGGAGCCCAGATCTTGCCCCCCTTATACGCGCCATCCCCTTGGGGTTTCATGCCCCAGATCATTTGACGGCCAATATTGGGGGACGAGATTTCGGACCCGCTTGCGTCATATCCCTGCCCCAGCGTCCCGCAAATCTCAGCCCCGCATTTTGCGATTGTGACCACCCCGTAATTGCCATCATCGCCCGGCTGGGTTTTCCAAGTGCCCAGAACAGGGTCTGCCGCGGCTGTGGTCGCTGTCACGACCAGCGCCGCCGCCCATGCAAGATGTTTCATTGTCTGTCCTCCCGTAAACTCTGCGCGCAGGAGGGGTGAAAACACATCGCCAATCAAGATTGACGCCGGGTCGCGTTGCATGTGCCGTTCCGTCATGTCAAAGCGCAGGACGCAAATCGGAGACCGCGCCATGATCCTTTACCCTGCAATTGACCTTAAAGACGGACAAGCCGTGCGGCTCTTGCGGGGCGATATGGAGAAATCCACCGTCTTCAACGACAACCCTGCAAGCCAAGCGATGGAGTTCGTTAATGCCGGGTGTGAATGGTTGCACCTTGTTGATCTCAACGGCGCGTTTGCGGGCGAACCGGTCAACGCTGCAGCGGTTGAAGCGATCCTAAAACAGACCAAAGTTCCAGCGCAATTGGGCGGCGGCATCCGCGACATGGCGACGATTGAAAGCTGGCTAGACAAGGGCCTCGCGCGTGTGATCCTCGGGACTGTGGCGGTCGAAAACCCCGATCTCGTGCGCGAAGCGGCAAAAGCCTTTCCTGGACACGTCGCCGTGGGCATTGATGCCCGCAACGGGCGTGTCGCGACCAAAGGCTGGGCCGAGGAAACCGACGTGATGGTCACCGATCTTGCCAAATCGTTCGAGGATGCTGGCGTTGCTGCCATTATCTATACCGACATCAACCGTGACGGCGCGATGCAGGGCCCCAATGTCGAGGCCACGGCAGACCTCGCCTGTGCCGTATCAATCCCGGTAATTGCCTCCGGCGGCGTGTCTTCCATGGAAGACCTTATCGCGCTACGCGATTGCGGCGCAGACCTCAACGGGGCGATCTCGGGCCGTGCACTTTATGATGGCGCGATTGACCTCAAAACCGCCCTTGCTGCGCTCAAAGCCTAGTTGGTTGCGGCGTCTGTAAATCGCTGCAACGCACCAGCCATCACGTTAAGATAGGCAGCATCCGCTGACACGCCGCCAAGGTCTCCCAGCATGTCTGCTGGCTCTTGATAGACGATCTTGGTGGCACCCATCGCGTCTTCATAGACAAGAACCTTGAGCGGAAGGAACAGGCCAGCGGCAGGGTCATCCTTGATCGCGGGTGTGCCCACTTTGGGATTGCCGAACACCAAAAGCTGCATGTCCCCAATGTCTTCCCCGATAGAGGCCGCGCCAGCCCCATGATCGACGCGCGCAAATATGGTGATCCCGGCGCCTTCCATTGCGGTGACCATGGCATCCACGGTTTCCGTCACGCCCAGCGCGCTGTCCTTGCGCATCAATCCGTTGTCGCCTGCAGCTGCGATTGTGGCGGTTGCCGCGAGCGTTGTGGCCAGAACAAATGATTTCATGATCCCAAATCTCCGTTAAATGGTGTCGGCGCGACCGTGACAGGTCAGGCCGAAAAGGCGATGCAATTTCGCGTGAGAGCGTTGTGACAGCGAATGCCCGCCGATGCGTTCCGCGAGATGCCTAACTATTGGATCACATGCCGAAGGCTCGGACATACGCGCGATGTCTTCACAAGCCGCGATCTTCGGGGTAGGTCGACGTCTATGCTCAAGACCCGTGTGATCCCCTGCCTTGATGTTGCTGATGGCCGTGTGGTCAAAGGCGTGAACTTTGTCGATCTGCGCGATGCCGGAGATCCGGTGGATGCCGCCCGCGCCTATGATGCGGCGGGTGCGGATGAAATCTGCTTTCTCGACATCCACGCAACCCATGAAAACCGCGGCACGATGTTTGATGTGGTCACGCGCACCGCCGAGCAATGCTTTATCCCCCTCACCGTGGGTGGCGGGGTGCGGACGGTTGCGGATGTCCGGGCACTGCTTTTGGCTGGGGCGGACAAAGTGTCGTTTAACTCAGCCGCTGTCGCCAACCCGGATGTGGTGGCAGAGGCCGCGGATCAGTTCGGCAGCCAGTGCATCGTGGTCGCCATCGATGCCAAAACGGTGGAACCCGGACGGTGGGAGATTTTCACCCATGGCGGTCGCAAACCAACCGGCATCGACGCGGTGGAGTTCGCCAAAACCGTGACCGCCAAAGGTGCCGGAGAGATCCTACTCACCTCAATGGATCGCGATGGCACAAAAGCTAGGTTCAACCTGCCGCTGACCAAAGCGATCTCAGACGCCGTGTCGGTGCCGGTCATTGCATCGGGTGGCGTCGGTACGCTGGATCATCTGGTCGACGGCGTGACCAAAGGGGGCGCAAGTGCCGTGCTCGCCGCGTCGATCTTTCACTTCGGCGAATACACGATTGGTGAGGCCAAGGCCCACATGCACGAGGCCGGCATCCCGGTGAGGCTGCAATGACCCTGCACGAGCTTGAGGCCATCATTGCCGCCCGGGCAAGCGCCGACCCCGATGAAAGCTGGACCGCCAAACTACTGGCCAAAGGCCCCGAAAAATGCGCCGAAAAATTCGGGGAAGAAGCGATAGAAGCCATCATCGAAGCCACCAAAGGGGACACAGACAAGCTGACGTCCGAGGCGGCGGATGTGCTTTTTCACCTCTTGGTCATGCTCAAATCCCGGGGCGTCACCCTAGACGCCGTGATGGAGGAGCTTGCAGCCCGTCAATCGCAGTCAGGACTTCAGGAAAAAGCCAGCCGCTGACGGTTTCTTTGGGCCTCAAATACCTCGGGGTTTGGGGCAGCGCCCCAAGACCGCTGTCATAGCTTGGATGAGATTACGCCAGTGTTGAACCCGCCCATGCGCAACTCGCCGAACAGGCGTTGATATTCGATCTTGGGACAACGGTTCATCACCACATCCATGCCGCGCGCTTCTGCCTTTGCAGCCGCCTCTGCATGTTCCACACCGATCTGCATCCAGATCGTTTGCAGGTCTGGCAGCACGTCCAATGCTTCATCCACAATCGGCGGCACAGCTTCAGAGCGACGGAATATGTCGACCATATCCACCGGTGCCGTAATCTCTGACAAAGCGCCCACGATCTGTGCCCCGAACAGTGTCTTTCCCGCATGACCCGGGTTCACCGGGATAACGGTAAAGCCTTTGAGCGACAGATACCGCGCCACGTAATATGATGGGCGCACCGGGTTGGTAGACACGCCAACCACGGCCACGGTTTTTGTGCGTTTAAGGATATTGCGCAGAAAGGCGTCCGAATAGGTCATTGGGTGACCCTAAACCGCGCTTTCAAAAAGAAAAAGCGCCCAAGACAAGCTTGGGCGCAAGTGTTGGAACGAGGGACAGTGAAGGTGCCGCGGGCGTTCCAATCCCGCGCCTGAGAGATAGGTAGGTGTGATTTCGGCGGTTTAAAGGGAAAAACACATGGAAAGCGTCACGATTTTGTCAGCTTTTACCGTGCTGTCGCGATGCGCACATCCTGACGTTGCGGCAGCTCAAGCGTTTCGTGCAAACGTTCGGATGCGTCCGTGCCAACCGGTCGTTGTTTGCGGTGCCAGAAGACTTTGCTCCAGCCTCGCCAGCCCCCCAAAGACGGCGCCATCACGTCTTGCGGAAACCGGTTTCGCCATCCGTCGGGCAGTGGCAGTCCAACGGCTTCGGCACGGTCCAGCATCCAGACCAACGGAATGTTGGCAAGCGGTCGCGCGACATCAAACCCGCGCAACTGTCCGCCAATGTCGCCATGAACACCCTTGAACCACACCTGCTCTACATGGCCAGACCACCCGGGCGGGCATGACCACAGAACCGGCGCATAGGCCATGCGCTTTTCGTGATAGGCCAGCGCGTGGAACCCGTGTTGGATCGACGGCCCGAGCTGGTCATTGTGAAACGCGTGCTGATTTTCGCTCAAGCGCCACAGCACCGGCATGCGCCACCCCAGCGCTTTAACCGTGTCCCAAACACACACTGCTTCGATTTTGGTTTCAGGATGACAATGCTCAGCCACAAATGCCTGCACCACCTCATCGCCCTGCGTGTGCCGATACAACCGATAGGCCTGCCGGATGTTGCGCTCCGTGGCGCATTCGGCGCGCAGCAGGCCGATCTGATCGATAACGCCAGCCAAAGACCGCACGGCAAATGCGCCACGCGAATAGCCAAAGAAAAAGACGCGATCCCCCGGACGGTAGCGCGACGCAAGAAACCCGTAGGCCCGGCAAATCTGTCGGTTTATGCCACGCCCTGTCATGATGTGGGTCGCGCTGCGCCAATCCTCCCATTGCAGGCCCGATTCGTAATAGACAGACAGGTCCCCGCCGATCTCTTGCAGCATGCGGTACAGCAGCCCGGCATTGGTTTCGCAGCCGGGTTCTAGGGATGACATCGTCCCATCCAGAATAATCACGTGATCCCTGCGACCCCGACGCACAGAGACAGGGGTCTGGTCCGAGGCAAAGCGCCGCCGGAACCAGCCGAAGAGCGCGTTACTCAGCAGCGACGCGCGCATCCTGCAACATGCCCCAGACCCGTTGCGGCGTGAACGGCATGTCGGCCTGGCGCACACCCCGTCCCCACATAGCATCCTGTACCGCGTTGGCCACTGCCGCCAAAGCGCCGACAGTGCCTGCCTCGCCACAACCTTTCATGCCCATGGGATTTGTCGTCGACGGTGTGGCTTCAGTCGTGAAGTTGATCATGGGGACATCATCGGCGCGGGGCATCGCGTAGTCCATGAACGTTGCTGTGAGGAGCTGTCCCTCCTCATCATACACCACGCGTTCCGTGATGGCTTGCCCGATACCTTGCACGACACCGCCATGCACCTGACCTTCGGCCAGCATCGGATTGATAAGATTGCCAAAATCGTCAACGACTGTATAGCGCTCAATCGTCACCACGCCTGTGTCCGGGTCGACCTCAACCTCGGCCACATGTGCGCCGTTTGGAAAGCTTCTCGCGTCGAGTTGAACGGTTGCGTCAAAGACCAGCAAATCCTCGCGCCCGGCATCTCGCGCCATTTGCGCGACTTCCAACATGTTGGGGGTGACATTGGATGTGCCGACGCGGAATTGTTCATCATCAAACGTAATGTCGTCTGCGGAAACGTCTTGCTGATCGGCAAGGAATGCGGTGAAGGCTGTGATGATCTTGTCGACCGCCGC
>ERZ1740067.2587-NODE-2587-length-10896-cov-4.272761_pt1 | contig 10896 bp, 8 predicted proteins | sample MGYA00581736_ERZ1740067 | MGnify/ENA primary metagenome ERZ1740067 (study PRJEB43018, sample SAMN04849236) | marine metagenome | isolation source: floating plastic debris | place: Pacific Ocean | collected 2008-08-27 | study: EMG produced TPA metagenomics... | reverse complement strand
CCCAAATCTGCGCCTTCCCGTTTAACGGCATCAGAAGTGGGGGGTTGGTTCGCCTCGATGAGGGGGTTTGGAATTCCGTTTGGGAAGGTCCCGTCGGGGGTGTGGTGCATTCGGATGAATTGCCACGGCGCTCTCGCTTTTTCCAACGCTTCCGCGATCGCGTCAAATGTTGGTCCCGCAGCGCCGTTGCCTGGGTTCACGAGTATTTTCAGGGGCTTGAGGGCTGAGATTGAAGCAAAGGATAACATTGAGGACACGTAGGCAGATCGGGTATCTGACGCATCAGTCCATTTGCCACCCTCAACATCCGGCGCGTAATCCCCGCTTTCGGCGAGGGCTTTGATTGCGGCCATGCCGCTATCGGCCCCGATCGGCGCCGCGCCGCGCTGAACCATCTTCATCCCATTGTATTCCATCGGATTGTGCGACGCGGTCACGCACAAACCGGCGCAGGCGTCCAAATGATCCGTGGCAAAATACGTCTCTTCCGTGCCGGAAAGACCAAGATCCAAAACCTCGGCACCGGTATCCATGACACCGCGGGCGACGGCTTCGGCCAATCCTGCGGAAGACGGGCGCACATCCCGGCCAAGAACAACTCGTTTTGCATCAAGGGTTTGCGCAAAAGCACGCCCAATTCGGTAAGCGTTTTCGACAGTTAAGTCTTCGTCCAGGCGCCCGCGAATGTCGTATGCTTTGAAGCAAGTGAGCGGTTGAGACAGCGGCTGCATAGGGAACCTCATGTTTTGAATTGCACCAGCTATACGCGGCGATACGGTCGCTCGGCTACCCGTTCCATTGGGCAGGGTAAAAAAAGGCGCTAAGCTCAGTGCGCGAAAGGAACAATTCATGCTGATCGTTTGCAAAGACACGATCATGAACCCAGCGATCCTGGAAACGCGGTCACTGCCAAAAAAGTTTTTTGGCCGGGTGCAGGTCTTGCCGAAGCGTGCGGGGCTGGGATTGTGGTGCCGATTGGTCTTGGAAATGCAACTGGTGCGGTACTTATCAGCCCTCCTCCCATTTGCTGCTATCCCCTTGTTTTCAAGGGATCTTGCGCTTCCTATTACGCAAGCGCCTGTTGCAATGGTGGTCGTCATCGCAATCGTCGAGCTTAAGGTTCTGCGCTTATCTGATGCAGCGCGGGAACGTTTCATGGAGGAGGATGAAGCGTTGCGCCGTTTGGATTTGTTCGATTTGCGTGCCAAGACCCTTTTGAGGCGACTGGCGGCCAAACGGGGCATTGAAAATGGGGAGTTGTCGTTGGTGTGTGAACAGTCGGAGTTGGCCCGCGTTCGGCCATTAACCTTTGTGACGGTTCAATCGTCTGACCCATCGCCAAATGTGGTCGACCTCAACGAAGAGGAGCGGGGGCTTTTTGACGGTTTATTCGACGACGACTTAACGGAAAAAAGCCTCTACAAAGCGCATCTGCGGCTGGAGCAGAACATCCGCGTTGTAAAGATTGAAGCACAGGGCATTTCTGCCCATGCGCGATTGGCGGCGGTGTTGGAAAACCAAGCGGTGGGGCGCTGACGGATGGCAATTAACGCGTCCCGCGTATCCGCGGGAGAGGCACTTGATGTTTTGCGGGCAGCTTGGGCAGCGCAGCAGTCGGGTGGTTTGCGCAGTTCTTGGATGCTGCACGGGCGGCCCGGCGTGGGGAAAACCGAGATCGTTCAAACGCTTGCCGAGGAATTTTCAGCGGAACTCTTTGATCTGCGCCTAACGACGATCGAGCCGCAGGATCTGCGGGGCCTGCCCTTTTACGACCATGATGCACATAAAACAGTTTGGTACCGGCCGGAGGATTTGCCCGACGGCGATCGGCCCGCAATTTTGTTTCTTGATGAATTAACGGCGGCCGCACCGACGCTTCAACCCACGGTTTATGGCGTTTTGCAGGAGCGTCGGGTCGGGCGGCACGTTTTGCCAGACCATGTGTTCATCATCGCCGCGGGCAATATGGTTGAAGATGGTGCGGTGGCCTATGAGATGGGGACTGCATTGTCGGACCGTTTGGTCCACATGATTGTGCAAGCCAACGCCGATGACTGGTTAAAATCCTTCGCGCCCGAGGCACAAGTTCACCCCAACGTCGTGGCCTTTTTGCGCGCCCGACCCGATCTTTTGGAAACAACAGAGTCGGCGCTGCGCCGTGGCGATGCGATCGTGTGCACCCCGCGCGCGTGGACGCGGGTGAGCCAAATCATGTCGCTAGATGTGCCGAAGTCCGTTCGTCAGGTGATGATCAGCGGGACAGTTGGCGAGGCGGCGGCAGCCGAGTTTTCACTTATTTCCAATGAGTTGGAGGCCACTCTTAAAGTCGACGATATGCTAGAGACGCCCCGTGACAAGCGCGCAGATCTGTACCCTGCAACCCTTCACGGATTAACGGCGCTGATTTACGCGTTGCCGCAGGCAGTGGAGCAAAACCGTTTGGCGGCTGCGATTGAGATACTTGCAGATCTGCGCGATGTGGATCTTCCTGGGCTGCCAACGTCCGAACTTGCCACTTTTGGCTTTGAATTGTTGATCGCGCGGGCCCTTAAAGAGGGGTGGCAATCCGTTTTTGCGGCATCGGATGCCTATGCAGATTATGCGCGGTCGCGCGCGGAAGCAGGCGTTTTATGAGCACGGGCCACCGTGCCTCGACGGCCCTGATGCACCTTGGAGAGATTGATCCAGCGCTGTCGGTTCTTGCCCTATGGTGTGTTCACTCTGATGGGGCTGAAGCGACGCAAACGTCAGGAAATAGAATAGCTTATGGGCCGGAATTCATGTCATTTACCCTGGCGGAGCAGGTTGGTGCGGTGGCCCATCACGTATTGCACGTCGCGCTGCAGCATTCTGAGCGGTATTCGGTGATCCGAGAGCGTTTGGGGGAGGATTTTGACGCCGATCTTTTCGGACTCGCTGCGGATAGCATCATTAACGAGACATTACTACAAGCGGGCCACGGGATACCTCGACCGGCTGTTGTGTTAACCGAGCTTTTGGAAGAGATCGGCGATCCCGCGCCTGGCCCCGTGGCGGCACTATCGGAATGGGACACGGAAGCGCTTGCCATGCACCTCCATGCGAACCGGGAACGACGTGGGAAGGCGTCGAAGTATCAGAAAAGAAAAGCGTTTTCGAACGATGTTTCACCTGAATCGGCGAAGTCAGGCGAGGGAACGGAACGGTCCCGTTTAGATTGGCGCAACCATATGGTGCGGGCCATGGAAGCCGGGCGAAGGGCGGGTGTGGGAATTGGACGGCTTGGGACAATTCTTGCCGATCTTGCGCCGCCAGAGATCCCATGGGAGGTGCGGCTGCGCGGCCTGCTGAGCAAAGCCCTATCCCAGTTTCCGGAGCCGCACCACAAACGACCGGCATCGCGTTGGATCGCAGCAAGCGAAGATGCGCGGCGGCACAAACGGGCGGCTCCGGGATATGTGCCCGGCCTCGCGCGGTCTGTGTCGCGCTCCCGTGTGGTGGTGGGCTTGGATACGTCAAGCTCGATCGATGAGGCGATCCTAAAGATGTTCTTTTCTGAAGCACTCGGTGTGTCGCGCCGCGCAGGTGCCGAAACGTACCTCCTTGCGTTTGACGAGGAGGTGCACTTTCAAACCGCTTTGAGCGTTCATCAATCGCCATTTTCCGGATGGTCGGTCCGTGTCGGCGGCGGCACAAATTTCGCGCCGTTGATCGAGGAGGCCGAAAAACTTGATCCGTCGATCCTTGTGATCATGTCCGATGGCGACGGGCCTTCTGGACGTCCCCCAAAGTACCCCGTTCTTTGGGCCGTTCCAGGAAACGCGCCGGTCGAGCTGCCATTTGGGGCGATGTTGCGCCTCCGCTGATGATTATTCGGCAGCGGTTGGAAACGCGTGCGCTTCGCGCTGCTGTGTTGTCCAGTCCGGCGCAACCCAAGGTGCAAGGTTTTCGGGTGCTAGTCGGCGCCCCAAAATGGCATCAGCAGCTTTTTCGCCAACCATAATTGACGGCGCGTTTAGGTTTCCATTTGGAATCAAAGGGAAAATCGATGAGTCTGCCAATCGCAGACCATCCACTCCAATAACCCTGTTCTCAGGGTCAACCACGGCATTAGGATCGGTCGCGCTGCCCATACGGCATGTGCCACAGGGATGATAAGCGGATTCTGCGTGGGTTCGGATGACTTCATCCAATGCTTCATCGCTTTGGGCGTCATCGCCAGGCTGCAATTCGTGGCTGACATATTGCGCGATAGGGTCGTTTTCGAAAATCTCGCGGGTCAGGCGAATGGCTTGGCGAAAATCTCGCCAATCCTGATCCGTCGACATGTAGTTAAACAGGATCGACGGCGCCTGTGACGGATCTGGGCCGTTCAAAAGAACCCGCCCGCGTGAGGGTGACCGCATAGGTCCTGTATGCGCTTGGAAACCGTGGCCACCGGGTGGTTTCTGCCCGTCGTAGCGGATCGCAATGGGAAGAAAATGATATTGAATGTCGGGGTATTCCACCCCGCTATTTGATCGGATGAAACCGCAGGCTTCGAAGTTATTTGACGCACCAAGGCCGGTTTTAGTGAACAGCCATTGCGCGCCCACAAGCGCTTTGCCCCAAAGCGACCAATAAGGTGCGATCGAAACCGGCTTTGAAGCAGCATATTGAACGTACAACTCCAAATGGTCTTGGAGGTTTTGGCCGACACCGGGGCGATCACAATGAACAGAAATACCGTGCGATGCCAGATGCTTGGCGGGTCCAATTCCACTAAGCATTAACATTTTAGGTGAATTGATCGCACCGGCTGCCAAGACAACCTCTTCGTGCGCGCGGATGATTTTTCCGCCCGCGAGCGCGACTCCAACAGCGCGTCCGTCTTCGATAATGATCCGCTCCACCAGGCCGCGCACCATGTCGCACTTTGGGTTCTTCAGGGCAGGCTCAAGATAGGCGTTCGCGGCCGACCACCGTTTGCCTTGCCAAACGGTCATTTCAAATGCGCCGAACCCTTCTTGACGGTAACCGTTGTAATCATCGGTGTGACCATAACCGGCCGCCGCGCCCGATTTAATAAAGGCTTGGAAAAGCGGATTTTTTTGCGGCCCACGCGTGATATGCAAAGGACCCCCGCTGCCGCGATAGGGGTTTGGCGTTGCACCTCCGTGCCAATTCTCTGCACGTTTGAAATAGGGAAGAACGTCGGCGTATGACCACCCGGTTGCACCCATATCCGCCCAGGTATCAAAGTCCCGCGCATGTCCACGCACATAGATCATCCCATTGATCGAGCTAGATCCGCCTATGACCTTCCCCCTGGGGCATGCCATAACACGCCCCCCCATGTGGGGTTCGGGTTCGGTCACATAGCCCCAGTCATAGCGTTTCATGTTCATCGGGAAACTCAATGCGGCGGGCATGTTAATAAATGGCCCCCAATTCGAGCCACCATGTTCCACGACAAGAACGGATTTCCCTGCCTCGACCAACCTGAACGTCATCGCGCAACCAGCTGATCCAGCACCAATAACGATGTAATCCGCTTCCATTAGTAGGCAGCCTCCACCGGGCTCATCCCGACATAAATTGTCTTAAGCTCTGAGTAGTGTTCAATTGCCGCCTTTGCGTTTTCGCGCCCGATGCCGGAGCCTTTCATTCCGCCAAACGGAACTTCCACGGGGGTAAGGTTGTACTGGTTGATCCAGATGGACCCTGCTTCGATGGCCTGCGCCACGCGGTGGCCGCGCGTTAGATCAGCCGTAAAAACAGCGCCTGAAAGGCCTAGGTCAGTGGCGTTGGCACGTTGGATGACTTCGTCTTCAGTTTCAAAATCCAAAACGGACATAACGGGGCCAAAGATTTCTTCGCGCGCGATTGCCATATCGTCTTTCACGTCGGCGAAAATCGTGGGTTCTATGAACCAACCGGGCATGTCCGGCTGCACACCGCCATGGACCAGCCGAGCGCCCTCGGATTTCCCTTTTTCAACGTAGGAACAAACGATTGCGAGCTGTTCTTCACTTGCCATGGGCCCAAAATTTGTATCTGGGTCGCGCGGATCGCCGAGGATCGCCTTGTTTGTCCGATCGGCCAACCTTTCCAAAAACGCTTCTTTGATACCGGACTGTACGAAGACGCGTGTGCCGTTCGAACAGACCTGCCCGGACGCGTAAAAATTGGCATTGATCGCACCAGACACGGCGGAGTCCAAATCCGCGTCGTCAAAAATTATGAGGGGGGATTTGCCACCCAATTCCATCGTGGCATGCTTCATCTGAGCGGCGGCGGCGGCATAGACCTTTTTGCCAGTGGTGGCCGAGCCGGTGAGCGATACTTTCGCGACGCGAGGATCTTCGATCAGAGATTTACCGACCTCACCTGCGCCCTGCACAACATTGTAAACACCTGCAGGGGCGCCGGCCTCGATCAGAATCTCCGCCACTTTTAAAGCACATAGCGGGGTTTGTTCGGATGGTTTGAAAACCATCGCGTTGCCCATGGCGAGCGCTGGCGCGCCCTTCCAGGCTGCGATTTGTGTGGGGTAGTTCCAAGCGCCGATCCCCACGCACACGCCCAAGGGGACACGCATTGTGTAGGCCCAATCGCCGCCAAGTGGCATGTGTTCGCCGGTGATCGCAGCGGCAAGGCCACCAAAGTATTCCAACGCATCGGCCGCAGAAGTTGCATCGGCCACGAGCGTTTCTTGGATCGGTTTGCCGGTGTCCAGCGTTTCCAGCTCGCTTAGTTCCTGGTTTCGGTCACGGATGATATCTGCGGCGCGCCGCAAAATGCGCCCGCGTTCGACCGGCATCATCGCCGCCCAATCCTTTTGCGCGGCCTTTGCTGCGGCAAGCGCCGCTTCGACAACGGCTGGAGTGGCAGCGTGGACCTGCGCGATTTGTTCGCCCGTCCCGGGGAAATACACCGGCATGCGTGTGCCGTTCGCGTCCTCATGAAAGGTGCCGTTGATGAAGTGGCTCGCTGCGGGTTGCATCACTCTCCCCTCGGAAATCTTTGGTTTTCCTCAACAACATTGAGGTCCATGTGGTTGCGCATGTAGCGGTTCGACGCGTCGCGAAGCGGCTGGAAATCCCATGGGAAATGGGCGCCGTTGCGCAGGCTTTCGTAAACGACCCAACGACGCGCTTGGCTTTCACGGACTGCAGCGTCGAAAGTATCCAAATCCCAAAGCGCTTTGGATTTTTCGCGAAAACGCGCCAACACATCCTGGTGCGACGGCTCATCGGCCAAATTCACCAATTCATGAGGGTCAGCCTCTAGGTCGAACAATTGTTCAGGGTCCAGGGCGCAGCGCGTATATTTCCACTGCTCTTCACGCAGTGCGACCAACGGGGCGTAGGACCCTTCAGCGGCGTATTCGATCATGACCGGTGCGGTGCGCGCTGCGCCCTGACCAAGTGGCACAAGGCTTTCGCCTTTGGTCCAAGGGGCGACATCATTCATCGACACGCCCGCCAAGTCGCAAAGGGTTGGGCACATGTCCAATGTGGACACGGGCGCTTTCACCAAACCAGGCGTCATGTCCGGGGCCGAAATCATCAAAGGCACGCGGGCAGACCCTTCAAAGAAAGTCATTTTGAACCACAGCCCGCGCTCGCCTAACATATCACCATGGTCCGAGACGAAGACTATGACCGCCTCCTGTCGGGTTGCGCGCAACACGTTCAGGATGCTGCCGATTTTCGTGTCTAGGTAGCTGATATTCGCAAAATACGCGCGCCGCGCGCGGCGGATATCCTCTTCTTGGATATCGAAACTGCGCCAATCATTGGCGTCGAAAATGCGTTTGGAATGAGGATCTTGCGCCTCATACCCGAGATCAGAGACCTCAGGCAGAAGGTGGTTACAATCCTCATAAAGGTCCCAAAATTCGCGCCGTGCAACATATGGATCGTGTGGATGCGTAAAGCTGACCGTCAGGCACCAAGGTCGTGCGTCATGCCCACGCGACAGGTCGTAGAGCTTTTGTTCTGACTCAAACGCGACGGCATCATCGTATTCCATTTGATTGGTGATCTCGGCCACGCCTGCGCCTGTGACCGAGCCCATATTGTGGTACCACCAATCGATCCGTTCGCCCGGCTTGCGGTAATCCGGCGTCCAGCCGAAATCGGCGGGATAAATGTCGGTTGTCAGACGCTCTTCGTAACCGTGCAGTTGATCGGGCCCGACGAAATGCATCTTTCCCGATAGGCCAGTATAATACCCGGCCCGCCGCAAATGATGCGCATAAGTTGGGATCGACGATGCAAATTCTGCTGCATTGTCATAGACGCCGGTCGCTGACGGCAATTGCCCCGACATGAAACTGGCACGCCCGGGCGCACATAACGGAGAGGCTGTGTAGGTGTTTGCGAACCGCGTGGATTGCTCTGCAAGTGCTATGAGGTTGGGCGCGTGCAACCAATCCACCGGACCATCCGGGAACAGCGTTCCGTTCAACTGGTCGACCATCAGAATAAGGATGTTTGGCTGGGTCATTCTGTGACCCCAAGGAAGTCCAAAACGCTCTTGATCGCCGCTTCGGCGTCTGGCGCACCGAGGGCGTGGCGGATGTAAAGCCCGTCGATCAACGCCGCCGCGGAGCGTGCTGTGTCCTCTGGGCGTTTTGCCCAAGGGCGCAACGCATGGGTGAGGTTGGACACCAGACGCCCCTGATACACCTTCAACAAACGCCCTGCGCGCGGATCTTGTAACGCCATGACATAGAACGTCAGCCAAGCAGAGATGACGTCTGGATGGAAATTTCGCCCACTAAAACAGGCCCTTGTTATGGCGGCACATCGCGCCTGCGGCCCTTCGGCGCGCTTGAGACGGCGCAACGCCTCGGCCCCGAACTCCGCCATGATGGCCCGCATTGCTGCCAAAAGCAGATCGTCTTTCGACCCAAAGTAGTGATGGGCGAGGGCGCTGGACACACCCGCAGACTTCGCAATCTGCCCCATTGTCACCTCGAGTGACCCCGCGCGGCCAATCTCGGCGATTGCGGCGTTGACAAGCGCGTCCTTCCGTATTGCCATCATACCTGTGCGGGGCATTGTGATCCTCGTTGTTGCTTTCACGAGCAATACGTATTTTAATTGACTGGTCAATCAACAAAAGATCCAACCGGGAGACAAAGATGAAGTTGATCCACACCACTACCGTCAGCGCCTTGGCGCTGTGCCTGGCCACGGCCGCCTACGCGGACGGGCACGCCGAATGCGGCACCGTCACCTTCTCGGATGTCGGTTGGACGGACATTACCGCGACAACGGCTGCAACTTCGGTGGTGCTTGAAGCGCTGGGGTATGAGACCGAAACTCTCGTCCTGTCCGTTCCGGTGACATACACCTCGCTTGCCGAAGGCGACGTGGACATTTTCTTGGGCAATTGGATGCCCACGATGGAAGCTGACATTGCCCCCTATCGGGATGCTGGCACGGTTGACACGGTGCGTGCGAACTTGGAAGGCGCAAAATACACCCTGGCGACCAATGCTGCTGGCGCGGCTATGGGCATCACCGATTTCGCGTCAATTGTCGCGGCGATTGATGATCTTGATGGTGAGATCTATGGCATTGAGCCCGGCAATGATGGAAACCGCCTGATCATGGACATGATCGAGGCCGGTGCGTTTGGTCTGGACGACTTTGAGGTTGTCGAAAGCTCGGAACAAGGGATGTTGGCGCAGGTTGAACGTGCGTCTGATCGGGATGAACCCATCGTCTTCCTTGGCTGGGAACCACACCCAATGAACGCGAATTTTGAGCTAACCTATCTGGAAGGCGGCGATGATTGGTTTGGCCCCAACCTGGGCGGCGCAACCGTATTCACCAACACGCGTTCCGGTTATGTGGAGGCTTGTCCAAACGTTGGCGCGCTGCTGGCCAACCTGGAATTTAGCCTTGCCATGGAAAATGAAATCATGGGCGCCATCCTGAACGATGGTGAAGATCCCGTGGATGCCGCGACCGCTTGGATGGCCAGCAACGCCGATGCGGTCATGGCGTGGCTTGATGGTGTGACAACCATCGACGGTGGCGATGCCGCCGCCGCCATGTCCGAAGCGCTTGGGCTTTAAGCGGCGTTTTATGAAAAATGGGGGCTCCACCGGCATGGTGGGGCCTTTCTTGTGTGGTCGTTCAGAACGCCGTTAGGTGTAGATTTGCTCGATCCTCACCAATTGCGCGGCCAGTGTTTTTGCTTGGCTTGGTCTCACCCTTCCCAAAGTGCTGTGTTCGGATGAAACTGCGACCAAGCGAACCAAAAGGCTTGGTGGCTGGGAACCTCGCGTCCTGCCTCATCGAAGGCGCGCAGGCCTCCTGCACTTTCGTGTAGTATGACCCCCGCGAACGACACCTCGGCTCCGCTACGCAAAGCGATCAGGGCCGCACCCCTGGCAAACGCGATTGTGCTGCCGTCCGGCATCACCACGCCAATCACATCTTCTTGGACCGGCAACCTAGGATCTACATCGCCCACGGGAAAAATCGGGCCATCGGCATCCCGGGTGTCGCGGAAATTGAAATTGCGGCCCAGGGTCAATTCCTCGGCCAAAACGGTTGTGTCCGGAAAGGCCGCGCGCCAGGACGCCCAATCCGACGTTACAACAGTAGCTTGCGGCAAAACCATCTCGATATCGGCCAAGGGGCCGGTCAAAGCGCGGCCCGTGAACGTGTCGAAAATCGAAAAGGTAGTGAGGTCGAACATTACCTTATTCGACCGGCTAAGCAGACCAGAACTGCGCAAGACGGGGCGGGCGACACTTTCGGGTAATTCATCCGTTAAATATGCCTGCGCCGCACCGCAAAGGGAACAATAAGGAATGCCAAGATCACGCCCACCCAACGTGTCATTGACCATCTCCCTTACTTCCATAATTTGCAGCGGATAGGCGCGCGCTTCGCCGTTGATTTCTATCCC
>ERZ1740067.2585-NODE-2585-length-10900-cov-7.830613_pt1 | contig 10900 bp, 8 predicted proteins | sample MGYA00581736_ERZ1740067 | MGnify/ENA primary metagenome ERZ1740067 (study PRJEB43018, sample SAMN04849236) | marine metagenome | isolation source: floating plastic debris | place: Pacific Ocean | collected 2008-08-27 | study: EMG produced TPA metagenomics... | reverse complement strand
AGGCAGGCAAAATTTTTTTTATATACCTACTAATAACCCACATGAGGCATCCCATGTTTTCAATTATTTTGCCATGGGAGCTCGGGCACTCCTAATACCTTAACCATCGGTTATTTGCCAACAGACTCGTGGCCGAAGCAGCAGCAGACGTACAGCCTTGCAGTGTGTTGACAATCCATGTATTATGATCTACTATCAACGGTCTTGTCACAGGACAACTCACATCTTTCTCACTAATACGCTGCTTATAACTAAAACCATTTATTTCTTTTATTTAAAGAAATAAAGAAAGTAAACTATGAATGTACAAATAAAAACACAAACAGAACAGAACTGAAGAATACTTATTAACTTATTTTACATGATATCCTCAGCTATGGATATGTAACGAATGAAGAACAAAAAACAAACAGAACATGGCTATATCTAATAAAAGAACAGCATATGACATGTAGGCCTAAATGTGATACTGGACTTGAGGTATAAGGTGCTATGAAATAAAATATATTGTGGCAACTTCCGGGCACAAAACAAGATGATTTAAAAAAAATCAAATGAAGCACAGAGCAGAATGCACAGAGGACTAAACTAAATTCTGCTATTAACAAACTTGGACGAAGCTAAGATTTAAAATGTGATACGAGAACTGAGATGTAAGGCACTGCAATTGTAGTTAAGCACCCTCCGGGCACAATATAAACTTAGGTACAAACTAAGTGGGGTATTGAAATAAAGCATGATTGAAATGCACAAAGGGCTTAAGTATGTGTAAATAGTTTTGAAATTGGTAGATTTTTTTTGAGTTTTGTTCTAGAATGGAACTAGCGAATACTTGGTAACATATTTACATAAAATCCTCAACTGTGGATAAGTGACAAAAATAAACTCTGCTATTCACAAACATGGACGAAGCAAACAAATCAGAACATGGCTAAAATATTAAAACACAGAACAGTTTATAAGATTTAAAATGTGATACCAGACTTGTGATATAAGGCACTATGAAATATAGTTTGGCACCCTCCGGCCACAATATAAACTTGGGTAAAAACTAAGTGCGGTATTGAAATAAAGCATGATTGAAATGCGCATAGAGCTAAAGTATGAGTATGTATTTTGGAAATTGGTTGATTGTCTTCGGAGTTTTGTTCCAGGCGATCAAGAGAGGGCAACACCACAACAATAAAACAACTAGTATTTATGCGATCAGTTGGAAATCAGGTTACAAAGTTAATGTTGTATGATGAAGAAAAAACAAAATCAAGGCAAAAAGAACATGATGTCTTGTACTACTATTTTACAAATACTTTTAGGCATACTAAACTCCAAAGACAATCAACCAATTTTCAAAATCTATAATGGCTTTCCATAAAGCTACCAAAACCTGCTGCGTTATGCTACCAAGCTAGGTCACATCTTACTTCTTTTTACCTTGCCCCTGCTTAGGCTTTTTCTTGGCAGGTTCGCAGGATTCATGGCAGGGGAAAAATGCAGAGTCTTTGTCATATGTAGCCGGGTCGTGAGGCTGGCCGCAACTGCAGCATATGTGATAATCTAGAAAGTCACACCCGTAGTATGGAACCTCGATGTAATCTGAACAAGAGAGCCTTGAGTTCACATAGCACTGGAAATAGAAAGAATACGTAATACTTCAGGATCAATGGACAGCCAGATGGATCACACCAGATGTTTCAAATTCCTAGATCAATAAAAAATTGATCTAACTTCTTATAATATGTTACTTTGGAGGCAGGCTGAACATTTTTATTGCCTAAAGCAACCTATAATAAGGGATATTCAATAAAGGAATCATTTTTACACTAAACAAGAAAACCAACCTTTTTGTCAGCATAACATCATAAGGAAAAAAAGTTAAGATTAAGGTGGCTAAAGTCAACAATTATGGCCAGCAGTTTAGATTAATTTCCTAGACACTCACCTTTAGTAGCACATGGTCTGGGTCAGTGCCTTCGGGTACAAAGTCCTCCAGATCCATTCCACAGCAGAAATCAATCTCCTCCAGTGCTGTTGCCAGCTGCTGTCGCTTTGTTGGTGCCAGCATAAATTGACTGTAGACAACCTGCAGAAAACATAAGAACACGATCAGACTTTATAACATACCTAAGAATTGAAACTGTAAAATAATTTATTTCACATCGAAATAGCACATACATGACTAACAGAACTTTTTTCTCTGTCAAACTTGCTGAGCAACTTCTCCACCGCTTGTCAAACATGCAACAAATAACCTGTAATTTCCTACTGATGAGTACTCTGTGTAAGAAGCATTACCATATCTCGTCAAATTAAATATGTTGGATCACACAGGCCAACAACTGAAATCGGTTTAACCAGACTATTTCATAGAGTTGTAATGGTGCAAAACTAAAATGCTTTGCAAATTTTATTCACTTCTTTATAATAGAAACTACTTACCCGTGGTTTGTTACAGTCGTAGCAGGTGATGGCATGACGTCCATTATTAGCTCTTTGTGTGGTATACACCTGCTTCTTGGATACAATCACTGATGATCGATCTTCAGCATTCTCAGAGGCACTAGTGTCAGCTGCAGAACTGTGACTCTCATGTGGTCTTTTGGCCACAACTCTTAGCTGTGGGTCAGGCCTGTTCTTCGATGGTCGAAACTCCTCTGTTGTGACAGTCATCTTTACATCCTATGGGAAGCATAACAAGTTGTCACTCCATATGCTCAACACATGGACGGAACAGAGAACAGTAAAATATTGTTGTGAAGCATGAATATATACACTACGCCTTGCCGGAATATGTAAGCGAGAAAAGGGTGATACAACTGTTGCATATACCTTAAATTAAAGATGGGAACTTATCGTTATAGATATCGACCTGGGTTACCTTAATATTAAAGCTAAAACTGGTACAAACTCAGTATTTTGGGACACTCCTTAAAATTTCTACAAACTGACTTCCACTAACCTGGAATGGCTTGTAGTGATTTGCATTTTCTGGTACAGGGTCGGGGAGAAAATGCAGCTTCTCAAACTTTTCTGGTGATAGGCGTGGTTGAAAGCAAACAGAACATTCATCCGAGCCACATTTCTTTATGGACAGACTGTAGTGCCGACTCTGTACATGCTTAGACATGAAATCAACCAATTTGTGTCGATGTCGAAGAGATGACATGGTATCTGTAGGTGTGATGTTCTCATCAATAGTCTCAGCCAGATACTTCCACAGAGTCTGTATTGTCTCATCAGAGGCTGGATTGTGCAGCTACAGATTTTAAAAATTGTTATCAATAAAACTGGTTATATATATGTCATGCAATTGAAGGCAAAATCCTATGGAATATCATAAAAGTTGTATCCTATAAACAAGATGAATATTTTATTATGTAAAAAGATTGGTCTCACCAATTATGTAAGCATATAATTTAGAGTTGTCTACTCATTTAACACCTTATGCGGAGAGTGAACAACTCTAATATTCTTCACATTTTTCAGTAATGGCATAACACTCTCTCAAACCAATTTTATAGCTTTTACTTTCCAAATGTCATCGCACAGCCAGAAGGTTATTATGCAAGGATGATCGTATAATTTATTCATCTTTGCTTTGCTCAAATCACGTTACTATTAATATCATCTCACCTCAAGTTATGATCAGCAGATTTTTACGTGGATGGCTATCTTGATGGGGCACTGTGCCATATAAAGTTATCTTAATTACCTTGAATGGTTCACTAGTCCATTGCAGACGTCCAAATACACTGTCCACTAGTTGTCTTGCAGGTTCTGTAGTCTCTAGGAAAGCATCCTTGAATCCAGGAGTACTGGCCTCTTGAGCCCTCAACTCTTTCATAGAGTTACACCTGTAAAATGAGGAGACAATCATGAAATCTTCCAACTCGGGCCAGTTGACCATTTGACATTTGCAAAATGGTACCTTAACACAGGCAATCCAGCTATCTTATACCTAGAAACTAACATTGATAACATAACATACTGAGCTGAATTATTTTGTTCATGAATGAATGAATAACTGCAAAACCTTCCCTCACAGTGATTAATGCAGGTTCCAGCAAAGCTACTTGAATTAGTGCACTTTTTTTCTATCCTGTAGTTTTTGACAAAATCTTGGAAACATCATTCGAAAAATGGCAACTAGTGGTCTGATTTTGTTCCACCAAAAACAGCATATGGACTATGGAGTGATCTAGTTAGAAATATTTGTTTTTCACGGTCCATACCAAACTTGCTGGTTAAAACTTGCTTGGAGGTTAAATACCACTACGACATTAAGCAGTGAGTTTGATGGTTTCAACAAGGTTTCAATCAAGTCTCCAGATTTTTGAAGGTTTTGCTTCCGTAGGATAAAGCAAGCTAGGCGCAAGTGTAAGTGCTCAGAATGCAAAACCAACGGAGTTTGTGGCGCCGTACAACAGAAACTCCCATACATTTTACAGACTGAGCACTTAAAGACTAGCAAGGTGCATGTCACAGACTAAGTGACCAGGAAAGTCGACTTACTTCACTATACGATTCTCCTGAGTGGCATCTTTACTTTTCTGACGCATAGTACCAATCGCTTGTAGTCCCAAGTTCAGCTGTGACATAACCCTTTCAGCTGGGTTACGCCATGAGTTTCCAGGTGGAGTTCGGGCAAGAATGAGTAGGTCGACATCTAACTTTGACCACAGGTAGATCATGGTTAACTGCACCGAGAGATATGTACAACGATGATCTGGACCACCGTCACTGTACAGCATTAGGATGGGGTTTGGGTGAGGTCCTATAAGCCCCTCCAACTCAACAGCATGACGAGCTGGAGATGAAGGTTGAAAGACGGTATCTTTGTTGATTACATGAACTCGACCTTTATACCATGATTCCTCTACATTCTCAGGAATATTCACCTGCAGGCTGACTGATGGGGTTATACTGCAGCGGGAAAAGTCATGGTCACCAACACAACCTCAAATGTCTGACCTACACTGACCACCACCTGGAATAGACGAGAGCCAAAAATTGAGTAACTTTGCCATCATTGATTATATTACCAAGTTCACATACATGAACACATCAAGTTTTGCAACAGAAATTAGGCGATATATATGTATATTTATATTTATAATATTTTCAAAGCCGCTTATAAATATTGTTCAAACATGTACTATAACTCCTAAAAACTCCTCATTTATAAAAATTTACAATCATGTTCGCAACAAGACATTCCAGTGTTTCACCGTTTCTAGGAAGTTACACCCACCTGTTTCCCTCGGCTCACAGATGCAATGGGGAATCCTGGTTCCCCGATAGGGACTTTACATTTGTCGTCTATACAGTACATCTCTGTGTCATTTCTCCATTCGACTGCGTATTCCTTCACATACCTGTGTAAATATTAAGTTTTTGTTCAGTTTAGTTTCACATACACAGTATGATTGGGTTATTTTTTGTGAATAACAGTAATATTGTACCAGGGGAGGAAACAAAATGGGCGTTAAATCAATGATTTGTACACTGGCCTGGCGTTAAACTGAAGAGTTAGTATGCCCTGTAGGCGCCAATAAATCTTTGGTCACAAAATTGTAGTTATATACCTTGTTCACCTGACTGACATATATGATTCGCCGCTGATGGGGCCAAGGGGCTGTCTGTGTAAAGAAGAAATATCTAATCCAAGCTCTTCAAAGTTTAAAATATTGTTGCATTGTAAGACACGTAATCATAAACAATTCACCCTGTCTGCCCCCAATAAAATCATTGAAATTTTGGGACTGGAATATGAAATCTAGGTGTATTATGTCCAATAATTTATGTCTACAAACCGAAACACTGCATTAGCATAATGATTGTCTATGTGGTTCAAGTGGAGTTGACGTCGCTGGATCATTCTTTTGACGTTTAATGCTCCTGTGAACCTGCCAGGAGATCTTACTGATCGGGGAGCAAATTGGTAACGTAGCCACTCTACGCTGGGAACAGGCACATCTTCACCATTCACAGCTAGTTGCTGCTCCGTTTGTCTGGAATATTGTTAGAAAATGAAATGGTAGTAATGCCACAGATGCAGCACCTGAAATCAAATAGTTGTATACAACTCCTTGCAACTCCGCAAAAAGTGTTTTGACATTTCCAGAAATTTCATGCGCCAACACCTTCCACAACCCTCCTATTTACCAATTTGTAAAAACCTTCATCACACAACACCATCAACCATCATAATATTGCACTCTGAAAATTAAAGAAATTTCAGACTTCCAGTGATTTATTAACAGAATTGCAAAACACATCGACCACAAAGTCAGATCATCACTGCAGGGGAGGCAACTCACAACACCATCAATATCTTCATTGAAAGCCAAAATTATCTGTGTCACAAATGATACTTCATTGTTGAGAGAGATGACATTTTCTGTGGGTACTGTGGATACTGTATATACTTCTTCACATTTTCTCCAAAGTGTTTTGAAAAATCATCAAATAACAGCAGTTTCTGGTACCATGTACTTTATCATGACAAACCTGTGTAGATCCGTTGCAGACAATGCTGCAGCTAGATGCGGGGTATCACCGTGTCGACGGTCATCCACTGCTGAGCCTACTGTGTTCTCGATGACCTGCGCTGCAACCGAGAAGAATCTGTTGTAGTGACTGGGACCCGATTGATGAATGGATCGCAAATCCATCACCACATCCTCATCCTGGTAGTTAATGTATTCCATCACACGTTGGTCTATCTCTCCAATCTTCTCATTAGCTGAGGCGTTTGCATCGCTAGTTGCCAACTTGTAGAGATATCTGCTGTGCATTGGCTTTATACTTAATTTGTTGGCAGCGAGCCGAAACCTGTCCCTAACCGCCTTAGAGTGGTAAACTGGTAGTCTTCTGTGAACTTCCTCTATGACACCAGCTTGCAGTTGAGGGTCTGTCAGCTCCTCCAGCTTCCATATGAAGTGCATATTCTCGATGGATCCGGTGTGTGTCTGACTGTACACACAGCAATGCCATGGAAGCCCTGTTTCCTTGAGCCTTTTCATCGTTTCATACTTCTCCTTTCTGTCTTGTGGCAATAAAGGATTTAGCTCGAGTATTGTATACAGCGGTTTCGAGACTAAGGCATCATGGATATTAGCGAGTGAATGGTGAGTGTCCACGCATTTCGGCAGTTTGGCGATGCCACATGTTCGCTGTGACACTTCAATCTCTCTGGCCACCCTCTTCCTCTCAGCATCTTGCTGCAAATATGTTTGTTGCAATGATAGATCACAGCATTGTCTTCAATGAAACACGTGTTATAATAAACACTATGTCATGCTATAATGTAAAAGTGCTATAAGGTTACCATGCCTGCAAATCAGGGCATAGGATGCTCATTGTATTGAATCATACTTAATGGTGAACATCTATGCCCTGATAACATAATACTGCTTTTTAAATATTTAAAATATAAATTGGTTTCAATATCTCCAACGTCTGCGTTTTTTAGCTACACAAAACTACCTTGAAAGAATCCCACTACTAGTATGCACTCAATAACTCAATAAATTGTAATGAGGATTTTTACCTTGAAATGTTGATGGTTATACATGTTGGGAATGTTCGCTTACTGAGCCAGGTATGGCTTCTCAGTTGCTCAATTTTCAGACTTTGGCAACCAAATCCCCCAATGAGAACAGGAGTGACATCATTAGTTGACAGAACAAACTTATTTAAAATACAATCACAATTGGCACCTCAAAAAAATTCTGGTTCACTTGCATACCTTCATAGATTCAAGGAGTTTAGACAACGTATCATGTAAGTCCACTGTGGCAGCTTTGACTTGATGGAACTGCTCAGTTCCCATCCAGCTCTAAAAATAAATACTAAATACATACACACTAAGAAATTGAATTCCGTGCACACAGTCTAATCCCAACACTACCAACTAAACATATTGAATTAAAAACAGTGTTTACCTATCCTAAACTGGAGACAAACTTATGTCAAGCATCGCCTTTTGTAACAGCGGTGGTCTGCAATTTTCTTTGCCATGTGTGCATAGACCAGCGTTGCAGTAGTAGACTAGTTCCTTAGACCAGGAAATCAACCATTATTTTGCCCAAATGCATAGATCAGCAGAAAATATGTACACAGTCTACATGTTGGCCCACACTGTCGTTGATTGAGACTGAAGAATTAAGTATGAGACACCCGGTATAATTGTGTCAATGCAAAAATACACAACTTTCAATTTCTCATTTGTAGTTCGACATTCAGCGCTATAACCAGGATTAATTCTTTAGGGGTAGATTCAGGAGGTTTGCGGTGCCACTTAGTGTGAGAAACATAAAAATCCGTGGGGTGTGTTGGTAGGTAGGGTAGAATTTTGTTAGGGTTTTCCGCCCACCGCCCTGGCTAGGGAAAGCCCTGGTAATGTTCAACTCACCATGTCTAAATAATTAGTAAGTAAACCATAACAATCCATTAGATCCTCCTGCTCCAGCTGTTTAGCCTTGTGTTTGTGTTTTATTGGATCATTGAGCCCTGAGAGATGAGCATACAAACTTGGAAACTGAAATCCCCTGGTTTGTTGATGTGGGTCCAACTACAAAGAAATAGTAAAGGTCTGTTATTTGATCCACAACAAGTAGACTTATCACTAGGCCTCCCATAGTCACCATGGGACGCCTGGTGATTATTTTATTTTCATAGTGTGGGATGATTATGCTATAAATATTAAAACCTATTAAAAGCAATTAGAATATGACAGCAGTTGTCAACTAAATTGGTATGGGCATGTATGCCTCAGTTTTGCAATCGGTAAGCATCCAAAGTGCTGCACAGGAAGAGGTGTCTGGTGGCGACTTAGTTACCTAGTGATAAATCAAAATACCCTACAAGCAGAAATTGATCATCACCAGAAATATATTAAGCTATTTTTATTTTTGCTCTACAAAATAAATGGGTCATAAGAGAACCTTGTGCACCTAATGTGTGTCACTGTTCAATCATCTAATAGCATTGAAAGCGAAATTGAATCCTTGTATATTATACTGGACTGGGCTGTCCCAAACCAAGAATCTAAACTAAATCCATTCAGGCAAAATGTGGATGCAATTTCATAATCATATTCACCTTCCATAAAATATTTCTGGTGAGCTCGACAAAGTTGGTGCCAGCTTTAAGTGCATTTGATGCAAATTTTGCACCTTCTTTATCCAAAACATCTATGACCCCGTTGTAGACAAGGTTAAAGTTGGTAGAGGACTTCTCCTTTTGAGGAAGTTTAGCTTGCTTTGCTCTTGCCATCATCTCTTTCAAGATATTGCGTCCTGAGTCACGCCTGCTGGTATCTGCAGGGCTGTTGGTGTGCACTGTGACTGACATCCACATGCCGAAATCCTTTACAGAACTTACGGTCAACGAGCCATCAACAGCAATACCTCTATCATCTCTATCTTTACCGATCTAAAAGAGGATATGCATGGCAACTCACATTTTCCGACAAAATCTGTGCTGATACTGATACTTCCAGTGACACTAGTGAATTGTTAGAGCCAAATGATTGTTATGGTTTATGGTACTTTTGACAGACTATACATAAAAAAAATTGAGAAAAATCCAACTTTTACAAAATCGCTCAGCTTCTGATGGCAAAATAACATAAGCGTCTGTTCAGCTGACAAAGAAAGGCAGGCTAGTTTATCATTGTCTATGCAGCTGCAGATAACATGGCAAAATCATGAAGCCTAACCCTATTCTTATCAACAACTAAATGCATAATACTTTGGTAGGTTGGCTCTAAAGGTAATTATAGTTGAAAAAAACAGAGATCAGCGTCAATTCATGTTAATATACACACCTGACCACGCTATGTACATGTATCATGAAAACATACTTGCAGCAATTATATCATTTGTTTGAAGAAAGCCTACCTTAATCTTTAGTGAGTGGATAGGCCTACATGCCATAGCTGAAGAACTACTACTGTTCTTAGAGGCAGACACTGATGTCTTGCTTGGAGTGCTCACACTGGTGAGTTCAGAGGAAAAGCTGGTTTCCTCTTCTTGAGATGCTGCACTTGTTGCTGACTGAGTTGACATATCTAATCCTGCTGCTGATACTGACTGACCATCCTCCTCCTCCTCATCACTGAGGAGTGAACACACACTATGAGTGGATGTAGTTTTTGTTGAAAAAGATTTTGCTGAAGATTTTGAAATTGATGATGACGATAGACCAAGCAGGAATCCATCCCCCATGTCACACTGGCCAGTGATGATTTTTTCTGCCACACTAGTTAAGGTGGCATCTTTGTGCACCCTGTGAATGGAAAAGTCCCTCTTGAGCTTGAGCCCATGAAGGACCCTAACTGCCAAGGGGATTGTCAAGTCTGCTTCAGCCATCACCTCATTCTTTACATGTGACACAAATGGAGTTCGAAATAATTTGCATTTTTGTTAGATTGTCTTTTATTGGCTGGATTATTCTGAAACACGCTCTCTGATTTGTTGTTTTAAATTGTAGTGAGCCCACTTTGTATGCTTATCCATTTCCTGTGAAAAAAGTTGGGACTGCAGGACTTGTGACAAGTTTTTAGCATCCATGAATCGACAAGTTGTCCACACTGAGTCATAGGAGAGATTGAAACTTTTATTTATCTCATTTCATGGGAGGCCATGCGGGCGGTTGGACCAACAGTTTAATTTTATATGGATTTCTGGGCTTGGGAGGGAGGAGTAAATATGATTTATTATTTTTTCAGTTTTTCAGTTTATTTTCTAAAAAATGGGATGAGGCAGGGCGGTTTATCAGTTTATTAGCAAAAAAATACTGATGCGGGCGCTGACACAGATCTAATGTCTCAGTTTTGCTTGCCTAATATATTCAATAAAATTTTAGACATGGGTGTATTCCCAAGAGCATGGAAACT
>ERZ1740067.2584-NODE-2584-length-10901-cov-4.069888_pt1 | contig 10901 bp, 6 predicted proteins | sample MGYA00581736_ERZ1740067 | MGnify/ENA primary metagenome ERZ1740067 (study PRJEB43018, sample SAMN04849236) | marine metagenome | isolation source: floating plastic debris | place: Pacific Ocean | collected 2008-08-27 | study: EMG produced TPA metagenomics... | reverse complement strand
AAATCCAAGCGCCAGCGATAACATTACCAATTTCAAAAAGTCAGACGAAAATTGGAAAACAAGGCTGCTCAAATTGGCGCCCAATACTTTACGAATTCCTGTTTCTTTACTTCTCCTGTTAGCCATAAAAGCAGATAGCCCAAAAAGGCCCAGGCAAGAAATAACAATTGCTATCAAAGCAAACCCGAAGGTCAAGTCGCCAATTACCGTTAAATCGGTGTAGGAACTTAGACGTTGATCATCTAGAAAAGTATAGTCTAAGGGATAATTTTCTTCATATTTGGAATACACCGCTTCAATATCAGTAAGCAGTCCTTGCGTGTTTTCTGTATCAAACTGAATATAGGCGCTCCAAGTCTGATCCGGGTTACATTTTATAATCACTGGCTCGATTTGTTCTGCCAGTGACTGATGATGATAATTTTCAGCTACTCCGACAATTATACCCTCATGCCCCCAGACGGTTAGTGGAGATCCTATCGGCTCATCCAACATCATGGCATCAGCCGCTGCCTGATTGATAATAAACTGCATATGTGCTTCGTCTTGATCATGAAAGGCTCTTCCCTGAATAAGATCTATTTCGAATGTGCTTAGAAAATCTTCACTTACCTGGATCACATTAAAGAAGAAAACCGCGCCCTCAGGTTTACCAGGCCAAAAAACACCGTTATTGGGATTGGTAGTGCTTATAGGATCTTGCTCTGTAAAACTTACCGACTCAACTCCTGGTAAGGCAAGTAATTCCTGTCTGTATGCACCTGACTTTTCTCGTATGCCATGCAGTTGGTGTGAAAGAATATCGTCGGTCCGAATACCAAGTGGCTTTTCCTGAATGTATTTGATTTGATTGAATACGACAATGGTGAAAACAATAAATACCGTTGATAGCGTGAACTGGGTAACCACCAATACCTTTCTCAAGTCAAACAGTCTAATCGCTTTGGATTTGAATTCTTTTTTGGCTGATAACTGAAAAGAAGAAAAAATCAGAGCAGGATATAAACCCGCCACTACACCTAGCACAATGGCCCCAACACTTGATGAGAGTATCATCGCAATAGAATCGAATGGCACAACGATGTTCTTATTAGTCAAAGCATTGAAAACCGGCATGACTATCTCCACCGCAGTGATCGCCAAAATAGTAGCCACCAGCGCCACAAGAATTGATTCTATGACCAATTGCACGATAATCTGTCTTCTCTGCGCCCCTATCGCCTTTCGTAAACCGATTTCTATACGTCTTTGACTGGCTATGGCCGTTGAGAGGTTGGTGAAGTTGATACAGGCGATAAGCAAGATGACCACCGCAATGATGGAAAGCAGCCTGACATTTTTAATCTTTCCGGAAAAATCTCGCCCTTCGGAAATGTCATTATGTAAGTACATTTCTTCAAAGGGATACACAAAAAGCGCGTCATTGCGGTCGCTATGATTCACTAAAACCGTACTGAGTTTTGAATCTAAATTTGAACGATCCATACCCACCTCTGCCTCCAGGTAGGCCGTCACGTTGTAATTGGAAAGGGAGTGAGGGTTATTACCCTTCCACCATGGTCTGTACCTATCCTCAAATTCCTGATAGGAAAGGATAAAATCAAACTGAAGAGAGGAATGAGCTGGAATGTTCTCCAGTACGCCCCCGACGATATAGCTTTGCTTTTTATTATTCTCCTGGGAGATTTCTATGAAATGATTAAAGGGCTTCCACCGGGAAAATACTTCTCAGCGAGTTCAGCCGTTATGACCACAGCGTTTGGGGAGTCAAATAAATTCTGCCTGTCCCCCTCCCGCAAGGGAAAACTAAACATATCCAATAGCGCCTCATCTGCATAGATCCCACGTTCCAAAAACCTGGAATCCCCTTTTTCAAAAGCCGCGTTAGCGGGGAAGACTCTGGTGATACCTTTAATTTCCGGGACTTGAGCACGTAAAAGTGCTACCAATGCTGAAGGAATATAGGGAACGATAGTTTTTTCGTTTTCACCACTTTTCTCGGTAAAGGCCTGATAGATGTGCTCCCCATTTTTATGAAAGCTATCGTGTTTGAACTCATCCCAAACCCAAAGGGAAATAAAAGCAAAACAGGCGATTCCAAAGGTGAGGCCAAATACATTTATTGCCGCGTAAAGCCTCTGCTTATACAGATTTCTGAGCGCTATTTTAACGTAGTTTCTTAGCATTTTGCAGGATTTAAGCGGCTATTCCTTCCTTAAATTTTCGATAGGGTTAACACTGGCTGCGCTTTGAAGATTATAAAACACACTTAAGGCGGCCACGAAAATAATCATCACTACAGGCAGTACCACGGTAAGTACATTTACCTCAAACCTGTAGGTAAAATGCTGCAACCATTCTTGTATCAGCCACCAGGCAATGGACAGCCCAACAAGTCCAGCGCCTAGAGACATCATAAAATAGGATCCTAAGTGTTGACGAAGAAGCAAAAGTGTGCTGGCTCCCAGTACTTTTTTAATCGAGATGGTTTTGAAGTTACCTTTGGCTTCGAGGTTAGACAAACTAAACAAACCCAAAGCGGATAACAGAATGGCCAGGTAAGAGATATAGGCAAACCCTGAAGCTAGTCGGTTATCTGAGCTATTAAATTTATCGTACTCGTCGGTTAAGAATGCATAGGAGAAAGGGCTATCCATATCCAGCGCTTTCCATAAGGTGGAGATTTTATTAAGTAGCGCCTGAGTATCACGACTGCTATACCTGATTCCAATCTGCTTTCTCAGCCCTTTGGTTTCTGAAACAACAAGGAATAAAGGCTGTATCTTATCTCTGAGGCTTCGATAATGGAAATCTTTGACAATACCGATAACTTCTACCCTACGCTCGCCAGACATAAAGGTGGAAAGGTCCAATTCCTGAAAGGAAAAATATTCACCAACTCCGCCATTAGGCAACCCAAGCAGCTTCAGCGCCTCTTCGTTGATGATTACCCACTGAGTCATGTCTGTTAGATTTTCAAAGTCAAAGTTTCTGCCGTTGATAATTTCAATATCAAGCAGGTCAACATAATCATCAAGCACGTACGTAATGTTGATATCAAAAGACTCACCATAACGGTTTTTTACAGGTGTGGAAAAAGACCTATCTGGCATAGGGCCGGCAGCCACTTTTTTCACCTCGGGTAAATCAAGTAAGTCTTTTTTGAAACTCTCATACTGGAGCTGGTTGATTTTGCTATTTGCATTTATTACCAAAACTCCTTCTGCCAGCAGGCCAAGATCTTTTTCATTCAAGTAATCCATTTGCTTTTGCATGATCACGGTGGCGGTAAGCAGCATCGTAGAAATTACAAACTGGATACCAACTAAAATTTTGATGAGACCGACCCTTGAGGTTGGCTTAATTGAATCGCTCCGAAGCAAAGAGCTTGGAGAAAACGAAGTGATATAATAAGCCGGATAGAGGCCTGCGGCCAGGGTAACCACAACAAGAACGGAAGCAAAAATTGAGTATAGTTGGGGACTTATGTAATCCAGCATTACCTCGTATTGCATCCAATGGTTCATGTGAGGTAGAGCAAATTCTAAGAATACTCCTCCTAAAAGAATGGCAACCGAGACTATAGTAAATGTTTCTAAGAGTAGTTGAAGAATAATTTGCTTACGGCTGGCGCCTTGAATTTTGCGAATGCCCATTTCTTTAATACGCTTTAAGTACTTAGCCAAGTAAGGTTAGTGTGATTAAAACTTACAGTGATTAGAATAAGCAGTGCAACAGAGCCTAGAACATAGAGAAAATCAATATTACCGTTGACGCTGAAATCGTTTAACTCCGGATTTGTGTGCAAATGGATATCGATGAGCCGCTGAATACTAAACTTATAGGCTTTATCTACTTCTCCGTTGAAAAGTTGGTTGACCTGCCGTTCCATATCGTATTCATTCTCGTTTGCACTCAGAAAGTATTTTGTTAGCCATAAGTCGCCTTTAGGATCTGCATAGTCGTTTACTCCCAAAAAATCGATGTTAAGATGTGAGCTTCTTCCCGCAGGTTTTAAAACCCCTTCTATCTCATATACTTTATTAGAAATGGTAATGACCTCTCCCAAAGGGGAAGTATCGCCGAAATATTTATCGGCAATCCTTGAAGAGACGACGATCTTATCCAAAGACTTTAAAACGGTTTCTTCATTTCCCTCAAACAGGTCGAAATCAAAAACTCTAAAAAAATTGGAATCCGCGCGATGGAGCTGTGGCTCGTAGAATGATTCCCCATCTAATTTTACCACCACCTTTAACTCACTTGAGACGTTCGTGGAACGCTCGACAAAGGGCAATGATTTGTCAATACCCAAAGCATGTCGGGTGCTTATTTCCTTTAGGTAAAGCGTTCCTGTAGAATGGTTCATGTTATTCAGTACACGATATATTCTTGAAGATTTTGAGTGAAAATCATCAAAAGATAATTGCTGGTTGATATAGATGATGAGGTAGACACTTACCGCTAGTCCAGCAGATAAACCAATGATGTTTATCACACTGGAATAGGAAACATTCCTTATGGCAATTTTTAAATAATTCTTTATCACAATTGTTAATTTAAGTTCTTATTCATTTCGTAAAACTTCTGCAGGGTTTGCGAGCGCAGCTTTTACTACCAGGTAACTTACCGAGAGTAAAGCCAGAAGCAAACTCACAGTGCCTGCCCAAAAAAGCTGTGCATATATGTTGTCGATTCGGTAGGCATAATTGTCAAGCCAAAGGCCGGTGATATAATAACCAAAGGGCAAAGCGATAAGAATAGACAGCCCAACTAACTTCATGAATTGATTGTTGACCAGCGCCAGCACCTCAGCTATGCTAGCCCCGTATACTTTTCTAATACTGATCTCTTTTCTTCGTTGCTCCGTAGAGAACGCAGTAAGACCGACCAAACCCAGACAGGCAATGATTACCGCCAATCCGGTAAAAACCTGAATCAAAATAGCGAAGTCGGACTCACTCTTGTATTTTGCCGCAAAATCATCGTCAAGAAAATGGTATTCGAAAGGGAAATTGGCGGAATACTCCTCATAGTGTTGTTCTAAGAAGCTCAATGCACTGGAAAAGTCAACGCCTGACAACCGGGCAGCAAAAAACGAATATTCCGGGGAGTAATTGTGAATCACCATGGGGCCGATTTTTTCTTCCATCGATAGGTAGTGAAAGTCTCTTACCACCCCGATCACTTCGCCTTTTTTTAAGGTATCTCCCGCTACCCATATGTCCCAATTTACCTCTTTGCCAATAGCAGCTTCATTTGACCATCCCATAGCCCTTGCCGCGGCTTCATTGATAATAAAGGCTGAATTTTCATCATTGATCCTGTCGTTGGAAAAACCTCTACCCGCCAGGATTTTTATTCCTAACGTACCTATGATATCCGCGTCCCCCATCAATATTTTTGAAGGGAGCAGCGTTTGCGTTTGGGGAAACAAAATCTCATCCCCCTGAACATAAAACCCGGGCAATCCTGAAGTGGCTGAAATAGCTTCTATTCCTGAATGGGCTGTGGCCCTGGATTTAAATGATTCCAAATTTGTACTCATTGCTTTACCACGAATCGAAAAAACAACTACCTGTTCCTTATCAAAACCCATGTCCTTATTTTGTATGTATCGGATTTGACTCAGCATAACTAAGGTGCCCATGATAAGTACGGCCGTAGTGGTAAATTGAAAAACTACAAGCACTTTCCTGATCCTGCCAAAACCCAAAGCCGCAGTCTGTTTCTTCAAAATCTTCACGGGACGGAACGAGGAAAGGTAAAATGCCGAGAAGCTCCCGGCCAAGACCCCGGTGAAAAGCAAAATACCACACAACGAAAGCAGCAGCTGCAGGTCTCCAAAAATGTCCAGGCTCAGTTCTTTTTGAAAAAGCGGGTTGAAAAAAGGTAGCGTGGTCTCTACCAAAAGGGCTCCCAACACCAAAGAAAGGATCGAAAACAAAATCGCCTCGCTCAAAAACTGCAGGATGATCTGACCGCGCTTGGCGCCAACTACTTTCCGAAGACCTACTTCTTTGCTTCTTTTGGTAGCACGCGCGGTCGAAATATTTACAAAGTTCGCGCAGGCCAGTAACAGGATGATCAGGGCTACGAATATCAAGGAGGTAACGTACACTATATTTCCACGCTGAGCGGAGTCGCGGGTAAGTGATGCTGAATACAGGTGAATGTCTTTAAGGGGTTGAAGTTTGAAATGATATTCAAAACCATATTCCCGTGTCTTTTCATCCACATAAGTATCAACATACTTACCGATCTTATTTTCGATCATAGTTTTCTGCGAAACATTATTAACCCGTAGATAGCAATGCCTTCTTGGGCTGAGCCAGTTTTGCCGATCATAGTCGGAGAGGAAGGTATCTAACGTGGATGATGAAATTAAAAAGTCGAACTGCAGGTGAAAATTGGATGGTAAGTTTTTGATTACTCCGTCAATGGCATATTCCCGGTTGTTATTGATTCGAATACTTTCAGAAAGCAGATCTTTATTTCTCCAATCCGCTCCAAAATATTTGCTTGCCAGTTTTTCTGTAATGACCATGCTGTAGGGCTTGGTAAGTATCTCATCAGGGTTGCCTAAAAGAAAAACTACGTCAAAAAAATGAGGAAATGGAGGGTCTGAAAAGTACCCGTCGTCTTCATAAAACTTTTTGTCATCCACTTCATAAAACCTTTTGACCGCAGGGGTGAGTTCCAAGGCCTGTTCAATTTCAGCGTAATTCTCTTCGAGGGAACTCGCAAACGGGGTGGGAACGTAAGCATTACCCGAAATGCCATCCGATGACACACGCTCACCGATTACGCGAAAGATTCGATCCTTCGCGGGATGATAATTGTCGAAACTTAGTTCGTCAATAACGAACAAGGCGATAATCAGGCATGACCCCAATCCTACCGACAGGCCTAATAGATTAATGGCCGTGAACCCAAAATTTCTCCCAGAAGTGCGAATAAATATTTTGAAGTAGTTTTTAATCATGCCAGTCCTTAGTCAAACAAAGTACCGAAATACATAAATTGCTGATTATATGGTCATTAACTCTTATCATTCAAGTGGCTTTAGATAAATGTGTTCTCTTATGAAACACTTATTTGTTCCGGTTTGGAACATTTACGTATTTCAGGGTAAGATGCATTTTAAATTACGCGTATAATCCGTGGTGTGGACACAGACCACGGATAGAGACCATGGGTTATGGAAAGATAAGATAAGTGTAAGGGTGAGATAAATGATCAAACTTAAATTTTTAAGTCATGTCGTAGTACAGCGGAGACATCTTTGCCATAAAGAAAGACGCCTCACTGCCTGGGTTACTGAAAATGAACTGTATGTTCCGAGATGACTAAAAAAATAAAAGCCATCCGCTACTTATCGGGTCGTGAAAATTTGAAAGCTTACCTGAATGAAAAAATACAGCCATGAAAAAGGTAAAAGGAAGAATATTGGTTATTGACGATGATCGCGATGTGCTCCATAGTGCACATATGGTGCTTAAGCCTGTTTTTGGAGAGGTAATCACGGAAAGTAATCCACAGCAGATCAACTACCTGATCACGCACAACACCTATGATGTGATCCTGCTGGACATGAATTATACGGCCGGGGTTACTAGTGGAAAAGAAGGCCTTTTTTGGCTAAAATCTATCAAAGAACGTGTACCCGAACAGCAGGTAGTAATGATAACAGCTTATGGTGATATTAAACTGGCTGTAGAGGCAATGAAGATAGGAGCCGCCGACTTTGTGGTAAAGCCCTGGGAAAACGAAAAGCTTCAGGCTACTGTATTGTCGGCTTACAATCACAGCCAGTCCAAAAAAGAGGTGGAAGCCCTTAAGGACGAGCAAAAGTCGCTGAAAGCCCTCATCTCATCGCAGGCCAGCGACATTGTGGGTAATTCGGAGCCGATACGTCAGGTGTTTAAGGTGATTGATAAAGTGGCAAGGACAGATGCCAACGTGCTAATTCTAGGTGAAAATGGGACCGGTAAAGAATTAGTGGCCAAAGAAATGCATCAAAAATCAAATCGATCTGCAGGGGCCTTCATTCGGGTCGACCTGGGATCTTTGTCTGAAAGCCTTTTTGAAAGCGAACTATTTGGTCATAAGAAAGGAGCTTTTACGGATGCAAAGGGCGATAAAAAAGGTCGGTTCGAACTGGCTAAAGGCGGTACTTTATTTTTAGATGAAATCGGCAACTTACCATTACCACAGCAAGCCAAACTATTAACGGCCATACAAAGTAAGGAGATCTTTCGACTAGGGGAGAACGAGCCCATCTCAATAGACTGCAGGATAATAGCGGCTACCAATAACGATCTTCACGCTATGGTCGAAGCAAAGGAGTTCAGGGAAGACCTGCTATATCGCCTGAACACAGTTGAACTGACGATTCCTCCATTGCGTGAGCGTGCCAGTGACATCGCGCTTTTGGCTGGTCACTTTTTGGACGTTTTTTCTCAAAAGTACCGTAAGTCAAAAATGGATTTAGAAGATGACGCTATTAAATATTTATCAGGCTACCTGTGGCCAGGTAATGTTCGGGAGCTGCAACATGCGGTAGAACGGGCGGTGATCATGTCTGACGGTCATCGCCTGGGCTCAAGTGATTTTTTGCTGGATGACAAGAAAGTAAACCTACCTCCGAGTACCCTTAATCTCGATGAAATGGAAAAAGTGGCTATTGAAAAGGCAATTACAAAAAATCAAGGTAATATCAGTAAGGCGGCCAAAGAGTTGGGCTTGGGAAGGACAACTATTTATAGGAAGTTGGATAAGTATGGTATTAGGTATTGATGGCTGGAGGAAAGAGTTAAAGGTAACAAACACAACTACGGTAGGTTCTCCAGATCATCTTTATCTCTATTTCTGCCCGTAGATCGCTTATTAGTTTTCAGGTCATCTAAGTCTATGAAATTGACTTTGATCTCATTAATCTCAACAACATTCTTACGCGAATAACACTTCTCAAAGAAAACTCCGTCAAGACTGTTTAAAATGTCTATTCTAAACGGTGGGTGACCAAGCTGAATGACGCTATTCTCCTCAAGAAAATCCGATTCACTTAATCCAAGTGATGCAAAGCCAAATTCTTCAAGAGTTATGATCAGTTTATGAGCCGTATTTTCATCATTATTTACCCATACATCAAAATCTCCAGTGAACCTCGGATATCCATAAATACCAACGGCATAACCTCCTACGACCAAGTATTCAATTCTATTTTTGTTTAATAACTCTATAAACTCTTTGAAGTCCGGGCTTAACATTTTTAAATGATATGTATTGCTGACGTAGAATCTCTATGGCGTTCAACCTTTCCTGAAATGTTCGTTTGGACCAGTATTCATATTGCGGCTCTTCGGCTCCAAGAGATACCTTCTTTATTGTTTTCTGCATGATGTTAAAGATACCTTAATGTATTCGTTTCTCATAAGTTAGTTATATTGATCTTCCTATGAAAAACTTCCGTTGGAACATTCTCGTGCGTGTAGCCGCTATTGTGGTTTTATGCGTAACGCTAGCCTGGGCGCTGGTAGAAACCAATTGGTTTTTTACCCCTTTAGTGGTGAGCGCTACTATTCTAATGGTAGCGGGGAATCTCATTTATTATACCGAACGCACTAATAAAGACTTAACCCAGTTTTTACTTTCTATAAAACAGGGTGGGTTTACCAGCTCTTTCAAGAACCAAAAACGGGGCGGATCTCAAAAAGGCCTAAGTAAGGCCTTCAATGATGTGATCCGTGAGTTTCAGAAAATAAGTATTGAGAAGGAAATGCAATACCTGTACCTCCAAACGCTAAACGAAAATATTGGAGTTTCTATCATCAGTTTTGATGAAGAGGGGAATATTGAGCTTATGAACCCCGCTGCAAAGGCTCTTCTTAAAAAGCCCTATATGAAAAATATAAGTGATTTAGTGAGAATTGACCAGACCCTGCATACAGCGGCGACGGAAATGGAATCCGGAGAAAAGCGGGTCATTAAATCTTTCATTGATCAAGAGGTGCAGCAGCTTTCTGTACAAGTTAAAGACTTTGTCATTCAGGAAAAAGGATTTCGTTTGGCCCTATTTCAAGACATCAATGCTGAACTCGACCAAAAGGAGATAGAAGCCTGGCAAAAGCTCACGAGAGTGCTCACTCATGAAATCATGAATTCTGTTACCCCTATTGCCTCGTTAAGTACTGCGGTAAACCAACTCGTTTCGGGCCCAGAAGCTATGGATACCATTTCTGTTGAGGATAAGGAAGATATAATCACGAGCCTAAAGACAATCGAAGAAAGAAGTAAGGGTCTAATTCATTTTGTAGGCGCCTACAAAAACTTTTCTCGAATCCCAGAATTGAGCATTGAGAAAGTGGATATCACCAAACTGATCGAACGTATTGTTCATTTACTACAACCCGACCTTGATCATGCGCATATTGCAATAAACGTAGTGGCACCCAAGTCGCTGGAAGTTAAGGCTGATAATGAACTTCTGGAACAAGTGCTTATCAACTTGATGAAAAATGCCATCGAAGCGTTAAATAGTCAAGGCGACGGACAAATTGATATCACAGCTAATAAAAGGGGCGCTAAGAAATGTGAGTTAAAAATCGCAGATAAAGGTCCGGGTATCCCCGATGAAGTTCTGGAGAGAATTTTCGTGCCCTTTTACACTACTAAAAAGAGTGGCACCGGTGTAGGTTTGAGTTTTGCCAGGCAGATTATAAAACTTCATGATGGTGAGCTTGTGGTAAAAACTAATATGGGTAAAGGATCGCAGTTTATATTGAAACTGTAGTTATAATTTGTTACATACAATAATAAATGAAGATTTAATCTGAAATTAAACGACCACTAACCCATGACATTCATTGTTGGTTGCATAAAAGATAATGAAATAATAC
>ERZ1740067.2583-NODE-2583-length-10902-cov-8.353554_pt1 | contig 10902 bp, 4 predicted proteins | sample MGYA00581736_ERZ1740067 | MGnify/ENA primary metagenome ERZ1740067 (study PRJEB43018, sample SAMN04849236) | marine metagenome | isolation source: floating plastic debris | place: Pacific Ocean | collected 2008-08-27 | study: EMG produced TPA metagenomics... | reverse complement strand
GCCAGCGCCTGGGCGATCGCGGCGGTGTTGCCGTAGGCCGAGGCGTAGAGCAGCGCCACGGTTACCGCCTGCTTGCGCTGGTTCTCGCTCCAGGTTTGGTAGGACTGGGTCAGCTCTTGCAGGCCGTAGCGGACGATCGGGCCGTGGCCGGTGGCATAGAACTCCACGGGCGGCAGTGAGGTCAGCTTGTCGAGTACCGTCGCCACCTGGCGGGCATGGGGAGCCATCAGGCAGTCGAAATAATAGCGCCGGTCTTCGCTGTAGACCGTCCAGCCTTCATCGAAAATTTGGTCGCCGCAGACGTGCGCGCCAAAGAGCTTGTCGGTGTAAAGAACCTGAGTTTTGGTGTCGTAGGTGGCCAGCGCTCCGGGCCAGCGCGGCGTCGGAATCGGCGTAAAGATCAGCCGGTGGCCCTTGCCCAGATTGAGCGTCGAATCGCCGCGCATGACCTTGATCCGCGACTCGGGCAGGTCGGGCAGCAGCGCCCGCAGCGACACCGCCGCCGGATTCGAGCAAATCATCGCGGCCTTCGGTGCGAGTTCGACCAGCCGCTCCAGAGTTTTAGCGCGGTTGGGATTGACGTGGCCCAGGATGATGAAATCGAGAGCCGTAATATCGAAGCGCGTCTGGAACGCCTCGAGGAAAATCTCGCTAAACGATTCACCGGGCGGATCGAACAGGGCGGTTTTTTTGCCCTGAATAACGTAGCTGTTGGCCGTCGTGCCGCGCTGAAGGGCGTACTCGATCTCGAACCGCAGGCGTCCCCAGCTTCGCGATCGCAGGATGCTGGTGTCTGCTGCAATCGGTAAAAACTGCGCGTCGCGCTCGCGGGGGGTTTCCATAGGTTCGGTTCGGGTGTCGGGTCTGCGTGAGTAGAGCGTTCAGTGGGGGGGGCGGCACGCTGGCTTTGTCGGGCAAGCCAGCAGGATCGACGTTCGGTTGCCGTAGGGGCGTCACGGCAGTGCGCCCACAATAGCTGTGGGGCGTCCACCGATCCTGGGCGCATTGCCATGCGCCCCTACGAAATCGCGAGCTGGCCTAGTAGTGGTTGCCCACCTTGCGGTGGTGGATGGCGGTGCGGGCGTCTTCGTTGGAGACCTTGCCCTCCTCGACGGTGCTGTACACCAGCCAGTGGTCTTCGCAGTCCATGCGGCTGGTCACTTCGCACTCGACGTAGGCCAGCGCGTCGGCCAACACCGGCGAGCCGTTCGCCGCCGTGCGCGTATCGACGCCCTCGAAGCGATCGGCTCCGGGCGGGAAACGCTTCAGGAAGTGCTTCATCAGGTGCTGGTAGTTGCCCTCCTCGAGGACGTTGAGCACGAAGCGATCGCCCACCTGCATCAGCGACTCGATCGCGCGGTCTTTTGCAACCGCAATCGACAGACCCAGGGGCTTGAAGCTCGCTTGCGACACCCAAGACGCCAACATGCCGCTGGTGATGTCGCCCTTCTGAGCCGTGATGATGTAGAGCCCGCCAGACAGTCGGCCGAGCGCTTTATCCAAGTCGCTATCGAGCGACTTCATTTTCTTAAGGGCGTCCTTACGGGCCAGGAACTGGCCGAGGTCGGTTCCGGCTTCGTCGCAGACTTGGTAGAGCTGCTCGTCGGGCTCGTCCTTGACGCGAATCGGCGCGAAGGCAGGCTTGAGGCCCAGGTCGCGGAACTTGCGCGCTAGCGGGTCGATCGGCTCGTCGTCACCGCCATAGCACTCGAACAGCCCGAAAGTTTGCTTGCGACCTTTGATGGCAGCAAACATCGTCCCGACGGCATCGAGGGTCTCTTTGGCCAGCTCGCCGGATGCGGGCGGCGTACCGAGGATGATGCCCGTCGCGCGGCCGACCAGCTCGTTGACGTCGTGGGGGTCGGCCACTTTCAGATCGACCATCTCGACGACGACACCGGTCTTGCTGATGCCGTGGGCGATCGCCTGGGAGATGCGATCGCTGTAGCCGTAACCGGAGGTGTAGAACACCGCCGCGACGGTTTCCGAGTCGGCCTTCTCGTTGCTCCAGTTCCAGTAGCGCCCAGTCAGCTCGTTGAGGTTGTGGCGTAGCAGCGGACCGTGACCGTTGGCGATCGTCGTAATCTCGCCGAGCTTTTGCATGCGCTTCATCGCCGAGACCACCGATCGCGCGTTCGGAGCCATCAGGCACTCGTAGTAAAAGCGGTAGTCCGCCTCGAAGTCGCCGAGCTTTTCGTCAAACGTATCGTCCGAGCAATAGTGCATCCCGAACGCATCGCAGGTGTAGAGAGTCTGCGTCTTGCGATCGTAGGTAAAAATCGAGTCCGGCCAGTGCAGGTTCGGCGCGTTGACGAACTCCAGAACGTGGCCGTCGCCGAGATCGAGCGTGTCGCCGCTTTTAACCACCTGGCGATCGAAGTTGCGGTGGACGAAACCTTCGAGGAACTGAATCGCCACCTTCGCCGCCACGATCGTCGCCTGCGGAGCCAGCTCCAGCACGTCAGCGACCAGACCGCTATGGTCGGGCTCGGTGTGGCTGATGACAATGTAGTCGATCGTCGCCGGGTCGATTTCGCCGCGCAGCGCGTCGAGGTAGAGCTGGCGGAACTTAGCGTGGGACGTATCGACCAGGGCCACCTTCTCGCCGCGAATCAAATACGAGTTGTAGGTCGTGCCGTTTTGCAGCCCGAACTCGATATCAAAACGATCGCGATCCCAATCCAAGCTTCGGATCGTTGTCGTTTCGGGCGCGATGTCTTCAACACGAACGGTCAGCCGCGCTTGCTCTACAGCGGCAGATTCGACGGTGGCGGCAGCGAGTGTCATAAGGGCAGTCCTCCTTTCAGTCCTAGCCGTCGCCGGGGTCGCAACCCACCACGCGATCGACTGTCGATACCAATTGTAACGAAATACCCCGACTTTGAAAACACTTTTGTTGTTTAAGTCGGTAGTGGAGGCGCACAGCCCTCGCTGGGGGCTCGATCTGGCGAGCTGTTATCGGTCGTCGGCTCGAGCGTCGGGCCGGTTGTCGGGCCGATCGTCTGTGGGCGTCAGAATCTTGCGGAATCTTGCGTGTTACGGCCGTATCGTTATGTTCTCGGGCGAGCGACTAGACTTATGAGGTATTGCTCGGTACAGTCCGCGCGCCGAGTCCGGCTTCGATCGCGTCTCCACACGTCGCTGGCGCTTCCCGGTCAAACCGCCATGTTTTTAGTCCGACGCCCCAACCGCCTGGTCAAAGTCACGGCGGTTGCCACGCTGTTTCTATTCGTGCCGCTCGTGGTCTGGACGGTCGACTCCTATCGTGCCTTCAACCGCCTGATCGACAATGAGTTTCGCTTGCAGCGCCTGAGCGATCGCATCACCTATCTCGACGAAGTGCTGACCATGTCGGCTCGGATGAAGGCCGCAACGGGCGATCGCCGCTGGTCCGATCGCTACTTGGAGCACGTCGCCGAGCTCGATCGCACGATTTCCGCCTCGATCGACCTTACGCCCCAGACCTACGACTCTGCCGCCGCCGCCGAAACCGACGCCGCGAACGAAAAGCTCATTGCAATGGAAGAGCGCGCCTTCGAGTTGGTCGAGTCCGGCGAGTCCGAAGCCGCTCTCGAGCTGCTCGTCAGCTCCGAATACCTCAAGCAAAAGGCCCGCTACTCCAGCGGCGTTGCCGAGCGCCAAGCCGCCATCGACACCCAGATCGAACAGCAGATCTTCCGCTACCGCCAGCGGCTGATGGTGGCCAGCATCGTCGCAGCGAGCATGTTGTTGCTGCTGATCCCAGCCTGGTGGACGGTGGCCACGATCTTGCAGCAGTATCTGCGCGATCTGTATGCCACCCGCGACGCCCTGCACCGCGCCAACGAAGAACTCGAAGACCGCGTTGAGATGCGCACCCGCGAGCTGCGTTCCGAGCGCGATCGCTCCGAGCAGCTCCTGCTCAACGTCCTGCCCCCCGAAATCGCCGCCCAGCTCAAGATCGACTCACGCCCGATCGCCGATCGCTTCGATGAAGTGACGATCCTGTTTGCCGATATTGTCGGCTTTACCAACATCGCCTCCTCCGTCACGCCCCTGGAACTCGTCGAGCGCCTCAACCAGATTTTCTCGACCTTCGATCGCCTGACCCGCTTCTACAAACTGGAGAAAATCAAAACGATCGGCGATGCCTATATGGTCGTCGGCGGCCTGCCCACCGTCCGCGTCGATCACGCCGAGTGCATCGCCGACGCAGCCCTGGCCATGCAGCACGAAATCGATCGGCTCAACCTCGAGCGCGAGCGTCCCGTCCAGATCCGCATCGGCATCAACACTGGAGCCGTCGTCGCGGGCGTCATCGGCATCCACAAATTTATCTACGACCTCTGGGGCGATGCCGTTAACGTCGCCTCGCGCATGGAATCTTCCGGCTCGCCCGGACGCATCCAGGTTACCGAAAACACCTACGAAAAACTCAAAGACCGCTACATCCTCGAAGAGCGCGGCACCATCGACGTGAAAGGCAAAGGTCTGATGAAGACCTACTGGCTGCTGGCCAAACAAACGCCGCTGCGGTTCGAGAGCGAAGCCGCCGCTAAAGACGAACGTCAATTTTTCGAGCGCGACTCGCTCCTCAGTCACAAACCGCTCGAGGAGCTGCCGATCGAGGGCTTGCCTGTCGAGAACTTATCTGTCGAAAACTTGAACTCGCCCCTCGGACAGATGCTCGCCCGAGCCAACGCCACCGACGGTGGCACAGACAACAGCGCTAGCGACGCGGACGCCGAGGGCGACCTGGACGCCGACCGCGAGTAACCCGGCGATCGCCCGGAAGTCGTTCGTCGCGCTCGTCATAGAAACGCTCCTCGCGACGAGCGCCACCCCGAATATCGCCTTCAAACGCTTCCTCGTCTCCGAACTCCCCATACTCGAGTCGATCGCGCGAAACGCGGCGATCGGACGCGGCGCTGCGACCGATCTGGCGACCGACCGCCATAAACGCATCGCGCCGCACCGTCGGATAGTCGCTCACCCACAGGTTGCGGCTCGGAACGAACACATCCGAAATCTCGGCGATGCTCGACAAGTCGGCCACCTCCGACAACACCAGCATCTGCACCGACAGACCGGCCCCCAACAGCCGGTGCTGCTTCTGTAGCGGAACCTGGAGGCTCGTCTCAAACCCCGTGCGATCGCCAACCTCCAGATTCAGCATCCGCTCGCGATTCTCCACGATCGTCAGCTCGCCATACTGATTCGCCGTCTCCTCCGTCCCGACGACCTCTTCCGTCACGTACACGTCCAAAATCTTGCCCTGCCAGAACCCCGCGTACGGATAGCGGCGGTTGCGACGATTGCGCCAGCTCGCCTTCGCCACCGGAGCCCACAGCCAATACAACCCCACCGTAATCCCCAGGAACAGCGACAGCCCGCCCGAGTGGAACGGAATACTGACCAGCCACACCACAAACACCCCCGCCAGCGAACCAACGACCCGCTTCAGGCAAGTCTGCAGCCCGTCCCAGAAATAAACGTACTGCGCGCCCGTCGCCGCAGAGGGAATCAATTCTTCAAAGGTCTCGCGAGTGATGGGGACGAGCATTGTTTGTGCCAGCAAAATCGCGGCGGAATGACGGCGGCCACCGGCAGCGGCGCTATAGAGCAGTATAGAAGCCTCGCTCGATCTGCATCACCACCGCCACACACCCGACGCAATCCGCGACACAGACCGATCGCTCGAGTGAAGGCAAAACCGGGCTGACCTTCCTCTAATCCTCAATTTTTATTTTCCCCAAAAGCTGCGAGAAAACATCAGCATCTAACAGATAAGCGTCGATCGAAGGACAATTCATGAGTCCAAAGCACAAAAAAGGAATCTTCGATGTTCTTTTGTTGCTCGGCAAAAAACAATCCCCACGTAAATATACGGACTACCCTACATCAATCCTCTTTGAGATAAACGATATTTTTTTGGATACGCCAATACATCAAGCAATTCCAGACAGCAAGAACTCGAAAAACAGATCCTAAATCTGAGATCCACAGTCTATCCCCCTCCCTCTCTCGGTGCAGCTTTTTTTCGGCAGCAAGACAAACAAGAAGCTAGAAGCAACTCCTAGAGTGCTTTTTAGCCCCTTAAGGTCTGAGATCAATATTAGCGCCCCCTCAAAAAACGATCGTCAACCAATGAAAACTGCCATCAAATTTGATTCCTACAATCATCAACCCCCAAAGGCGCGCAAATATACGCAGAGCCTTAATAATACAATTCGTATAAATACCAAACTGTGAATTTCTTGTGTTCTTTGAATATCGCCTTAAGGTGCTCCGATCGGTTCTTTTCTGATATTTTTCATGCTAAGTTTTTATTCAAGTTAAGACCTTCTTCAAGCTGGCTAGAAGGTAAAAGTCCCGTACTGCTTCCCACTATCTACCCAATTTTTCATGTCTTTCCTTCGTAAGTTTTCTGACCTGTTCACTAACGAGCGTCCTGCAACTGTACGAGACACCTCCGAAGCGAAGGGATTCCATAGGACGATGCCACTGGAGGCGATCCTCACGCCATCGCCCGTTTTGCCAGTGGATGGCGGAGACGACGCCAGTGACTTCGATGGGGGCGACGACGCTGACTTAGTTGTCGAAGATGTGAGCGAAGAGAGCGAAGGCGCTGCTGACGCTGGCTCTGGCGAGGAAGCTTCGTCCGGCGGCGCTGAACCTGAAGCCGTGGACAGCGAAGGCGAAGAACTCGGGGAGCCGCTAGGCTTTGTAGACGACGAGCCAGAAGAAGAGAGCGAGGCCGAGCCCGCAACCGACGACGCCACATCCGAGGTGATCGTGGAAGATGAAGAGCCGCTCTCCTCTCAGGAGGAAGTTGCTGAGGAAGAGGACAGCGCCGAAGACACCGAGACGGAGAACGCTACCGATAGCGACGCCGCCGAGGAGAACGACAACGCATTAGCGGAAGATGCAAATGCCTTCGAGGAAGATGTTGAATCTGAGTCCGATGAGGAAACAACCGCAGACAGCGACGCCGAGCAGCAAGACAGCGCGACGGAAGCCATAGATGAGGAGTCGCCCCAGACGAGCAGCGAGACCGAGGACGGCGAGCCCGCTGACGAAACGACCGACGCAGAAGTAGACGAAACGGAAGCGGTTTCGGAAGACGAAGCCGATGACGTCGATCCGTCAGATGAAGCGACAGGTGAAGATACAGCAGAGGAAGCCTCTGCAGAGGGAGGCGATCTCGTCAGCGAAGAAGGCTCTGATGTGTCTGAAGCTGCTGATGACGAGACCTCTGACGAGCAGACCGACGAAGAACTCGAAGAGGTCATCGAAGATCTAATCGAGAGCGACGCATTCGTCTTTGACCTGAGCGCGATCGATGGTGGCGTCTTTACGGTCGGCGACAGTGGCGAGGTTGGCGTTGACTTCCTCTACGACGGCGGTTCGTACAAAGGTCAGCTTGCGATCTTTAGCCTCGACGGCCTCGACGGCGAGGAATTCGAGTCGTTCGATGCGTTTGTTGCGGAAACGGTCGATCGGGCGAGCAGCAACTCCGATCGAGGCCACCTGGTCATCAATGATAAAACCGAGGGCGCGAAGTTCTCGAGCGCAGAAAACTCGGACGACTATCGCGGCGTGAAGCTATTCGCGATGAAGGCGGGCGATACGTTTGCAGTGATGCTGGTTCCGGATTCGACGCTGGACAAGGCGGCGGACGGCACATCCACGAGCACGAAAGTGCGTCCGCTGTTCTCGCTGTCGAGTGCGAACCCGGATGACGAGCTGCACTTCGCGCAGATTGCGGACGTGACGGGCGATGGCAGCACGTTCGTTCTGGAGGATAAGAGTACCGAGGCGGGAACCGATCGCGACTACAACGACATCATCTTCCGCGTGACCGGCGCGACGGGTGAAGCGATCGAGCTAGATGAAGTTCTTGGAGAAACGCTCGGCGATCGAGTGCGAAATCTACTGGAAAACACTCCGACCGACGTTGAGCCAGGAGACAGCACGCCGGGAGAAGTAGAGCCTACCGAGCCGACGCCCGTTGACGGCGCGCCCGCTGATGGTGAACCCGGTGACGAGACACCTGCTGACCCAAAAAACAGTACGCCGGAAGGCGGAGAACCTGGTGAGCCAACGCCTGTGGATGGCACGCCCGTTGATAGTACGCCCACTGATGCCGAACCGGGCGATAGCGGACTAATTGGCGGAGAACCCGCTGATGGTGAACCCGGTGACGAGACACCTGCTGACCCCGAAGACAGTACGCCGAGAGGCGGAGAACCTGGTGAGCCAACGCCTGTGGATGGCACGCCCGCTGATAGTACGCCCACTGATGCCGAACCGGGCGATAGCGAACCGATTGGTGGTACACCCGTCGAACCTGAGCCCGGTGATGAGACGCCTGCCGAGCCTGAAGACAGCACGCCGGGAGGTGGAGAATCTAGTGAACCGACACCTGTGGATGGCACGCCCGTCGATGCCGAACCAGGTGACAACACGCCCGAAGAAGGAGAAGCAGATCCTGCGATTGCGGCTTCAGCACCGGTCTCCTTGACGCCTGATTTTGAATTTCTCGATAATCCAATCGAGCTTGAGGGTGGTGGTTGGTTCTTTGGTGGCAAAAGCCCAGACTCAATTGATTTTCAGGCCACATACTCTAATCTGAGTGCTGCAGATACGACCAACACAGACCAGCTCTGGGAAGGTGGCGAACTCGGTCTTGCCCTGGATGGTGAGGGTGTGAAAGTCGGTGTTTGGGATGGTGGCAAAATTCGAGGTAGTCACCAGGAGCTGAGCGGCCGTGTGAGCTATGGAGAGGACGTACAAAGCAGCGCCCTCTATAGCTCCCATGCGACACACGTTGCTGGCACGATTATCGGAACGGGCGTTGATGGCGAAGCGCGCGGTATGGCTAGCGCAGCAAAAGTCATCAGCTATGACTACAACGGCGACATCACTAATGAGATTGAGGCAGAAGCTCAAGCTGGACTAACGCTTGCGAACCACTCACACGGCCAAGTTTCGGGCTGGATAGTCTCTAACTTTGACAAAGTTCAAAATTGGTCGATCGACATCCGAAATAAATTAGATTTGGGTGATTTTTATGTTTGGTATGGCGATCGCGCAACGTCTAGCGATGCCAGCCAAATGTTTGGATCCTACTCCTCACGGGCTCGCGATTTAGATCGAGTTCTCCATGAAAATCCCGAGCTGCTGAGTATTTGGGCTGCAGGTAACGATCGGGACGATGAATTTAACGCAATGCGGTACAAGCCGACAGGGTCTTGGTCCAGTCAAGTTCTTGACGGCCAAACTTCATACCTGACGTACCTCTCCCAACCAATTGATTCTGTTGAGTGGCACGGAGCCGGTTGGTATTACCTCTCGGCGACTGGGGCAGCTACATACGCACCAACGAAGGACGGAGGCGTGGATGGATATGGAACGCTGAGCAACGGTGGTCAGACGGCGAAAAATACACTGGTCGTCGGCGCGATCGAAGACATTACAAAAGATCCATTCGATGCGAGTGATGTTCAGACCACGACATTCTCCGGTTGGGGCAGCACTGATGACGGTCGATTAGGCATCGATCTCGTTGCTAACGGCCACTCCGTGTACTCTTCCGATAGTGGCTCTGACACTAATTACAGCTATAAGTCAGGAACCTCAATGGCTGCGCCCAACGCCACCGGGACGGCAGCTCTGCTCACACAGCATTATCGAGACACATATGGCGGCGCGAATCCGCTGAGCGCGACGCTAAAAGCCATCATGCTCCACACTGCTAAAGATGCAGGAGAAATCGGCCCGGATTATGTCTATGGCTGGGGCGTGCTGGATGGTGCGGCGGCAGCACAATATATCACGCAGGCCAAAGAGGAAGAGGTCGCTCGCACGATTGAGGCGGCTCACGATGGCACAGAGCAGAGCTATCAAGTAACGAGTGATGGTAGTCAGCCACTGAAAGCAACGATCGTTTGGACTGACCCTGCAGCCACGAGAGAAGACCAGTGGACGGATTCTTCGGCGAAGAAGTTAGTTAACGACCTTGATGTCTGGATTATCGATCCAAATGGTGATGTGCATCGTCCTTGGACGCTCGATCCGAACAACCCTGATGCGGCGGCAAAACGCGACAATCGCAACGAACTCGATAACGTCGAGCAGGTTCTCATTGACAACCCAGTTGCCGGTACTTACACCGTCTACGTTGGCAACACTGGGGCTTTGCAAGACGATCTGCAAAACTTCTCGTTGCTGCTTGGTGGCCTGGGAGAGGACGATCGAACTTCCACGATTATGGTGACGACGCTCGATGGAGAAGCGGCAGAGACAGAAGCCTGGGAAACTGCAGATCCCGCAACGTTTGTAATTAGCCGAAGCGGAGGTGACAACTCGCAAGCCGAGCAGGTTTACTACACCGTCTCCGGGACAGCTAAGAACGGAGAAGACTACGCACTCCTCTCTGGCATCGCTACGATTCCGGCAGGGCAAACTAGCACGCCAGTTACGATTAATCCGCTGAACGACACGCAGTACGAGGCGCTAGAGAACGTCGTCTTCCGCGTGCAAGAGCGCGACAGCTATCAGCTCGGTAGCACGGTGCAAGGGATCGCAACGATCGCCGATAACGACGAGAAGCCCGTCTTGACCTCGACCATTACGGTGGAAGTCGATGACGACATTGCAACCGAAGCAGCAGAAGGTGAAACGAAAGATCCCGCCGCGTTTATCATCCGCCGTAGCGGTGGCGATAACAGTCAGCCGGAAACGGTGCGTTACACCATCAACCTTAAAGATAAAGACGGCAACGTGTACCGTACGCAAACCGGCGTGGCGACTATTTCAGCTGGATACAGCGGCCTCCGCCTGCGCTACACCCCAGCCGATGACTCCACCTACGATGGCACGGAGACTATCGAGTTCGTGGTGACGAGCGACCCGAGCTAC
>ERZ1740067.2581-NODE-2581-length-10906-cov-3.602341_pt1 | contig 10906 bp, 16 predicted proteins | sample MGYA00581736_ERZ1740067 | MGnify/ENA primary metagenome ERZ1740067 (study PRJEB43018, sample SAMN04849236) | marine metagenome | isolation source: floating plastic debris | place: Pacific Ocean | collected 2008-08-27 | study: EMG produced TPA metagenomics... | reverse complement strand
GACTTGATGTAATCGCGAAATGGCATCTCGGTCAATTCCTTATCGATTTTGACTTTGGCCATCATCTTCCGGGAGGCTTCCCAAAGGTCCGGGTGCCATGCGCCGGTGGTCTTCAGCATCGTGTAAAGAATAGCGGACGCTTCGATATAGTCATCAGCCGGCATGTGTCCGCCGAAGTCTGACTTCTCCAGTTCCTTTGTAATCCGAAGGGACAATTCCGCGATTTCAGGTTCTACGGCTTCATTGCTATCACCGGCTGCCGCTTGCAAATCCTGGCTGTGTGGGCTGAGGGACGGGAGAGGAACGCCGAGGGCTTCTGCCGCCGCCAGTAGTTCGGCAGCGCTCATGCCTCTGTCGCATTTTATGATCTTGCTGATCTTGGGCTGACTGAGGTTCATATGCTCCATGCGCCGGCTCAATTCCAATTGAGAAACGTCGGTCGCGTCCAGCGCGTCCTCCAGCCATTTTGCAATAGTTTTTCGTGCGTCATTCTCGTGCATAGGAGAATTTTGCATACTATCAGCGGCCAGTGCACTGACGATTTTCGAATAATTATTAAGCATGGCGTCTTGACTCGATTATTCGAATAACGAATAGTTGGGCCATGAATAACGATCCCGCAATTCTGGCACTCAAGGCTGTCGGTGGTCTGGCCGCCGCTGCTCGGCTTTTGAACAAAGACACCTCAACGGTTTTTCGTTGGCGGTTGAGCAAGGACAAGGGCGGTGCCGATGGGCGCGTTCCGCCGAAAAACTTCTTTGCAATTTGGTGCGAGGCAATCATTCGCGGGAGCGACCTCTCTCTTGAGGAACTTGTCTTCACTGCCGAGGAGCGTGCCGCGATCGCCGAATTGAGACAGCGGACCGGATCACTCGCCAGCCCGAAAACGATAGGAGATGAGACATGACCATGTCCTGCGGAAACGACACGCACATTCTGCGGAATCGTCCGCAGGAATGGAGTGTCAACATGGAGCGCCTGGCGCGGTTTTTCCGCCAACGTTACCCGACGGGGACCGCGTCTGCCGTTGCCGCTGATCTCAATGTCTCCGTGCGCACGGTCGAGGGGTGGCTCGGCTCCAATCCGTCCACACCGCGGGCGGCACATCTCATCACGGGCATCCTGACCTATGGGCCTGAATTTCTGGCGGTTCTGCTGCCGCAACAGGTCGATTGGGTGTCTGAAGCTGCCCGCAATGCACAGCGGGAAAAACTCCGCGAAGAAATCGACGAACTGACGCGCATGGAGCGCCAACTCGACCACTGACGGCATGGCCCGCAGCGGGCCTGCCAAGACCTATGGGGATACTTGCCATGCAGGGGTGGAACAAACCCAGATCAAAGCCGCTTCAAGCTCTTGGATGGCTGGTGATCGGCGTCATCTGGACCGGGTTCTTGGTTCTGTGCGCCGTGTTGGAAACGCTCTTCCGGTCGATCGGCCGGGCCGGGGTTTTCCTCGGCAAATGGTGGGGCAAGTTCTGGTACGCGCTCGCGGATCTGGTCCGCGCCGCGTCGAATGCGTGAGGGCCGGGGGATGGAGACCGTAGCCCGCAGCCTTTATGAGCAGGTTCGTGCCGAGCGCGACCTTCTTGCCGATGAAATCGAGTACCTCCGCGGTCAGCTCGCCGACCGCGATATCGTCTTCCCTGCGCGGTGGGCGATGTCCCCGTCGCAACGGACCTTGCTGCGCGGCTTGATGCGCCGAACGACGTTGAGCAAGGACGTGTCCATGGCGCTCCTATCCAGCGGCCGCGGCGGCGTGTAGCCGCACGACAAGATCATTGATGTCTTTATTTGCCGGTTGCGCGCAGCCCTGAAGCCAGACGGCATCACGATCAAGACGCAATACGGCGAGGGTTTCTATCTCGCACCGGAGATGAAAGCGCGTATCCAGACCCTGTGCGAACAGGAATCAGGTTGCGCTCTGAGCCGGGAAGGTGCCGCATGAGCGCCGCGCCGAAAATCCTCCCCGACCTGACCGCTGCCGATCGCGCCTTTGCCGAGCAGCTCGCCACCCTGACCGACAGGTTTTCCATGCGGATCCTGCAGCGCAAGCTGCCCGAGGGTGTGACGCCCTATGAACTGGCTGCCCGCAACAAGTGGACCTTCTGTCAAACCCTGGCGCTGATCACAGCTGCTGCGGATGCCGGGGACCTGAAGGTTCGCACCGCGCCGGATGGTCAGATCCGGTTCGTCTGGCTGCCGGGCAGCATTCCGCCGCTGACCTTTCATGAGCGCAGGATTTTATCCGCCGCGTGCCGGGATCTCGCCGATGGCCCGGCCGAAATCTGGCTGACGGGCCTTGCCCATGAGTTCGGCTTCGCAACACCGACCGTGCTGCGGGCACTCGATTTCCTCGTTTCCGCAGATCTTTTGAGCCGCTCGGCCAAGACCTACGCGCTGACCGATCTCGGGGCGCAGCTCATTACCGACCAGGAGGAGCCCGCATGATGATGTCAAACGTCACCCCGGCCACGCGACTGGATTGCGACCGCGCGCTCGCCGCGCTCCGCGCCGCGCATCCGGACGGGCCGCCTGCAGATGTCTTTGAACCTGCCGAGCCGTTCCATACTGTTTTTAGCCGGATGAGTGCGCTGGAGCTGTTCGATGCGGTCACCGCCGTGCGGATCTTCCCGCATCTGTTCCCGGATCCGCGTTGGAGGGCCGGATCATGAGCATCCTCGACCGGCTTGTCGACCTCATCCTGTCGACCACCATTGGCGGCGCCACACTGATTTTCCTGGGCCTTTCTGCTCCGCGCGTGGTCTTGACGGTGAAGCGGGTTCGGGCCGCCGGTTGCGTTGCGCAGGCTCTCCGTGATCTGGACACCGGGGGAGTCCGCTAATGATGGCCGTTGAGACATATCTTGACGGCAGAGTAACGCTTCACTGCGGTGATTGCCTCGATCGACTGAAGGAAATCCCTGACGACAGCATTGATAGCGGCGTAATGGATCCGCCGTATCACCTGACCAGCATCGTGAAACGGTTCGGCAATAATCAGGCGCCGGCCCAAGACGGAAAGACCGGAGCCTTTAAACGGGCCTCTGCCGGGTTCATGGGTCAGACATGGGATGGTGGTGATATCGCCTTCACCCCGGAACTCTGGTGCGAGATCTACCGGGTTCTGAAACCGGGTGCATATTTGTTGGCGTTTGCCTCGACGCGCGGCATTTGGCGCATGGGTGTCGCCATTGAGGATGCTGGTTTTATCCCGCATCCAAAGATTGCCTGGTTGTTCGGGTACGGCTTACCGAAGGCGACCCGTATCAAGGCCGATGGATACGACGGCTTCCGCTATGGCGGTCAAAGCCTGAAACCGGCGATTGAGCCCGTTTTCATGGGACAGAAGCCATTCGAAGCCGGTTTGAATGGCACAGAGAACATTCTTACGCACGGGACCGGTGCCGTAAACATTGATGGGTGCCGTATCCAGGGAGGGGGCGAGGTTAAACCTCGCGGATCGTCCAAGCTTGATACCAACATGCATGAAGGTTGGGCTCGGCCATGGATGCAAGATCGGGAAAAGGTCCAAGCCGCTCACGATGCCGCAATAGAAAATGCAAATCGGCTCGGTCGCTGGCCGGCGAATGTCATTCATGACGGCAGTGATGAGGTTCTCGCAGCCTTCCCCGGCAATCTGAAAAGCGGAAGCGGGGCGATTAAGCGGACAACCGGTGTTGGGTACTCCGGCACCGTGTATGGCTCGGAAAACCGCCCGGCTGGCACAGAGGGTGTTGCCTATGGCGATGAAGGGTCCGCTGCGCGCTTCTTTTACTCTGCCAAGGCCGATGCTGATGACCGCATTGGCTCCAAGCATCCGACAGTCAAACCGATAGATCTGATGCGGTACCTCGTCCGTTTGGTCACACCACCCGGCGGCACTGTTCTGGATGCTTTTGCCGGTACCGGAACGACAGGCGAGGCCGCGTTCTATGAAGGGTTCAAGGCCGTTCTGATCGAGAGAGAGCCAGACTTTCAAGACGATATTCGCCGCCGCATGAAGCTCTGCCTGGCAGGGCCGGATGAGCGTGCCCGGGAAATCCTCAAGGCCAAACACCAAGACGATCCCGAGGCCTTCAAGGACAGCGGTCCGCTGTTCAACACCCTCCAGAAAACGGGAGAGACAGCATGCTGATTGATACGACTGCGGGCGAATTGCGCCTGGCGCTCGACAAGGTGAAACCCGCAATCGAGCCAAGGCAAACCATCCCAATCCTCGGCTGTGTGCTGTTGGCCGATGGCGGGGTGACGGCAAATGATCTCAATCATGAAATCATGGTGAAGTTTGCCGCCAGGCGTTTTGACGGGCGGGTTGCCATCCCGTTCCGTCCGCTTTCCAGGCTGGTGCGCGCGCTCCCACCGGATACTGACATTCGCTTGCAGGACGCAGAACGCGCCAAGGGGCGAGAGAACTCCGATTATGGTGTCTATGTCACTTTTTCCGGAGGCCGTTATTGGCTGCCGTCCCAGGCCGCTGAAGATTTTCCGGAGATAACCCCGGCGGGCACCTGGATCAAATGCAAGGCGCCGGAGAATTTCCTTCAAGCTTTGGACGCATGCCGATCGTTCATCTCGACCGAAGAGACCCGCTACTACCTTAATGGGATCTGTTTCTCCAAGAGCCCGGAGGGTGATGACGTTGTGGTTGCGACGGACGGGCACCGGCTGATTGTTCATCAGTTGGCGCATGGAATCGAGGGCAATCTGATCTTGCCGCGGGTCATCCTGCCGTCGCTTTTGGGGCTTCCCGTACCGACGCAAATTTACCGCACCGACACCCGGCTGGAGTTTCGTATGCCCGGCGCCCGGCTGCGCACCAAGCTGATTGACGGGACGTTCCCGGACTGGACCCGGGTTTTGCCGCAAATCCCCAGCGAAGCGCCGGAGATCTGCTTCACCCCGCGCAAGATGCGGGCGGTTCTGAACCGCATGCAGATCGGCCTTTCCAGAAACGGCCAAGTGATCGACATTTGCGCCGATTCCACCGGCCAGACCGTCGTCATAACCGCCAAAACGCAGGATGACGAAGAATGCTCCGAGCGCCTGGACGGGGCAACGGCCGCATATTGGTCGAAAATGGACAACGGCATCGTGTCGATAAACAGCCGATATCTGAAAGAGATCTGCCGAACGCACATCCAGTCCGAAGAAGTCACCTTGACCGCCGCTGACAATCGGTCACCGATTCAGATCGTCCCGAACGCATACAAGGCACTGACAGTTCTTATGCCGGTGCGTGGCGGCAATGGCTTGCGAAATGAAGCCTTGATGGCGCTGAGCCCGGCGAGCAACGCCCCGGCCTCCGATCAGAAGGAGGTCGCGTGATGGACAGTTTTCAAACCGACAGCTGGGAATCGTTGGAACCGGATCAGAAAGCCGCGGCGAAAAAGGCTCCGGTCCGGTTCGGGGTGACGCAGGCGAGGGGCACAGGCCCGCGCCGCGGGCGCGTTCTGATCCTGAGAAGCGTGCTCGTCGAGCTTGGTCTCAAGACCTGGCGTGTCGATGCGCAGCTTGGCAGGGGCGCGCACGAAGGGCAGCTTGCCATTGTCGGCAACACCGACGGGCGTTTCGAGCTGCAGGAAATGGGCAAGACCAAGGGCGGCGGGACATTCCGCCTGTCGCTGCCGGTCATTGACAGCTGGACGGCCTATGATTGCCCGACCGGGGAAATCGAACACCGCATTGAAACCATTCGCGGTGGCCGGAAAGCCCTGATCCTCACCCTTCCGGCTCCGCTGGTGAGCAAACAGGCCTATGCGAAATGGGTCGACGCCCGGAGGGTGCCGTGACCGTCTATGTGCTCCACATCGATCCGCCTTTCAAACACGCCCGTCACTACATTGGCTTTACACCGGATCCGACTGCGGACCGGCGTGTTTCAGAGCATCTCAATGGGCTCTTCAAAGGCACACCCTTGATCAAGGCCGCACTGGATGCCGGACACTCTGTCCGCTTGGCGCATCAGTTTCCCGGTGCAAACCGTGAGTTCGAGCGCTGGCTGAAGGACCGGAAGGATGTCCGCAGCTGGTGCCCGTGTTGCGGTGTGAACACCCGGCCAATCCCGTCACCGGGCTCCATATCCGATGCCTATCGCCGCAAGAAAGCTCGCGAGCAGGCTGAATACCAGGGGAGGGCCGCATGATGCTTCCCTTTCCTGATGCTCCGCGGCTCCGGGGAAACGGTCATGGCGGCGAGCTGATCGTTGATTGTTTCGCCGGCGGCGGCGGAGCGTCCGAAGGCATTTATCAGGCGCTTGGCCGGCATCCGGATATTGCGGTCAATCATGACCCGGAAGCTCTGGCCATGCACCGCGCCAATCATCCGGACACGCTGCATCTTTCCAAGAACCTTTGGCAGGTGGATCCGATGGAAGTGTGCCGGAACCGCCCGGTCGGGTTGCTGTGGGCCTCGCCTGACTGCAAGCACCACTCCAAGGCCAAGGGCGGCCGCCCGGTCAAGCGCAACATTCGCGACCTCGGCTGGACCGTGGTGACCTGGGCCAAGCGCGCCCGCCCGCGTGTCATCGCGCTGGAAAATGTCGAGGAGTTTCAGGATTGGGGTCCGGTGGTACCGGATGAAAACGGCGATCTCCGGCCTTGCAAGGATCGCGCAGGCCAGACCTTCCGGTCCTGGGTGCGCGAATTGCAGCGCCTCGGCTACAAGGTCGAGTGGCGGGAGCTGCGCGCCTGTGATTACGGCGCACCGACGATCCGAAAACGTCTGTTTGTGATTGCCCGCCGTGATGGGCTGCCGATCGTCTGGCCGGAGCCGACCCACGGCGCGCCGAACGATCCGGACGTTTTGTCCGGGGCCAAACAGCCCTGGCGCGCAGCGTCCGAGATCATTGACTGGTCACTGCCATGTCCATCGATCTTCGACACGTCGAAGGCAATCTTTGAAAAATACGGCCTTCGCGCGGTCCGGCCGTTGGCTGATAACACGCTGAAACGGATTGCCCGGGGCATCTATCGCTATGTTCTTGAGGCTCACAATCCGTTCCTGGTGGTGTGCAATCATGGGGGTGACTGGTTCCGGGGGCAGGGGCTTGATGAGCCAATGCCGACCCTGACCGCCTCGCGGGATGCGTTCGGTCTTGTGTCGCCGGTTGTTTCCTATGCGCAGCACGGCGGCGGCAATCGATCGGCCGCCCTTCCGCTGCACACCATCACGGCCAGCAAGAAGGATCAGAATTGCATCATCGCGCCGGTCCTTAAGCGTGATTTCGGCAATTCGGTCGGGCAGGCGTTCGACCGGCCGGCGCCGACCGATACGGCAGGCGGCGGAGGCAAATCGAGTGTGGTCGCTGCCTTCCTGGCCAAACACAACACCGGGGCAACCGGGTCTGATCTGCGAGACCCCGCGCCCACGATCACGGCGAACGGTGCCTCTAAACGGCAGGGCGGGGCTGCGCCGATCGGGCTTGTGGCCGCGAACATGATGTCGATGCGTGGATCTGACCGCAGGGGCTATCCGATCACCGAACCGGTGCGCACCACTTCCGCAGGAGGCACGCACGAAACAGTCGTTGCAGCCTTTCTGGACACCTATTATGGCACCGACCAGGCGCTGCGCCTTGATGAGCCTATGGGAACGGATACGACCCGCGATCGGCGCTCGCTGGTGACCTTGCAGATCGACGGGCAGACCTTCGTCATTGTCGACATCGGCATGCGCATGCTGACCCCGCGCGAACGGTTCAACGCCCAAGGCTTTCCAGACAGCTACATCATTGATCATGGCATCGGCGAGGACGGTGAGCGGGTTCGCCTGACACAGTCCGCACAGGGGCGCATGTGCGGTAATTCGGTGTGCCCGCCGATGGCCCGCGCCATCGTTTCCGCGAACGCTCCCGACCTTGCCCTGACGGAGGTTGCCGCATGACTCACTATGGGCTGCCGGATGGTTATGTTCAGATTGCCTTCAGCGGCGGGCGTACCAGCGCATTCCTGTTGCATCAAATCCTGGACGCAAACGGGGACCTGCCCGAGCGGTGCGTGGTGTCTTTTCAGAACACCGGGCGTGAAATGCCGGAGACCTTGGACTTCGTGGCAGAGGTGGGTCATCGATGGGGCGTGCATGTTGTGTGGTTGGAGTATCGCCCCGACGCACCGTTTTTCGAAGTCGTTGGGCACAACTCGGCCAGCCGAGACGGCGAACCGTTTGAGGCGCTCATCAAGAAGCGGAAATACCTGCCAAATCAACAGGCTCGCTTTTGCACTGCCGAGTTAAAAGTAAGAACTGCCAAGCGATACCTGGTGTCTCTGAAATGGGATCGTTGGTCCAATATTATCGGTATTAGATCCGATGAACCTCAAAGGCTCAACAAGCCCAAGCCAAAGGATCGGTGGATTGATCTGATGCCGCTTGCCGCAGCGGGCGTCACGCGGCGAGTTGTGGCCGATTTTTGGACAAAACAGCCGTTTGATCTTGCGCTCCCAAATGTCGGAGGAAATTGCTGGCTGGGAAATTGCGACGGCTGTTTTCTGAAATCAGAGGCTAACATTGCCGCGTTTACACGAGATTTTCCGGATCGCGCCGCTTGGTGGGAACGTATGGAAGACGATGTCACCGGGCTCACAAAAACGGCAGCATCTGCCCAGTTTTCAAAGCGCTACAGCCGCAAAGAAATGCGGACTTACATGGACCGCCAAGGCGATCTGGCGTTGAGCGGAACAGCTGATTTCTGCCAGGCTCGCGAAGGGGAGTGCATGGCATGACCGCGCATCTGACCTCTCCGGTCCAACATGAAACCAGCAGGACATTTCGGATCAGCCCGCGTGAGGCTGCACGCTGGGGTTTGCCGACCATCAAGATCAAACCGCAGCCGGTGGATGAGGTTGATCTTCGAAAGACCGCTGGCACCCGTGAGGGCAAGATCTACCGGATGGCGCGGGATATCCGGGCCGCAAAGGATCGTGGGGTCCGGCAAAGTCGGGACCTCATTGCAATGAAGGTGGCCTTTCGATCGGGGATGACCTTGTCGGAGCTGCTGGTGAGTTCGGACTCGCGGGAACGCGATTTGTCCGCCATCCGCCATCGCGCGTTTTACGGGATCCGGCAAGGCACCAGCCTCCCCCTAACGCGGATCGGGCGCTATTTCGGCATGGATCACAGCAGCATCCATTACGGGATCAAGCAGCACAGGGCGCGTCTGGCGACTCAAGGGGCGGGGTCATGATGGTTGTTGTTAGCTTCTCTGGCCGCAGTTCGTGCGTCGGTTTCAGCTTGGTGCAACAAGGGGCCGAGTTCATGAAGGGCTCCAAAAACTTTATCGATGGCACTTATTATCAGTCTTGCCGGACCTGTCGCCGGCAGCGTATTCAAGAACCCGTTGTCGAACCATTGCCAAGCCGTGTTTGCATCCAGCTGGTGTCCTTTGTCGACGTGCATTTTTACTATGCTGTCCAGCCCGTTTTTGAATTCACCAAGGCCATCCTTCAATTCCTCGCGAGCACTGTAGTATTTATAGATCCGCTGTCTGAGTTCGTCGGATACTTCCGGATCCGTGTGCAGGAACGCCACCGAGCGGCCTTGGTCGAGGGTGGAACGCATGTTCGCAATCTTCGCACTCATAAAAAATGCGGGATCTCCCGGACGGTTTTCCATGATCGCGGCCGAAGTGGTTCCGGCTTCGATTTTCTGAAAAAAGGTCTTCATCTCTCTGAGATGATCAGACATGGCTTGATTGGCCAAGCTGGTTGCCAGAACCCGTTCGGCTCTCTCGGAATGGTACCGGCGTTCTGCTCTGCGGCGATCGGCCAAAAGCGGCCCCAGTTGTTCACGGCCGATGTAAATGGCTGCGGCGGCTGCAATGGCCCCGCCTATGTAACCACTCAACGCACCAACCCATCCGCGCACTACTTCCTCTGTCCAGCCCGAGCAGGCTGTGGCTTGCCCGAGAAGAAAAAGAGCAAGGCCGCCTGCGAAAAGCCAAATCGGGGCAGTGTAGGCCAAAAAACGAATAAGCGGTTTCATCTATATGCCCTTAACACGGCTGCGTTGAGTCGGGGAGTCGACGCATGAAACGCTTTTCTGACGCCGAGCTGCAGCGCATCAAGGAGCGCAATCCGATCTCCAGCGTGATCGGCCGCTATGTCACATGGGACCGGTCCAAGATCAATTGTAGCCTAGGCGTTTATTGGGCCTGCTGCCCGTTTCTCGATGAGCGGACCCCGTCCTTTCACTGAGTCGACCAGGACCATTCCTATAAGTGCTTTGGCTGCGGGGCCTCCGGTGATCAATTCGCCTTTCTTCAGGCGCATCTCGGCCTCTCCTTTGTCGAGGCGGCGCAGCATCTTGGCGGGGAAGCCGAAGCTGAGCCTTTGACGCCGGAACAGATCCAGCGGGACGCCGAGGAGCGCGCCCGCCGCCTTCAGGAAAAGGAACGCGCCGACAACGCCTTTCGGACCGAGGAAATCAACAAGGCTTCGAAACTCTTCCGGTTGGGCGGCCGGGTCGCGGAAACAGAAGGCGCGGACTATCTGCGCGGCCGGGGTTTGGCGCCGCTGCCGTTTCGCCTGCCGCTGAGGTTTAACCCGCATTTCAAATACTGGCACATGCTTGATGTGCCAGACCATCATGGAAAGGTGCAAAAGAAAAAGGAGCCCTATGTGCTCTTTTCCGGCCCTGTCATGCTGGCGCCGATCTCCGGTCCGTCTCATGAGTTTTTGGGTGTTCACATTACCTATATCGATCCGGCACGGCCGGGTGAAAAGATCCGGGTCGAAGATCCGGAAGCCGGCCCGGACGAAAATGGCACGCCCGTTTATGTGGCGCCGAAGAAAATCCGAGGCTCCAAACGCGGGGCGACCATCATGCTGATCCAGCCGACGGGCTTTACCCGGCTTGTCCGGGGGGAGGGGTGGGAAACCACCGTCTCTGTTGCGCTGGCCGAATATGGCTCTG
>ERZ1740067.2580-NODE-2580-length-10908-cov-7.055929_pt1 | contig 10908 bp, 13 predicted proteins | sample MGYA00581736_ERZ1740067 | MGnify/ENA primary metagenome ERZ1740067 (study PRJEB43018, sample SAMN04849236) | marine metagenome | isolation source: floating plastic debris | place: Pacific Ocean | collected 2008-08-27 | study: EMG produced TPA metagenomics... | reverse complement strand
GGTTCCTTAAGCTTTGTTTAACGGCAGCTTCACAATTGACTCGAGACATTGGTGCTATCTGCAGCATTTGGTAGTTTGGGCTCATTGCTGCGGTCAGAGGCAGCGCAGCATCAGTGAGATCCGCGTTGCACGACGAGCGTGGGACGGCCCAAACGGGTCACTCAACCGACTTCCGATATGCTGCACTTGCAGCCCGCAAAGCGGAAGTTCGCCTTTCTTCAGGATCTCGCGCCGCTAAAGGAGTACAGTGCTACGTGCTGCTGCCAAACTGGATCAGGTTCGGTCCGGCAAGATGCCTATCCCAACTCCAAACTTGCAACCGCAAACACACTGGCCCATGAGTTCGGGGGCTCGCCTCGGTACATGCGGGAGGTCCTGAAACCTGCCTCGAAGGCCAAATGCTGGCACAGGTTTCTCATTCCTTTGGCGGCATCAGGAACGTCAATCGTCAGTGGGCCTTTAAACAGTGTGGCGGTATGCGCGATCAGTTTAGACGCGGTCTCGACATCGGTCGCGACAATTGGGCCAATCTTTGCCCCGCAACGGCACGCGCGGATTGTGGCAAAGCCGTCGATTTGCTGAGACGTTTCAAGAATAATGGTCCTGCGCTCGCGCGACGTCGAAAACCAATTCGCCAGATAGTCCGGTTTGACGACACCGGACGCATTTCGTTCCATTTCGATAAGCCGCAACAGATCATCGGGCATAGCTTCACGTATGTTGGCTTGTCGCTCACCGGCTAGGCCGCCAATAAATCTTGTTGTTCCACCTGCAGCCACAAATCCTGAGACGCGATAATTGGCCTGCTGCGCCTCAACACCATCAAGTCCGATCGTTCGGTTGCCCGCATGTTTGAGAGCATGGGTCCACAGCGAAAGACCAATTCCGTGGCCGCGAAATTCTGGCTTAACGATGTAGAGCCCAAGAAAGGCAAAATCCGGCGTGTGATTGACCACGGAAATGGATGCAATCGGCTGATCTGCTTCGTCGACCGCCACAAAGAACCCCTCTGGGTCCGTGGCGTAGAATGCTTCGGCGTCACGCAGACCGGGGTTCCAACCTTCTTCTGCGGCCCATCCCAGCACAACTTCAAGCTCAGCCAACGTGGCGTTACGGCAGTGCGTCATCGCTTCAGTGCATCCCGGAGTGACGTCCCGCCATCCTCGCGCTCCCGCAGATCAAGCTGGGAGTAGATATCAAGTAGATGCCCTTTCATCAGCTCTTCGGCACTTGGACCATCGCGATTGCGGAACGCGTCGAGAAGGGCGTGATGCGCATTGCTTTCGCACAACGCGTTCCGCCGCCGCCAATAGAGCGCGATGACAAGCGATGAACGCGAAATAAGCTGCCGGAGAAACTGTTCGATTGTGTGCTGATCGGCAATACGGGCGATCTCCAAATGGAAGTCGCCGGACAGCTTCAACGCAAGGCCGGCCTCATCCCCATCCAGTGCGGCGTGTTCCGCCTCGATGTGCTGTTCCAGCATCGCGACATCGGCGTCGCTTGCGCGTTCTGCGGCCGCACGGGCCGTCGTCGGCTCCCGCAGGGCGCGTGCCTGAAATACCTCGTGCGCTTCCTTCAGCGTCGGTTTGGAGACAAAGGCACCGCGGTTCTTTTCGATGGTCAGCAGACCTTCGAATTCCAGAGAACGAAGCGCTTGGCGGACAATGGTGCGGCTGACGCCAAATATCTCGCATAGCTCGTCCTCCCGCAGCTTGGCACCCGGTTGCAACCGATGTTCGTGGATCGCGTCTGTCAGTTGATCGGCAATTTCAGTCGCGGGCGCCGGCCGTGTTTCCGCCATCACTCTCATACCGCACCTCCATTGCATCAAACTGCACAGACGACACTGGACCTCAATCCCTCACACAAAGTGGATCTGGATCGTATACAATATGCGCCCAAAATTTGCACAATTTTCGCGTGAGCCGTCTCAATCTGGGCAGTTGGGCCTTCCTCGACATCGCTAGAGGGCTTTCGCCTTGTTCGCGGCGACAGCTACGGACCAGCGTGAACCTGTCTTCCTTGGGGGTAGCATGAAGCAAAAGTTGGACCTCGAACTGATCAGCCTGACAAAACGCTATGGCGACACAGTTGCCGTAGACGCGATCAGCTATCATTTTCGCACCGGGACATACGCCTGCCTTCTTGGACCTTCGGGGTGCGGAAAATCGTCGACCCTTCGGATGATCGCGGGCCACGAAAGAGTTTCAGATGGCTCTATAACGATTGGGGCCCGAGACATATCCGATATGCCGCCAGCGCAGCGTGGGACCGCGATGATGTTCCAGAGCTACGCACTGTTCCCGCATCTAAGCGTGCGCGACAACGTAGCTTTCAGCCTGAAGATGGCAGGTGTCGACGCGGCGACACGACATAACCACGCAAACGAAATGCTCGAACTGGTCGACATGACTGCGCTGGCTCACAGGCTTCCCGCACAACTTTCGGGCGGACAGCAACAACGCGCTGCCCTGGCGCGGGCGCTGATTACAAAACCGGATGTTCTGCTTCTGGATGAACCCTTGTCGGCATTGGATCCGTTTCTTCGGGTCAGAATGCGGGCGGAGTTGAAAAAGCTGCAACGCGAACTGGGCATCACATTTGTGCATGTCACACATGGCCAGGACGAGGCCCTCGCGCTGGCAGACGAGATTGTTGTCATGAACAACGCGAGGATCGAACAGGCGGGCAAAACGCGTGAGGTCTTCAACGCGCCCAAAACGGCTTTCGTCGCGCGGTTCCTAGGGTCGCACAATGTTGTGTCGATGCCCGACGGCCTGGTCGCAGTCCGTTCCGACGCAATGCAATTGGCCGCCGCCGACGGCGCAAAGCTGCCCGGCACCATCACGAATATCGAATACCAAGGCACGCATGTCGCGCTTACTGCCGCCGTTCCCGGTGAGCAGGAGGTCACAGCACTGCTGTCTGACAAAGAATTCTTCGGCAATCCGAGGGAGTTGGGAGAGGCGATTGGCCTCGACTGGGAGGCCGCGGCGGCGCACGCCCTGGCCGGATAAAGAGACGTTCAACAGAGAGGACAAAAAATGACCACGATATCGAAGATACGCTATTCGCGTCGCTCGCTTTTGAAGACGGGTGGCGCGGCGGTGGCGGCCGCCGCGCTTCCGGCTCCAATGGTCTGGGGGCAAGAGACGAAAAACATCACCTTGCGCCAATTCGGGACCGGGGTCTCCAACCTCAATGAGGTGGCTGAGAAGGTCAAGGAAGACCTTGGATTCACGCTCGAGATGACGGCACTTGATTCAGACAGCGTTACTCAGCGCGCCGCAACCCAGCCCGACAGCTTCGACATCGCGGATATTGAATACTGGATCTGTAAGAAGGTCTGGCCCACCGGCAACCTGCAGGCGATGGATACGTCCAAGATTGCCAACTACGACAAGATCGTCGGCATCTTCCGCAACGGGAAGCTGACCCCCGAAAGTGTGATTGCCCAAGGCACCGCACCGCACACAGTGGGCTTTACCTCCGGTGTGAACGGGACGGACTTTGTGGACGAAGAATCGGGCTATATGACCCTGATCCCGACCATCTACAACGCCGACACGCTGGGTATCCGCCCCGATCTGATTGGCCGTCCGATCAGCAATTGGTCCGAGCTTCTGAACCCTGAGTTCAAGGGCAAAGCGTCGATCCTCGACATCTCATCCATCGGGATCATGGACATGGCGATGGTCGTCGAGTCGATGGGCGAATACACCTATCCCGACAAGGGCAACATGACCAAGGAAGAGATCGATCTGACGCTTGGCATCTTCACCGAAGCCAAGAAGAACGGCCAGTTCCGCGCCTTCTGGAAGTCGTTTGACGAGAGCGTGAACCTCATGGCCTCGGGCGAGGTCGTGATCCAATCCATGTGGTCGCCTGCAATCACGGCGGTCCGCTCACAGGGCATACCTTGCGTGTACCAGCCGCTGGAAGAAGGCTATCGGTCCTGGGGTGGCGGCATCGGCCTGTCGGCGTCGCTGTCGGGGATGGAACTGGATGCGGCCTACGAATACATCAACTGGTATCTTAGCGGTTGGGTGGGCGGCTTCCTGATGCGTCAGGGCTACTATTCCGCGGTGCCGGAAACCTCGAAGAACTTCATGTCCGAAGACGAGTGGGGCTTCTGGTTCGAAGGCAAGGAAGCCCAAGGCGACATCACCAACCCGTTCGGCGACGTTATGGAGAAAGCCGGCGCCGTACGCGACGGTGGCTCCTTCTACGACCGGATGGGGGCTGTGGCCTGCTGGAACGCCGTCATGGATGAGAACCAGTACATGGTCCGCAAGTGGAACGAGTTCATCGCAGCCTAAGCGATTTACGCCGGAGGGTTCGCGCCCTCCGGCATCCTTTTTTTAATAATCTAAAAACGTTCGAGGCAGGCGTGCGGAATAATTCGGTCATAGGTTGGCTTTTGGCGTCGCCCCTGTCGCTAATACTGACGGTGTTTTTGGTCGCTCCGATCACGATGATCGTCGTTGTCAGCTTTTGGGGCGCAACGGAGTGGTCGATCTACCCCGCGTTCCAGTTCGACAATTACGCGTTTCTGCTGACCTCGGACGTGACGTATCGCGTCTTTTTCAACACGCTCAAATACGCTGCAATCACTTGGGTGTTCACGCTGCTGATTGGCTTCACTGTCGCCTACTACCTCGCCTTCCACATTCGAAGCCAGACTTGGCAAATCGTGCTCTTCCTGCTCTGCACAATCCCGTTCCTGACGTCGAACATCATCCGCATGATTTCGTGGATTCCGTTCCTGGGACGCAACGGGATCGCCAATTCGACCCTGATATCCATGGGCGTGATCGACGATCCGGTCGAATGGCTGTTGTTCAGTGATTTTAGCGTCATTCTTGCCTTCGTGCATCTCTACACGCTGTTCATGGTTGTCCCGGTCTTCAACACGATGATGCGGATCGACAAGTCCCTGATCGAGGCCGCGGCGGATGCCGGTGCGACAGGCTGGCAGACGTTGTGGCATGTGATTGTGCCTTTAACCAAACCGGGCATTATGATCGGCACGATCTTCGTCGTGGCTCTTGTAATGGGCGATTTCATCACGGTTCGTTTTATGTCCGGCAGCCAGTCGGCAAATATGGGCCGCCTGATCCAAAACGACATCGCGCTGCTTCAATACCCGTCGGCCTCGGCCACTGCAGTCATCCTTCTTGTTACGGTCCTTCTGCTGATCGGCACAATGTTGCGGTTCGTCGACATCCGGAAGGAGCTGTGATCATGGAGGCCCGCCCCAAATCCTTCTACGCGCTGACCGCGTTCTTCATCCTGTTTCTGGTTTTCCTTTATGGTCCAACCCTGACCATTGGCATCCTGTCGTTTCAGGGCCCTGGCGGGGGATTGACTTTTCCGATGCGCGGGGTCTCCCTGCACTGGTTCCGCGACCTCTTCGAACAACAGGCCGTGGGCGATATTTGGGGATCGTTCGCCCGGTCTTTTGTCCTGGGTCTGATGGTCATGGTGACCACGGTCGTCGTTTCGGTGATGGGCGGTCTTGCATTCCGCCGCCGCTTTGCCGGGTCAACCATCCTGTTCTACCTCATCATCACGTCTTTGGTGATCCCTTCGATCCTCATCTCGCTTGGCGTGGGTCTGATCTGGTCGCAATCCGGGCTGCCGGTGCATTGGTCGACCTCCGGCTTCGGCGCCCAGCTGACTTGGACACTGCCCTTCGGTTTGCTCATCATGTTTGCGGTCTTTAACCGCTTCGACCGCTCCTATGAAGAAGCGGCCCGGGATCTCGGCGCCGGCCCGTGGCAGGTGATCCGCTACGTGGTTTTGCCCATCATCGCCCCGTCACTGATCGGTGTAGCTCTGTTTGGCTTCACGCTCAGCTACGACGAATTCGCGCGCACCCTTCTGACATCCGGAAGCTACAACACCCTTCCCCTCGAAATCTTCGGGATGACGACCAACGTCACCACACCGGTGCTGTTTGCCTTGGGCACGTTGACCACAGTGTTTTCTCTGATCGTGATCGGCGTTTTCCTTCTTGTGGTCTGGCTGATGAACCGGCGCCGCGCGCGACAGGGCTCGGATGCGGGCCAAGGCATGGTCTAATGACGATTATCATTATCAATCCCAACAGCACTGCGTCGATGACCGATGCGATGCTTGCGCAAGCGTGCCGATCGGCTCCGGACCTGAAATTCGAGGGTTGGACCTCCCACGACGGACCGGCTGCAATTCAAGGAACGGCGGATGGCGAAGCCGCGCGCGCGCCTCTGCTCAGGCTCATCGAAAAGGCATCGCATCAAGGTGCGGACGGGATCATTATCGGATGCTTTGACGATACGGCGTTGGAAGACGCAGCAGAACTTTCCGCTTGCCCCGTCATCGGCATTGGTCAAGCGTCCTATCATTACGCCGCACTCAGAAACTGGCGGTTCAGCGTCGTCACGACGCTCTCGGTGTCGACACCAATCATCCGGCACAACATCGAACGGCAAGGTTTGGGGCACCTGATCTCGAGCGTTCGCGCCTCCGAAATTCCTGTCCTGGAACTCGAGACAAACACCGACTACGCGGGAACTATCGTTGCGAAAGAGGCAAAGCGAGCCGAACAGGATGATGGTGTTTCGGCAATCATACTAGGCTGTGCCGGAATGGTCGAAGTCATCGAAACGGTCAGAAAGGAGCTATCAATCGTCGTGATAGATCCGGTCGAGTGTGCAGCGGCATGTATGCGCTGGATGCGCCGTAGAGCTTAGATGCCGAATAATCGCTAGCACATTTGTGATAAGTTCATTCGGGCAACGTCGGGTTGTCGATTGGGAGGGCGTGGCGGATCGGAGGATCAGTCATGGAAACACCAAACCTACCAGCCATTCGCGCACTTCGCCCTGCATGGAACAAAGGCGGCATAGTTGGTCAGAAAAGGCCGCTGAAGCCAAAGCATGTTTGGGCAATACGTGTCCGACTTGAACTAGCCGAGAGCCATCGCGACCTCGCATTGGTCAACATGGCGATCGACAGCAAGCTGCGCGGCTGCGACCTTGTGGAGATGAAAGTCGTCACGTTATGGCATCTGGCCAGATCAAAGAACGGGCTTCTGTCCTGCAGAGCAAAACTCAAAAACCGGTTCGTTTTGAAATATCTGAAGGCACCAGAGCTTCAGTTGAGAAGTGGATGGAGGATGAAATCATGATCGGCTCTGAGTACCTTTGGCCGGGCCGCTTCCACGAGCGTCTTCACATCTCGACATGTCAGTATGCGCGGATCGTCCGCGACTGGATCACTTCGATTGGTCTAGAAGCGAGCGCATATGGGACGCATTCAATGAGGCGCACGAAGGTGACACAGATCTACAAGAAAACAGGCAACTTGCGGGCGCTTCAGCTTTTGCTCGGGGACACAAAGATGGACAGCACCGTAAGATACTTGGGAGTTGAACGTGAGGATGCCCTCGCAATTGCAGAAGCCATTGAAATCTGAGCATTTGGGCCGTCTTCGTGGGCGGCCCAGTCCTGCCGTCCAGCGATGTCTCCAATTTCTGCAGTCGCAGCCCGCTTTTCGGCCATTCGCTGCAAAAGCAAAACTGGTGGATGACCAAACTCGCGACGTGCAGACGAACGAGACCGCTGCCACTGCTGCAAGAATGACAGTAACTTATCTATCTCGGTTCACCCTGGGAAAACCTGAGTTGACCATCCAATACGTCTTTGTAGGCGTGCAGGGTGTAGCTTAAATCGGACCCTGCCGATGCCAATACATTCTGACACGCCGGTTCTTTTTCCGCCAAGTCGAGCAATGTATGCCATGCACTGATCATCGCCTCATCCTCTGCAGTGTGTGGTGAACATTTCTGATCTGACGACGCCTGACAGAGAAAAGCACGGTAGCGGTAAGCGCGCAGAAACGGGCAGTGAATTTGGCCGACGATATCAGCGTTCGCGAGTTGCTGCCTGTATTCCGGTGGCGCGATATCGAGATTGTGTTCGATGTCTTGCAAGGACGACAGCTGCACGATTTTGCGCGCCAAAATCTGATTAACAATGTGCAACGGTTCATCGGACAGCGCGGCTGCATTTTCCAACGCAAGGTCGCCCTCAAACAGTGCGAGCGGATCTCCGTACAGGTGATTTGCCAGCCCTTCCCAATACTTCGGTGCCCAGGGGTTCGCACGCAACCGCGCAAGAGCAATCTCACCGCGGTGTATGCGGGCTTTCGCCCTGAATGCGTCTTGTTCTTCGAATGTCAGGCGGCAAGGTTCAGTTACCGCTGTGCGACGACAAGCTTCGTTAAACGCACGAGAGGTCGCAAGGTCCGTGGCCTCCTCCAAGAAGTCTATCAGCGCCTCATTGAACGGATCGCGATCAAGCAACGCTTCTGCCGCATCCCGGTTCTGCAACAGGAATTCTGCGCGCGTGTTCAGCCCAAGCGCTTGCGCAGCCGGCGAGATAGCCAGCCGTGTTGATACAGTCCGCAGCAGGTGCAATTGAAACGGGTTAAATTCGGAACTGAGTACGGTGTTGTGCGCCCACAAAACGTCGTCTGCATCGGCTTCCGTCAGGTCGACCTTTGTGGCAAATGTGTAAGCGTTTATCAGCGCCATTTCGGTACTTGGATCTGCGCGATAGAACCGTTTCCCATACTCATTCAACCAGGCGAAATTCCAGTCGGCACCTGCCGACATGATACACTGGTGTATAGTGGCCTGTCGCGTGTCCTCCGGCATGAAGCCTGACAAGTGCGTGCACATCTTCAGAAACCCGTCATAGGTCATTTTCTGATCAGCAAAGGATGTAATGTAGCGATGTATCGATCCCCAATTGGCATCCTTGACCAAAATCCGCTGAATTTCGTCGTGACGGGTCACGGGCAAAAGACCATCGGTCAAACCACGGATCACCGCATCCGAAGCAGGGATTAAGTTGGGGTTTTCCCGATATGCACGAGCCGCGAGATCACGTGCTTCGTAGTAAAGATCCCAGGCTAGCCCAACGGATCGTTCGGTGCCACCGCGCCCCAGTGTCCCGGACGCGTTCCACAGCGCCCACGCTCTCGCAATTTTTGGAATGGGGTTGTCCGTTTCATCGGATATCCATCGCGTTAGAAACTGCTGCGTCTTCGTATGGCTGCGCGACAACCCGATGAAGATGTTTCGCAAGTCATCTGCCGCAACGTTGCTGGCCTCGTAGTCCGAAACCCACGCTACGATGGCAGCGCGCGCTTCTTCATCGCGTTCAGACCAGATCAGTTCGGTAAGCTCTTGGCGATTGGGCAGGTCCGCATGCGCAACAGAGCAGGTCAAAAGAAAAACGAGAGAATACAGAATATGGCGCATGACGCTGTCCGACTGAATGCTGTTTAGCGCGACATGACAAAACTCTCGGGCGAAAATGAGGCACTTCAGTTGTTCTTTCTAACCTTTGCCGCCAGGGCCCGCTGCAAGGCTCCCTCCCAGACACTCAAAGATCGTGTTCGCTTTGGGCTGACGATAGCCAAGCTTTCACCGTGTGCTAGAACAGGAGTAGTGTCCGGCCCAAAGCAGACGCTCAACACGATGCCGAGATACTGCAGTTACAATACACAAAGCTGCCATTTGCAGGAGTCGTTCGGGTATCGCGATCACAACTGATTGGACTACAGTACCAAAGCTGATTGCTCGCTGTCACCGCCAAAACATCAGCGATTGGAGAAGAAATGATCGGGGCCCTCTTCATGACGAGGAAGAGGGCTGAAAAACACCGAAAGTCTATAGTCGAGCAAGAACCCGAAATTTATCCATCGAAGGGTCTTTTGGAACAACTTTCAGGCCATACAGTTACGGAGACTGGTGCATTTGGTTGGCGCCACAAGCGCTTACCAAAAAACTTGGCCATTGCTCACATCTCCAAAACTCGGACAACACGGGCCGGCGTGAACGGCATGTGTCGCAGCCTTTTTCCTTGGGCAGCATAGAACGCATTGGCGATGGCTGATGGCACCATGGGGGTGCCAACCTCGCCCACCCCGACAGGTAGCGCGTCGACGTCGGCGATGTAAACTTCGATCTCGGGGACTTGAAAGGCCCGCGTGATCTCGTAATCGTAGAAGTTTTCCTGCACGACTTGCCCGTTTTCGATGTCAATCTTTTCGCTGAGCGCCATGGAGATGCCAAAGACGATCCCCCCTTCAATCTGGTTGAGCGCGTTGTCCGGTGACAGGATGAACCCCGCGTCAATCGCAGCCCAGAACTTGGTCACTTGGATCTCGCCGCGGTTGGCATCGACCTCAACCTCGGCCACGCCTGCGGCCATGGACGAGCTGTAGCCAGCAAAGGACAGACCCAAGGCGCGGTCGCCCCGATTTCGCCAACCCGACATCTCGGCCACTTTTTCGAGCAGGTGCTGGCCGCGGGGGTTCTCCTGCACCAGATCGAGCCGGAAATCGAGGGGATCGCGGCCCGCCTCTTCGGCCAGTTCGTCCATGAACGCCTCCGCCGCGAAGGCGGTGTAGGACGCGCCGATGCCGCGATAAGGCGACAGGCGCGCGTGGCGGTCCATGATCATATGATCGGCGCGGAAGTCCTGAATTCCGTAGAACTTGCTTTCCGCCCCGCGCATCGAGATCACGTCGTTGGGCCGCACCGCATCCCAGCGCAGCGGATTGAAAAAGCCGATGACGCTGGGGGTGGCGACCTTGTGGTACCAGCCCGAGAGCGCACCATCCGCCGTCAGCCCGGCTTCGAGCTTTTGCGCGGCGGCAGGGCGGAAGGTGCCCTGTTTCACATCATCTTCGCGCGGCCAGATCACTTTGACCGGACGACCCACAACTTGCGAGCAGAGCACCGCATCGCGGACGTAGTTCTGCATCAGCGCCGTGGGGGGGCGACCGCACCCCCCCCAAAAAAAAAAGTAGAGACCGGCGGGATGGGGGGGGGGGGAGAGCGGGTGGGGC
>ERZ1740067.2579-NODE-2579-length-10909-cov-6.668049_pt1 | contig 10909 bp, 14 predicted proteins | sample MGYA00581736_ERZ1740067 | MGnify/ENA primary metagenome ERZ1740067 (study PRJEB43018, sample SAMN04849236) | marine metagenome | isolation source: floating plastic debris | place: Pacific Ocean | collected 2008-08-27 | study: EMG produced TPA metagenomics... | reverse complement strand
TCACCGCGACCCCGGCTCCGGTTGCGAAAAAGTCAGCCATATATCCTCACACCGTCGGTATCCCTCGTTCGCGGCAGTCCGCGACCACCACTTCAGCGTCTAAAGTCTGAACTCCACGTGGCAGGGCGGCTGAGATGGTGTAAACCGCATCTGCGGTCCAAATACCAGCCTCTTCATCCACCGTTGTGCGCACGTGTCGCGCAAAGCCGTAACCGCGGATCAGCGTGTATTGCGCCGCAGCACAGCGGGCATAATCGTCCACATCCTCGCCGCTCCGCGCGCCTTCCATCGAGACCAGAAAACTCACCAGATCGCCATCCAGAAGGCGCGTTTCGATGCCGTTATATTGGGGGGAGAATGGCAAGTTGATCTGATCCGGGTTGGCCCGTTGCAAATGCGGCGGGGTGCAGGCGGCCAAAACCAAGGCCAGCCCCATGAAGACCCCGCGCATCCCGTTACTCCGCTGCGATGCTCTGCTCGGCGCGCGCTTTGGCGTTCGCTGACAGCTCGGCCATCAACTGGCTCGCGCGTGCGATGGGGTTTGTCAGGTAGTGATCACTTAGCGCATAGCGGAACGTGGCTTTGCCCAGCTTGCCAGCCGGAAGCGCAGCCCATTCATTTTCAGGAACCTCATCAATGCGCCCCAGATGCGGCACCTCTTTGACCAACGCCTGACGCAGCTGCGCAAGACTATCGAAGGGCAGCGTCGCGCCCATCTCAGCCGAAAGCGCCCTCAGGATCGCCCAGTTTTCCTTGGCATCACCGGGCGGGAAGCCCGCGCGCAGCGCCAATTGAGGCCGCCCTTCGGTGTTCACGAAAAGCCCCTGCTCTTCGGTATAGGCCGCCCCCGGCAGGATCACGTCAGCGCGGTGCGCGCCCCGATCCCCGTGAGAGCCTTGGTAGATCACGAAGGCACCCGGCTCGATGTCGATCTCGTCCGCGCCAACGTTATAGATCACCTCAGCGCCCTCAAGCGCAGCGCTCAAGCCCCCGTCGGTGGTGCAGCCCACATCCATCGCGCCCACGCGGGCCGCAGCCGTGTGCAGGATCATCAGCTTGGAGCCAGCCTCTTCGGCCATTTTCATGACAGTGCTCAGCACCGCAGCGCCATCCTCGCCCTGCAGCGCGCCTTGCCCGACAATGATCACACCGGCGGAGCCTTTCTTCTCGGCATGGTCCATCTCTGCGATCTTTTGAAGCGCGGCCCGGTCTGCGCCCAGTTCGACCACTGGATAGGTCAGGTCAACTGGCGCACCGAGCCGACCGACCGTGGCCCCTTGCGTCCAAGCCTTGCGGATGCGCGCGTTCAGAACCGGTGCCTCAACGCGCGGGTTGGTTCCGATCAGAAGGATCATTTCGGCCTCGTCGATCTCTTCGATCGTGGCCATGCCGACATAACCAGAGCGATTACCGGCAGGCAACTTCGCACCATCCGTCCGGCACTCAACCGATCCGCCCTGCCCTTCGATCAACTGCTTCAACGCATAAGCCGCCTCAACCGGCGCCAGATCGCCGACCAGACCGGCGAGCTTCTTACCCTTCATAGCCTCAGCAACTTTGCCCAAAGCTTCCGGCCAAGTGCTGGCCCGCAGCTTGCCGTTCTCACGCACGTAAGGCTTGTCCAGACGCTGACGGCGCAGACCGTCCCAGACAAACCGCGTCTTGTCGGCGATCCATTCCTCGTTCACGCCGTCATGGTTGCGCGGCAAAAACCGCATGACTTCGCGGCCCTTGGTGTCCACGCGGATGTTGCTGCCCAGCGCATCCATCACGTCGATGCTTTCGGTCTTGGTCAGCTCCCAAGGCCGCGCGGTGAACGCGTAAGGCTTGCTGACCAACGCTCCCACCGGGCACAGATCAATGATGTTGCCCTGCAAATTGCTGTCGAGCGTCTCGCCCAGATAAGACGTGATCTCTGAATCCTCACCCCGGCCCGTCTGGCCCATCTGCGTGATGCCTGCGACTTCCGTGGTGAAACGCACGCAGCGGGTGCACGAAATGCAGCGCGTCATATGCGTCTCAACCAGCGGTCCCAAATCCAGATCCTCGACCGCGCGCTTCGGCTCGCGGAACCGGCTGAAATCGACGCCGTACGCCATCGCCTGATCTTGCAAGTCGCACTCACCGCCCTGGTCGCAAATCGGGCAATCAAGCGGATGGTTGATCAGCAAAAACTCCATCACGCCTTCGCGGGCTTTCTTCACCATCGGGGAGTTCGTGCGGACCTGCGGCGGCGCGCCTTCCGGACCGGGCCGCAAATCCTTGACCTGCATCGCGCAAGACGCCGCAGGTTTGGGCGGCCCACCCACGACTTCCACAAGACACATCCGGCAGTTGCCCGCAATCGACAGACGTTCGTGATAGCAGAACCGGGGGATTTCGACGCCGGCCTCTTCACAGGCCTGGATCAGCGTCATCGCGGGGTCAACTTCCAGCTCTTTGTCATCAATGATGATCTTGCGCAGGTCGCTCATGGGGTCCCTTTCATGGCGAACGGGAGGGCATCGGCATCCCGCTTGAATTGGCTAGGGCACACTTAGCCCTGCCCCGACCATGGAGCAACCCGAAACGCCTTAATTCGCGCGTAAAAGCTCTCCGATCAGGGACTTATCGTCGATCTCTTTCTGCCCTAACGCGCAATAGCTGTCAGCGTTCCCTTTTGTCACGCCGTTGCTCTCCAAATAGGCATTCCGCAAAGACTTCATCCGCTTGCGTTCGCCCTTGTCCTTGAGGAAGTCGTTCACCTCGTCCTCGTCATAGCCCTTGTCGCGGGCGTAATTCTCAAGCGCATTGGCCTTCTGCCACACCACAAACATCCGCGCCGAAATGCGCGGACAGTTCTTGCGGATCTCATCGCCGACAGAAGCCGCAAGCAATTGATCGTTGATATGCTTTTCCTCCGGCAAAGGCGTCAACGCGGCAGCGCTGGTCACCAGCAGGCTTAGCATCAGGGCGGATAGTGTCTGTTTCATTGCTCAGTCCTCAACAAGGCCGTGCCCTTTAGATAGGCACGCGTTTAGAAACTGACTATGGGAAAATCCGCCGATGTTATTCAATATCAAGAGAGCGGAGGTAGAAAAGCCCTTATTCTGCGGCCTTTACACCGCCAAGCCACTCCCAGCCAAAGGCAACGTCGCTATCCCCTTGTTCGCGACGCATCTCAAGTTTTTCAAGCGCTTCGGCCAATGACGGACGGTGCCCGACGGGCACCCACCACATGACGAAATGCTGCGCCTCAAGCGCCTCGAACCACGCCTCGCGCTGGTGGAAAAACCGCGCATGCACCGTGTCCCAGACAAAGGTCTTCAAGCTGGCAACATCTTCCCAAACAGTCAGGTTCGGCACGTAACGCGGGTTGCCACCGATTGCATGGGACGTGGCGCCCGGCGCGCCTGATCCCTCAAGCATCCACACGAAACCCGGCATCCGTTTGCCCAACCCGTTGATGCGCGCGATGTTGTCGATGAATTCGGCCACCAGCGGGTCGCCGACATCCGCCTTCAGCAAGCCGACGTTCAATTCAGCCAGATGATGCCCCGCAGGCTGCTTCAAGACGGCACTTCCAGCAAATAGCGCCCGATGTCCGAGCCTTCGGCAATCTCGGCCGTTCCGGCATCGCAAACCTTCTGCTCTGACGGCTTCTCCAGCCCGTATTGCGTCAAAAATGCCTGCACCTCGGCCTCAATCCGCGCGTTGGCGTCTTCGGCCCACGGCATTTCCTCGGCAGACATGATCCCGTCGGCGGCCAATTGGTTCATCAGCCCGTCGCTGTCTTTGGCGACGGTTTGGGGGTTCAGGCTAAGCGTCGGGCAGGCGCGCGCCAATTGTTGCGCAACGCCGGTGGCCACAACCGTATCCACAAAGTAATCCGGTGCGACGCTGTCCTCGGCAACCACCGGCCCTGCCAAAAGGCAGATCAAGGCGGCGCGTCGGATCACTCTGCCGCCACCGCAGGACGCCCTGCCCGCTTATGCTTGATCCGGTCCTCGATCTCGTCGCGGAAGTGACGGATGAGACCCTGAATGGGCCAAGCCGCCGCATCGCCAAGCGCGCAGATCGTGTGGCCTTCAACCTGCTTGGTCACATCCAGCAGCATGTCGATCTCCTCGACCTCCGCCTCGCCTTTTACCAGCCGGTCCATCACGCGCATCATCCAGCCGGTGCCTTCGCGGCACGGCGTACACTGACCACAGCTTTCATGCTTGTAAAACGCGCTCAAACGCCAGATCGCCTTGATGATATCGGTGCTTTGATCCATCACGATCACCGCAGCCGTCCCAAGGCCCGAGCGTTGCTCGCGCAGCCAGTCAAAATCCATGATCGCCTCGCGTGCAATCGGCGCAGGCAGGCACGGAACAGAGGACCCTCCCGGAATGATCGCCTTGAGGTTATCCCAACCGCCGCGAATACCGCCACAATGACGCTCGATCAGTTCCTCAAACGGGATCGACATCTCTTCTTCGACCACGCACGGGTTGTTCACATGACCCGAAATCGCAAACAGCTTGGTGCCCGAATTGTTCTGACGCCCGAAGTTTGAAAACCAATCCGGTCCGCGCCGCAGGATCGTGGGCACCACGGCAATGGATTCCACGTTGTTCACCGTGGTCGGACAGCCATAAAGACCAGCGCCCGCCGGAAATGGCGGCTTCATGCGCGGCATGCCCTTCTTGCCCTCAAGGCTTTCCAGAAGCGCGGTTTCCTCACCACAGATGTAGGCGCCCGCCCCATGGTGCAGATATAGGTCGAAATCCCAACCGGATTTCGCCGCGTTTTTGCCCAGCAGCCCCGCATCATAACATTCGTCAATCGCAGCCTGAAGCGCCTCACGCTCGCGAATGTACTCGCCACGAATGTAGATATAGCAAGCATGCGCGCCCATCGCGAAAGAGGCAATCAGACAGCCTTCGATCAGCGTGTGCGGATCATGGCGCATGATCTCGCGGTCCTTGCAGGTGCCCGGCTCGGATTCGTCGGCGTTCACAACAAGATAGGACGGACGCCCGTCGCTTTCCTTGGGCATGAACGACCACTTCAGACCAGTCGGAAAGCCCGCACCGCCTCGTCCGCGCAGACCGCTGGCCTTCATCTCATCAACGATCCAGTCACGGCCCTTCTTCACAAGACCCGCCGTGCCGTCCCAATGCCCGCGCGCCTTCGCGCCCTTCAGGCTTCGGTCATGCATCCCATACAGATTGGTGAAGATCCGGTCTTCATCCTTCAGCATCGCTGAACTCCCTTACGATTGCCGGCGCGCACGCCAGATCTGATACGTGACAACTAACGCCCAGAACAGCCCCGCCAATGCGGCAAAATCGAACAGCAGCGCATAGCGTCCCGCCATGCCGATCATCGGGCCGACCACCTGCGCGGCTAGCCAGATCAGCATCGTGCCCGCGATCACCAAAGCCGCGATCCGGCCCTTTCGGGCCAGCGCGGCTTCGACGTCGTCGGACAAGTTAGAGCGCTCTGCCATGGCTTAGTTTTTCGCCTTATCCGCCGATGTCCGCTCGGGCATGGCCGCCAGTGTCACCTTGGATTTCTGGTTGTTGGATTTGACCTCATAAGACTTCGTTTCGACCTTGCCAGACTTGGCAGGCGATGCGGCTTTCGCCGCCGGAACCGGTTTGGCCGCAGGTTTGGACGAGACTTTGGACGCGGGCTTGGCAACGGCCTTGGCCGCGGGCTTCGCAGCCGGCGCCGCCGCAGGTTTCACAGCGGGTTTCGCCACAGGCGCCGCTTTCTTCGCGACAGATTTTGGGGCCGCTTTCACCGCAGGTTTGGCTGCCGGTTTCGCAGGCGCTGCCTTTGCCGCAGGTTTTGCCGTCACAGCCGGCGCATCTGCCTTTGCCGCAGATTTCGCCGCCACCGCAGGCTTCGCCTTCGCCACAGGTTTCGCAACAGGGGCCGCCTTCTTGGCGACAGGTGCTGGCTTAGGTACAGGCTTTGCCCCGGCCTTGGGTTTCGGCGCGGCTACTTTGGCCTTCGCGACGGCCTTGCTGGCCTCTGCTGGCGTCTTGATACCTTTCGGCACCACGCTCAGCGCCATCGGCGCCACGGCCAACCGCCAAAAATACAAGCCCGCCGCAGCAGGAGCCATCGGCAGTTGCGACATCAAAAGCCCGGTTCGTTGCGCCGAACGGGCCGCCTCGGTCCATTTATTCATACTCGTCATTGTTCAGTCTCGCTCCATTTGGAAAGTGCACAAACCCTCTCGGACTTGCGTGCAACGCCCCTCCCAAAAGCGATGCCGTGAATGCCCTGCCCCGATCAAAGACCGGAACAGGGCGCTAATCTTAGCCTTCGTAGACGCCACCTTTGGCGACCTTCTTCGAAAACTCGGTCTCGCCGCCTTTGGCCAGAACCTTGGCTTGCTTGACCCACTCATCGCGGCTCACGCGGCCTTTGAACCCTTCCAGGTTCTCGTCGACCCATTCGACCTCTTTCTTGCGCCATCCGGCGATCTGATCGAAGTGATAAAAACCCATGGTGTGCAGCAGTTTTTCCAGCTTCGGACCGACACCCTTGATCTGCTTGAGATCATCAGGACCGCCCGCGCGCGCCGCACTGAGCATTTCGGGCTTGCCGTCCGCGGCAACAGGTTTTGCGTCCGCTTTCGGTTTGGGGTCTGCCTTCGGTTTCGCTGGCGCAGGTGCAGGGGCTGCCGCCGCAGGAGCAGCCGGAGCCGCAGCAGGGGCTGCCGTTGTCGTTGCCGCAGGGGCTGCCGTTGCGACAGGCGCCGCTTTGGGAAGATGCGCCGATCCACCGGCCCCGCCTTCGTCATGCGTGCCCATCTTGGGAGCCGCGCTCCGGCACAGGAACACGGCCAGCAAAACACCAAGCGCCAAAAATGCGATCACAGCCATGAAAATCGCCTGCGTGATCGTGTATTCCGCAAGCAACCACAGACCCAGGCCCAGCATGGCTCCGGCGAGCGCGGCAACTGTCCAGCACGTCTTGGTGCAGGCCGCTTTGGCTTCATAGTCTTTCATCTTAAGTCGTCTCCCTGTCCGTCATGGGCCCGTGAGCATAGCCCTCAGCCCTTCTTAGCACGAGCAGAAAACGGCGTCTCTCCCCCATCTGCAAGGATTTTCGCCTGTGAAACCCAATCATCCCGGCTTACACGGCCCTTGAACCCTTCCAGATTGTCATCAACCCAGGCGATTTCAGCGGCGGTCCACTTCGCCACCTGGTCGTGGTGATAGAATCCCATCGCGTTCAAAAGCGCCTCCAGCTTCGGCCCGACGCCCTTGATCAGCTTCAGATCATCCGCCCCGGCCTTGCGCGGCGTTTTCATCGTGCGCGGCTTTTTCTGCGCTGTAGACGCCCCCATCGGCGCAACACTCTTCAGCGTCGGCGTCGCCTTCGCCTCTGCGCTGCGATCGGCCTCGACATGACCTTGCGTGGGCTTGGTCTTGGGCTTGGCGGTCCGGTTCGCAGGCTTGCCCCGCCACGGCGTCAAAAGCGGCACTTCGGTGCCGTCGATGCGCTTAACCGTATCATTAAGGTCCGTCGCCAATTGCGCAGAGGCGTTATACTGCGTCTTTCCGCTGTCAAAGCCCTCAAGACTGGACAACCCCTTCAAAGGCTCCGACGCAAACCGCCCGTTCTGAGGCCCCGGCACCGGCACCTGACCCGCACGAAAATCGTCGATCATCTGGGCGAACTTATCCGCCGTCAGGTCCTCATAGTAATCCTTGCCGATCTGCGCCATCGGAGCGTTCGAACACGCTCCCAGACACTCAACCTCTTCCCAGCTCAGCTTGCCATCGGCGCTGATCTGATGGGCTTTCGGCGCGATCTTGTCCTTGCAGACCGCAACCAAATCCTCCGCCCCACAAATCATGCAGGAGGTGGTACCACAAATCTGAATATGTGCCACGTTTCCAACAGGTTGTAGCTGGAACATAAAGTAAAACGTCGCCACCTCCAACGCCCGGATATAGGCCATATCCAGCATCTCCGCGACAGCCTCAATCGCGGGCTGAGACAGCCACCCCTCCTGCTCCTGCGCGCGCCAAAGCAGCGGAATAATCGCGCTCGCCTGACGTCCTTCAGGGTATTTCGTGATCTGTGCCTCGGCCCATTTCTGGTTGTCGGGCGTGAAGGCGAAACTCTCGGGTTGGTCGGGGTGAAGACGGCGCAGCATTTCTAAAGGTCCTCGATTTTGATCGACACGACCCGGTTGACTGTCAATTTGCAACTGGAAATCTGACGACTTTCTTTAGAGTAGAAGAACCTTACTTCTATTACAGCTTGATATGGCCATGGGTGCAGACCGCCTGCTGTAAGAAGTGTGCCTTCAATCACTCTCGCGTCACGTTCACAATCCGACCATCTCACCGCCATCTCAGTTGGATGTGGGTCGCGGCCTAGACGAATTGAACACCCTTTCGATCCATCAAATGCATGCTGGTCCATGGTTACGCTTACGTCAAAAACCAGACCCGAAAAGACCTCAGGTCGTTCGCGGATGAACTCACCGTCTAGATAGGATTGCACCGACATACAGTAATCACTACTCCCCGCCACTGACATGGTAGAAAGAAAAGCATTCGCCCAACAGACCGCGACAAAAAGCAGTTGAAGTCTCACCGGTCAATTTCTCCAAACACAACATCCAGCGTACCAATAATGGCCGCGACATCGGCAAGTTGGTGGCCCTTACACAGGTAATCCATCGCCTGCAGATGCAGGTATCCCGGCGCGCGAATTTTGCTGCGGTAGGGTTTGTTCGAACCGTCCGCCACAAGGTAAACACCGAACTCACCCTTGGGCGCTTCGACGCAGGCATACACCTCCCCCTCAGGCACATGGAACCCTTCGGTGTAAAGCTTGAAGTGGTGGATCAGCGCCTCCATCGAGGTCTTCATCTCGCCGCGCGTCGGCGGCGTCAGCTTGCCGCGCGCAAGCACATCACCGGGCGTTTCGCGGAGCTTTTCAATGGCTTGCAGGATGATGCTGGTCGATTGACGCATCTCTTCCATGCGGCACAGATAGCGATCATAGCAATCACCATTCTTACCTACGGGGATCTGGAACTCAAACTCGTCATAGCATTCATAGGGCTGCGCGCGGCGCAAATCCCACGCCAGACCAGAGCCGCGCACCATCACACCAGAGAAGCCGTAATTCTGAATATCTTCTTCGGAGACAACGCCAATATCCGCGTTGCGCTGCTTGAAAATCCGGTTTTCGGTCAGCAGCCCGTCGATGTCATCCAGCACTCTCGGAAACGCATGCGCCCAAGCCTCGATGTCATCAATCAGATCATCGGGCAGGTCCTGATGCACCCCGCCGGGCCGAAAATACGCCGCATGCAGACGCGCCCCGCAAGCGCGTTCATAAAACACCATCAGCTTTTCGCGCTCTTCAAAGCCCCAAAGCGGCGGCGTCAGCGCGCCCACATCCATGGCCTGCGTGGTGACGTTCAGGATATGGCTCAGAATACGCCCGATCTCGGAATAAAGCACCCGGATCAAGGAAGCGCGCCGAGGCACCTCGACGCCCGTCAGCTTCTCGATCGCCAGACACCACGCATGCTCCTGGTTCATCGGCGCCACATAATCCAGCCGGTCGAAATACGGCAGGTTTTGCAGATACGTCCGGCTTTCCATCAGCTTTTCGGTGCCCCGATGCAGCAGGCCGATATGCGGATCACACCGCTCCACAATCTCACCGTCCAGCTCAAGCACAAGACGCAAAACACCATGTGCTGCAGGATGTTGCGGGCCGAAGTTAATGTTAAAATTCCGGATTTTCTGCTCGCCGGTCAGAGCGTCGTCGAAATTGGTTCCATCCATCATGAAACTTTTCCTTTCGATAGCAGTGCGACCAGTCGAGGACGAACAACGCGATTGCTAAACGCTGCCCAAAACCAACAGCCAAGCAACCCCACGGTCAGAACGAAAAAGTCAACGTGAGGTAAGAATATCAGAGGGTACTCGGTCAAGCGGAAGGCAGCAGTTCCCGCAGCTGCAGCAAGGAAGACTGTTCGCCCAGACGCCGCGACAAGACCAAAAAGAAGAGCTGTTCCAATCCCAAAGGGATTGAAAAGAAGCGCTTGAAAGAACACCGCAACAAACATCAGTCGGCCTCGTGCCCCGCAAACATCGCAAACACCTCCGCTTCGGTCATCTTCGTGCGATGACCTTCCAGCGCGTAATTGTCAGGCTTGCGGTCGATAAAAAGCTCGATACCCAGATCAAACTGCGACGGGTCGTCAAAGCACTGGATCGACACATGCTGGTTCGCCCCGTCCTGCGTCTGCCACAGCAGTGACGACCCGCAGTCTTTGCAGAACACCCGCTCGCCCCATTCAGACCCTTTGTAGGACCCCTTGGGCGCGCCATCCGAGAACTTTACCGATGCTCCGCAATCGACCGACAAGAACATCCCGCCCGACCATTTTCGGCACATCCCGCAATGGCAGGCACCGCCGCCCCCGCTGGCCTCTTCGGCTGTGAAACTACACGCGCCACACAGACAAGATCCGGTCAAGCTCATGCCTTCTCCTCCGTCTTTTCATCCCCCGGAAGGATATACTCCGCCCCTTCCCAAGGACTCATAAAATCAAACTGCCGATATTCCTGCGTCAGCGACACGGGTTCATAAACCACCCGCTTTTGCGCCTCGTCATAGCGCACCTCGGTATAGCCCGTCGTCGGGAAATCCTTGCGCAGCGGATAGCCGCGGAAGCCATAATCCGTCAGAATTCGCCGCAGATCGGGGTGGCCCGTGAACAGGATCCCGAACATATCGAACACCTCCCGCTCGAACCAGTTCGCAGACGGATGCGTGTCGATGATCGACGGCACCATGTCCTCTTCCCGAATGCTCACACGTAGTCGCACCCGGTGGTTCTGATACATGCTCAGAAAGTGGTAAACGACGTCGAACCGCTTGTCGC
>ERZ1740067.2578-NODE-2578-length-10909-cov-7.265340_pt1 | contig 10909 bp, 11 predicted proteins | sample MGYA00581736_ERZ1740067 | MGnify/ENA primary metagenome ERZ1740067 (study PRJEB43018, sample SAMN04849236) | marine metagenome | isolation source: floating plastic debris | place: Pacific Ocean | collected 2008-08-27 | study: EMG produced TPA metagenomics... | reverse complement strand
GTTTTGGAGTTGTTTTATCTTATTTTCCAGGTCATCCATAGAGTTGTGCGGAATGACATAGATGGGTACTTTGCGGGCTTTCAGGATCTGAGTAGCCATTTGCACGCTAGAGTGTACTTGCAAATCTAAAATGATGGCATCCTCATCTTCTACAATGACGGGTAGGGTAGCCAGGTGGCCTAAGGTAGTACTGGCTGCGGCAATCAATGGTTTTTGGAAAATATTGCCTAACTCGGCTTCTACCTGATCATAAAGCCCAAGCGAAAGGTACATTCGGGAAGTAGAAAACTGGGTTCCGTAATTTTCTACGGCTGTTTTTACTCCTGCTTTTAAATCATCGTTGTACTCGAGGCCCAAATAACTACAAGAACCAAAATTGGTCAAATGCTGATTGTCAATTGTAATTTGCACACCGGAGATGTCTTCATCTGAAGTAGATCGTTGCGCCAATCCTCGGCCTACTCCATCTATAATAATCTGATTTAAAGTCTCTATTCCTTTAGACATGTTGGATAATTGTTACTTAAAAAAAGTTATAGTTAGTTGTGATGGCGAGTGCGTATCGAAAGCATTGTGTTGTATTTATTTTATAATAGATACACCTGAATACACTCGCGTTTTATGGTACTGATCAGTAATAATTATGCGCGCTTGTTCATATAAAGGATGTTGTGACTAAATTGTAATGAAAAAAAATAGAAATAGTTTTTGGAGAGTAGGTGTTTGCTGAATTCATTGTTAAATGGTTGCGCGAGGCGATGCACTATCATAATTATTGATTTTTGATGGTTAATTGTTAGTTCCTTCGGCTTCGCTCAGGACTAAAGGTTCCGCTTTGCGCTACCATGGACTATTTATTAAATGGTTCCGCCTTCGGCTCATTGCTACATTGTTAAATGGTTGCGCAAAGCGACGAAAAACTATGGACCATCGACTGTGGACTAAAGAATCTATGGACTAAATAAAATTACCAACTAAAAAAACTATAGACTAAACCGAATAAATAAAATGTTACAACAACAAACCAAATCGATTCGAGCCTTTGTAGGGGCAAAGGACTTTGATGTTTCACGGGCTTTTTATCAAGACTTGGGTTTTGAAGAAGTCGTTATTTCTGATACCATGTCTTTGTTGAAGAGCGGTAATATGGGATTTTACCTGCAGAAATACTACGTAGCAGATTGGGTAAACAATACCATGTTATTTTTGGAAGTAGCCAATGTAGCCGACTTTTGGGAGCATTTACAAACATTAAACTTAGCCCAAAAATATCCAGGAGTACGGCTGGGGGCTATCAAAGAGGAAGATTGGGGCCGGGAATGTTTTATTCATGATCCGGCTGGGATACTGTGGCATGTGGGAGAGTTTTATTAATAAGTCGACACTTTAAACGATCAGTTAATCAAAAACCATTTTCATTTGATGGCTTTGCTGATGGTTATATGGCTAAATGGTTGCGTAATACATTGTGTAACCATTTTAGCCATTCACATTTTCGACTTTGAGAACTCACCATAGGTAATTCGGTCCGTAGTAGATCATTCAGGATCTTTCGAGCTTGTTACTCGCTTGTAGATCTTGACTAAATAAACCAAAGCAATAAATAGCCAGATCAGATTGAGCAAAGCCGAAGGCAAAGCCCCATAATAATAGGTATTGATCATAAGACAAACACTGCCAATCAGGTTCATCCACTGATAACTGGCGTGGTTGGCAGTCACTTTGTTCATACTAATCAGCCCAAAAGCCACCAACAACGCCACCATTCCGATGTATCCTAAAATATCTACCAATAACGCCATATCCATTTTATCAACTGTTAAATGGTTACTACACCTTCAAAAACGGGTTCGGCCGGGCCAATGAGGTAAATATTGGTGAAGTTTTCGGCTTGCTGTTGAAACGAAATCTGCAAGTCACCTCCCAGGGTTTTGATGCTTACTGGGCTTTTCATGGCTTGCAAACCACTGGTAAGGGCTGCCGCAGTGACGCCAGTACCACAAGAGTAGGTTTCATCTTCTACGCCACGCTCATAAGTGCGTACAAAAATGTGTTGTTCGTCCATTTTTTCTACAAAATTGACATTGGTTCCTACTTCTTTGAAGCGGTCATTGTAGCGAATGGCCTTGCCCTCAGCAAACACATCAAACTGTTCTAAATCGTTTACAAACTGTACATAGTGAGGCGATCCAGTGTCTAGAAAATAATGACCAGAATTGACCTCTACCTGAGCAACATCATTCATTTTAAGGTGTACCAAACCGTTTTCTACTTTGGCCAAGTGTTCTCCGTCTACCGCAATGAATTTGGTTTCGGTCTCAAAAATTCCCAAGAACTGGGCAAATTTAACGGTACAGCGTCCTCCATTGCCGCACATCGAGCCTTCACGACCATCAGCATTGAAGTAGACCATTCTAAAATTGTAACCTTCGGCGTTGCGTAGCAAGATCAGCCCGTCGGCGCCAATGCCAAATCGACGATGACACAATCGAGCAATGAGCTCATGGTTGTCTAATGGAAATTGTTCGGAACGGTCGTCGATCATCACGAAGTCGTTGCCAGTACCTTGGTATTTATAAAAAGCAATGTTCATTTGAATGATTGATGGTTAATAATGAATGATCAGTTCAAAGCCAAATCAGGAAAAATGGCAATAAAATTTATTTTGAGTTTGTGAGAGAACAAAAATAGTGGATGGAAAATTCAAAAAACGAACTTCGGGAGAGGAAATCTAAATTATAAAAAACAAGAAGCAGACAAGCGGTTTGTCTGCTTCCTGAAAAGGCATTTTGCAATATTGAAAGAGCAATAAATGCTTATTTTTTTTCTTTAATTCTGGCTGCTTTACCAGACTTACCACGTAAATAAAATAAACGTGCGCGACGAACTTTTCCTTTTCTTACCACCTCAATTTTGTCAATATTTGGAGACAATAATGGGAAAATTCTCTCTACTCCTACACCCCCTGACACTTTACGAACTGTAAAAGTCTCACCATTTGAGTTGGGGTTTCTGCGCTGAATCACAGTACCACGGAATTGCTGGATACGCTCCTTATTACCTTCACGGATCTTCACGTGTACATTTACCGTGTCACCAGGTTCGAAATTAGGGATATCTTTGCGTTGTTCCTGATACTCCTCTTCTACCAATTTTAATAATGGGTTCATAACACTATATATTGATATAATATCTTGTAGTTTGCCGAAACGAACCGCAAATATACGGATCAAAATATCGAATCTCTAGTTTAAGGCAGTTTTTTATTTATGTAATGAAGGGAATGATCTTTACTTGGTTAAATTATTCTATTGTTTCGCTTCGCTCATTGTTCTATGGTTCACTTGCTACGCGAAGCGTCCACTTTTCACTTTACGTTTTACATTTTTCACTTAATTCCTACCAACTCCGAACTAAAAAAACTATGGACCGTCGACTGTGGACTAAAAAAACACTACTCTACAAACGCATTGCGATAGGGGCGCTCAAAAGTAGGGCGAATGAGCTTCCAGATTTGTTCTGAGTAATCTTTGTGATCCAACATCGAGAAAAGAACATTGGGGTAACGTTGTTCCTTGAAATACAAAGCAGCCTCCTTTCGGGTATCAAACATTTTGAACACGTGCTTGCATTCGGTTTCTATGGCTTGGTACTGCGCTTCTAAATGTTCTTTGATAGACTTTACCCAATGGTAAAATTCATCGGGCACACCTTCCAGAAATTGATCAAAGGAGTTGCCAGATTTTAAATTTTCCCAAATAGACACATTAGAAAATTGGGTAATCAAGGTGTGTAGCCTAAAGTATTCCTTAAACTTTACTTTGACCCTAAATCCACTTTGAAACTTGAGTACAAATCCTTCCGAATTAGGCGTATTTAGGTTTTTGAGTTGTTGAATGTCTTGTATGCCGTCAAATCTATTGACTATTGGAAACCCAATATCCTCGAGTGGTAAATCCTTTTCAGACGCATTGTCAATAATGCCCAATAGAAATAGCCCAGTTTTGGAGCCATAATCTACCACAACTTTATTTTCGGGGTATATGATCTCGAACAAGTAGGTTCTCCCTTTTTGTAAGTGTGGAATGGCATCCTGGTATCGGGTATGTAGCCACTCAGAAGCCATCAATGCTTGCTTTGAATCAAAACTTTTTCTGGTACAAATCATTGGCTTGTCCTGGAGCCAGTAAAGAATACCAAGCGAGCCGTCCATCTTTTCAAATACTTCAAAAGGCTCATTGGGAAGGTTGGGCATATGATCGGCCTGATGTTCTTCCCAGTTGAAAAATTTTTTGAAAGGAACCGCTATTTTATTGAAGTCCTTGTCTAGTACGCTACCCCGACAAGCCAGCGTGATGTCATTCCAATATCGCTCATATTGTGTTTTTGGGGTATAATTATAAATCCATAAGTCTGCTTCAGGATGTTTGACCGATTTGACATAACCCTCATCAATCATCCGGTGCAATTCATCAGCTACATGTTTCATTTACAGTGGTGGTGAGGTGGGATGATGACATTGGTAGGCATCCCCCGTTGGTATAGGTAATGCCCAATGTTACTAAGTGAAGCGCTATTTAAAAAAATGAATGACGAATATTGATCAATGAACTCCCAATTATGAAGTGAAAAACAACAATACGCTCGGTTATTGGGAGCGTCAGCCTCCTTCTTACATCGTCGATCAGAGAGCGTTCGTTAATCAACATTCTTTCACTAAATTAATGACATTGAGACGATGCCTTTGTAATATCAATAGTCCACAGCATTCAGTCTATAGTCCATAGCTGATTCGAGTGTGTAAATCAGTAATTTACATCAAAATTGCGTATTCCTCTATTTTTAAAAAGATTTCGGTTGTACGCCTCAAAGTGTGATTAAAAAATAATTTTTAAATTCATAACCAACTGATCATCAAACACCAACTATGACTAAAAATACTGTGGAGTATTCAATATTGAAAACCGTCAAGGCTAAGAAAACTAAAAATTGAGGGTGAGATTACTTCTCAAAAACAAGTCATCTTTGACCAAAAAGCTCTGAATAAAACTAGCGTGACGATAGTTGAGACTCATTCCAAACGAAAGTAACTTGGTGATGGAAGTTTTGAGATTGACATTCATCAAAAAACGGTAATTTTCGGTCAGGTTGAAAGCCCTTTCATTATTGATGTCGTAAAAGGCAGGCTGGAGATAGGCTACCAAGCTTAAAAACGTCCGAGATTTTTGATTCACAGTGTAGGTAAAGCTCATGTAGTTGCTCCAGCGCCAAAAATTGGTTTGGCTGGGATAGGTCAAATCTGCTTCGTCCTCTTTTACTTGTTCAAACTCATACATGATCGACGACCCCAACGACAAACTTATTTTTTGAGGAACTTCTATTACATCGAATCGTAGGCCTACTCCTCCCAAGTTGCGGTTTTGTAAACGAATAAATTCATTGATTTCGTTTTGCCCAAATACTTCCAGGTTCCAACGACTGACCGAGTCGTTGTCTATGGCATAATTGTATTTGCCATACAAAAAACCAATACGGCGAAATACGTCAGTACTTCCGTCTGAACGACGGGTTTGCCCAAATACATAATTGGCGGTGCCGAAGAACAAATGGCGTTTGTACACAAAGCTATTACGAAAACTACCCGAGAAGATGTCGTTTTGTCGGTTTCCTCGATTGAGCGATAAGCTTGCTCTGACTTGTCCAATATAGCCTTGCTTACGATTCGAGGGGCGATAAATCTCGGTGTTTACCTGAGCCATGAGGTCTACACCACTCAGAATCAAAATCGCCAGGATGTAAATTTTTTTCATGTTCGTATTTTTTATTTACATACTTTTATTTGAGTTTTCAGACGTATAAAATCTGAAAATGATTTCAATGAATCCGATTAAACTACTGCCCAGACCTAATAGTATAAATTGCCTGCCTAACCAGTAGGTATTGTACACGTCTAAGGTTTGCAAGTTTTTGGTGAGCCAATAGAGCCCTACTAAATACAAGCTAAAAAACAATCCGACACTCCCCAAGTGTTTTCTCCAAATTGAAAATTCACTGGTAAAATAAGCCGCATTGCCTACCATCCAAAGCACTCCAGTAGCTGCAAACAGAACAAAGACTTCTTGATCTATCAGGTACTGTTGAACCAAATAGCCCAACAGCATCCACACCAAGCCAGCCGCTAAAATGCTACTGCCTACTCGATAAGGTAAATCAAGCAATTTTGAAAAATACAATTTATATTTTTTGATAAAGGCTGACATTTTAAAGTGCTGATATTAAGGGTTTTTGAGTGATTTTCCAAAACAAAATAAGGTTATTCAAGTTGGCGATGCAACCCAAGACCTCATATTGGTATCTAAGAATTAACGACTAGATAAAACCATATAGAATCATGAAAAAACAATTCATTGCTGTTTTTATTTTTTTGAGTTATTGTGTCATTCATTCCCATACACAGGCCCAGGAAACATCCATCCAAAAAACGTTTTCCTGGAAAGCAGATGATATGCAAAAACTCTATTTAAGTGGATACTTTCAGGTAGAGTTAGTCAAAGGATCTGAGGAAAAAATAATGATGATCGCCTCAGAAGAGATCAAAAACCAGATGAAGGTACAGGTTTCCAAAGGGAAGGTCCACATCAAAGGAAACGCTAAAACACTTAAGCGAATGGCATCTCAGCGAGTGAAAATCCAGGTTTATTACAAACAGTTAGAGGCCATTAGCGCTCGGGATCAGGTGAACCTCATCGGAAAAGACTTTATTCAAAGTGAGGAATTTGATTTGGTGGTAATAGGGGAGAGTCGGGTAGAATTAAAAGTCAAAACCAAAGACCTGAAGGCCTGGATACGTCGAGGATCGCAAGTGTGGTTGGAAGGCACCTCGAATGCTTTTCAGGCAAAGATCAGAACAGGGTCACTACTGAGGGCAAGTCAATTGAAAACAAAGGTTTGCCGTGTAAGTGCCCGAGATGAGTCCAAGGCGAGTGTATTTGTACAAGAAGCCATTTATATTTCTACCAAAACGGGTGGCTTGATTGAGTATCGTGGTAACCCTGGTAAGGTGGCAAAATGGGGAGGAATATCCTTGAATATTGAATTTTAAACTATTTTTGGTACTTCATTAATCTCAGATCTTTTGAGGTTTTAGAGGAATTGATATAAACAATTGAATCAAATTATTAAATACTAAACCATGAAAAAACAAATTGTTGTTGCCCTGTTTTTCCTGAATTATTGTTTGGTGGCTACTTTTGCTCAAGCTCAGAAAACATCTACCCAAGATCAGTCTACTTTTAAGGCAAGTGATGTCAAAAAACTCTATTTGAGTGGCTACTTCCAAGCGGAATTGATCAAAGGAACAGAAGAAAAGGTAGTATTTACGGCCCCACCAGAGATCAAAAGGCTGATCAAGGTGCAAGTGTCCAAAGGTAAAGTGAGCATCAAAGGAAAGTCCAAAAGACTAAAGCGTATTACTTACCGTCGTTTGAAGGTTCAAATCTACTATAAACAACTCGAGGCCATCAAGGCCCGCAATGGGGTATCGGTAGTGAGCAATGGTACCATCGAGAATGAATTATTTGATTTGGTAGTGATTGAGGGAAGCAATGTAGATTTGAAAATGCATACCAAAGATCTAAAAGCCAGAGTAAGTATGGGTTCAGAAGCGTTACTGGAAGGCACTTCTGATACTTTTCAGGTAAGAGTAAAAATGGGCTCTTCGTTGGATGCTTATAGTTTCAAAACCAATATTTGCTATGTCAAGACTGGCATGGGATCCGATGCCAGTGTATTTGCTCGTGAAGCCATCTACATGGCAGCAGGCATGGGGAGTTCGATCAAGTATCGTGGGCAGCCCAAAAAAGTATTGAAATCGAATGCCTGGATGGGAAGTGATATTAATCGGAATTGATGGTTTTTTAGTTTTTAGTTGGTGGTCAGTAGTTCATAGTTTTTTTTAGTTAGGAGTTAGGAGTTAGGAGTTAGGAGTTTTCTTTAGTCCATAGCCTAAACCGGTTTGCCTGTTCCCCTTTAAACTACCAATTTTAAACCCTGCGTTAAGCATTTTGTAATTCACTCATAGTCAGTAATTTATCAATTTGGTAGTTAGAAGTCCATAGTTTGCGACGCTTTGCGCAACCATTTAACAATAAGCTTAGCGGAACAATGTAACAATAGAAATAAATCATCGCCTCGCGCAACCATTTAGCCATTTAACAATGCAACAATGAGCCGAAGGCGGAACAATAGAACAATTTAATCAACTAAAGGTCATTCAAATCGTCCAGTGCTTTTCTATATTCTTCGGGATGATTGGCGTTGGTCAATACCAGAGGTTGGGAGATTTGAAGCAATTGAATATTCGATTCTTTGAGAATACTCATAGGGCTGGTATTGTCCTCAGCAATGAATTTCTCTATCACTGGTTTGCTCTGGGGTTCCCAAATGGTAAGCAATGGTTCCGGCAAGTCATTTTTGGGGTTTACAAAGGCCGTAGCCATTTTAGAGGGGTTACGTTGGCGGATGAGTTGATCAATGGTTTTTTCGTTCAAATAAGGTAAGTCACACGCAACCACCAGCCAAGTAGTATAGGGTTTAAAATCAAGCGCAGTGATGATCCCGGTAATCGGGCCCAAATCATAGCGATCGTAGAGGTAATTGTATTCTACCTCCTCTTCCCAGGAACCTGCTTGGTCTACTCTACAAGAAATATAGGTTTTTTCGCAAAAGCTTTGCAGTAACTCATATAAATATTGTCTTTGGGGCACTCCGTGGTATACTAACGCTCCTTTGTCGGTTCCCATTCGGCGGCTTTGCCCTCCTGCCAATACTAATCCATACATAATCTATTCAACAAATTTTTGTACTTGGTCTATTGTGCTCACGAGTAATACCTAAACGTATGCATGAACAATGCCTAAATCGTGCAGGTAGGCTCCCAAGATAAAAAAATATATTTTTCTGGTTTTTATTTCCGTTCAAAGTCAGTTTTTCCCCCAGTTTTTCTCATCAACTTGGTTTCTTGAATGACAATATCCTGCGACAAGCCCTTGCACATGTCATATATCGTAAGTGCAGCCACCGTAGCCCCGGTCAAGGCCTCCATTTCTACCCCCGTTTTGCCCTCTATTCTCACAAAACAATCGATGACTACCTGATTGGGCTCTTGTATACGGATGTCAAATTTGCAACTATCCAGACTTAGTGGGTGACAAAGTGGAATCAAATCACTGGTTTTTTTGGCCCCCATGGTACCAGCAATGATGGCGGTATGAAATACCGACCCTTTTTTGGTATAAATGTCTTGATCTTTTACCTGTTGCATCACCTCGGGGGGAAGCTGTACAATGGTACGCGCCTGCGCCTGTCGTACACTGGCTTGTTTACCACCCACATCCACCATCGAGGGGTTTCCTTCTGAATCGATATGGGTGAGTTTTTTGTCGTCTTCCATTTTTTTAGTAGTTCGGAGTTGGTAGTTTTCTTTAGTTGGTAATTAGTAGTCTGGAGTTGGTAGTTTTTAGTTTTAGAGTCCATAGCCTAAACCGGTTTGCCTGTTCCCCCTTAAACTACCAATTTTAAACCCTGCGTTAAGCATTTTGTAATTTATTCATAGTCAGCGATTTATCAATTTGGTAGTTAGAAGTCCACAGTTTTTATTTAGTCCGGAGTTGGTAGTTTTTTGTTTTAGAGTCCATAGTAACGCAAGGCGGGTTTAATAATATAATCAACAATTAAACATCAAAAATCAATATGTCGCTTCGCGCAGCCATTTAGCAATGCAATAATGAGCCGAAGGCGGAACAATGCAACAATGAGCACAGCAGAATAAATAAATTATTACATTTGCGAAAGTGAGAAATTAATCATTAACAATCAAACAACCATCATAAAACCACAAAACTTACTATATAAATAAAAAAATCCAGCTCAATAAAGAGAACTGGACTTTTCGTAATTAAATACTACTTCACTATGAATTTTGGGTGGTGCTTAAAAATAAAGCCTACACCCACCCTAAGATTTTTCTCTACGCAAACGATTCCATCGCTTACAATAAGTCTTTTTGAACCATCTTACCCTTTTCTTTACCTTTCTTTCACCAGGTAGCTGATAAGTTTCCAAAAAAGCCTTACAACGGTTTCTGTCCATACGTTGGGTGTCCAGGCCAAAGTCTACCTGAGCCACTTGATTGGCCAGCTTTCGGATACCATCTTTATGAGCTACCCGATTGATGTACTTGTTGATAAGCTCATTGGCGAAGGTATGGTCTTGTTTTTTTAAGAAATAAACCGTGCCATAAGCCCAAAACGAAGCATTGATGGTTTCGCTCAAGTAAGTTTTCAGACTAGGTTGCTCAATGCCAAAGATTTTAAGGTTAAACTGCTGGTAGTTTCGGGCCACCTGCTGAAAAAACTGAATGGCCTGCTCGTACTGGCGATCAGGGCCATGGTTGGCCAACCTGCGGAGTTTTATCCAATCTAGAGCATATTTTCGGGCATTTTTGTAACGGGTCTTGAGTTGTTGAGCGATTTGGTCTTTGATGCCACAAGCAGCATTGGCTTGGGCTTTGACAATGGCCTGATCGAGCAAATCCCAGCCTTCGATAAATTTTTGGTTGTCAAACTGACTTCGGGCTTGTCCAAGCAACTGATCATAACTTTTTTGGTTTAATTCACATTCTTTGTCTTGAATGGCCTTCTTCAAAATGGTATATCGACGACTCATGGTTTGATCTTGTTCCAAACGATATTGATACTTGGCCACTAGCATTTGAATTTCCTGAGATAACTCCTGCGCTTTGGCCAAATCATCTACTTTGAGTGCCGCGTAAGCATCATTGATATCTGATTGAATGAGTTTCTGAATGGCATCTTTTTTATAAAAAACAATGTCTTTTTGGATCAGAGCC
>ERZ1740067.2577-NODE-2577-length-10912-cov-4.025145_pt1 | contig 10912 bp, 12 predicted proteins | sample MGYA00581736_ERZ1740067 | MGnify/ENA primary metagenome ERZ1740067 (study PRJEB43018, sample SAMN04849236) | marine metagenome | isolation source: floating plastic debris | place: Pacific Ocean | collected 2008-08-27 | study: EMG produced TPA metagenomics... | reverse complement strand
GCCCGAGGCTGTTCTTAACGCCGTAAACCGCGCCCGTGGCTGACGCGATCAAAGTAACGATTGTCGAGGCCAAGGGCTCAACCCAACGCGACGCGGGCACGACCATGGTGATAGATGCCGAAGGGATCGAAGGCACGATTGGTGGCGGCGCATTGGAATGGGAGGCGATGGCAATCGCCAGGACCATGCTTGACGACGGGCGGACCGGCCACCGGCAATCCTTTCCTCTTGGCCCCGCACTGGGGCAATGCTGCGGCGGGGCTGTTACGCTGACGTTTGAGGCGGTCCACGACCTCCCGAAAGCCGATAAGCCACCGGTCTGGATCTGGGGTGCTGGCCATGTGGGCCGCGCGTTGATCCATACCCTTTCACCTCTTCCCGTCGCGCTCACCTGGATCGACGACGACTTTGACCGCTTCCCCGCTGAAATCCCCAAGGATATCCACAAGCTCATCGCCACCGACATGCCGCGCGCCATGGCGCATGCTCCCGTGGCCGCACATCACCTCATCCTCACCTATTCGCATGAGATTGATTTATCCCTCTGCCACGCGGCTCTAGCGCACGATTTCGCTTCGACGGGCCTTATCGGGTCCGCCACCAAATGGGCGCGGTTCCAAAAACGCCTCCGCCAACTTGGCCATTCAGATGCACAAATTTCGCGCATTGCCTGTCCAATTGGCGATCCGACCCTGGGGAAATACCCGCAAGCCATTGCGGTTGGGGTCGCTGCACGGCTAATCAGTGAGCATCTGCTGCACGATGAGGCATTCTGGGGGACATGACTGCACCATTGCTGGACATCCGGGGGCTGACCAAGGCCTATCCCGGCGTCGTCGCCAATGACGACGTGTCCTTTGCTATCTCTCCCGGTCAGGTCCATGCGCTTCTGGGTGAAAACGGTGCAGGGAAATCCACTCTCGTCAAAATGATCTACGGGCTGGTGAAGCCCGACACTGGCACCATGGCGCTCAACGGTGCGCTCTACACCCCCGCCGAACCGCGCGCCGCGCGCGCCCAAGGCGTCGCGATGGTGTTTCAGCATTTCAGCCTGTTTGAGGCGCTGAGCGTTGCCGAAAACATCGCATTGGGCATGGAAAACCCGCCCGCCCCCCGCGCGCTCAGCGCACAGATCCGGGAGGTCAGCCAAGCCTATGGTCTGCCACTCGATCCCGACAGCCTGGTTGGCGATCTCAGCGCTGGGGAACGTCAACGGGTCGAAATCATTCGCTGTCTCCTTCAAGACCCGCGCCTGCTGATCATGGACGAACCTACGTCGGTCCTGACCCCGCAAGAGGTTGAGATCCTGTTCGACACCCTTCGCAAGCTCAGCGATGAGGGCACGGCGATCCTTTATATCTCCCACAAGCTCGAAGAGATCCGCACGCTGTGCGACGCCGCCACGATCCTGCGGGGCGGAAAGGTCGTCGGCGCCTGCGATCCCAAAACCACCTCAGCCGCCGAAATGGCCGAGATGATGGTCGGAAAATCCCTTGCCGTACCGGCCCGTGAAGCAGGCGAACCCGGGCCCACGCTCCTGTCCGTCACCAATCTCACCCTTCCCGCTGCAACAGCCTTCGGCACCAGTTTGCGCGACATCGCGTTTGATCTGCGCGCTGGAGAGATCTTGGGGATCGGCGGTGTTGCCGGAAACGGGCAGGATGAACTCCTGAGCGTGCTGTCCGGCGAACGCGCGACCGCGCCAGGCACCATTGCGCTCGACTCCGCTGACGTCAGCCGCGCGCCCCCCGAAACGCGCCGGGCCGCGGGCCTGCTGGCGGCACCTGAAGAACGGCTTGGCCACGCCGCCGCCCCGGAAATGAGCCTAACCGAAAACGCCCTTCTCACGGGCAAGACCCGCAAATCCCTCGCCAAAAGTGGCTTTGTGTCCTGGGGCCAAACCCGCGCATTCGCTGAAGGCATCATCGCGCGCTTTGATGTTCGCACCCCCGGCCCCGGCACCCCGGCACGCGCCCTATCGGGCGGCAACCAGCAGAAATTTGTGATCGGACGTGAGATCCTGCAAGACCCCCGGGTCCTGGTGGTCAACCAACCCACTTGGGGCGTCGATGCCTCCGCCGCCGCCGCGATCCGTCAGGCGCTTCTCGACCTCGCACAGGGCGGCGCAGGTGTCATCGTGATCAGCCAAGACCTCGACGAGCTGCTCGAAATCTCTGACCGGTTCTGCGCCTTAAACCAAGGCCGCCTCAGCGCGCCGCGCCCGGCCCGTGGACTGAGCATGGAGGAAATCGGCCTGATGCTCGGCGGCGCGCAAGCGACAGCTGCGGCCGCGCAAACATCCGACAAAACGCGCGTGGCCGCGCAAACATCCGACGAAACGCGCGTGGCCGCGCGATGATCACACTCGAAAAACGCCCCGCCCCGTCCAACGCCTGGGCCATCGCGACGCCGATCCTTGCCGTCCTCCTGACCATGCTATTCGGCGGCGCAATGTTCGCCGCTCTCGCCGGCCTCGACCCAGACCTTACCATGGCCTTCGACACGGGCGAGATCGGCCGTCTGCAACTGATCCAAGGGCAAACCGCCCACCTCTTCGGATCGGCGACGGAAACGATCCGCGTCATCTTCTGGGATCCCCTGTTCCACGAACGCTTCGCCGGCTTCTCACGCCCACAGCTCCTGGTGAAGGCAGGCCCGCTTATCCTCATCGCCATTGGCCTCAGCCTCGGCTTCCGGGCCGGGATCTGGAACATCGGGGCCGAGGGCCAGTACATCATGGGTGCGCTCTTCGGTGCCGCCTTCGGCCTCGCCTTTTACCCGTCCGAAAATGTCCTGATCTTCCCCGGCATGGTCCTCGCTGGACTGCTCGGCGGCTTCCTGTGGGCGATGATCCCCGCACTGCTGAAAACCCGCTTCAACACGAATGAGATCTTGGTCTCCCTCCTGCTGGTCTACGTGGCCGAGGCGATCCTCGCCTCCGCCGCCACCAGCTGGCTGCGCAATCCCGATGGCCAGGGCTTCCCAGGCTCCCGCAACCTGTCGCGCCACCCCGGCACCGATAATCCCGAGCTTTTTGCAGGCACCGGAATGCACTGGGGCGTCTTGGCCGCCTTCATCGCTGTCATCGCCGCCACCGTCCTGTTTCAAAAACACACCCTCGGCTACCAAATCAAACTCGCGGGCCAAGCCACGCGCGCCGCGCGCTTCGCGGGCGTCAGCCCGGCGCGCATGGTGATCCTGTGCCTTGGCATCTCCGGCGCGCTCGCAGGCGCCGCGGGCCTCTTCGAGGTGAGCGGCCCCCAAAGCCAAATCACCATCGATTTCAACGTGGGCTACGGCTTCACGGCGATCATCGTGGCCTTCCTCGGACGCCTGAACCCCATCGGCATCCTGCTCGCAGGCCTTCTTATGGGCCTCACCTATATTGGCGGCGAGCTGGCGCAGATCATCCTGCAAGTCCCCGCCCCCGCCATCCAAGCCTTCCAGGGGATGCTCCTGTTCTTCCTGCTGGCCCTCGACGTCCTATCCAACTACCGCATCCGCGTCGGTAAGGCGGTGCCTGCATGACCGAGTTCCGCCCGTTCCAGCCCGCCGATACCCCCTGGGCGCTGTTCGGCCTTCTATTCGGGGCATTCTACGGGGCGATGTTTGTCTTGCTAATCGACTTTTGGGGCGCCGGCCTAATCCTGCTGACGATCCTGGCCATCCCCTTTATCGCAGTGCAGGTCGTCCTCAACATCGCGCTCGATCGGTTCTCGAAATGGCGCCGCGCCGAAACGCCCGCGCCCCTGCCCACCGCGTGGCTGCGCCACCACTCTATCTCTATCGGAGCCGTCATCGGCGCCGTCGCCGCCCTGGCGCTTGTTTTGATCGGGCCCGCCGCATGACCACACGCCCGCCATTCCAGCGCCGCCATCTTCCGAGCACCGTAATCCTCGCAGCAGTCGGAACAGTCGTCGGCCTCGTCCTTGGCGGACTCGCGCTCTTCATGGTCGAAGTTGGCTGGATGCTGGTGGTCCTATTCTTACCGGTCTTCGTCATCATGCTCGTCGGTCAAGCCCTGATCGAGGGGCTGATCTACGGCGCCATCGCCCTGTTCCGCCGCCTGCGCGGCCGCCCCGCCGCGGCGCCCAGCCCCGCACCCGAAACACCCGCCGACCCAGAACCCCTCGCCCGCGCCTACGCCTTCCAGGCGGGCCTCGGCGCGGCACTGCTCTACACGATTTACGTCGCCCTCATCCAAGGCCCGACGGGAGGCGGCACATGATCGACCCCGTCACGCTCATCGTCGCGCTGATCACCATCTCCACCCCCGTCCTGCTGGCGGCCCTCGGCGAACTCGTCGTTGAGAAATCAGGCGTCCTCAACCTCGGGGTTGAGGGGATGATGATCATGGGCGCCGTCTGTGGCTACATCGTCGCCCATGAAACCCAATCGCCGACGCTGGCGTTCCTGGCCGGAACGGCAGGCGCTGCTGCGCTCAGCTTTATCTTCGCCGTCCTGACCCAAATCCTGATGTCAAACCAGGTCGCCACGGGCCTGGCCCTCACCCTTTTCGGCCTGGGCCTCGCGGCCCTTCTGGGCGTGGGGTATGAGGGGCAGCCAATCCCAGAGGTCGCCAAACCCCTCCCCGAAACGCTCCGCGAGATCCCCGTCATCGGCCCGATCCTCTTGGGCCATGACCTGCTGACCTACATCGCAGTCGCCGCCGTCGCGGCGACCGCCTTCACGCTGAAACACACCCGCACCGGCCTTGTGCTGCGCGCCGTCGGTGAAAGCCACGATGCCGCCCAAGCGCTTGGCTACAAGGTCGTGCGCATCCGCATCCTCGCGATCCTCTTCGGTGGGGCGCTAGCGGGCCTGGGCGGCGCGTACCTGTCTGTCATCTACGTTGAAAACTGGGTCCAAGGCATGACCGCAGGCGCCGGGTGGATCGCGCTGGCCCTTGTTGTCTTCGCCTCCTGGAAACCCTGGCGCGTCCTCTTCGGCGCTTGGCTTTTCGGCGGCATCGCCGCCGGACAGCTCCGGCTGCAAGCGATGGAGGTCAGCCTCCCCGTCGCGCTGCTGGACGCCTCCCCCTACCTTGTGACGATCCTGGTTCTGGTCATTATGTCGTCGGACCGCTCCCGTGCGGCCCTCAACGCGCCCGCATCTTTGGGAAAGGTGTTCCATGCCAGCGGATAACACCCTCAACACCCGCCGCCAGGCGATCATCGACATCCTCGATGGCGAACACCCGACCGTGGGCCGGGGCGTCGCCTTGGCGATCTACGGTCTGATCATCGCCTCCGCGATCATCATCGCGCTTGAGACGATGCCAAACCTCAACCCCGGCTTTAACAGCTTCCTGGTCACGGCCGAGCTTGTGATCCTAGGCCTTTTTGTCATCGAATACGCGCTGCGCCTCACCTGCTCCCCAAAGCCCTGGAAATACGCGTTTTCCTTCTGGGGCATCGTGGATTTCGTGGCCATCGTGCCCGCAGTGCTCTTCCTCTTTCCCGACCTCACAACCGTCCGCGCCCTGCGCCTTCTGCGGATCCTGCGGATCCTGAAACTGTTCAAAGCCAACCGCGCCCTCGACCGCATCGCCAAGGCTATCGACCGGGCGAAGGCCGAGTTCGGGATCTTCTTCTTCATCGCTGTAGTCGCCCTCTACCTGGCCGCTGTCGGCATCTATCATTTCGAGCATGAGGCGCAGCCCGACGGCTTCACTTCGATCCCCGAAAGCCTGTGGTGGGCCATCGCAACGCTCACCACCGTGGGCTATGGCGACGTCTACCCGATCACCACGGGTGGGCGCCTGTTCACCGGCTTGGTCCTCCTGATTGGCATCGGCATTGTCGCCGTGCCTGCGGGCCTGATCACCGCCGCTCTATCTGAAGCCTCCCCCCTGGCGGAGGCGGACCAAGACACCACCGAAACCAAACCTGAGAATTCAACAGAGAGGGAAACCTGATGAAAACCTTCACCAAACTCCTGGCCAGCGCCGCGCTGGCTACGGCGGGCCTTGTGGGCACCGCCACCGCCGACGGGCACGACCCGTTCACCGTCGGCTTCGTCTATGTCGGCCCCATCGGCGACTACGGCTGGACCTGGACCCACGACCAAGGCCGCCTTGCCGTTGAAGAAGCCTATGGCGAGTCCGTCGAAACCGTCTTCGCCGAAAGCGTGCCCGAAGGCGCCGACGCCGAGCGTGTGATCCAGCAGATGGTCCTGGGCGGCGCGGACATGATCTTCACCACCTCCTTCGGCTATGGCGAAGCGACGAACGCCGTCGCGGGCCAGTTCCCCGATGTCTACTTTGAACACGCCACCGGCTACCTGCGCGAACATTCCAACGTTTCGACCTATTCGGCACGGTTCTACCAAGGCCGCGCCGTTCAAGGGCACATCGCCGGTCACATGACCGAAACCAACATCGTGGGCTACATCGCGTCCTTCCCGATCCCCGAAGTGATCCGGGGCATCAACGCCGCGTATCTGCACGCCGCCGAAGTGAACCCCGATGTCGAGTTTCGCGTCGTCTGGGTCTACACTTGGTTTGACCCCGCCCAAGAAGCCGAAGCCGCCCAGGCGCTGATCGACGCCGGCGCCGACGTTGTGCTGCAGCACACCGATTCCACCGCGCCCCAGGCCGCGGCCGAAGAAGCCGGCGGCGTCTACACCTTTGGCCAAGCCTCCGACATGATCCAATTTGCGCCCACACCGCGCATTTCCTCGATCATCGACAACTGGGGCCCCTACTACGTGCGCCGCGTCGGTGAGGCGATGGAAGGCACCTGGGAACAGGCTGATACGTGGGAAGGCATGACCGAAGGCATGGTTCTGATTGGTGAAATGACCGATGCGATCCCAGCCGAGGTTCAGGCCTCGGCCACCGCCATCATGGAAGCGATCCAGGCAGGTGAATACCACCCCTTCACCGGTCCGATTAACCGCCAAGACGGCACCCTCTGGCTCGCCGAAGGCGAAACGCCCGAAGATGGCCCGCTGGCGGGCATGGATTTCTATGTCGAAGGCCTGACCGGCGAAATCCCCAACTGATCCGGGTTCAAAACGAAAACAGCGCGGCCGTCCCACACCGGGGCGGCCGTTTTCGTTAGGCGCGTGCGCGGCGACGCCATCCCAAGACAACCACACCGCTCATCATCAATAGGATCGAGGCTGGGATCGGAACCGCCGTGGCCGTCATGGTGAACCGCCCGTGCTCGCGCGGGGTCGACGCGCCGTGGATCGGGTTGAACAAAAAGCTCACCCGCCCCGTCAGGTTGCGAAAGCCCAAAACACCGCTTTGGCCCAAATCATACCGCACGCCATTCACGGTCAGCGACCCGTCAAACGGCTGCAATGACCCACCGGTCAGCCCCCGCCACGCAAAGGCGACGTTGTACCGGTCAGCACCGAAATCCATGCTCCAACCGTCCAGATATTGGTTCCGGGCCGTGTTCGCGTGGACCAGACCACCGTAGATCGCGGTATCGCCTACGATCTCAAGGATATGGTTGTTGGGGTTGGTCCCAAAATCGCCCAAAACATGGTCCGCCACTGGCGATCCAGGCTCAACCTCGTTTTCGTACACCACGCCCGAGATATTCGAATACGTCACCGCTTGCGCAGCAAAAGCCGCCACCGCCATCACAAAAGCAGTCAAAGCAACGCGTAAACTGCGGATCATCCTATGCCATCTCCTTGCGGCGAAACGTAAGGCGCACTGGCCCAACGCAGCTGATGCCTCCTCATCGCGGCAAAGTCGGGGGCACGCGGCGGCGCAACCACGGACAATTCGTGAAAAATTTGCGGCACTCTCCGCCGCCTTGCCGCGCGCCCCGCGCCATGTCACCAAAGGCGCATGGACTATGATTTTCTTGTGATCGGCGGCGGTATCGCGGGCACCTCAGCGGGCGCGCGGCTGGCCGCGCTCGGCTCGGTCTGTTTGCTGGAACGTGAGGACGCGCTCGCCTACCACGCCTCGGGCCGCTCGGCGGCTTTGTTCGAGGCGAATTACGGCCACCCCATCACCGTCGCCCTCAACATCGCCTCCCACGCGGATCACGACAGCATCGACGGCGGCTTCCTTAGCCCTCGGGGGCTGATGATGGTCGCCAATGACGAAGAGGCTGCGAGTTTCGGCGCTGACATCGCCAAGATGGGTCTGCACGAGGTCTCGCTGGCCGAAGCCCAAACCCACATCCCCATCCTCAACGACACCCACATCGCCCGCGCGGCCTATCATGCTGAGGCATGGGACATCGACACCGATCGCATGGTGCAGGTCTTCGCCAAACAGATCCGCGCAAACGGCGCCGTGAAAACCGGCGCAACCGTCACCGCCATCACCCGCACCGAAACGGGGTGGGAGGTGACGACACAGGGCGAAACACTCACCGCGCGCATGCTCGTCAACACCGCCGGGGCCTGGGCCGACCCCATCGCCACTATGGCCGGGATCAAGCCCCTGGGCCTCACACCTCTCCGCCGCTCCATGGCGCGGATGCCCGCGCCGGGCGGGCATGATGTGAGCGGTTGGCCGATGCTGATCGGCGCGAACGAAAGCTGGTATGCCAAACCCGATGCGGGGGCATGGCTCGTCTCCCCCGCTGAAGAAGACCCCGTGGACGCCCCCCATGATGCCTATGCCGATGACATGAGGCTGGCCGAAGGCATCGCCCGCTACCAACCCTTTGTCACCGAAGAGGTCACACGCGTGACCAGCACCTGGGCGGGCCTGCGCACCTTCGCACCGGACCGCTGCCTGGTGATCGGCCCCGATCCATCCGACGACACCTTCCTGTGGAGCGCAGGCCAAGGCGGCTACGGCTTCCAAACCGCCCCCGCCGCCAGCCAATTGCTGGCCAATCTGGTCGCAGGGCGAACGCCCGCGCTGGAGGCCGATGTCGTCGCGGCGCTTGCGCCGGGGCGGTTTGGGCGAAGCTGAACAAGAGTTTGAAGACTTCGGAAAGCCCGGCGATCGGCGGGCCCAGGACCGGCGATCCGACGTAAATTCTAATGCGCTTTATGCCAGCCACATCCGTACTCCGCGCAAGCGACGCGCCAAGACCACCCAAAATCGCCGGGCCGTGTGGGGGCCCGGCGATGGGCGGGCGGCTTCGCCGCTGTTAACCGCCCTAGGGTGCTAAACACATGCCGGAGATAGGCAAAGGGATTGCGCCGCCTCCGGCCTCGCCCGCGCGCGTTTCCAATGGAAACGCGGCAACGCAAAACACTGGCTCCCCCTACTCCTCCGCGACAAACGTCACGCAGAATTGCGCCAGGTCGGGATCCCCCGACCTTGCGACCTCCGCAGCGCAAGCTATGCTGCGCTCCAAACGATTTGACGGAGCGAGCAATGACCTCTCTGACTTTGCGCGCGGGCCTTATGGCAGCGCTACTCACCGTGCCGGGGATCGCCTCGGCCCAATCCCAGCTGGACCGCTTTGAAGCGCTCAGCGAACGGCTTACCCAATTGACGCTCGAAGGGGTGGCTCTCCAGGTCCCGGCCCTCGCAGGCAATTTGCCGTCCGTCGAATGGGACCGCCGGATGCGCCGTGCAGGCCGCTGCGCCCTCCGTCGCTATGAAGACGCCGTCGGCGAAGCCGGGGTCGCGGCGATGCTGACCGAGTTCGAACGCGCCGTCCAAACCGCGCAGCCCGGCGATATCCTCGCAGGCAATTTCAACGCTGGCGTGCCTCAAGGGCTAACCGCAAACGACGTAAGCTCGATCAACACCGCTTGCGGGCTGACGGAGCTACAAACGGAACAACTGGCTGGCGTGTTGCAAGCGCTGCAGGCCCAATGATGCGCCGCCTGACCCTGGCCCTAACGGCCCCCGCCCTCATCGCTCTGTCGCTTCCCGTCTCTGCACAGTCCACGTTCGAGCGTATGGAAACCGTGTCAGAGACGATGGGCGCCCTCATGAACGAAGCCTTCGTCGCCCAGATCCCTGCGCTGGAAGGCAACATGCCCGACCCGGAATGGGACGACACCCTGCGTGACGCTTATCGGTGTGTGTATGACCGCTATGTGGGCCTGGCCGGCGAGGACGCCGTGGAAACCATGGTCACCCAGATGGAAGAGATGGTGAACACCGTTGACCCTGCCTCGCTGATCGACGGCACGGCCCCGCTGGAACAGCCCGAAGGCGTCACCGACGAGGATGGGATCGCCATCGTCAGCGAATGCGGCGTGATGGAGGTCTTCATGACGCGCATGGCCGAAAGCGGTGCAATGGGCATCATGATGCAGCAGCAGTAACAGGCGTCTGGACAAATGACTGGCGACAACAAGCGCGGGCCAGACCGCGCCTATGCCAGCCGAACGGATAGCTATGGCGATGGGCGCCTGTCAGCGCCCGCCGCACAGCGCAACCGCGATGACCTTGCCCGAGCATTGGCCGAAATTGCTCCGCCAAAAGGGACGGCGCTCGAAATTGCATCGGGCACCGGGGAACACGTGATCCGCTTCGCCGCCGCGATGCCGGGGCTAACGTGGCAACCAACGGATCCGGCCGCTGACCTCCATCGCAGCTTGGATCGCAGCAGAGCCGCAGCCAAATATCCTCCCGCCGATTGACTTAGACGCGTGCACACCTGGATGGGCGACCAAGCACCCGACAGTCGACCTGATCTTTCTGGCCAATTTGCTCCACTTGATTTCGACGCCCGAGGCCGAGATCTGCCTTGATGAGATCGCAGCGGCACTGGCGCCAGGGGGCCTCGCGGCCCTTTACGGGCCGTTCTTGCGCAACGGGCAAACCACCTCAGACGGCGATGCCGCCTTTGACGCCAAGATCCGGGCCGAGATGCCCGGGGCGGGCTACAAAGATATGGATTGGGTCGAGGCCCGCTTGGCCGCAGCGGGGCTGACCCCGCAAACGGCCCGCGCAATGCCCGCCAACAACCTCCTGATCCTGGCGCGGCGCCCAGAATAGCCGCCGTGATGCAAGCTCCAGGGG
>ERZ1740067.2575-NODE-2575-length-10925-cov-5.533671_pt1 | contig 10925 bp, 15 predicted proteins | sample MGYA00581736_ERZ1740067 | MGnify/ENA primary metagenome ERZ1740067 (study PRJEB43018, sample SAMN04849236) | marine metagenome | isolation source: floating plastic debris | place: Pacific Ocean | collected 2008-08-27 | study: EMG produced TPA metagenomics... | reverse complement strand
CCTTCCAAGTGATGACTCCCTGCTCAAAGAGGTGTTTTTCAAGGCGGTGAATTTGGCGTTCTGAAATTCCCAGATCGAGAGACGCTTTTGCAAGGGATTGATAGACAATGGGGGTTGCGGTTTCATTCCAGTCGGCATCAGTGGTGAATGCTATATAGTATTCCAGCAGCTCTATGGCCCGTGACGAAAACCCAAACGACCGCCCCACTCTCTTTATAAGGAGGAGAGTATCATATTTAGAAATGCCGCTCTCTAGCCCAGTGAATGCGTTTGCGGTTTTGAGAGATTGACGAAATTGTTCAGAGCCGATGCGCCCTGTCCCGTGAGGTGAGGATGGTAATTGCTGTTGATACATGATTATAAATCAGCACAAAGATATATATGTGAAGAAGACAAAGAAATAGGGTTGCCGAGTCGATACAGACTTGCAAAGCGATTCTAAATTCGTTATGATGCGGATGTTATATAAATTTCTCTAAAAGCCACTGTTCCCGCAGTGGTTTTTCTTTTTCGGTATATCTCTTTTGTGCATTCTCCTTTCTGTTGAGGGTGGTTTTGAATTGCAGACAATGATTCTCTGCTAGATTGATAAAAAGATAGCACACGGATAATATGATGGCAATACAATGATTTACAGTGTAAACTTTACAGCAACATTTAACGCGACTCTGTAAAGTTGGATCTACTGATATTATTGGGACCTGAGATAATTTGTACGTGCAAAGTGTAAAATTTTACAGTGTAAAACCGGGATCTATTTTACAGGACTGAACACCTGCATTCGGGCGAATTTTACACGTTTGTAAAGCTGTGAGTCGAATCACGAATATAATTTTCCACCTCGTTGGGTGTGATACAATAGGGATGTAAAAATCACTATACATACTATACGGCATTAAACACTCATGAAGGTAAATATCACACAAGCGGCGAAAATGGTCGGCATCACCCGGCCTACTCTCTACAAGCATATTGAGTCTAAAGGCATCTCAGTTGAAGAAGACGAAGACGGACGAGGTATCGACGTGTCTGAATTGGTGCGGGTCTATGGGGATAAGGTGCGGCAACTTGAAATATTCTCTCCGTCTCATGACATTGATGATGGGCCAAACGTAAATAGCCGTAAACAGGCAACGCCAAATAATACGGCGGTTGACAGTGTCGAAGTAGAAGTTTTGAGAGAGCGTGTAAAATACTTAGAGGCAGATAAAATCGCGGCGGCGGATGAGCGGAGTAGGGAGCGCGACATGCTGCTTGAACGATTGGAAAAATCTGAAGAGCAACAAAAGCGGTTGACCCTATTGTTGACCGATCAAACCCAAAAAGGCGAAGATCAGGACAACCAAGATAAGAAACGCCTGGATATGATGCAGCAACAAATGGCGAAGCTCCAGCGACAGAATGCAGTCATTGCTCGTGCGCTCAAAGAAGAGCGAGAAAAGTCTTTTTTCAAAAAGTTATTCAGTTAAGGGATGGAGTAGGGGATAGGGAGGCATTTGTCTTTGCCGCCTGCTTTGCGCGAATCGCAGCCCATTTTCGGCGATCATTGTAATTTCGTCCATAGAATAATCGTGAGTTCCCAAGGACGAAAAGCCCTGTAGCTTTCATCAGCTCCAAGACAGTGACAAATGGCTTAAGAAGGTGAGGGGGGATCACGGAATTGACGGTATCGTTGGAGACCACGAAAGAACTGGTACGATCTTGCCGGAGCTGTGAAATCTCTCCCTGGAGGCGTTCATATTGTCGTCGGTCGCCAATCTCTCTGTCCCGCTCTCGGGCATTGATAGGATTGGCATCATCAGGAAAATGCTCTCCTGATTTTTGTAGCGTTTCGATATCGCGAGGAACACCATTATTGCGGTCAATGATGCTTTCGATCTCCCGTTGCCTATCTGAAATCTGGCTATCAATAAGGCCTGTATCGGCTTGGGCGAACTCGATATTGTTCTGGGCAATGTCGGTTTGCACATCGAGAAAGTTGTGGGTTGCGAAAATATTGACGCCTACCGCCGCACCGCCGATGGCGAGCGCCATAAGGGCTTTTCCGTAGGTTCCGCGACCGACCAGTCGGCCGGCATAGGGGAGTGCATAAAGGGCCGTCATTTCAAAGCCAGAGGCCAGGCCCGCATTTGCCCATTTTTGGGAAAGGGTCTCTCCGACCTCCCACCAGCCCGATATGTTCATGAAGGCACTTGCAGCCACAATCGCCAAGATACCAGCCCCAAGGCCAATCCTTGCCACATTAAAGGAGGCTTTTGCTCGTCTCTGTTTCTCAGAAGGCATGTCTATCGAGAAGTTTTACATCACACATAATCCGTATACTATTTTTCTCTGAGTCGCCCGCATAGGGGGTTTGTCCCGTTTATCCCCACGAATTTTGAGACTGCGCTTTTTGATCGGTCATGGCGACCGACCATCTGGCACTTACGGCCACTCCCTCCCTAACTATCTTCTTTCTGTCCCTCGATAGTCCGCCGTGCCAGATCCTCGGGTGCCGACGAAGTGACCGGCGCAGCATCAAAGCCGCGCTCTCTCGCCTAGTTCGTGGCTGATAGGGCGTACAGCCACCCCCGAGCGCTACGAGACAGGTCGAAACTTTAGTCATAATACGGTATTTCTGTGATGAATGGGCCCAAGCTGGCCGATAAGACATGCCTTCCAGATGGTGCCACCAGCTCGGAAGGTGAACCTTCTACAGATGGAAGCAGGGTCGGCGCGTGGAGCCACCACACAGCTCAAGCGCGCCACCCTGCGACCCACGCGAAAAGCCTCCGTCGGCAATGCCCCAATCTTTGTCCTTTGGCCTTAAGGGGCTGACTTCATTTTCGATTGTGGCCCGGCTCAAATGGGCACCGGTTTTTGAAAAGGGAGGGGAAACTGATTATTATTGTTCAGTAAACAGATATATAATATGATGCGGGAATGAGTTATGAGTCTTTGTGGATATTGTTTCTTGCGTCTCTTGTGTTGATGATAAAGCCTGGGCCCTACATGATGACCTTCATCAGCTTGGCCAGTATCGGAAATTGGCGGTCAATCCTGATTGTATGGTGGTCCTATGTGATCACGGCCAGCGGTCTTTATGTGGTCCTGCTCAAAAGCCTATCGGTGCTTCAGATCGGCATGGGCGTCTATTTCCTGATCTTCAAATGCGCCGCTGCCATGTTGTTCGTGAGCCTAGGGTTGATGGGACTGAACAGAAGCACGAAAGCAGACCAACTTGCTGCGCAACAACAGACAGAAGAGCTGACAACGGGAAGCATCCTGGCACGCTCTACGGCTGGGGTGATGCTCGCGTTGTCGAACCCCTACGAGTTTGTGTGGATTATCACCGTGATCCCTGTGCTGTTAGGGACGATGACGTTTTCATTCGTGGATATTTATGTGATCCGCAGTGTTACGATATGGGCGGATATACTGGTGCAATCATCTTATATCATCCCGATACTGTATTTTAGACGATATTTTAGTGACAACACCCTAAAGTATGTAAGGGTGGTGTCATCACTCATTTTGATCGGGATAGGGCTTTATCTCTTTGCGTCCATAGCCTTTAGGTGGGACTTGGCGCAGACCGATTTACTATCATCGTGACCGCGACCGGTCTTGCGCCCGTTGATGGTCGTTCTTCAATTTGTTTCGCAATGCCTGCCGTTGCTGTTCTTTAGGGTCTACCGACTGTTGTTGGGCATTTTGATTGCTGACGTCGCGCTGCTGAATTGAAGTGTGCAGCGCGTTTTGTTTTCATTGTAAGCGGCGCTCTGCCTGAAGCTCGGCTGCGACATTGTCCCGGGCTTGTTGTTTGAGCTGCCGGTCGGTGCGCGGCATTTGACCGATTGAGGCTTCGATCAGCTGCGGAGAAGGCCGTGGAGCATGTCCGCCGATGCTGGGATCTCGCAACATACGATTGTGTGCTTCATCGCGTTTAAGCTGATCGTAGTGAGCAGAAACGCGCGCCTCAATCTTATGCCGACGATCCATATCCATAGGGGCTGATAGGGGTACGCCATAACCGGTAAGGAGAAGTTAAGGTTTTGGCGAGCGTCCCTTGGTGCGTGTCTTGGCTCTTTTGGCATCCGACCGCAGTTTTTTAGATGCCGCTTCACGGGCGCGTTCTTGGGCTTCTGACGCTGAACCAGCCGGGGACGACCAAATCTCTTTAGACGCAGCGCGGGTATCTTCTAACCGGTCCGCATTTTGACCTTTGATATGGTCACGTAAACCATCCCGCTCGGCCACCCAAATATCGTTGGCTTGTTGCCGTGCTTGATCGATGGCCGATAATTGATCTTTTGAAAGCTGCGACCGGGCTAATTGTTGATCTCTGATAAATTGTCGCCGCATGACATCATCGGAAACCACAGCGGAAATAAAAGCTCTGATCTTGCCCGAATGGGTTTGGCGCATGGCGTATTTGAGGCGTTCAGAGAACCGGCTGTCATAGGCGGCTAGTGCTGTCCGTTGATCGGCATAGAGGTGACGCCATTGGGGCCTATAGTGATCTTTGAGGGCGGCTTTGTCCGTGGCGATACGGGCATTGCGTTTGTTCCATAGGGCTTCAAATCTCGGCCCATAGGCGCGGTGCGCTATGTCCCTTTCTTTGCGGTAGTCCTCCCAAAGGGCATCCGATTGGGCTTTGCGCCACGCATAATGTTCCCGGCGGCTTGGGTTAGAATATTTTCGGTACGATGTGCGGCGGTTGTCATTATTGGCGACCCTTTGCGCGCAGAGAATTTTGCCATGCTTGCGTTCGTATTCTTCGGCCCATTTGGAGAGCTTCAGCTGATCGTTTGACATGACGGTCGCCCGGCCTGTCTCAGGATGAACCCGATTGACGATCACATGCACATGGGGGTGATCCGTATCATTGTGACCCACGATGATGGCTTGGTGATCTTCAAGGCCGAGGATCTTCAACGTCTCTTTAGCCGCCGCGAGCTGTTCTTCATGGGTCGGCTTTTCCGATGGGTGCCAGGCGAGGGAGTAGGAATAGACCGGCTTCTCCAGTTTTCGGCCCCCTTTAAGCCCCGCTGCCCGTTTCAACTCCTCCGCATGGGTGGCGGTGTCGATCATATGCGCAACGGCGCGTTTAGGATCGTTGGTGGGAAGGTTCAGCACCTCAGTGAAGGTGACCCGTTCGGACGTGTCTTTCCCCTTGTCGTGGAGATAATATTTGGTCGCGCCGAGGAAGCTACGACCGGCTTTGGCTATCCGTGGGACCATGGGCAAGCAACAAATCGAGGACGCGGTTGAGTTTATCGAGGGAGGGAACGAGGTCTTGGAGGGTCGCGCCACCTTTGCCGGTATGCATCAGGTGGACGGCTTGATTGATGTTATTGCCGATGCGCCGGAGTTCATGACGGGTCGCAAAATCGGATTCAGTTGTTTGAGTGACTTTCAAGCTACGGTTGAGTGCGACCGCACGCGTAAAGTCGGTGAGGGTCATATTGGCGGAGGCAGCCCGCTGCGCAATTTTAGCCTTCTCAGCGGGTGACAAGGTCATATTCAATTGCTCGGTTCGGCGTTCTGCCGGGGACTTTCTAGGCCGTGCCATTGCGACACTCTCCACACACACAAGTTTACTTTTAGGATCGCGGAACGCGAATCCTGACGAGGTTTATCCTAGGATAAACATATCTCGCTACTCTTCTAAAACAGTATAGTGATGAAAATCCACAGCTTACTGAATTCTGGTTAACAGTAATAATTTGAGTAAGTCAAATAGCGGCCTATTAATCTGTTTGATTTGAGTTTCAACGGCTATGGATTTTGAGCGCTTACCAAGGGGTATTCCGCAAACGTCAGCAGAGAAGGGGGCGGCCCCTCGCGCCCTTTGGCTGAACCCAGATGTGATGGCTACAAGCCCGTTCTGGCAGTACGAACCCGGAAAAGTTGTGCTCGGGGGCGCACACGGACGCATGGTCGGCGTTGCCGATAACCGTCACTTGATGACGGTTGCAGGATCAAGAACAGGGAAAGGGACAAGCGTTATTGTTCCCAATCTGCTCGTCTATCCTGGCTCGGTGTTGGTGCTCGATCCAAAGGGCGAGAATGCCACCCTGACCGCCAGGCGGCGCGCTGAAGGACTGGGACATGACGTCTATGTCATCGATCCATTCGGGACGGCCGATGTGCCAGAGGCGTACCGCGCTTGCTTTATTCCCTGGTAGGGATTAGTTCCTGACATTCCCACCTATATCGATGATTGTGACGGGATTGCCGACGCGCTCGTTGTGGAACGCCCAGGCGACAAAGATAGCCACTGGACGTCCGCCGCGCGGCTCGTCCTTCGGGGCTTTATTGCGTGGGTCGGGGCGCAAGACGGCCGACCCCATGACCTCAATGAGCTACGCAGATTGCTCTATCTACCGACCGATGGCGAAGGGACCGGCGCCTTTGAAACCCTGCTGATCGATATGTCCGTTTCTGAGACAGCAAACGGCATCCCAGCTGAAGCCGCCAATATGCTCATCGGGATGGGCCAGGAAGAGCGGGGGAGTGTGCTTTCGACCGTTCGGGACAATATTGGCTTTCTGTCATCGCCGCCGATGGTGGCGACGCTGTCTGGGTCGGCGCGCGGTGTGAATTTGCGGCAATGGAAGTTTGGACAACAGAGTGTGTACTTATGCTTACCCGCCGGTCGCCTGCATCGACATAGCCGCTTCTTTCGGCTGTTCCTCAACCGTCTGTTGTCAGCCGTCGAAGAGGATCCGCAGGAACCGGATATCCCGGCACTGATGATCCTCGATGAAATGCATGTGCTGGGGCACATGTCAGCCCTCGAAACGGGTGCCGGTTTGCTCGCGGGTTTTGGGGTGCGGATCTGGTCAATCTGGCAGGATCTGAACCAGCTCAAACATCTTTACCAAGCGCGTTGGGAAGCCTTCATGGGCAATGCCGGGATTATGCAGTTCTTCGGCATGAATGATCTTACCACCCTTGAATATGTGTCTAAGCGATTGGGCACCTCGTCGGTTATGTCCATTAGCCAAGGGGAAATCAGCCAGCAACAATCCCTCTCGGGCTTTAGCGGCAAGAGCAAGTCGATACAGGCGGCGCCGCTGCTCTCCATCGACGAGGTGGGATATTTCTTCTCCCGACAATCAAATAACCAGCTCATCATTTATCCTGGTAGCGACCCCATCTTTATGCAGCGCGTGCCCTATTGGGACGATTATTATGGTGAGTACAGATCGTCATGATGAGTTTTCTAAAGAGCATTTTTGTCACCCGTATCGATAAGACTATCGCCCCGATGACGGCAGAACCTTTTGAGCCGCGGGAACGCCCGGCCGGGGCGCAGGTGCATCACCAATCAAGAGACGCCGTGAAAGTCTCCGTACCTGGATATAGGCGAAATATTGTCCTGTGGATGATGGGCGCCATCGGGTTCGTGTGGTTCATCGCCATCCCCACTATCATATGGCTGCCGGTGGAACGGTGGCAGGGCGGATATGGGCAACAATACGCCGAACGGTCCTGGTTCTGGACAATCGTTCTTGCCTTGGGCCTTCTATGGTTCTGCATCTGGGTGTTTAAGTTCCTGAAGCCTCGGGTGGTCATCTCTGCGCAATCTGACCGGATTCGAGTGGCGGCCGGTAACAGTGAGGGGACCCTGTTCGATACAAGGCATTATTCAGGGATGCGCGTTGGGCACGAACTCAAATCGGGGAAAGTCAAAGACCAACCGGGCCTCGGCTTGTTCACGGGCTTGCGCGTTGGCTATGGCAATTGGGGTGAAGAAACCCGCTTTATGTTCCAAAAACATCGGGGCAAAGAATATCTTCTTTGGATTAATCAGATGTTGGAACCGGTTGTTGTCGGCGGTGAAGTCCACGAATCCGAAGTCGGCGAACGGGAACAGGCCTTTTAAAAAGGCGAAAGCCGAGGATTAATCCTCGGCCTGGCCGTCCCTTAGATCTGAGATCGCGTCATAGGCGCGAAGGGCTAACCTTGCGACTTGCAAATTCTCAGTGCGGCTAAAGCTATTGATTTCCTGCCATTGATCCTGTTTGTCGCGATATAGTCGGAAGTACTGGGTGGTGTGGTAAACGCCCTTTTCTCCTTCATTTTTCCAGATCACGGCTTTGATAAGACCGTCTTTTAGGGTGGCTACAGGCTTATTGTTTTCTTGTGACATTTCTTTTTCCTTTGTTGGAAGCTGAACCATTTCAGCCTCATGAGACCTAAAAGCCTGGCGCATAGGTCCCATTGTCAAGAACGCAGGCAACGGAACGTCTTGACAATGGGACCGCGACTGGCTGGATCATGATGAAAGGCTGAGTTGGTGTATCAGCTGCCGGAATAAGAGAAATCGATTACTGTCACAGCAATATAATCTCTACACAAATAAATGTGTCTTCAAGTCATCTGATCTGCTATGATGAAACGATAGGGGCGCAAACTCGCCCTGCGGGCTTCAAAACCTGTAACGCACATTCGTCCTTTATGGGTCGGATGGCTGGGAAATAAAGCCGTTTGGCCGAATACTCAGCGCAAGCAGTGCGTCTTGTTTTGAACGTCCGATCCGCCAAGGGTGGCGCGCCATATATGACAGAAGACAGTGAACGGTTTATCGACCATCTAACACAATCATACGATGATATGAGTGGGTTCGACACTGACAAAGGGGATGTTTTGAAAGACTTTGTACTGCGGTTTTTAAGGCTGAATGATCGACAACAAGAAGAAATAATGTCGGTCTTCCAGGAGGCCTCAAAATGAACAAGGAAGAGCTAGAGAGGTTCAAGGTCGAGCTGGCCGAGGAAGGCTATGACCTCTCCGATGAAATGGCTGCTGCGCTTTTCGGGGTTCGCAACTGGATGCGGAACACAACGATCCACTGACGCTCGTTTTGCGTTGCTGTTCGATCCTCAAGATTTTCTGGGGGTTCTACCCCCAGACCCCCGGGATATTTGTGGAACAATGATGTTCCATGATTGGGTTTCTTTGATCGGAGAGGTAGAATGGAATCGCGGTACAGGCTGGGAAGCCGATGGCCGTGAACGATGATGCGGGGAGCGCCAGGCGTTCCCCGTTTTTTTTGATCTGATGAGTAACACTTGACAAATATGCCATTAATGGCATATAATGAGTTTGAATGGTTTGGGATGTACGCTTTACCGACGAGTTCGGGAGCTGGTTTGCTGAGATAGATGAGGCCGCACAGAACGACACGCAGGTTCTTATCCGGCTCTTAGAAGATATGGGGCCACAGCTGCCATTTCCACACTCTTCGGGGCTTGAGGGATCGCAGCATTCGCATATGCGGGAGCTGCGGATCCAGTCCAAAGGGCGACCCATAAGGGTGTTTTATGCCTTCGATCCAGTGAGGTCAGCTATTTTGCTGATCGGCGGCAATAAGACCGGTGATAAACGCTTCTATGATATTTTTATTCCGATAGCCGACAAATTATATGATGAGCACATCGCTGATCTGAAAAGGAAAGGAGAGATCAAATGACAGGTTCAAAACCCATTAGCGAGCTGACCAAAGGCTGGTCAAAAGAACGTCTTGATCTCATCGAGGAGAATGTCAGCGCGCTTAAAGAAGAAATGGTGTTAGCAGAGCTTCGCAAAGCCCTCGGGATTACCCAGGAGGAGCTGGCGGAACGCCTCAGCGTTGGGCAAACGGCTATCACCAAAATTGAACGCCGTAAGGACATGCACGTTTCAAAACTGCGTGAGTTGATTGAAGCTATGGGCGGTGAACTCGTAATTACAGCCCGGTTCAATGAGCGTGATGTCGCCATTAGTACGCTGGGAAGCTCTGTATAGGAACTGAGCTTCTGCTCATGCAACGACGTGCCATTTGAAAGTCAAGGCTTTGCCATTTAGCTAAAGTGCCTCACGGCTATCCAGTCGGAAACGAAACGCAATACCTGTCGGGCTTCATCACCTGCTACGCCTTGTCAAATGCATCCAGTGCCGCTGCCGAATTGTCATCATAGGCAAGGGTGTGGCCATTTCATGGAGACCAGCCCTCCGCGGATTTGATGACGTCAGTGTATCGGCATTGAGACCGAGCAAAGGGCTATCGTGTTCCTCGAAACCTCTTGTTGAGGCTGGAGCGTGATATGCTCAGTTCATCGCGTGAACTATATCAGACGGGCCGATCTGTCATCCCTCAAGCCCACTTATACCCTATTGTCATTGCTCGATTGGGTGGAGCGGAAATGCATTTCTCAACACATGCTGGTTGGGGAGTTCTGACTGACAGATCGGGCTTCATAGTCTTCGTCTAATTAATATACTGAGTATTTTATGAAAACATAAGCTATATTGGTCTGTCTCAGAGCTAATATAGCGAAACTGTTCATCCGTGGAAAATAGATGCCGCCAGCAAGGAGCGATGGTGACCTCCGGTGGCGGGAGGAGGTGCAACTTAAAAGTTCAGGTTGACTTGATTTTGAATATCATTAGCGTTATCAAAATATTCCGAGCGTTAAAGAGAGGGACGCTTTTTGAATCACTGAATTGCTTTGTTATTTGTTTGTACCGGATGCGTGTTGTGTGCGGCGCTTTTGCTGAGCGCGGATTGCTTTGTGGTACGATGAAAAGGGAGAACAGTCTTGAAGTTTCTTAAACATGTCGGAGGGGCGCTTGCGGCCCTCATGGTTAGTGCTGCGCCGGCGCTGGCGAGCCCCCGATGATGCAGCCAGTTTTTATGTAACCATAGTGTTGGGTCCGATGGAAGGGTGGTCTGGCCGGAACCTCCACATCGTGGAGGCCAGATCAGCCGGTAGGATGGTTTCAGGTGCTGGCGGTTTGTAGCCGAGAGACGTGTGGGGACGGACTTTGTTGTAGTGCTGCCGCCATATCTCGATCAGGATCTTAGCCTCTCTGAGGTCATTGAATAGCTCTACATTCAAACACTCATCGAGGAGCTTGACTTTGAAGCTCACAATGTCCACATTATCACCTGG
>ERZ1740067.2574-NODE-2574-length-10925-cov-6.421159_pt1 | contig 10925 bp, 8 predicted proteins | sample MGYA00581736_ERZ1740067 | MGnify/ENA primary metagenome ERZ1740067 (study PRJEB43018, sample SAMN04849236) | marine metagenome | isolation source: floating plastic debris | place: Pacific Ocean | collected 2008-08-27 | study: EMG produced TPA metagenomics... | reverse complement strand
CAACCCTCGGGGGCTGTGGTAAAGGTCTGAAGGGAGTTGTCCAGGTTGGAACGTTCAAATTTTTTAGTGTCCGCATCAAAAATCACTGGTTTGTCAGTATTGGCCAAACTGGTTTTGTAGGGGCCTACATACACATTGATGTTTCCCTTGGTTTGGTCAGAAATAAAAGCAAATTCATTGGGAGCGAGCACCAAATCGCGCTCTCGGTTGGAGTCTGACATATGGTTTTCTATTTTGATTGAGTTTGGTATATATTATGGCAATGAATTTACATAAAAATTTGAGTTTTGGGGTATCAGCTGAGTTTTTTTTAATAAAGCATTGCCACCTATAAAGTACTCAGGTATATTTTCTCTCTAAAAAGCCATTGGTACTTCCTTACTTATGCATCAAGTATTTGTTATATGCTATTTTCATTCATTTTTGTACCCCTGCATCATTTCCCAAGGCAAAATAGTAACATTCTGAATTGGTGAATCAGGTTTTTTCTGGCACTTACACTTTCTATTACTCGCCAGGATCATCTAATTTTACCCCCACAAAAGAGGGAGAACACAATGTGCCTCCCTCAAACAAATATTAAAAATATATTTTCCGAATTCATTTTCTCCGAGCGATTACCAAATCACAACATCAATCTTTAATAGGTTTGAATGCATCCTCCGCATCTTTTAAATACGCATAGGCTTCCCCCATTAACCCTCTGTATTTTGTAGTCATGATTTCTCGAAACCGACCTGCTTCTTTCTTATCTCCCAATATCGAGTTTGTAACAAAACCAATTATCAAATCTATTTCTGTCCTATCACGTTTTGATTTGGTCTCTATCTCTTTTATCACTTGTTGGAAGCGATATCTATCAGTCTTATTCAAGTTCAGGTACGGTGTAGTTCTTCTGGTTTCTACCAAAAATAACGTGTCTTTCCCATTGCGGGGCACTGTAGGCGCATAAGTATCAGGGCGGGCCCCAATAATGTTCATCCGGCCTTCATTGTTCATTGTTTTTTGCTCCTTGGGTTTACCTTCGAAATCTGCCTCGGCCTTTTGAGCAAGTTCCGCTGGCCCTTTTGCCTGAAGAGCCAAGTCTAATTTATTACCTATCAGGCCATCAATTGTAGTAGCATTAATAGATTCCTTCAATAGTTTTGCTTCTCCGGTATTTATCAAGATACCCTTAATTTGCTCTTTTTTACTATTGGCTGCTGTAAGAATCCGTGTGCTAGTGGCTGGTGGCATTCCCTGCAATATTTGATGCAACGAAGCCTTCAACCAGAGTACCGATTTATCCTTTACTTTACTGGCATTATGAGCAAGGTCTCTTCGCTTGGTTTTTGGTTTTTTTGGATTTCTAGTTGGTACTACTGTCTTTGACCACTCCTCCAGTTTTTCAAAATCCTCCTTATTGTCACCACCATCCCATTCTTTGTTGTCATCTTTGTGAAGCAGCCAACTGAAATACATATCTAGTAAGGAACTAGGAATCTCGCGTAGCTTTTGAGCCACCGCAAAAACCTGGTGGACTTGGTCTTCATGAGCCAGGGTATTGTCTGCTCCTATAAGTTGTTGATGGATTTGATAGGTAACATCGTCTTTAATGACTTTGTCTTCCTTGCCTTGCTTTATTTCAGTTTGGGTATTTTTTTCGTAATAATGTTTGAGAGTTGTCATATAATTGAGCTGAGCCCCCGTATGAGAATGTCCGCCAAACTTCTGGATGGTTCTGTACAGCAGGTTATTAGTTTCAGGGTTTGCATTGGCAAATTTTGCCGGCAAAGGCAGCTCTCGATTAATTAGCTTAATCAAATTAACAAGTTTGGTCGGGCCATCGAAAACATGTACCAAATCTTGCATGCCATGGTCTATGACATGAGTTACGTGCTTTATCCACGCAAAATCTGGGATCACCCTGTCTTCCTGGCCGGGTTGTAAAGGTACCAAAAAAGGAGGGGTTACAAATTCCAGGGCACCACCCGCATCTGTCTCGAGTAAAAATGGAATTTTCCTATACAACGCATACCCAGGCGAGCGACTGACCTCTTTGTGGGCCTGAGAATAAGGGTTACCTGCTTCGAATTGCTTGGTGGGTTGTTGGGCAAACTCGGCTTCGAAACCCGTGGTGGTAAAAAAAGGAGTTAGATCTTGTTTATCTTCCCAATCTTGTTGCGCAATTTGTTCCTGCACATCTCGATTAGTCTCAAAAATCTCTTTTATGCTGCCCGTCTTTCCCTTAATTGTCTCGAGCAGTTCAGAGAGTAGTTGAGACTTGGGACTGTTTAGCTGAGCAGTGCTACTTGTTGTTGTCTGACTCGAGGTAACCGCTTCCTCATTATGTTGTTTGAGTTGGGTGGGAGAAATTGTTTGCGCTTTGGCTCCCACCTCGTCGGCTTCTTTTTCCAATTTAGGGTCATTATTGATGCCTACTCCATTGTTACCCTGTACGGTAGGTTGTACCCTTCCTTGTTTTTGTTGGGCCACATGTACCAACTCATGTCCCAAATGTTGTGATTTACCCGGTGCCAAGTCTACTTGATTTCCTTGGGCCACACCTTCAGCTTTGAACTGAGCTGGTTTACTGGAATTAAAATTTACTTGGGCATTGGTTACATCAGTGCCCATCAATTGACTCACATTGGCTTTGACTTGGGCTACGCTTGATTCGCTTTGTTTGGTGGTACTACCGCCAGAATTTCGCTGCACTGGCTTTTGTTTGGCCTGAACGGGGCGTTGCTTGGCTTGAATTGGTTTTTGTTTGGCCTGAACAGGGCGTTGCTTGGCTTGAATCGGCTTCTGCTTGGCTTGAATGGTACTCTTGCTTTGGGCTTTGGCTGATTTGTTTGGTTCAACCGACTGCTTGCTTTGGGCTTGGGTGTTGTCGTTATGATTAGATGATGCTTGTTGATGCATATTAGTTTTTAAAATTAGATAATACCTTGAAAATCTACTAACCTAAATAAAGCAGGATGGGCCAATTTAGCTAAATTCACCTATGTTGGTGTTTTCAGCTTACCTAGGTATTCTTCGAAACTGTATCGTGATTATTTTCACAACACAGTTTCAAAACCTGCTTATATCTGGCTTTAAAGTCGTTTTTAAAAACTTTTTTCTTTCAGGCATCCGCCTGATGACTGCAATCAATAACCCTTACAAGGTAAAGCCTTACTTAGTTGCTTCGAAATATTTTATTTTTTCATCTCAACTACCAAATTGCACTATTTAAATATCACCTTATCCTAAAATCAGGTTTTTAACTATCCATATTTTCATCAACAAATACTCAATAAAATTGACGGTCCCCAGCCCAAACCAAACTTGGCCTATTTTTTTTACCGATTAGAGGGGCTTAGTAACGCGTTCGCAATAACTGTCAGTTTTTCTCTACTACCTGAACCGCTGGACTTCGTTATTTTTATTGCCCGTAGCCCTGCTATGGGCGCAAAAAATGCCTCGCCCAACAATTCATGCATATGACCAAATCGGACACTTATTTTGAAAGCGTTACTTAACTCAAACAATTTTTCATAAAATCTTACCATAATTCGTTATATTACCATTGAAGTATAGATTGATCATAAAAATTAGCATCTTTGAAAGCATACGATGCTTGGAAGCGGTGATTTTATTTGAAAACCAACTTTCAAACACTCGTACCAAACATTCAAATAATTATTTCTATGAAATTGAAAAGTATTTTTATAATAGGTTTATTGTTCATTCAAGTAGGGATGGCCAACGCCAAAACTCCTACCCCTTACAAATTCCCCTACCCCGTTTTCCATTTTTCTAATATTTATTGGGTAGTAGCCAGTGATAGCACCGACAAACCTCCCGAAAACTGGTTCAATCTGGATGCTAAACAGGACAATATTCGTGGAGTGAGTACCGAAAAAACGTATCAGACCTTGTTGAAAGGCAAAAAATCTACTACGGTAGTCGTAGCCGTGATCGACTCGGGCATAGATACCAAACACCCTGATTTGAAAAAGCAGATTTGGGTAAACCCCAAAGAGAAGCCGGGCAATGGCAAAGACGATGACAAAAACGGGTATGTGGATGATATAAACGGTTGGGATTTTATCGGTGGAAAAGACGGCAAAGATGTGGATATAGATACCTATGAGCTTACTCGGGAATTGCTTCGTTTGGAGAAAAAATTTGCCGATGCCGACCCTGAAAAGATACGCAAGAAAGACAAGAAGGAGTATGAAAGTTATCTTGAAATAAAGAAAACACACGCCAGTAAATACGGTGAGGCGCGTCAGACCTACGCAGTGATTACTCAAATCAAAGCAGCTTATCAAGTGGTTCAAAAAGCACTTGGCAAAAAAGATGTCAAAAAAGAAGACCTTGATAACCTCAACAGTGAGGATGCAGAAGTAGTGCAAGCAGCTCAGATTCTAAAACGAGCCATTGGATTTGGTCTTCCCTTGGGCCAGATCGAGGAAGCCCATAAACATTACGAAACCATGTTTAAATATTGGTTGAACAAGGATTTTAACCCCCGCAATATTGTAGGAGATAACTACAAGAAGTTGAACGAAAAAGGGTATGGTAACAATGAGGTACAGGGCCCTGACGCAGATCACGGAACCCATGTAGCAGGGATTATCGGAGCCGACAGAACCAATGATGTGGGTATCAAAGGAGTAGCTGACAATGTCAAAATTATGGTATTGAGAGCAGTACCCAATGGAGACGAAAGAGACAAGGATATTGCCAATGCCATTCGTTATGCAGTAGACAATGGGGCACGCATCATCAACATGAGTTTTGGTAAGTCTTATTCTCCTAACAAAGAATATGTTGACAAGGCAGTAAAGTACGCCCAAAAGAAAGGGGTATTGTTGATACACGCAGCAGGTAACGACAGTGCTAACTTGGACGAAGCAGCTAATTTTCCTAATAAAAAATTCAAAAACTCTAAAAAATCGGCCAAGAACTGGATTGAAGTAGGTGCTTCTTCGTGGGGAGATGAGAAGAATTTTGTGGGTAGTTTTTCAAACTATGGTAAAACTGCAGTAGATGTATTTGCCCCTGGGGTGGCCATCAACTCTACCATTCCTGACAATAAATATACTGAGCATGACGGAACCAGTATGGCCGCTCCGGTAGTATCTGGAGTAGCTGCTTTGCTGATGTCTTACTTTCCTGAATTGAGCGCTGAAGATGTAAAAGAAATCATTCTGAAGTCATCAATTAAGTACACTGATAAGGAAATCAACAAACCGGGTAGAGGTAAAAACACCATTAAATTTGGTGAATTATCGGCAACTGGGGGTATTGTCAATGCATACGAAGCCGTAAAAATGGCTCAAAACTGGAAGGATAATAAGTAGTTTTTTTAGTTTTAAAGTCAATGGTCCATAGTTTTACGCCGCTTTGCGCAACAATTGAACAATAAGCGAAGCGGAACCATATAACAATTTAATAATATAAATCATCGCTTCGCGAAACAATGGTCCAGAGCTGATGAAATCGAGAAGTTATTTTTTCAGCTTTAGTAAACGTAAAAAATTGACTATATCAATGATTGGTCTCGCAGGTATTTTACTTGCGAGGCTTTTTTATATCTGAGCATTCTCATGAAAACATATTTTACCCTTGATGAACTTCCTGAACAATATCAAAAACAATTCAAGGCCGGATTTGACCTCAATCATCTCAAGCAATTTTACCCTGCCGCCAATACCTATGGCACTACCCTATTTACCCTGATTGCCTTTGGCTTGCCCGCCATTTTGGTCATCGTTTTGGTAATCATGGCGCTTTTTCAGCCTATGGCCAACCCTCCTCAAACCACCCAAGATTGGCTCATTTTTGTTGGGATTGCCGCTTTTCTATTACTCATCCTGGGTGGCATCGCGTGGTGGATTGTTCGGGTATTCAAAAACTTTCGAGTCGTTTCTCAAATTAAAAAGATACGCAAGGAAAAAGGGCTTAGTCACTATGGATTGCTCTTAGATGAACACTTGGTGTACCGGCCCATTGCTACCCAAAAACCAATATTGATGTTGCCTAAAGACTTGGTCCGTCGGGTAAAACAAGTGTCTCAACGAGTAGAAGGCAGCAACCGACAATACTTACAACTGATTTATTTTGACGAAGACCAACAGCAGGAGTTTTATGTCGAGATGAGTCGCTATGAACTAGATAAGCAGTACACTCAAGGAAGGACCCTGAGTACCATTATAGAAAAATGGAAATAAAAATATGAAGTACACATCGAAAAATAAGTATCAAATAGGGGGGGTGATTGTATGGGGTATTTGCCAATGGCTTACCGGGTGTTACCCTATTTACCTTGAAAGGTCTAAAGCCAATGGGGAAATGCGAACGGTGAAAACCTGGTACTTTACCAGAAACCTGGTCAAGCACAAATCACTGACCTCAGATGGAAAACTTGTCAAACGATTTTATATCTCGCCTAGTGCCCAATGCTTGTCTCGCCAAGACATCAAACTCCTCAAAAAACAATTGAGGACCAAAAAGGTCAGGTTTACAAACTATACCATCTACTCACAAGATTGCAAAGCTGTATTTTCACTCTCGGTAGACGATTACATTGCTCCTTTTTACCGCATTTCAATTCCCATGATCAAGACAAATGGGAAAATATTTATCAATCATTGCCTTCAGGATAACCCTCCCCTTGCGGAATTGCTTGTCATTGAAAAACTACTCCATAAGGAATTTTCAGCAGATGTAGTAAAAACCATTCTGGCTCGTTATAAAAGAGGCACGCAGTGGTTTATCAGGCGTCATTATCATCGAATAAGGCGTTGAAACAGGTCATCAACAAGGCGCTAAAACCAACTCAACCAAGTTGTAGTTTTTAGGTATTCGCTCTTCAAGTAGTGGTTGTGCAAAAATGGTCATTTTTTGCTTCAATTTTGCTCACCCTGCTACCTTACAAACTTTTCATGAAGCAAAACTACAGCACAACGCTCGTGTGTGGTCTTTGACCAGCACATTTTCACTTGAATTGTCAGGAATTGTCAATTTGAAAACGATTGAGTGATCAACACACCATAAAAAGCACCACTAACTTTTTTTAGTATTGACCAACTCCAAAGTACGGCAAGTTTTTTCGGCAGCGGCTTGTTCAGCTTTCTTTTTGCTAAATCCGGTGCCACTGGCAACTGGTTCTTCGTCTATGATTACCTGTGCTACAAATTGCCGTTGATGTTTGGACCCTTCCTCTTTCACAATCTCAAACCGTAGTTCCCGATTATTTTTCTGAGCCCACTCGATTACAATACTTTTGTAGTTTTGGTTGTTCTCGATGATTTCTCCCAAGTCTAAGTGGCCCATCACAATTTTCCTTACTACAAATTTACGGCAGTAATGGAAGCCTTTGTCTAGATAGACCGCTCCAACCAATGCCTCTAGAGCATCACCTCCCATAGATTTGTAAGTAAAATTGTTTCTACGGCTTCCCTCAAACTTGATCAAGTCCTGGATACCCATTTTGCGAGACAATTGGTTCAAAGATTCCCGATTAACAATTCGTGCTCGAATTTCAGTCAAAAAACCTTCTTCTTTGAATGGATATTTTTTGAATAGGTAATCGGCTACTATTGCGCCTAGGATAGCATCACCCAGATACTCTAAGCGTTCATTAGACTCTTTGAATCCATCTTGCAGCGATTTGGAAGCCGAAGTGTGGCTCAGGGCAAGTTGATAAAGAGAAAGGTTAAACGGCTTGTGTCCAATAATTCTCTTGATAGAATTGGCAAGCCGTTTTTCTTCTTCGGTATGTTTTTTAAGTAGTTTAGATATAAATCTAAAAATCACTACATTTCTAATTTTTTAAAAACTAAGGTAAAATTATGTCCGCCAAAACCAAAGGTATTGCTCATGGCATAATTTATTTCTCTTTCCTGAACTTTGTTGAAGGTAAAATTCAACTTTTTGTCAAATTGCTCATCATCCGTAAAATGGTTGATGGTAGGAGGAACAACTTGATGTTGAATTGCCAAAATAGTCGCCACGGCCTCTATTGCGCCAGCAGCTCCTAACAAATGCCCAGTCATTGACTTGGTAGAACTAATATTAAGATTATAAGCGTGTTCACCAAATACTTTTTGAATGGCTAAAGCTTCGCTGTAATCTCCCAAAGGAGTAGAAGTACCGTGTACATTGATATAATCAATGGCTTCGGCAGTTATCCCAGCATCATTCAATGCATCTTGCATCACCTTGATCGCTCCTAGCCCTTCAGGATGAGGAGCAGTAAGATGGTGAGCATCAGAAGACATACCGCCACCCACCAATTCAGCATAAATTTTAGCACCACGTGCCTTGGCGTGTTCGTATTCTTCTAGTATGATGGCTCCACCACCTTCTCCAAGTACAAAACCATCTCGTTCCTTGTCGAAAGGACGAGAAGCAGTTGTTGGAGAATCGTTTCTTTCAGAAAGTGCTTTCAAAGCATTGAAGCCTCCAATACCTGTTTCGGTTACTGCTGCTTCTGAGCCTCCCGAAACGGCCATGTCAATTCTGCCCAAGCGGATGTAATTGAAAGCATCTACCATGGCATTGGTAGCCGATGCACAAGCCGAAACCGTTACGTAGTTTGGCCCTCGAAAGCCATATTTTATAGAGATGTGACCCGAACTTAAGTCAGCAATCATTTTAGGTATAAAAAACGGACTAAACTTAGGAGTTCCATTGCCTTGGGCAAATCCCATTACTTCGTCCTGGAAAGACTTCAAACCACCAATACCTGCCCCCCAGATAACTCCTACTCGATCTTTGTTGATGCTATCTAGGTTTACTTGTGCATCTTGGATGGCTTCTTCGCAAGCCACCAATGCATAATGGGTAAAAATATCCATCCGGCGTGCATCCCGACGATGAATATGGTCTTCAACGTTGAAGTTTTTTACCTCACAGGCAAATTTAGTTTTGAATTTTTCTGCGTCAAACTTAGTAATTGGAGCAGCCCCACTTACCCCATTCTTTAAACCCTCCCAAAACTCAGGTACAGTATTACCAATGGGAGTGAGTGAGCCTAATCCAGTTACTACAACTCGTCTTAAATTCATAAACAGAGTTTATTTTTTACTTTACGTTCTCTTCTAGGTAGGTAATGGCCTGTCCCACGGTTCCAATATTTTCTGCGTGATCGTCAGGAATAGAAATTTCAAACTCTTTTTCAAACTCCATGATCAGTTCGACAGTATCCAAAGAATCAGCCCCTAAATCATTAGTGAAGCTTGCTTCTGGAGTAACCTCTGACTCTTCAACACCAAGTTTATCAATAATGATATTATTAACTTTTTTTGCAATTTCTGACATTTTCAATAATAGTTTAGTTAAAAAAACTCTGCAAAGAAATGCATTAAAAACAATATTATCAAACTATTTTAACGATTCGTGATCTGATTCGCTGGAAATTATATTATTGTTAAATATTGCTTTCTTTGGATAGTTATTTGGCAAAAACACCTTGAATTATCTTTTTTGTGAATCCAAACATCCATATTATTTTTGGACATCACAAAAAAACACAAAATATAATTTTGAGCCTTAGTGCTGGTTTGTCAATCACTGGATCGCAAAGACAAAGCATCAAAAAATGATCGTGAATGGTGCTAATTATCTTTACATTACCAATATATTGTAGCTTTTTACAAAATAGTAGTACAAATTGATCAAAATTTGATGCATATTGCGGCCATTGTACAAAAAATTCTCCCCATAACTAAATTGAGACAAAAACACATAAGATAGATAAGATGAAACCATTTTTCAACAAAACAAAAGTAATCGCAACTGTGGGCCCCGCCATTAATACCAAAGAAATACTATTGGAAATGGTTCAGGAAGGTACCGATGTATTTAGGTTGAATTTCTCACACGGAAGCCACGAAGAGCACAAAAAGGTGATTCAATACATTCGTGAGCTAAACAAAGAGCATAACTTAAATATATGTATTCTACAGGATTTACAAGGTCCTAAAATTCGCCTGGGAGAAGTTGCCTCTGATCAGGAGTTTTTGAAAGCCGGAAAAAAAGTAACAATTACGACCCAACCTATTAAGTCTACGGCTAAAAAAATTAGCACCACTTACAAAGCTTTTGTAAACGATGTAAAACCGGACGATCAGATTTTGATTGATGATGGCAAGATCGAACTAAAAGTACTGGAGGTAAGAAACAAAGAGGTCATTGCTGAGGTGATATACGGTGGACAATTGAAGTCTAAAAAAGGGATTAATCTTCCTAGTACCAATATATCTTCTCCTTCGTTGACCGAAAAAGATACCAAAGATTTGATGTTTGGCCTGGAAGAAGAGGTAGACTGGATTGCTTTGTCGTTTGTACGCTCGCCCATCGATGTATTGCTATTGAAGCACATCATCAAGCAACAGGGCAAAGAAATAAAGGTCATTGCCAAGGTAGAAAAACCAGAAGCCATTGATCAAATAGATGCCATTATTGAAGCATCTGATGCCATTATGGTGGCCCGTGGTGACTTGGGAGTAGAGGTAAAAATTGAGGAAGTACCTTTGATTCAAAAATTGATCGCTCAAAAATGTCGTCAAGTAGGCAAACCCGTCATCATTGCTACGCAAATGCTGGAAAGTATGATTGACAACCCTCGCCCTACTCGCGCCGAAACCAATGACATTGCCAATGCGGTGATGGATGGTGCCGATACGTTGATGCTCAGCGGAGAAACTGCGGTAGGTAAGTATCCACTGGAAACGGTACGCACGATGAACGAGACCATCCGGATTATGGAGCAAAAAAGTGAGAGTATTTACCATAAAAAAGAGGTACTGCACCGTAAGTCTCCCACTTATTATAATGACAGCATCATTGCGGCAGCCTGTGTATTGGCCCAAGATACCCATGCTAAAGGGATTGTGGGTATGACTCAATCGGGGTACACCGCTTTTCAGGTAGCTCGTTTCCGCCCC
>ERZ1740067.2572-NODE-2572-length-10927-cov-6.983628_pt1 | contig 10927 bp, 12 predicted proteins | sample MGYA00581736_ERZ1740067 | MGnify/ENA primary metagenome ERZ1740067 (study PRJEB43018, sample SAMN04849236) | marine metagenome | isolation source: floating plastic debris | place: Pacific Ocean | collected 2008-08-27 | study: EMG produced TPA metagenomics... | reverse complement strand
CAAAACCACCCATGGAAATCATGTATACCTTAGTTCCCAAGTTTCCTTTGATCAAACGTGCCAATAGGGCAAGTTGTCTGGCAAAACCGTTGTCTTGATATTCTACTTGGTTTTGTCCTCTTTCGTACGCAGCGTTGATTATGCCTGCGTACTCATAAGTGGTATTGGCAACACCTCTAAGAAAACGAAGTTGATCACCGTACATACAGTTATCAAAAGGGGCATTGGCAATGTCATAGAAGAAACCGGTTTCAGCAATTTCCTCCAACTGGTCAATATTGTTGGTTACAAAGGCGTAATTGGTCTCGTCTCCTTGAAAAACCAAATTGGCGATATTCCCTATTTGAATGGCTGCCGGTGCCTCTGGAGGATTGATGAGGTAGTCAGGATAAATATCTTCGAAATATCTTCCCATCCAACCCGTATTCAATCCTGAAAACCCAGTAGAGGTCAAATCAGAGTTTGCGTAAATATCAGAACCGGTAAAGTGGGACAAACTTTGGTTCTCATAGCCTACGCCATGCACAGCTTTAAATTGACCTTCACCCCAAAGCGGTTCTAGGGCATTCATATAAGAAGGAATACCGAAATCATCCGTCAATTTTAGGACTTTACTCTCTGGAATGTAAATGTTAGGTCTTTGATTCGCGTAGGTATCGTATTGTTGAATGGGAATAACGGTGCTTAAGCCATCGTTACCACCGCTCAGTCGGATTAATACGAGAATGTTGTCCGTATTGGCATTGTTTACCGCTGACATTAGGGGTGATGGTCCCGAAGCGGACAATAAGTTGCTGCCTAAAAACATGGAGCCAGAACCGGCTATGCCCAATGCTTGCATAAAGGAGCGTCTGCTCCATTTTTTGTGTTCTTGATCATGACCTTCATGTTCAAGGCCTTTGTGGGGGGAATTATCGTGAATATGATGGGTATCGCACATAACAGTAGGTTTATTTGAGTTGATATTCTGGTTCTCTTACAATATGTAGTAACAATAGGAATACTTGTGAAGGTGTATCCTCAAGCATGATTTGCCAACTATTGGTTTCATAGTAACCAGAATCGTTGTAAGGCTCTCTGAAAACACCAATGGCCGTTTGATAATTTTGTTCTGTCAAAAGTCCTTTGGGCAAAAATGAATCAATGATGGCCCTTGCATACTCATCGGGGTCATTAGGGTTTGATACAGCGCCAACAGCATTAATGGCCAAAGTCCTAAATTGCTCTTGATTCGCTTGAAAGAATTGCTCAATAAATACTTCGGAAGTTAACCACCTACCAATAATATAATTGGTGTTGATCCATTGTCTATCTCGTTGCCATCCGGCAACATCCACAGGATCCCAAAGTTCTTGACCAATCATGGCGGAAGCATCCAAGAAATTGATTACGGTACCATCTGTATAACCGAAATTGGTTTCTTTGATTAGATTAAAATAAAGGTCGAACGGACTTTTAATGATAACACCAATAGCGGTTTCATCAAAAAAGTGCTCACTGGAAAAAAGTTGTCGTAAGACAGGGGCTATCTCAAAGTTGTTGGCGATGAAGGTGGCTGCCATACCATTTAGGATAGTCTGGGCCTCAGCCGCATCCGCATCTGGATGTACAAAGTAATTGTAGAGTTTTTTAGAAATAAAGAACGCTATCTGATTTGCTCTTTGCTCAAAAAGAATCGTAATAACGTCATCATATCCCCAGTTTCCGGTCTGTCCTAAAATGGTCTTGTCATCTGTGTCAAATCGTTCAGGATTGAAGGTGATTTTAGTACACCCTACTTCTCCGCGATTCACGTAACCGGTAAGTGCTCGAGCGGTTTCAATGATATCTTCTTCAGTATAGCCTACGCCTTCCCCTAAAGTAAATAACTCGTACAATTCTCTAGCATAGTTTTCATTAGGACGATTTCTATTGTTGAATGCACCATCCAAATATCGCAGCATGGCACTTGTTAGGCCTATTTCACTAACAAAAGTCCTAAAATTGCCTAGTGCATTACGCTGTAAACAGTTGACGTATTCGTACAAGAAGGAATTACAATCATAAACGTCCAGTTCCGTAACAAAATGGTTGCTCCAGAAAACGCTCATGCGGTCAAAGAGATTGTTGTTCAGCAAACTATTGCCATATGCTGTATTCAGTTCTTCGCGTTGCGCCCTGCGCAATTGTCTGGCTAAATCGCCATCTTCAGGGTAATTGGCATTGGTCCATTCCGCCCATTCCGGTGCGGGAATGGGAGCGGTAGCCAGGGCTTGATCTACAAGATTGTTTACCAGGGTAGCGGCATTCTGACCAACGGCAAGGTCAATTGTTTCTAAAGATGCACTGAATCCAAGCCTTCGGTACAAATGCTGTGCACGCAATTTGTCCAAAGGGGCATTATACGGTGCTAGTGTACCTGTATTACAGTTAACAAATAATTCCATAGCAAAATTTGGTATAATTATATATCATAGTCATGGGGTTAACTATGCGTTGTAGGTAGGTGTGGTTCGTTTGAGCTTCCAAAGTACAACCTTAACGCTAAAATGCCGATGAAGCACCAAATTTTTCGATGAAATGCACTTACTTTTTCATTAATTTAAATTTTAAATGGGATTACACAACGAATTTGGGAAGCTGGGCGAACAAATGGCCAATGATTTTCTTGTAGGGAAAGGGTATGAAATTCTCTACAGGAATTATCGTTTTCAAAAAGCTGAAATTGACATTATTGCAAAGAAAAATGGTGTTTTAGCTGTGGTCGAAGTGAAATCAAGAAGTTCTGACGCCCTACAGGAAATTGCAGAGACTGTTAATCAGAAGAAGATGCAACTGATGGTTCTTGCGGCTGACCATTATGTGACCGATAATGATATGGACATAGAGGTGCGTTTTGACATCATAACGCTACTCAAAAAGGGCAATACCTTTAAAATAGAACACATCACCGATGCCTTCTATTATTTTTAACTATTTGTGATATATGTAACAATTAGTTATTTTTGTTGCAAATTCAATCGTGATGAAAACCATCTCCGCAGTTGTAGAGCAGTATATTAAAAAGAAGCCATTTTTACAGAGTGCCTTGGCGCAGGGCATTATTAACTTGACCTCACTGTCGAGAATTGTCAAACCTGAAATCGAAGAAGAATTAGGTAAAGAGGTTCGTAATGGCGCTATTGTCATGGCCCTTAAGCGTCTATCAGATGATTTGGAGTTCCGAGCCACGCACAAAATTGTGAAAGTGCTCAAGAACATTGGGGAAATTACCGTACGCTCTAACTTAACGGATTACACTTTTTTATCCTCTGAAACCATACTTGCACAACAAGCAAGGTTACTTGAAAAGGTACATGAGAACCAAGATATTTTTTACACGTCGTCACGGGGTGTAAATGAAATCAATATAGTGGTCAGTAATGCATTGGATGCTACAGTTGAAGAATTATTTCAAAACGAACGTTGTACCCAGAAAGCTGAACACCTCTCATCGGTCACGGTGAAACTACCTTCAGAGAATGTCTCCGTGCCAGGTATTTATTATTTTATCTTTCAGCGATTGGCATGGGAGGGCATCGTGCTTTACGAAGTGATTTCTACAACCAATGAGTTTACCATTTTGGTCAATGATGACCAGGTCGATGTGGCCTTCAAGACCATAAAAGATTTGAAGACCTTGTAGTCAACGGAACTTTTCAAGCTTTTTGTTCATTACCCAAAACCATAACGGTTGAAAAATGGCCAGTAGCATCATACCCGGATAACCTGTGGGCATTTGCGGACTTTTTTCATGTGATTTTAAGATTTGGTATTTCTTGCTACCGTTGTAATGATGATCGGAATGACGGGAGAGATTGAAAAGTAGTGTTCTTCCAATTGGGTGGTCGGAGTTCCAGCTATGGTGGTGCCTAACAGCTTCATATCGACCATTTTCATTTTTCTTTCGCAACAAACCATAGTGTTCGATATAGTTTACGGTTTCCAAAAGAATAATACCAAAGATAGCTGCACCCAAAAAAGCAACAAAGACCGATATTCCAAATACTTGATAAATAAGGATTAGCAATAGCATGTTTGCTATAGAATAGATGATCATTCTATTTTGAATGGAATACCATGATTTTCCTTCGGCCTTCAATCTCTTTTTTTCCAATTGCCAGGCTTCAATATAACTTCCGAAGTGAGAGCGAATCCAATACACAAAAAGGATTTCATCTTTTCTAGCGGTGGCAGCATCTTCAGGAGTGGCCACATTTCGGTGATGCCCAGCGTTGTGGTAGGGCAAGAAATGGGTGTTCAAAGAAGTCAACAATAAAATCTCACCAAGAAATTGTTCCCATCGGGCGTGACGATGCCCTAACTCATGACCGACGTTGATACCAATGACCCCACACATAAACCCCATTGCCGTAATACGACCGACATATTCCAATGAGCCGTAGGGTGTTTCACCAATAACATAAAAGAAATATATCAAAAAACCCACCTGAATAGGCAGTGTACCATATAGAATGTAGTCGTAAATTGTATTGTTCTTTTCATCTTCGGCAATCTTTCGCTCCATATTTTCCCGATCTGGGGGCACAAGAAGTTCGATAAGTGGTACAATTCCGAAGAAAACAAAAAGAGGTAAAAAGGTCCATATCCCATTCAAAGTAAAAGCTATTAGAACGGTAACGGGTATGGTATATACAAAGAGATATTTCAATCGTTTCATGTCGACTATTTTGAGATGCCTTTGGTAATGATATTGATGAGATTATCAAAATGGGCTTCTAGACGGTCGTATTCTCCTTTTAAAAAGAAGTTAGGTTCCAATCCTTGAAGTAACATCACCAATACCTGAGCGTAGACGAGATGGTCTCCCGGAAGCTCCAGTTCATTATTTTGAATACCCCGCTTAATGACTTTTACAATTTGGTTGACTTCCCACTCTTGAATTTGGTTCTTCACATTGTCGACAAAATCATAGTGTTCATAAAAACTAGGTCGCAGTGTTTCTTGATAATTTGGTGCATTGCGCAGTATTTCCATACGCTTCAACATGTAGTTTTTTAAGATTAGTCTGGTGTCGACTTGTTCATTTTCGAAGAGGGGAACAAGGGCGCTGGTCAACCCCTTCAGTTCTTCAAGAACCACTGCTTCAAATAGTAATTCTTTACTGCCGAAATGGTAATATAAAGACCCCTTTGCCTTTTGGGCTGTTTCGGCAATATTTTCCATAGAGGTTTTATAGTACCCGAATTTGCTGAAAGTGAAACCGGCAGCTTTAAGCAATTTATCCTTGGCTATTTTTGACATTTTGACTAAAATGGTTAAATAGTCAAATGTAAAAAAATGAATTCAAAAGAACGGTGGAGCCTTTTGTAAATTAGAATTTTATCCATTCTCTGGTATGATTTTTGGAGCTCAATGGTAACCTAGTATCAAAACACAGAAAATGATTCGCACTATCGTTTTTACTATTTTATTGATCGGCCTTATGGCCCTAGCTTACCCCCAAAATGCACTTCGTGACGACCTAAACGGAGTGTACTATGACCCCAACTTATACATTGAAGAATATGAAACAAAAGATGGTTCCCCGTATTTAAATCTTGACTTTACCCCTGCAAAGATTGGAAATAGGGAAAAGGCTTACTTGGTCAGGTTGAATGCGTATATGGGGACTATAGAAGTTTGGATAAAAGAGAATCAGGTTATTGTTCTTGATAATTCAAGGAAAGAAAAAGTTATGTTGTTAGATGGTTCAAAGAGGGAATATGTAATCGGGGATTTTAAAAGTTCAAAAGGCGAAGTGATTCAGGGTTTTTTGGAAATCATAGAATGTTCTGATGCCTATATTTTGTACAAAAGGGAAACCATTAAATATTTTAAGAAAACCAAAGCGGGAGCATATGCCCCTGCCAAACCCGCCCAATTTGAACAAGCGAACGATCAATTTTATTTGAAATGCCCCGACGACCAAATGCCTAGCTATTTATCGAATAATAAAAAGAAGTTTATGGCTGTTTTTGAACCTAAGGCGGCTTCCAAAATCAAAATGTTGATGAAAAAAGAACACCTCAGCCTTGACAAAGAAGAAGATATGCTTCAAATTTTAGATGCTATGTTCAAAAATTGAAATGGAATCTCCACTTTTATAAGTTCCATAATCGATAAAATGCATCTAGGCTCGCCAAGTGGTAATACCTCTTAAAAACGTATATCGAGAATAAAATACACTTCATCCATATCGTTGTTTTTCAGCGATTTTTTTACTGGGATAAACGACGAAAATCGTCACCAGGGTGGACCCCTAGGTAATTTTACACTGTAACAATTACCTAAGACATGAAAGCTATTTTAACCTTCGTTTTTTTCATCTTTATCACTACTACTGCCATGGCCAACACAAAAGAAAAGAAGGTTGAGACCATCACTAAAGGGTTAAATATAGAAATGGGTATCACTACTACTGCGGTAAGATCACTGAAGGTGGCAAGATTGTATAAGTTTAAGAACTCAAGAATAAAAAAAGCCCTACGCTTTACTACTAAAGCAAACAAATCAAAAATGGCTTAAGGATAATGTAAGAATTGACTGTGCGGCCCTCGAAAGAGGGCTTTTTTGGTTTTTAAGAAGACGGTATCTTGATTTCAATACCCCGATGTATTTAAAGTTATGTAATAATCCAAAGAACCATGACTATTCTCAATGGTCTTGCTGTGGATTCAATAATGATGATAGTACAACTAATTTACGGGTACTTTTTCATGAACGGAAAAATCAGCTCTTTTCGAACTGTTGCTCAAATTGGTTATGAATCCATAAGATGATGAGTCCGAATACAACGGCGAATACGATAAGGATGGTATTGACCAAACCTTCCACAGAAAATGAAATTCGTATTAATATGGTAGAAATCACAAATCCTGAATTGCGAATAACCTTATGGTATTGATCGGTGTAAAAGAATGACACCAGTAATAGCAAGACATCTACTATAATCAATATTGAAAAGAACTCATCAAAAAAGATGTTGTTTACGTTTTTGAGTTGCTGAATATTGGAATGATTCCCTGAAAATTCTGCGTAGCTCCAACTTCCAAAAGAATATAAAACAAGGCCAAGCAATAAGGGCACTAAAACCAAAGCAATTCCCTTTTTTAGGTGTACAAATTGATGAAGCCCCTGACTTAGACCGGTCTCTTTATTTTTTATTTTTTTTCGGTTCTTGTTCAATCGATAAAACCAGAATAAGAGGTAAAATAAAATGATGGACGCTAAAATGTCATACGTAAACTGTAGGTCACCTTTAACACTGAACCATTCGGTGGTCAATTTAAGATTGGCCAGATCTTTGAACAATCGCCTTATAATGATTAGGCTTATAATTTCATACTGTTTGCTGATATATGTTGTTATGGAACGGGGCAGGTAGTACACCAATAAATACACCTCGTAAATTAATATAAATGAAAAGGGGGTATAGACAGCCGCTACAGGACTCCCTAAAAGTGAATTTTCTGCATTGAGAAAGGGTAAGACGTCAGCCAAATAGATAAAGGCGAGATGCACTATAAAGCTAATAATGGAAAGGATAAGAATACCTCTTTCGATACCCTTTTTCGAAGTTTCCGATAAAAATAAACCGTGTAATTTTTTTACCGATGCATTCAATGAATTCATTGTTAAATTTAGACAATAAAAGGTAGAAACCTTAGCGCATAAAATTTTATTTATATGGGAGAAATCCGAAAAAACGAAATGTATAGGCTATTCACTTATGACCAATTGATGGAAATGCCAAGCCGTTATCGGGGGGTTTTGCTCAATAAAGTTTCAGGAGTTAAACCGGCCAATCTTATTGGTACCCAGTCAAAAGACGGCCAAACCAATTTGGCCGTCTTTAATTCAGTGGTCCATATTGGGGCCAACCCTCCGTATTTGGGTTTTATTTTGAGACCAACCACGGTAGAACGCCATACTTATGACAATATAAAGGCCACAGGTGTTTATACGATCAATCAAATCACGACGCAAATCGTTCAACAGGCACATCAAACCTCCGCCAAATATGATAGAACCACAAGTGAGTTCAACGCCGTGGGTTTGACGGCGTGTTACCACGAAGGTTTTCAAGCTCCGTTTGTTGGGGAAAGCCATATTAAAATGGGGCTTCAGTTTGAGGAAGAGCACTATCTATCTTGCAACGATACCCGATTGGTCGTTGGTAAAATACAATATCTATTGTTGCCAGAAGGTCTAGTTGAAGAAGATGGTAATATTGCCCTAGAACAATTGGATAGTGTTGCTATTGGCGGGTTGGATTCTTATTACACCATCGAAAAACTGGGGCGGTATGCCTATGCCAAGGCAAATTGACCCACTGTAACAGATGAAAAGATTTTTTATCATTTCAATAAATAATTTAACCATATCAACTAAAAAAAATGATTTTAAAAAGAACGTTTTGTGGTTTTGCCAGTCTACTGTGTATATTTCTTACGGCTCAAGATCGGAACACCAAATTCGCAATATTGGATGCTGAACTTACCAAAATCTCATCACTCGGCCTTTTAAGGGGCTATGGCGTTACGATTGTCAATAAAGACAGTACGCTATTTGCAAAAGGGTATGGGTTCTCTGATGTTGAGGGCAAATCACCATACAGTGTAAACTCCATTCAAAATATTGGTTCCGTATCAAAGACGTTAATTGGTCTTGCTTTGATGAAGGCACAAGAATTGGGGAAATTAAATCTGAATGACCCCATTAACCATCACTTGAATTTTGATGTCACCAATCCACACCATCCTGAAAGTCCAATTCTAATTCGTCATCTGGCAACCCATACCGGTACCATTTTAGATACTGATTTGTACGATGAACAATCGTATTACGTGCTCAATGCAAATGATTTAAAGTTGCCGGTGATGAAGAGTATCGGTGAAGACTTAAAGACACTTGAAACAAAAGTTTCTCTGGAAACCTATCTTGAGAATTTTCTTTCTTCAGAAGGGAGTTGGTTCAAAAAGAAGAATTTCTTGAAGGTAAAGCCAGGAAGCACATATGAATATACTAACGTTGGGGCAGCACTGGCCGCATATGTTTTGGAGCAGGCAACAGGTGTGCCTTATGACGAATTTACGAAGATTCATATTCTAGAACCCCTGAAAATGAATGCCACAGGCTGGTCTTTCGATGCCATCGATAAGTCGAAACACACCAAGTTATATACTGATGAAGGTGAGGTGATACCCCATTATTCATTGGTCACTTACCCCGATGGTGGTCTATTGACCGATCTTGACAATTTCGGGTTGTACTTACAAGAATTGATGAAAGGTTATTTGGGTGAAGGCACCTTGTTGACCGCTTCCTCATATAAAGAATTATTTACCCAGCAATTGCCTGTTAAGGAAGTACCCAAAGACGCCAACCGATATAATGACGAGTTTAATACAGGTATTTTTATGGGTTTCTCTCCCGTGGGCTGGATTGGGCATACGGGTAGTGATCCTGGGGTCAGTACCTTTATGTTTTTTGATCCCGAAACCGGACTGGGCCAGATTGTGATGATGAATACTTCGCTAAGTGGCGATTCGATAAATCAGCAGCTGATACCGATTTTTAAGGGATTGAATAAGGTATTGAATTAGACCTATTTTTTTGTCATCATTTGTGGTTTCAAAATTTCAAATCTTTCTATTTTCACATTTACAATGATGAGGTCATTCTACAGCTTTTTGTTCTTGCTTACTTCAAGTATCCTCCTTTCCCAAGAGATGCTCACTATTAGTGGGCGGTTATTGGATGGCAATACCAATGGGCCGGTGGCTTTTGCATCTATATACCTAAAGAAGGAAGCAATAGGCACGACCTCAAATGAGAACGGATATTTTGTTTTCCACATTCCCTCAAATCTTAAAGAAAGGGAGGTGGTGATTTCGGCAATGGGGTATTCCAGTATCGAACGTTTGCCCGTTTCGTTTTCTAAGGATGAAGCCGTCTTTATTTCTCCGAAAACATTTGATTTGAATGAGGTACAGCTGACGGGTTCAATGGACAAGGTACTTGAAGCAAAAGAGATTGTTCGCAGAGCCTATGAACGCATATCTGAAAACTACCCCGATCAACCCTATATTTTGGAAGGTTTTGTTCGTGATTTGCAACAAGAAGATGCTACTTATGTTGAATACTTGGAATGTGCGGCTCGATTGCGTTATCGCAGTACGGATATAAAAAAGGAACCCTCAGTTCAACTCTTGGGCGTCAGGACCCAAGGTATTGCCGAAAAGCACCCATGGAATGAGAATACCGAACGTAAGAATTCCATAATTGATTTGATTGAAGATGATTTTATTCGATTTGATTATGGCCCGATATTAGGTCGTAAAGGATGGAAATATAAAATCAAGGATATTCTTACCTACGATAATCGTCTAGTGTATCAAATTGAAGGAGTTGACCCACCCTTTCAAAGCGCTACACTCTTTATAGATGCTGAATCATTTGCTTTTATTAGAATGGAACTTACAAGGGAAGCCACAAAGAACAAATCGTGGCAGCGAAGGTTCACCAACGGAGCCTTGCAAATATTCTATAATGTAATTTTTGAATATCAAGAGTTCAAAGGTCGGATGTATTTAAAATATCAAAGGGAAGAAGACCACTGGAGGATTTTTAATGGTTTGGAATCTGATACGGTTTTGTTTACCCAATATCCCAAGAAAGAACTCTTTATCAATAAGATTATAGCTGATGGGGTAACGAATTATCCGTTCACGGCTAATATGGATATCAGCAGCAGTATTGAAAATCAAGCTGGAGTGTATGATGCTAACTTTTGGTCAAATTATAATATCCCTGAACGAACAGCGGAACAAAGCGCTATACTTAAAGAACTTAATGGGAATCCATAAATCAATGGTTGATACTTGTTTTTAAGGTTGTGAGCTGA
>ERZ1740067.2571-NODE-2571-length-10929-cov-22.409785_pt1 | contig 10929 bp, 8 predicted proteins | sample MGYA00581736_ERZ1740067 | MGnify/ENA primary metagenome ERZ1740067 (study PRJEB43018, sample SAMN04849236) | marine metagenome | isolation source: floating plastic debris | place: Pacific Ocean | collected 2008-08-27 | study: EMG produced TPA metagenomics... | reverse complement strand
AAGTTGGATTAAATGTTCAGATTTCAACGTCTCTAGCTGGCTTGGTGTTAAAAACAGATATCCGGCAGTATCATAGCCAACGTCAACAGCATAAAACTTACCTGAAGAGATCTCTTCCTCTGCTACTGACTGAATAAAACTAAAAAACTTAGGATCGAGCCAGTCTCCATTAAACGTCAGGGAGGTATTATATTCTGTGCCATTCAGAACAAACGTCTGTGCGGCAGTCTGATTATCCCAATCAAATTCATTCGATATCTCAGTTGGTGAAAATTGCTCACGCGAAATAGCAGCAAAGTTTTCTGTCAGACTCTGATAAGGCGTATCCACATCGCCTGATTCCCAGTCAAACAAAAGAATGACATCTTCAAAGGCCGAAAAAATCTCATAACGCTGAGTGATGTAGCTTTCTGCAACTAACTTTCGACCTGACTCAATCTGGGATGGGCTCAGGTGGTCTAGCAGACCAATTTGCTCAAATAAGTCTAGGATTTCGTCGATGCGATCGCTAGTAAACTGTAAGGGAGAATGATTTGCTTCAAAACCATGGTCAAAATAGACATCTGCTTGAGCCTCTGTTAGAGCAATAAAGCCCACTTGGTTATCAAGTTCAGTCGAATCTCCAAACGTTGGTACAAAATTAGAAGCACTATAAACTCGATAGGGAGATGCCTGATCATGCAGAACCTTATTGAAGAGTTTGATGATGTCTTCAGTGCTAACTCTGTAAGAATCACTAAACCTTTCTTGATTTCCTAGATAGGAATGTCGCTGATAGTAAACACGATCATTTACTTCTGCTGATAAAACCGCGTCGTATGATAGAGAGTAGTCGTTAGCTAAAGGGCGATAGCGATCACCATATTCGTTTGACTCCGCTAATTGTCTGTAAGACTCTAAGAGTTCTCTAGATTCTTTGTTGACCTCCCACTGGACCTTAAAATTGTCAATAGGAGTGTCAACTAAGTCATTTTCTAGGAGCATTTCTGCAACAGCCTTATGTATGGCTATGAGGTAATCTTGTGGTTGTTTAGAATAACGGCCCAGGTCAAATAGTAATGCTTTGTTGTAATAGTTGAGAAATTGTATGGGATGAGCAATTTCTTCCTGTATCAACGCGTCTATTAGCTCCACATGATTTTCATCAGAGAGAACTTCTGCGGCATTAAAGCTTTCAAGTTCGGGAGCTAGCATCTCAGCTGAGAGCTGTTCGTCCAGCGTCATAAAGCTTGCAGCCTGTTGATATAGGGAAAGTTCTGAATCGATTTCTTGAGAGTCAATCTGTGAGTGTAGCTGACGGTAAACTCTCTCGGTTAGTAAATCAGCCGTATTCAGTTGCTCCAACAAGTGGTAGAGTCGCTCCTCTAAATCATTTACATCAGAGTCTTGCCTAGCAGTCAACTGTTCAAAAAGTCTCTGTGCCTGCTGCAAATCATCTTCACTAGGCTCCTCTCCAGCATTCAACCGATCCATTAAATGGCGTAGCTGCTCCACTTCCTCTGTCGTCATTAGGATATCTGTATACTCAGGCGGTACGCTTAGGTTGTGAGTATACCCACCCAAACTACGTTGACTCACGTCGTCAGCCATACGCTGTAAAATAGCGACGCGTGATGTAGCATAACCTTGTTCTAAAGCCGTTATTAACTCTTGAAAGGTGGCTTCGCTCAAAAGCCCCATCTCATTTAGAGTTTGGATACTATCTTGTGTCATTTGGAGCTGTCCTGATGGCAATGCTTCTACAGCCAGAATCAGAGTCATCCACAGCATCGCAATCCCTAGAGAGACCCTGAGTTTCATCTCCTGACACCTCCAATAAAGCCTTGCCTTATATTAATACAATACTCTTGAACTATTTCAATTGTTGTTAATACACATCCATAGCTCAAGAAGATTACTTAAAATTGTACTTCACACCTAACCTGCAATTGCTCTTGCGTAACTGGATGGATCAGCTGAAGAGACGTGGCGTGCAAATGTAAACGAGCCGCCTGGTTCAGGCAGCCATATAACGAATCTCCTAAGATGGGAGAATCTAACCCTTGCGGATGCGCCGCATGCACCCGTAGCTGATGTGTGCGTCCTGTATGGGGCACGAACTGAACCCGAGGACATTCACCCGTTTTTAGCACCTTAAAGCGGGTCACACTGGATTTTCCCTGTTTCATATTCACAGATTGTCTGGGGCGTTCTTCGGGTCTACCCCAAAGGGGTAAATCAATCACACCAGCTGTTTTAGTAATTGAACGACTGAGAATAGCTTCGTAGGTTTTACAAACCTGATGCTGAGCAAACTGTTGCCCCAATGCTTTATGGACACTGGCAGATTTTGCCAGAACTAAAATCCCTGAGGTGGACTGATCGAGACGATGCACAACTTGTAAAAAGTCATGGTCCGACAACTGCCACCGAAGACGACTGAGTACACTATCCTGTTGCCGATATCGACGTCCTGGAACTGACAATAGTCCAGCTGGTTTATCCACAACGATCAATGCTCTGTCTTGATACAGTATCGGCAGGGGTAGTATCTCAGAGCTCGCCTGCTCAGCGGCATAGACCGTTTGCATTTTGGCCTGCCACTGTCTAGAAAGTGTGGTGTACTGTTGTTTGAGCCGCTTTATTTGTTGGTCGGTCTGGGCAATGGTTTTAACAAAGGGGGCGAGTTCTTGATCGCGTTTCTGTTTTAGATAACGATGCTCAATGCTATCTTGTTGACTTTCTCGTTTGAGACTCTCTAGAGCATGTATGAGACCCTCTCCTTGTAACGTGTTGCGGTATTGGTTGCGTTTGCGATCGCGCGCTTGTTTTCGCTGCAGATGTCTGGCTTTCATCTGCCCTAATTGGCTCGCATACTGCTGAGTCAGTTGCCCATAGGTACCATATACAGATAATCCCTTGAGAACAATCAATTCATCCTTAAGTTGAGCCAGCTTGGTCAATGTTTGATGTTCGATCAACTCTATTTCAGAGATATGAGACAACCTGCATGTCATCTTTGTAGCAACCTGGCCTTCACACGTGTCTTAGAACCTATTTTACTAGTTGACAGGGCGTTGCTGATCCTCGGTATGATTTTATTTGCGAGATACTGTCATATGGCATATCTCGTCGATCGGTTCATCCTCTAAATCAGCAACGGCGTTGACAGCGCCATACCCACCCAGCGCTTAACAACAACAAGAGTGGCACCATCCAATCTCCCCAGCGCACATACAGTGTCTGGGTATCGCGCCGATAGATCGTCTCTACATGTGCCGCAAACGTGGATGGTTCTGACATCCATTGAGTTTCTCCATGGGGATCTACCACCGCTGACAAACCTGTATTTGTACTACGTGCTGCCCATCGATCGGTTGAGATCGCCTGAATCACATCCTGTCCATGGTGTTGCGCCATCATTCGTAGTGGGTAGGGATCATTGTTAGACGCTGTGAGAATAAATTCCCCACCTTGGGCCACCTGTCGCTGAAAGATCCAACCATAGGCGGAATCGTAACAGATACCGACAGCCGCCTGCCCCAGGGCAGTGTCAAATCGTTGGTTGGCCTGCCCCGGCAGCATATCTGTGCTAATCGGAGAGAGGCGAGAGATGAGATCACCTAAAACAGATTGCAGGGGAATATATTCTCCCAACGGCACCAGTCTGATTTTGTTGTACTGGGTTGTACGACCGGGGGTAATCTCAAGCAAGCTTTGGTGAATATGGCTTTTGTTCTCTGGGGCAATGGTAAAGGTGCCCAACCACAGCGGCACCCCTATTTCTTGCACCACATCATTAAAAAGACTCGTTTCCTGGTTCCAAAGTTTGGGAATCGCCCCCTCAGGTGTGAGTACCGCATCGGCTCCTCGCTTTGCCAACTCTCGATAGTTGTTGCGGTACAGGTCTTCGGCTCGGCGCACTCCTTGATAGGTCAGCTTTTCTCGGCTAGGGATATTACCCTGGATAATGCCAATATTGAGCGCCTTGGTCGATTGATCCTGTAGGGGCTGCTGGTAAAGGCCCCAACCGATTACATGTGCGATCGCAAACACCCCCACAGCCAGGGTCACCCAGCGACGCGGGTGAGGATAAATTGCCGCTGCCAACAGTCCATTCACCGCCACAATGACCGCAGTAATTGTCAGATGTCCCGAGAGCCGAGCCAGATGCACAATCACCAAATTGCCAGGGCTCTGGGTAATCGCTAAGGATGTCCAATACAAAGGCCCCAGACTCCACAGCGCCTCAATGCCACACCATAGGGCCATACCCACAAACACTTGACCGATAGTATCTAAGGGAGCTAGTCGCCGGAGGGCAGCCATGGCCACAGCCCAGGTAACGGCAATGCCCGCCCCCCAGAGGGTAACAAAGACGTAGGCGGCGGTTGCGATCGCAACACTGCCCAACCAAGGCACCCCCAACCACATCAGCGGATGCAGATGCAGCACCCATAGCAACGCTGTGCCATGGTACCCCACTCCCCAGACTAAGCCACACACAGCACTTTGCCGCAGGCCCACCCCCCGATACATAGCCCACCACAGGGGAACTAACGCCACCCAGGCCAAGGGCCAAGCCGGCCACAGCCCCATCAAAACGCCAGCCACAAACAGCCCCAGGGCCCCTAGCGTCTGATCAGCGCTAACTATCCAAGATGAAGGCTTAGCCACGTGAGATATCGCCATCATGTACAGACGCCGTCAGCAACGTCTCTCCATCCCGCTAACCTACAACGAACTCGAATTTAAACTCTCCGCTTCTCCTTGGGTCTGGGGCAGATGCAAACCACATTCCTGCTTCATGCCCTTAAATCGGGTGTCGCGCTCGTTACCATCGGCAGCCGTTAACGGACGACTAGAGTGCCAATCCCCCACCGTGACATACCCTTGTTCAAAAAATGGGTGATACGGCAAATCGTGTCGGGTCAGGTACTGATAGATATCCCGCGAATGCCAAGACAAAATTGGATGCAGTTTGTACATGTCATTTTGCTGAGCAATGCGGCCTAGGGTTTGACGGTGGGAGGTTTGATTAGCCCGCAACCCAGCCAGCCAAGCTTTTGCCCCCAACTCTTTCAGCGCTCGCTGCATAGGCTCAACTTTACGAATCTGGTCGTAGCGGTTGAGCGCCTCCACATTATCTTGATCCCACAGCCGCCCGTGGAGGGCCTCCATCCGCGCTGGACTGATGGGCGATTGGTAAACCTTAAGGTTGAGATTCAGCTGCTGAGTAAGCTGCTCAGCAAAACGATAGGTTTCTGCGGGCAAATAGCCCGTATCTACCCAAATGACTGGAATATGGGGGGTGACCTGCGTAACCAGGTGCAGCATGACGGCTGACTGAATACCAAAGCTAGTACTCATAACCAGGGCATCCCCAAAGGTATCAGTACTCCAGGCAACAAATTCAGCGGCATCCATGCCACCTAGGGTTTGGTTGAGTGCTTCAAGATCTAAAGCGATTTCTAGCACTGCATTTGCCATAGTTTCAGCCACTCCGTGATGCCGATGTGAGGTGCCATAAATTCCAAGATCTACAGCGTTGTGGTGCCATAACTGGATACAGCGCCATAGTCATGCCATGGATCATGATGTCACAGATACCGGGTAAATCTGCTTCATCATTGCATCATAATGGCAGGGATTTCTCAAAATTGTTGGCGTGAACTATCCCATGGGCAATCCATCATCTTAATGGGTCTGTTTAGTGGGTCTGTTTCACAGCAATGAACCTCAAGCGACGATAGTCAGCCGTCCACTGATGTCCGTCATACATCTGGGGTCGCAAATGGGCTTCTACACGACGTAGCACGGTTTCAGTATCGTTCGGGCTCAGTCCTGCCAAAAGCTGACTGCCAAACATTTTGAGCCAATTGGCAAGACCTCGGTCACCATCGTCTAGGGGGGTGGGACGGTCAATCAGCGCGACAAAGGTAACCTCTAGTCCGTGGCGTTCCAACAGTTGGGCATACTCGCTAATACTCGGAAAATACCAGGGGCTGAGGTTTCCCTGCTGTCTGACGGTTTCGACCGCACTGACGATTTTTTGCACGTTGCCTTTGCCGCCAAACTCGGCTACAAATTTACCGCCAGGGTTTAGGGCCCTGGCCACAGCCTGGACAGCTTGCTCTGGGGGCTTAACCCAGTGCAACACCGCATTAGAAAAGATACTGTCAACCGGATAATCTACCTGGAAATTACAGGCATCGGCTACGGCAAACGATAGTTGGGGGTACTGTCGCTGGGCCGCGTTAATCATATTGGCATTGGCATCGATACCGCTCACCGTGGCACCAGTTTCTGCCAGTGTGTTGGTGAGTTGGCCCGTACCACAGCCCAAGTCGAGGATATGCTCTCCTGGCTGCGGGTTGAGTAAGTCAATCAAAGCAGCCCCATACTGCCAGACAAAGCTATGTTGACTTTGGTAGCGGTCGGCATCCCAAGATTGCTGAGGCTGAAGGGTTTCAGAGGTCATAGTAGCTAAGGTTAAAACGTATCCCTAGGCTAAGGTTGAACCATTGAGATGTCCAATATATGATTCACTATCTATTAATATTTTAAAAGTATTAAGGATGACAGGGTGGAATTGCGACATCTTCGATATTTCCTAGCCGTTGCTGAAGAACTGCACTTTGGTCGGGCCGCCATACGATTGCAGATGGCTCAGCCACCCCTGAGCCAACAAATCAAGCAGTTAGAAACCGAGCTGGGCATCCAGCTGTTTGCTCGGACCAGGCGAAAGGTAGAACTAACGGCCGCAGGTCAGGTATTGCAGCAGGAAGCTCAACAGGTGTTGCAACACCTGGAGCAGGCTATCAGAAAGACCCAGCAAGCCAATCGAGGTGAAGTGGGAAGACTTGCGATCGCATTTGTCAGTTCTGCCATGTACAGCCTGCTACCCGACTATCTCAAACAATATCGAGAACAGTATCCCCAGGTAGAGATTGTTCTCCATGAACTATCCACCCAAGAACAAATTCAAGGACTGTTGGATAATCGTCTGGATATCGGCTTTATGCGACCGCCGATAGCGCATGACATGCTGCGCTCAAGGTCGGTGCTAAAGGAACCCCTGGTGGCAGCCTTGCCCCTAACCCATAGACTGGCCTCGCAACAGTCTCTTTCTATTCAAACGATGCAGAAAGAGTTATTTATACTGTTTCCCAGGGTTATGGCCACACACCTTTATGACCAAATTATTAGCCTGTGTCATCAAGGAGATTTTAGCCCCACAGTAGTGCAGCAAGCGGCTCAGATGCAGACGATTCTGAGCCTGGTAGCCGCTGAAATTGGTGTTGCCATTGTGCCCGCATCTCTACAAAATCTCCAACGTCGCGGTGTTTGTTTTATTCCGTTTCAAGACTCTACCCCCCAGGCTGAAGTGTGTGTTGTCTGGAAACAAGATCAAATGACGCCGACCGTTAAAACCTTTTTGCAGGGAATGTTGTAGATTACGCGACTGAGCCCTCTATAGCTGTTTTATCTCCTGCACATTTTTGCTAGGGTACCCCCTGAGAGACGTCGATACCTAGGCAGCTTGCTCGATGGTTAATGTCAGGTCAAATTCCTGTTCAAAGCAGCCTTTTTTATCGTTGACGCTCCAAATTTCTAGCTCACAGCTGTCTTGAGGATGGTTGGGAGTAAAGCCCAGGGTCATGGTGTGGGCATCGGGATCGTAGGTGGTTTGGAAGGTTGCGATCGCACCCACCCGTCTGCGGTCCAACCCCACCGCCACCCGCAACATCGCGCTCAGCTGATTCACAACTCGACGACTGTGCTTAGTCAACGCCTTATAGGGCTCATGCTTTAGCTTAGGGGCACTTTTTCGATGATATCGGGCAACATTGGCAATCAGCTCAATCTCAGCACTGGTAAACCCCAGCAGCTCACCGTTACGAATCAGATAATAGGAATGCTTGTGATGGGAGCCATGGCTAACAAAATGACCACTGTTATGAAGCATGGCCGCCGCCCATAGAACCTGACGCTCCAACGGTCCCCACTGATGCAATACACCACGGGTTTGATCAAACAACGCCAGGGCAAATGTGGCGACCAGCTGACTGTGGGGGCTGTTAACCTGGTACTTACGCACCGCTTTCATCACACTTCGTTCCCTGACCGACTGCTGATACTGCATCCGGTTTTCAATCAGACCGTGGGTCAGCATCCAGTCCACCACTAACCCTTCTCGCAAAGCATGCTCACAGATGGTGATGCGATCCACATCTAGCATCCGCATCGCTTCTTGCAAAATCACCGCCCCTGGCACAATAATTTCAGCCCGGCGCGCCGAAATCTCTGGCAGCTTCAACCGTTCACTAAAGCTCATCCGTCGCAGTGTTTGAATGCCCTGCTCCAGCTCGTCCATAGTCATGGTGTAACCATTCATAGAAGCAGGCACGGTGCCCAATTTCTTGATAGCAGTTAAAATCGCCATCGACTCAATCGTGCCAGATGTCCCCACTAAGGATAGAGATTCACCCTCTGAAAGTTTAGTTTTAAGCTTGTCAACATTAGGTTCTAACCGCCCGCGCACATAGGCTTGTAACTGTAGAAACTCGTCCCTACTAATAGGGTCACTAGTCACCATCTGGGCATTGAGCCGCACAGCCCCCACCTTAGTACTGCTAAGAAACCGATGGCGTTCTCCAGTCCCTAAAATTATCTCAGTGGAACCACCGCCAATATCGATAATGACATGGGGTTTACCCTTGAGCTCCATGCCAGAAAGCACACCCAAATAAATCCGTCGAGCTTCTTCAAGCCCAGAAATCAGATTGATATCTAGCCCAACCTCTTGCTTAACTCGATCAATAAACAGTTGACCGTTGATAGCTTCACGGGTGGCACTGGTCGCTACGGTCACAATGTCATCGGCCTGATGACTATCTGCAATTTGTTTACATCGCTTTAAAGCAGCAATACCTCGATCCATCGCTTCGTCCGACAGGCAGTTTGTCCCCGGACGAAAGTTACCGAGACGCACAGTATCTTTTTCGCGACCAATAATAGTGAATGCAGGCAGCTCTGGTTGAATTTTGACCACCACCATGTGAACCGAGTTGGTCCCAACATCGATAGCGGCTAACACTCGTTCCCCTTGAAACGATTGACGTAGCTCAATCGAGGTTTCTGAAAATTCAGGAGGATAGACCGTCTGGCCTACGGAGGCAGTGGCAAGATCAACCATTGTAATTTTTAGACAATGTGATAATCATCTTATATTTCCAGTACTTGTACTGAAATCAGACATAAAAGACCTTATTAACAGCTTTATATGTCAAATCGTCAGCTTTGTATTAAGAAATACATTTTTATATTATTTTCCCCTGCCCCAGGGCGATTGATGACGCCATAGAAAGGCCATCTTCTAAGGAGAAACTGTAAACTAAGTAGATATGTTAGCGTCTGATCGAAGCATCACTAAATGACAGTCTAAAGGGATGCATCCTGTCAGAGTGATTTGTCATTTTTGCCCATAGGAGGCATGTGTTCATGGTTATGGTGGCCCAGGCTCGCCCCAATGAGCGAGCAGAATTTATTAAACGTACCTACACTCACCTTGCTGGGGCCGTAGGCGCGTTTGTGGTGGTCGAATTTTTGTTTTTCCAGCTCGGCATTGCTGAATTACTGGCCAATGTATTTCTTGGCGGCGGCCGATTTGGTTGGCTAGCGCTGCTCGGTGGATTTGCCCTACTGGGTTATCTAGCCAGTAACATGGCGGCCAAAGCCGATGATGTGAACGCTCAGTATATGGGGCTAGGTCTGTACGTTGTCGGTGAGGCAATAGTTTTCGCGCCTCTTCTTTACATGGCGGCATATTTTTCAGACCCATCGGTTATTCCCACCGCCGGAATTATCACCCTATTTTTATTTGGTGGACTCACAGCAGTAGCCTTTACCTCTGGTAGGGATTTTGCCTTTTTGGGCGGTATCCTCAAAATTGGCGGCATGATAGCCCTAGGGCTGATCGTTTGCAGCCTACTGTTTGGGTTCTCCCTGGGGTTGTTCTTTTCATTCTTTATGGTGGCCTTTGCTGCTGCCGCGATCCTGTACAAAACGTCTAACGTCATGCACCGCTACTCCACAAATCAGCATGTGGCCGCATCGTTAGAACTGTTTGCTGCAGTGATGCTCCTATTTTGGTACGTGCTGCGTATTCTAATGTCCTCCCGTCGTTAAAGCGGCCCAGACCATAATCTAGCCCGAACATAGCAAAGCCCCGGCTATAACAGCCGGGGCTTTGCTGTACGTGCGCCCTGCCAACATTTATCGCTCCCTCATCAGGTTAAGAATCTCATTCCCCACGGTTTCATAATCCTGCCACCCCCGTTCAGACCGCTGATCTTTAACGTCATAGACGGGTATCCCCTGCATAGCGGCTTTTTGGAAAGCGGCCAGCCGCCCAATACCAATATCAAAGGTAGGGATATCAGCATCTTTGAGTAATTTTTTCACCTCATCACCCGCTCGGCTAGGTTTAGGCGGTATAGATGTGATTAAAATTCGATACTGGCTGGTTTGAATTGATTTGAGGTACTCAATGGTAAGCACCAGAGCATCCAGAGACAAAATATCTGGCATGGTTGGCAGCACGAGTAAATCACACGTATTGGCTAGGGCTGCCAAGTCTTCGGTAGTCGGGCGGGCCTGGGTATCGATAATAATGTGCTCATAGTCCTCACTCTGAGCTTCGGCCTGCCACTGGTCAACCACTTCAAAAGGGAGTTCCCCACGGCCAGACCAACCTAGGGCAGAGCGGTTAGGATCGGCGTCGATCAGCAACGTCTTGCCCTTCCCTTGAAAAAATGCGGCTAGGTGAATGGCGGTCGTGGTTTTACCAACCCCCCCTTTAAAGCTGGCTACCGTGATTATCATGGCCGGGTGCCTGTCTTGAACTCGGTGTGAACTCGCTATTAGATTAACGATACAGTTGGAGGG
>ERZ1740067.2569-NODE-2569-length-10941-cov-4.396564_pt1 | contig 10941 bp, 11 predicted proteins | sample MGYA00581736_ERZ1740067 | MGnify/ENA primary metagenome ERZ1740067 (study PRJEB43018, sample SAMN04849236) | marine metagenome | isolation source: floating plastic debris | place: Pacific Ocean | collected 2008-08-27 | study: EMG produced TPA metagenomics... | reverse complement strand
AGCCCCTGGACATTAACCCGGCTCACTCGATACTGATCCTCAGCGCCGTAGGCTGGACGCACGGCCCCGAGTCCGACGCACTCCCCGAGGCCGTCCGCGTGACCCTCTGGATCGTTGCCGCCCTCACCATGACGTTCGGCAACGTCCTCGCGCTGCTCCAGAAGAACATCAAACGCGTCCTCGCGTACTCCTCCGTCGCCCACTCGGGCTACATGCTCGTCGGCGTCATCGCCGGGCCCGGGGACGGCGAGACCATCGCTTCGAGCGGTCTCGGCGCGGTCCTCTTCTACCTGCTGTGCTACGGCTTCATGAACCTCGGCGCCTTCGCCGTCCTCGCCTGCCTCGAACGCGGTTCGGGCGACGAGGTCGAGACCTTCGAAGACGTCCGAGGCCTCTGCGCCACCAAGCCCGTGATGGGCTGGGTCATGGTGCTCTGCTCCGCCTCGCTGCTCGGTCTCCCGCCTCTGCTCGGCTTCTGGGGCAAGCTCTACCTCTTCACCGCCGGCATCTCGGCGGGCGAGTTCGCCCTCGTCGCGATCCTGGGACTGAACTCAGCCATCGCCGCCTTCTACTACCTCAAGCTCATCGCGGGCCCGCTGCTGGAGGCCCCGGGCGAGGGCGTCGAGGGGCTGCGTGATTCGGTCTTCGTGGGTCGTACGATCGCCGCCACGCTCAGCGCCGTTTCCGTCGTTGCGTTGGTTCCCTTCGTGAACGTCCTTACGGACGCCGCCCACAACGCCTCTTCACCAGCAGAAGCGAGCGTCCCGAGCACGGACGAGCCCGCGGCCGCGATGGTCAACGAGGATCAGGGCGAACCGGTCGCCCTTGAGGACTGATCAAGAGGATCTCTTTCAGCCGCCGTTGCCTTCACCGCCGCCGCCCTTTGAAGACTTCTTCAGGCGGGGCTGGATCAGATAACGCTGCGTCAGCGAGCCGATCGCCGACAGGCCGATCCACGCGATCACCCAGGCGCCGGCGGTGACGGGCAGCCACTCCGTGGGCACCTTCGTAGCGTGCATCAGCCACACCGCACTCGGCAGGAAGAGCACGCCTCCCACGCCCGAGGCGAGCATGACCGACGACATGCGCTGAGCACCCATCCCGAGGGCGAGGCCTAAAACGATTCCCGTCAGGCTCGCGAGCACGATCAGGCTCTTGTCCCTTGGTGGCAGCTGGGCCCACCGTTCATCCCGCATTTCGCGGGCGAGTTCCCATAAGAAAGCCTCGCACCGACCGAGCCACACCTCGAGACGCGTCTCGGGGGTCGTGGTGGCGGGGGTCGGGTCGACCTCCTGCCGGGCCTGGTAGGCGGCCTCCTGGTCGTCGAAGATCGCGCCAGGGTTGATGTCACCCGTGGTGAAGGGCACCCCCGGGAGCGCCATCTCGGCGTCCGTGAGCGGCTGGTCCGGATCGCGCTGCTCGACGGGCGAGCCATAGCGATCGATCCCCTCGGCGACGAGCAGGGGGGTGATGACGCTGAGCGCCCCTGCCAGGACGAAGGCGACGGAGAAGCGGAAGGCCGCCCCGCCCAAGAGGGCGCCGAAGAGCCCGCAGCCGAGGACGAGGAGCACCCGCATAGCACCGGATGCGATATCCGCGGGAATCATGAGCGCCAGGATCATGCCCCCGACCGCCCCCGCGACAGCGAAGACCACGCGCAGCGCCCGCCCGCCGAAAAGCCAGAGCAGCACACCCACGAGCATCATCCCGCCCGCGAGGGCGTGGCTGAACCAGGGCGCTTCGATGATGATCGTGTCCATGCCTGCTGATTACTCCCGCTTACTCTTCGGCACAACGCCCCGGATTCCTGTATCACGCATGCCCCACGACGCCGATACAGGCGTCTCTCAGGGCCAACGACGCCCCTACAACGGGTTGGGCACCACGCGAGATCGATTTCACCATGACCGACGAACAGCAGCTAGGCAACCAGAACCCCCAGGGGGAGCCGCTCCCCACGCTCCCGCAGCTCCGCGACCGGATCGACGAGAGCGACCGGAAGCTCGTCGAGCTCCTCAACCTGCGTGCACAGGCCGTGGTCACGGTCGGTGAGGTGAAGCGCGGCGACGGCACGCCCATCTACGCGCCCCACCGCGAGCAGCAGGTCCTGCAGAAGATCATGTCCCTCTCCGACGGACCGCTCTTCGACAAGACCCTCGAAGCCATCTGGAGAGAGATCATGTCGGGCTCCTTCAGCCTCGAGAAGCCGCTCCGCATCGGGTACCTGGGCCCCGCGGGCAGCTACTCGCACCAGGCCGCGACGCGACACTTCGGGCAGTCCGTCAGCTACGAGGACATGCACGAGGTCGACGGCGTCTTCACCGAGGTTCTCCGCGGGCACTGCAACTACGGCCTCGTCCCCATCGAGAACTCCAACTCGGGCGGCGTCGTCGACACCCTCGACGCCTTCCAGGCCCACGGGCGCACCATCACCATCTACTCCGAGCTCCTGCTCAACGTGCACCACTCCCTGCTCGCCAACTGCGAGCCCAAACAGGTCACCCGCGTGCACTCGAAGCCGGAGGCGCTGAGCCAGTGCCGCAAGTGGCTCGCGACGCAGTACCCGGGCGTCGAGCTCGTCCCCGCGGCCAGCACGAGCCGCGCGGTCCAGACCGCCAAAGCCGAGGAGGTGCTCGAGCCCGGTCGCGGGTCCGCCGCCATCGGCTCCACGCTCGCGGGCCAGCTCTACGGCGTCAACACCCTCTTTGAACGCATCGAAGACGATCCTAACAACATCACCCGCTTCTTCGTCATCTGCCGCGAGAAGGCCCAGCCCACGGGCGACGACAAAACCTCGATCATGTTCTCCACCGAGGACAAGCCCGGCGCCCTGCTGCGCGTCCTCAGCGCCTTCGACAGGAACGAGGTCAACCTCTCGCATATCGACAAGCGACCCTCAGGACGCGAGAACTGGAGCTACACCTTCTTCGTCGACGCCATCGGTCACCGCGACGACGACCGCATCGCGAGCGCCATCGACGACGCGAAGCAGCACTGCAACGAGCTCACCGTCCTCGGCAGCTACCCCCGCGCTAAGCGCATCGTCTGAACCGTCCCTGATCGAGCGCACGAAAAAGGGGCCCGATCGGGCCCCCTTTTGAATTGTCGCTCGTGATGAGGATCAACCCTGCGGAGCGCTGCCGCCGTCGACGGGCTGCTTGGGGTTCATGTCGATCTCGCCGAAGCGCTGCTCGTAGGCGTTGACCGCCTGGGTGATGCTGGCGGCGAGACGCTTGGCGCCGACCCAGTTCATGACCACGCGCGAGCCGACCGCGAAGAGCAGCTGCATCTGCTGGTCGGGGCCGCCCTGCGCGGGCATGTTGAGGCCGAAGTCGAGGACGATCTCGTCGGCGGTGGTGGAGGTGCGGATGGTGTTCGCATACGACGTGTTCATCTTGGACTCGTCGACGCGGATCTGGACCTGCTGCTGACCGGGATTCTGGCTCATAGGGGGCTCGCTCTCGTGGGTGGGTGCTTCTGATACGGGCGGACAGTGTACCGACGCCGCCATACGGAGTCACCGAGGACCGAAGTCCAGCCCGCCCGGCAACTCCTCGATGTCGTGGTAGCACACCATCGAGACGTCGTTGCCCTCTTCAGCCGCGATCCGGCGCAAATGCCCGAGCGACGCAACCCGCGCCGCATCATCGTCCGCACGAGCCGCGGCGAGCCCCGACACAGGATGCTCCGGATCCGCCAACTCCGCCCGGAGGTAGTACGCGTCCCCCGCGTGCAGCAGCCCGTGCGGGTGCCCGGGCTGCCGCACGTGCTGCACTCGCGTCTCACCCGCGTGTGGGATCCCGCACGCCGGCAGCCCATACCAACGCTCGTCCGCACGCTCGTGCACCTCCCAATCAGGCCCGTGCGCGAAATGCGACTGGATGTATCGGGGGGCTTCAGCACGCACCGCCGCGAATTCCTCGTGCCACACGTGCACACGCGTCTGCGGGAAGTCGGCCAGCCCGCCCGTGTGGTCCGGGTCGGCGTGCGTCAGCACGATGTCCGTGACGTCGCTCGGTGCAATCCCGATCGCCTCGAGCCGACGCGCCGCCGTGTCGTGCTCGTTGAACCGGAACCCTGCTCCATCGATGAGCTCAGCGCCGATACGCCCGACGGGATCAGCGGCATCGAGCAGGCCGATCCCCGTGTCGACGAGCACGACATGATCGCCATCACGAAGCGCAACGCAGTGGCAGACGACCGTTGGGTACCCCTCGACAACAAGCGTCCCGCAATTCAGATGGATGATCTCGCCCATGCCGCTCCTCGGAATTTCATTCTTGACTTATCACGCCATAATAACCGCGGTGCCGGAAGTGTCCTGCGCTCGGACTCCCGCGACGCACCGGATCTGTGGGTGTAGCGCGTCCGAGTATCGATCTAGACGGTTCAATGACACTGTTCATCATGCCCACAGCAATGCCGGTCCTCGCCTCTCATCGGATGCAGCGGGCATCGCATTCACAACGCCACATCCTCCTCCGAGTCTCCGTCGCCCGCCGGAGTACCCCCTCGCGCAAACAGCGCAAGCCCAAGACTCATCGGTCCCACACGCCCCGCAAACATCAGCAGGATAATGATGAGCTTGCCGAGTTCCGAGAGGTCCCCGGTCAGCCCCCTCGAGAGCCCGACGGTCCCGAGTGCCGACGCCGCCTCGAAGATGAGGTCCTCGAACGACCACCCCGCATCGCCGGCCGCCCCGCCCGCCCGCGTCTCGGTCAGCAGCAAGAGATAGCACCCGACGAGCAGCGTGCTCACGTACATCGCGAGCGAGGCAAAGGCCGCGAAAAGACGCCTGTCCGGGATGCGCTTGCCCAAGAACGTGATGCGATGACGCCCTTTGAGGGTGGACCGGACCATCGCGAAGACGACCGAGACGCTCGTCGATTTGAGGCCGCCGCCCGTCCCGGATGGCGATGCGCCCACGATCATCAGGAGGTACATCAGCAGCACAGACGCGAGGCTGAGCGCGCCGATGGGGTACGTGTTGAAGCCGACGGTCGTCGCGGCGGTCATCGACTGAAAGAAGGCGACCATCAACCGCTCTTCCGCGGGAAGTCCGCCGATAGAGGGATCGCCAAGGAACAGCAGCGCTGCGCCGCCGAGTATGAACCACGCGGTCACGCACAGGATGATCTTGCTCGTCAGCGTCACGCGGTAGTGCGGCTTCGTCGCCCCGCGGAAGAAGTCCGTGAGCACGATGAACCCGATCGCTCCGAGAATCGCGAGCGCCGAGACCACGGCGTTCACCCACACGTCCCCCGCATACGACTCGAGCGAGTCGGGGAAGAGCGAGAAGCCCGCGGTGCAGAGGGCCGAGACCGCGTGGAAGACAGATTGCCAGGCGACGTGCATCGCCCCGCCGAATGACGCACCGATCTCACCCGCAGCCGCACGCTCCGCGACACCCGCGTGCCAGAAGGCCGGGAAGAGCAGAGCTGCGCCGATCGCCTCCACAACCAGCGTGAAGACCACCACGTTGCGCACGAACATCCGCGCATCGAAGCCATCCGGCAGCGCGAAGGCGGCCTGCGCCACACCCTTCCGGACCGCGTTCAGCTTGTGGTGCCCCGCGAGCACGACGAACGAGCCGAGCGTCATGTACCCGAGCCCACCCATCTGGATCAGCCCGAGTACGACCAACTCGCCCCAGAAGGTCAGGGCCGTTGGCGTGTTCGTCGTGATTAGGCCCGTGGTGCTCACCGCCGAAGTCGCCGTGAAGAGCGCGTCCAACGGCCCACGCTACGCCTCGTCGTGCCACATGAACGGCAGGCACAACAGCAACCAGCCGACGAGCACGTACAGCAGGTACCCGGCAAAGACGATACGGACAGGGTCGAGCCGCCCGATGCGAACAAAGACGCGCTTCTGGAGAGATGTCATGATCTTGTCGCCTTGGCGTACGGGTACGCTGATCCGTTCGTGTCGCCGCAGCCCTTCCGAGCGTAACGGCTCAGGCCACGAATATGCGTCACCATCCGTGCGCACATCGATCCTAGCCACACCGGAGCAACCATGATCCTGAGGACCTGGAAGGGACAAACCACTGCTTCGCAAGCCGACGCCTACGAACAGTTCATGATTGCCCGGGCAGCCCCCGACTACCGATCAATCCCGGGCTGCATTGGTTTGTGGTTCACCAGAAGAGACGAAGGCGAAAGGTCCGAATTCTTGCTCGTAACCGTGTGGGACTCCGAAGAGTCCGTCGCGAACTTCGCCGGCCCTGACGCGGAGCGAGCGAAGTACTACCCTGAGGACGATCAGTATTTGCTGTCGAAGGACCCGGACTCACGAAACTGGCGCGTGTTTCACCAGCAGAGCACAGGTGAGTGGTCCGGTCGTGACGGACCGAGCGTTGTGTGAATGCCGGAGGAGGGACTCGAACCCTCACGAGTTGCCTCGGTGGATTTTGAATCCACTGCGTCTGCCAATTCCGCCACTCCGGCGTGGGGACCGCAGAGTGTAGCCGAGCGACAGCCCGAGCCGCGCTCAGGCGCGCACCCGCACCAGCACACGCTCGATCCCGTCCGCGTCCGTGTACGACCAGTCACGCCCCTCGGCATTGCTGTCCCAGTACACCTCACGCCAACCCATCGGCAGCACCTCAGGCGCATCGGATTCCATCCGTGACAGCACGATGTTGCCGCCACGCTCCTCCCAGATCCCCGCCGTGCTGATCGTGCGCACGGGGGCGGCGTCCGCTGGGGCATCGTGAGGGAAGAGCTCCGCCTCGCCCGTGTACCGACCATCGCTCTCGAGCGACAACCGGATTCTGATGAGCATCTCACCCGCGCGGCTCTCCTGCATCCACGAGCCGATGAATGGCGACTCCGGATCCGCACGCACCGCATCCTGCACGACATCCATCGCACCAAGGTCGGTCGCTCGCCCCGATTGCCCCGCGGACGCGTCGACCTCGAGCATCATCGCCCGCAACTGCTCGTCGTCGAGTTCCACGATCTCGGCGTCCTTCGGGATGCCATCCGCGTCCTCGAAGACGATCTGCGCGTGGGCTTCTTCCGAGACGGGGGCGCCGCGGGAAATCTCGTGGACGAGCCCTTTCGTGACCTCTTGAGGCACGAGGACCGCGGTCAGGGCGATGCCCGAGAGCGCAACAACGCTGCCGATGAACGCGGTCCGTGTACGCACGCGCGGAGCCTCCTCGATCGACGCTCTCGGACCGCTCTCCGTGCACCGCCAACCGATCGCGGGCGGTGCGGGGAGACGCCGAACCGGTCAGGTCGTTTCGACGGCCTGTGCCGGGGCACACGTCCGGGAAGTGGGGGGCAACCGCTTCTGGTCGCGGGCGGGTTAGCGCACTACGCTTCCCGACTCGACTCGGCGACACCGTGCGCCGAGCTGTCCCTTTCGCCCCGACCTTTGCCCAATCGGACCCCATCCATGAGCCAGACCGAAGCCGCGACACAGGTGGACGTGCAAGACGCCGGCCCCTGCCTGAAGAAGCTGACCATCACCATCCCCGCGGAGAAGATCGCCGATCAGCTGCAGCTCTCGCTCGGCACCGTCGTCGACGAGGCGGAGCTCCCGGGCTTCCGCAAGGGCCGTGCCCCGCGCCAGCTCGTCGAGAAGCGTTTCGGCTCCGTCGTCAAGGAAGAGGCCAAGAACCAGCTCGTCGCCTCCGCCTACTCCGAGGCGATCGAGGACAAGGGCCTCAAGGTGCTGGGCGACCCTGAGGGCGCCGACGAGCTCAAGGACGTCGAGCTCGACCCCGAGAAGGACATCACCTTCACCGTCGAGGTCGAGGTCGCCCCCGAGTTCGAGCTCCCCTCCCTCGAGGGCATCGAGATCAAGCGTCCGCTCATCGAGATCGAAGACGACCACATCGACAAGCAGCTCGCCAAGATCTGCCAGTCCGAGGGCGAGCTCGAGTCGCAGGACAAGGCCGACAAGGGCGACTACTGCATCGGTCACGGCCTGCTCAAGGTCGCCGACTCGGGCGACGAGATCCTCGACCTCGAGGGCGCCGTCATCCAGATCCCCACCGACGAAGAGGGCCCCAAGGGCATGATCCTGGGCGTCATGGTCGATGATTTCGCGACACAGGTCGGCTCCCCCAAGCCGGGCGACTCCCTCGAGATCAAGACCAAGGGCCCCGCCCAGCACGAGGACCCCCGCGTCCGCGATCAGGACATCGTCATCACCTTCGACATCGAGCGTGTCGAGCGCATCGCGCCCGCCTCCGGCGAGAAGATCGTCGAGCGTTCGGGCCTCGCCGACGAGGCCCAGCTCCGCGAGTCCCTCAAGCTGCGTCTCACCCAGCAGGCCAACGTCGAGCAGCAGTCCGCGATGCGTCGCCAGGTCGCCAAGCACCTCCTCGACCAGATCGAGTTCGAGCTCCCCGAGAAGCTGACCCACCGCCAGGCCGAGCGCAACATCGCCCGCGCTCGCTTCGACATGCAGCACCGCGGCCTCGACGACATGATCGTCGAGCAGCGCGTCGCCGAGATGCGGGACACCTCCGACGAGCGCGCCGCCAACGAGCTCAAGCTCTTCTTCGTGCTCGCCAAAGCCGCCGAGGATCTCTCCGTCGAGGTCACGCAGGACGAGATCTCGGGGCGCATCTCCGCGATCGCGATGCAGCGCAACATGGCGCCGCAGGACCTCGCCAACCAGCTCGTGAAGCAGAACCAGATCAGCTACATCGCGCAGCAGATCCGCGAGCACAAGGTGATGGACCGCATCGTCGAGCAGGCCAAGATCGAGGACGTCTCCGTCGAGGACTTCAACAAGTCCATGACGGATGACGCCGACGCGGTCGAGGTCGGGTGATCGACGCCGTTCCGGGTCTCGCCCAGACGGGCGGGGGACAGAGCGTGATGCCGGCCATCTTGTGGGCCGGCGCTGTGTGCTTCGTGGCCATCCTCGCCGTCTACGGCGTCGTGCGCTTCCGCAAGGCGATGATGGCCGACGAGCCCGACACCGTCGACGATCCCCTCTCGCTCTCCACCATCCGCGACATGCACCGCCGTGGCGAGCTCTCCGACGAGGAGTTCGAGAAGGCCAGGAACGCCGTGCTCAAAATGGCCCCGGGCAGCAACCCGCTGCGCGATGAATTCGAGCGACGCCGGTCGCAACCCGAAGCGAGCGAGCTGGCATCGCCGCCCGTCACCGCTCCCGAACCGACCCCGAAACCGGGTCCCGATACGACGGAGACCCGCCCAGAGCCCGACCCGCAACGCGAACGGTTCGAATCCAAATACCCCACCGAGCCGCCACCATCGAGCGAAGACCTCTGACGTGGTGCATCCGCCAGAACCGGGCAGCACCACGCGATAAGCCCAATAAAGACCCACGGACACACAACGAGATGGGCGATTCTGCTCACTCGGGGTGGAGCGACCCCCGACCCGGAACGATAGTATCCGGACGGCTCGCGCCGCCTTCCTGGGGCGCGAACACTGACGCGTCCCCCGACGAAGAGAGAGCCATGCCAAGCAACCGAAACGACGGAAACGGCCCCTCCAACACCACCACGGGCGGAGGGTCCTCCTCGGGCGGCTCAGGCGGCTCCGGTAAGGGCGGCTCGGGCTCCGGAGGCGGCGGCTTCCGCGGTCGCAAGGTCACCACCTGCTCGTTCTGCGGCAAGACCTCCCGCGAGGTCGGCCCCATGGTCGAGGGCCCCTCCGACGTCTACATCTGCTGCAACTGCGTCGACCTCTGCCAGAACATCTTCAAGCAGGAGAAGCGCCGCGTCTCCACCGGTCGCGCCGCCCTGGGCGAGGTCCCCACGCCCCGCCAGATCAAGGAATTCGCCGACCAGTACATCGTCGGGCAGCTCCTCGCGAAGAAGACCATCTCCGTCGCGGTCCACAACCACTACAAGCGCCTGATGCAGCTCGACAACGAGGAAGCCCCGGTCGAGCTCGACAAGTCCAACGTCCTGCTCATCGGCCCCACCGGCTCGGGCAAGACGCTGCTCGCCAAGACCCTGGCCCGCATCCTCAACGTCCCCTTCGCCATCGCCGACGCCACCACCCTCACCGAGGCCGGCTACGTGGGCGAGGACGTCGAGAACCTGCTCCTCAAGCTCCTGCAGGCCGCCGACTACGACCTCGAATCCGCCCAGCGCGGCATTATCTACATCGACGAGATCGACAAGGTCGGCAAGACCTCGCACAACGTCAGCATCACCCGCGACGTCTCGGGCGAGGGCGTCCAGCAGTCGCTCCTCAAGATGCTCGAGGGCACCGTCGCCAACGTCCCACCCCAGGGCGGACGCAAGCACCCCGAGCAGCAGTACATCCAGATGGACACCTCCAACATCCTCTTCATCTGCGGCGGCGCCTTCGTCGGCCTCGAGGATGTCATCCGCCGTCGCATCGGCAAGCGTCGCATCGGCTTCGCCGCCGAGCCCGAGTCCAACGCCGACGTCTCCGAGTCCATGGAGATCCTCGCGCAGGTCACCACCGAGGACGTCATCGAGTACGGCATGATCCCCGAGCTCGTCGGTCGACTCCCCGTCGTGACCCCGCTCATGCCGCTCGACCTCGAGACCATGGTCATGATCCTCACCGAGCCCAAGAACGCGCTCATCAAGCAGTACGAGTTCATGTTCCAGCTCGAGGGCGCCAAGCTCAGCTTCACCGAAGAGGCCCTCGACGCCATCGCCAAGAAGGCCCTCGCCCGCAAGACCGGCGCCCGCGGCCTCCGCGCGGTCATGGAGGACATGATGCTCCAGGTCCTTTACGACCTCCCCGACGTCGCCAACGAGAACGCCGAGGTCGTCATCGATGCCGACTTCGTCGAGGCCCCCAAGTCCCTCTCGGACATCCGCGTGGCGCGGAAGGAATCGGCCTGAACACGATCTTGAAGTAATTCAACGTGTTGACATAGTCTGCTCAGGGCATACCCTCGTGCGTGCACGACCGCGCCGAACATCCCAAGCGTGAAGAGCCCTTCGTGCTCGAGCAATGGGACGAT
>ERZ1740067.2568-NODE-2568-length-10941-cov-4.599853_pt1 | contig 10941 bp, 9 predicted proteins | sample MGYA00581736_ERZ1740067 | MGnify/ENA primary metagenome ERZ1740067 (study PRJEB43018, sample SAMN04849236) | marine metagenome | isolation source: floating plastic debris | place: Pacific Ocean | collected 2008-08-27 | study: EMG produced TPA metagenomics... | reverse complement strand
AAAACGCTGCGGCGGGTGCGGTTCTTTTTACAGGTCTTGCGACTTTGGGCGGCGGCGGCGCGGATGCCGTCAAAGAAGCCCAGCGTATTGGCACCGTGGTCGGCGCACGCACCTTTTCCAAAGATTTCGAACTCGAAGCGGACGCGCTGGGCACCGTGCTGACACACAAATCAGGATATGATCCCGTAAAAGGTAGCCAGTTTTTCAATCGCATCCCAGATCCAGGAAACCGCTTTCTTGGAACGCACCCCCCCAACGCGCAACGTTTGCAAGTCGTGCGCCAGACGGCAGCAAAACTCTAACCGGATTTGACCGTCTGACCGATCTTTGCATTCATCGTCTCGGAATCGTTCTAACTGATCGCGGCTCTAAGTACGCTGTGTCTGGTTGCATGGTGGCGACACGTGGTGCGATAGACATCGCTTTGAAAGATCTCAAACGTGAAAAATCGTATGCCAAAGCCACCCATAACAGCTGGGGGGCGGTTTTCACGGCCAAAGGCCCAATTAAATCTGATGATGGCGAGCAAGGCGCAGGGATGATCATTTTGAAAATGCTCGAACGCGAACATCTTTTTGATCACCTCATCGTTGTGACGCGATGGTATGGCGGCAAGAAACTGGGCGGCGACCGATTTCGCAATGTTCACACATGCGTCACCGCCTACATTGATCAATTGCGCTAAACCGATCAATGCTTCAAAGCCGCAAAAGGCAAGAACACGTCAGCTGCTTGTTCCCTTTTTGGTTTCTTCGACGCACAATGCTCAGACAAACGTCCAGAAGATGACGACGACGACGAAAATGGCCACCAAAAAACCAAGCAAAAAAACGACTTTCAATATCTGCCTGGTCGGACAATCCGGGCGCTTGCAGTATGAAGCACTGTTGTTTGTGGCGTCTTTGCGCCTGACGTCGCCACAGTTCACAGGGCAAGTTTTTGTCGCGGAGCCGCAGCCTGGTATGCTTTGGACCAAAGATCCGCGTATCAAAGCAGACATTCGCGCCAGACTGGAGGAATTGGGCGCACAGATTCTTCCGTTTGAGAGCGTTCATTTCGGCGTCAACTATCCGAACGGGAATAAAATTGAATGTCTGCGCGCACTGCCGAAGGGCGAGCCTTTTGTCTTTTTTGACAGCGACACCCTGATAACGGACGAAATTAGTGACGTTCCATTCGATTTCGACAAGCCGTCTGCAAGTCTGAAGCGTGAAGGCACGTGGCCAAAGCTCGACCTGTATGGTCCTGGATACACAGAAATCTGGTCGTCGCTTTATAGTCGATTTAAGCTCGATTTTGCGAGCAGTCTGGATATGACGCAGCCTGATGAGTATTGGCAAAGATACCTTTATTTCAATGCAGGCTTCTTTTTTTTCCGCTGCCCGTATGAGTTTGCAAACCTGTTTGAAGACTACGCGGTCAGCATTCGGGACAACCCGCCGCCAGAATTGGTCTGCCAGTCATTTGACCCGTGGTTAGATCAGATTGCATTGCCCTTGGTCATTCACGCATTGGGGGGTGGGCGCGATAGCCTGCCACCGGGCTATCTGGACGCTAAAACCTCATGCCATTACCGGCTATTTCCTTTGCTTTATGCCCGCGAAACAGATCGAACGATCAAGGTTCTTGAAGAGGCGGCGGCACCCAACAAAAACAAAAAGCTCCTGAAAGGCTATGACCCGATCAAACGCATGGTTTATCAAGGCCGCGGCCAAAAAGTGCGCGCCCTTTTTGATCAAGGCGATCTTCCAGCGCGTGAGCAAGCGATACGCAACAAGATCAAGTCAGAAGGCCTTTGGATGCGCTAAGCGCGGATGCGACGCAGCGTTACGATGGTAAAAACTCCGTCTCTTTACCATGTGCCGCATAGGCGTAAAAATTTATCGGCGTCACAGGCAATTCACAACCAAAGCGATTATTCCAATGGCATTTCATAGGTCTGAACTAACGCTCATTTTGCGCGGCTATGCTAAACTGTTTATGCAAAATGACCTCATCAGACTGACAGACGAAGCATCAGTGCCTTTTTCATTTTGTGCACCGACAGGTTCCAAGATCATTGTAGACAGCGCAGAGATCACATGTGCATTCAGGTCGCTGCGCACCCAATTGCAAAATGCAGGCGTCATACGCCTAGAACCTGAAGTTCTGGTGATTGAACAACAAACAGATCAACGCTGCGCCTTTCAAGCGCGCTGGACCTATTTCAAATCCGAAATGGATGTCTTTAGCAGAAGCCTGACCAGATACGTTGTCAAACGAGACAGGGAAGCAGGTCGGTTTCGAATGGAGCTTGTCGAATATCTAAGCGCAAGCTTTCCCGATGTGGTCGAAGGCGTGCTCGTGAAAGGTTAACTCGCTACGCCTTGTTCTAGGTTAATTGATATCGTAGGTCTGGCGCACCCTTCGTAAGCTGACCGGAGCAGTTCAATGACCACAAACCCTAAAGGCCCAACCTATGGGTTTGATACACTTCAAATTCATGCCGGTGCACGTCCAGACCCTGCCACCGGGGCGCGCCAGACGCCGATCTATCAATCAACGGCCTATGTGTTTCGCGACGCCGATCACGCCGCAGCTTTGTTTAACTTACAAGAAGTTGGATACATCTATTCGCGGCTGACAAATCCGACCGTTGCCGTGTTGCAAGAGCGTATAGCAACGCTTGAAGGCGGCGTTGGCGGTGTGTGCTGTTCTTCCGGGCATGCCGCCCAAATCATGGCATTGTTCCCGCTGATGGAACCTGGGTGCAATGTCGTTGTCTCGACCCGTCTTTATGGCGGGACAGTCACGCAGTTTAGCCAAACGATCAAACGCTTTGGATGGTCCGCAAAGTTTGTCGACTTTGATGACAGTGACGCCATCGCAAGCGCCATCGACGACAACACACGTGCGGTGTTTTGTGAATCCATCGCCAACCCAGGCGGTTACATCACGGACCTGAAGGCAGTTTCCAAAATAGCTGACAAAGCGGGCATTCCGCTGATCGTGGACAACACATCTGCAACGCCGTACCTGTGCCGTCCCATCGAACATGGCGCTACGCTGGTCGTGCATTCCACCACAAAGTACCTGACCGGCAATGGCACCGTTACGGGTGGCTGCGTTGTAGATTCTGGAAAGTTTGATTGGGCGGCGAGCGACAAGTTTCCGAGCCTCAGCGCGCCGGAACCCGCCTATCACGGCATGAAGTTCCATGAAGTCTTTGGGCCCATGGCGTTCACATTTCATGGTATTGCGATTGGCTTGCGCGATCTTGGAATGACAATGAACCCACAGGCCGCACATTACACGTTGATGGGCACTGAAACACTCAGCCTGCGGATGCAGCGCCATGTCGAAAATGCCACGCGCGTGGCGCAATGGCTCGAACAGGATGATCGCATTGACTATGTCACCTATGCTGGTTTGAAATCGTCCCCTTATTTCAAACGGATCAAGAAAATTTGCCCGCGGGGTGCGGGTGGGCTATTCACATTTGCGGTTAAAGGCGGATACGAATCTTGCGTAAAGCTCGTAAACTCGCTGGAAATATTCAGTCATGTTGCAAACCTTGGCGATGCCCGCAGCTTGATCATCCATTCCGCATCAACCACCCACCGGCAGCTGACGCCAGATCAACAACGCGCAGCCGGCGCGGCACCAGAGGTCGTTCGCGTGTCCATCGGGACCGAGGATGTGGAAGATTTGATTGCAGACCTTGATCAGGCGCTTTCGAAGGCAGTCAGTTAACCTTATGCTGAAACTTGTCTGACAGGGAGACAGGTAACTGGGAAAACTGTGCTTTTGAAAACCTTTCACTGTGGATAACTTTGGGATAAATAACCGCCACAACGCCTCTTAAGAGCAGACGTCAGAAATGGAACGCAAGAACGTACAATGAAAGCAAATTTTGCTCTCTCGCTCTCTTTTGAAGGGATCCGGTTGCTCCACCGCGCGGCAGGCGGATGGCGTCTTGTGGGGGAAGCATCGCTTGAAGGTCCCGATCTCAACAACGCATTAAAGGCGCTGCGCAAGACAGCGCTTGGGCTTGAACCGGCTGGTTTACGCACAAAGCTCGTCGTTCCCAATGACCAGATTAAATACCTCACGATAGATACACCCGGCCTATCCGACGAAGACCGGCGCGTCGCGGCATTGCGTGCTCTTGACGGGGCGACGCCCTACCCGGTCAACCAGCTGGCGTTTGACATCTGCCCTGATGACAACCAAACGCATGTTGCCGCGATTGCGCGCGAAACGTTGGTGGAAGCGGAAGGCTTTGCCGTAGAACACCGGTTCGCACCTATCAGCGTCGTTGCGATACCCGAAGAGGAAAGCGGCTTTTTGGGCGAGCCATTTTTTGGCCCGACCCGACACGCCATCGGCCTTGTTCCGCCCGGCGACGGGATAGAACCGGACAACATTGCTGTCGTTGTTGTTGGCGATCTTCAAGGGCCAAATGGTCCAGTTGTTGAAGTTGATGACACTGCAAACCCTGTTAGCGAACCTCAAATCGGTGCATTTGAAGCGCTTTCCGAGGCAGATACAGACATCACTCCGGACACGTTTGTGCCGGACAAACAACTTACAGACATTGATCAAGGCGATGGCACGCAACCACGGTTTCCGTTACCGCCCATTCCCAAGGCCCCCACCACACCGAGTGTGTCTGCGCCAGAAATCATTCTTGATGATGGTATCGATGTTCAACCGGATGACCCGGTACAAATCGGTTTTGCATCACGGCGCGGCAAAGCCGAACCTGTTCGGCCCGGGGCCAGAGACGAACCCCCGCTGTTCGCCGCGCCCGTTGTCGACGCACCAGTGCCCGCGCAAAACCACAACAATGACGTCAGCAACATCGAAGAACACAGTGAAACCGCTGGTTTCGACGGACCGCGTGAGGTCGTTCAAACGCAAGACGCTGATCGACCATCCCGGATTTCAAGTGCGATGCCTGCTGCTGTCGCAGCGCGGCTGGGTGCACTTGGTTCGAAGTCAAAAACAGCTGGGGCTCCCTCGAGAAAACCACCTGCATCCCTGCAAAAGAATATGCAGCGGCTGGCAGCACAGCGTCCTGAACGCAAAGCCGAATCCCAAGCGCGGATCAATGCGCATAATGCCGAAAAACAGCGTCTGACTGTTTTTGGCGCGCGCAAACCAGCTGATCCAGCTGCAGAACGCGCGCGTCCGCGCTTCCTTGGTCTGATACTGACTGCGATGCTATTGCTGTTCCTCGCAGGTCTGGCAGCCTGGCTTCCGGCTTTGCGCGACACCAGCAGCGCCGCAAATCTATTTACATCAGAAGATGAACCCGTGCCCGAAACTCAGCCGGTTTTGGCGCAACCGGTCCCGGACTCCACCCCGGATTTGAATGACGATCCTGTCGACGCTCCGGTGTTGCCCGCGCCCAAAGCCGTCGAGCAGCCCCCATTGGTAGAAGACTCGCGCGACGTGGCTGCGCTGGACTTAGAGCCAGAAACACAAACCGAACCGTTGCTGCCGCAACCCAAGTTTGCCCCGAAACCGGAAGAGTATGATCCGGATGCGGCACAAGAACATTATGCGGTTACAGGTATTTGGACCATTCCGCCAACAACGCCCGAAACGCCGGGAATCCTGAGCCTGGAAAATCTGTATCTGACATCGATTGACCGAACAGATCTCGACTTTGATGCTGTGGCTCTTGAAAAAACACCGGGGTTTGATACGGATCTGGCGCTGCTTGCACCGGCCAACCCTCCACCGCCTGGAACCGAGTATGAGCTAGATACGCGTGGCTTCGTGGTCGCAACACCAGAAGGTTCGGCAACGCCTGAGGGTGCACTTGTCTTTGCAGGGCGTCCCGTCGTGGTCCCGGGGCGCATTCCGGAACGCGCCGAAACACCCGTAGTCGTTGATACAGATCGCGCAATCCTAGCCATTTTCCGCCCTCGCCTGCGGCCATCAGACTTGCAAGAACGCACCGAACGATCCAACCTTGGTGGATTGAGCCGTGCAGAATTAGGTCTCGTTCGCCCGCAATTACGTCCCGCGCGATTGCAGACCGACGAACCTGAAGAAACCGCACCCGTGTTTCAATCTGATCCAGCACTTGCAGGAACGCGTCCAAACGCACGCCCGCGCGGCTTTGCAGCTATTGTGCAGCGCACCAAACCCTCAAATAAGCCGGACACGCAATCAACAGATACAACGGTTCAAACCGCGGCTGTTGCGCCACAAACCGTTTCTCCGCGTATTCCTTCCAGTGCATCAGTGGCCAAACAGGCGACTTTGAAAAATGCGATAAACCTTAAGAAAATCAATCTTATGGGGGTGTATGGCACGCCATCAAACCGGCGGGCATTGATACGTATGTCAAACGGGCGCTACAAGAAAGTCAAAGTCGGCGATCGCATTGACGGTGGGCGCGTCTCAGCGATTGGTGAAAGCGAGTTGCGTTACCAAAAGTCAGGGCGCAACATAACACTGACAATGCCAAAAACCTGATTGAAACGTTCAAGGGGGCACAGTGGCTACACTTGATCCCACCGACATTCGGCTTTTGACGGCACTTCAAAAAAATGCGCAATTCACATCGCATCAATTGGCCGAAGCACTGGGTTTGTCTGCCTCGCAGACCGGACGGCGGCGTCAAAGGCTGGAAGAACTTGGGTACATTCAGGGTTATGTCGCACGTCTGGATCCAGATTTGCTGGGTCTGCCCGTGCAAAGTTTCATCCAAATTCATCTGAGCCGTCACCAGCCAGAAACAGCACGAGCGTTTGCAAGACTTGTCAAAACGCGCCCGGAAATCACCAATGCTTGGTCCCTGACCGGAGAAGCAGATTACCTTTTGCGTGTCTATTGCGAGAGTCTCCCGGTGCTAAACCGTCTTATCCAAAACGTTTTGCTGCCACATGAAGCTGTCGCGCGGGTCCACAGTCAAATCGTCATGGATCATTTGAAACGTGACGCCCCACTCCCAATCTGAAGTCGCTTTTTTCATCACTTATCAGACATCGTCAGGCGCATTGCTTAACTTTACCCAGCAAGCAAATGCTCTTTTGATCAATGGGGTTTTGCTTCGTCCGCAAAGGGCTTAGTCTCAGGTATAAGGAGCGGCGAAAACCCCCACTCTCGTATTTTCACCAATTTAACGCGCGACCCGTTTCATGGACACGTTTTTATATCAAGCTTCAATCTATTTGGCGGCGGCAGTTATCGCCGTACCCATTGCGGCGCGTATGGGGCTTGGTTCTGTGCTGGGCTACCTCGCGGCCGGAATCTTGATCGGGCCAGTCTTTGGCTTGGTCGGCTCAGAAACCGCAGACCTGCAACATTTCGCAGAGTTCGGCGTGGTTATGATGCTGTTCCTGATCGGTTTGGAACTTGAGCCGCGCGCGCTCTGGGATATGCGGCACCGATTACTCGGACTTGGCGGCTTGCAGGTCGTTCTGTCAACGCTTGCGCTGATGGGTGTGGCAATGGCCTATAACCAGCCATGGGGCGTTGCGCTTGCGATCGGACTAACGCTTGCGCTGTCTTCTACGGCCATTGTTCTCCAAACGCTGGCGGAAAAGGGACTGATGCAAACCGGCGGTGGGCGATCTGCATTCTCTGTACTGCTGACGCAAGATATCTCCGTCATCCCAATACTGGCATTGTTGCCGCTGTTATCGGTTACTTTGCCCACTCAGATCAACTCGGATGGTTCAATCTCGCGCGCGGCGACGTCTGATCACGGCGCAGATCATGCGCATGGCGGGGATCATCACGGCGTGACGCTCAGCCTGGTAGAAGGGTTGCCCGCTTGGGGCGTGACCCTTGTTACGCTTGCCGCAATCGCGGCGATCATCTTGTTTGGTGTGTTCGCCACCCGCCCCATTTTTCGCTATATTCATGCGTCGCGGCTGCGCGAGATGTATACAGCGCTTGCATTGCTGATCGTTGTTGGCATTTCGTTCTTGATGATGCTCGTTGGCCTGTCACCCGCGCTTGGCGCCTTTCTCGCTGGTGTTGTTTTGGCCAACAGCGAATTTCGACATGAGCTTGAAACCGACCTTGAACCGTTCAAAGGGCTGCTCTTGGGGCTGTTCTTTATCACCGTTGGTGCCGGGATCAATTTTTCGCTTTTGATGGCCAATCTCTGGGCCATCATCAGCATGGCGGTGTTGGTCATTTTGATTAAGGGCGCAATTCTCTATGGCCTTGGGTTGTCCTTTGGCCTGCGCGGTCGCGATCAATGGCTCTTCGCGCTCAGCCTTGCGCAAGCGGGTGAGTTTGGCTTTGTTCTGGTGTCTTTTTCCGTCCAGCAAGATGTTATGCCAAGCTGGATTGGTGAAACACTTTTGTTGGTCATTGCCCTGTCTATGTTGATCACACCGCTTCTCTTTATCTTGTTCGATCTCATTTCCCGCAAAATGGAAAACGTTCACGGCGATGCAGACGGGCAGGAGGAATTCGAAGATGAAGGACCGGTTATTATCGCCGGGATTGGACGCTTTGGCCAAATCGTTAATCGGCTGGTGGTCGCCAGCGGGTTCAAAACCGTTGTGTTGGATCACGACCCGGCCACAATCCAGCTTATGCGCCGGTTCGGATTTAAGGGCTATCTGGGCGATCCGACGCGTCCAGATATTCTTCGCAATGCAGGTTTGGCCAACGCGCGTGTTTTGGCCGTAACACTGGACGATCCGGATGCGGCGGTAAAGCTAGTCACCTATGCGCGCGCGCAACGGCCAGATCTGCGAATTATCGCACGCGCCTATGATCGGCGCACGGTTTTCAGACTATACCAGGCAGGTGCCGATGACATCGTGCGTGAGATGTTCGATTCAAGTTTGCGCGCAGGTCGGTACGTTCTGGAAAATGTTGGGTTGTCTGAATTTGAAGCCGCAGAGGCGACACGCGTGTTCTATGAAATGGATCGTTACGGCGTTGCGGAACTTGCGCGGCTCTGGGACCCTGATGTGCCGTCTGAAAAGAATGAACCCTATGTTCAGCGCGCCAAAGAGTTACAACAGGAATTGGAATTTGCGTTGGCTCAAAAAGCGGATGACGGAACACAAAAGCGGGCGTAAGCCGCTTGGCTCAGCTCCCCCAAATGATGCGCACGTAGTTCTGTGTTTCCTTATAAGGCGGTACGCCACCGTATTTTTTAACTGCGCCCGGCCCGGCATTATAAGCCGCAAGCGCAAGCCGCCAGCTTCCGAACTCACGATATTGGCGACTGAGGTAACGCGCACCGCCATCCAGGTTTTGCTTCGGGTCATAGGGGTCAACGGCAAGCGCTTTGGCAGTAAAGGGCATCAACTGCGCCAAACCAATCGCACCTTTGTGCGAAATGGCCCCCGGCTGCCAACCTGATTCTTGCTGGATGAGACGTAGGAACAGATCTTCTGGCACGCCGTACCGACGCGCTGCGTCTTTGGCCAGCGACAAGAACTGACCACGATATTTGCCGTTGTATTTGCGGCCCGTGTCCCATTTCGAAGGTGTGTGGACCTTTTGTGGTGTCAAACGAACCGATGATTTGTATTGATCTTTGGCGCGCGTATCCAGAATTTTGGTTTGTGAACTGAACAAACGCGCCTTATTTTTAGACGAAAAGATATCCGCGACAGCCGTATTTGCCCCAACCGCCATGCAAGTGGTTGCCAAGCTCAGGCACACGATAAACCGCTTAGATGTCACTTTTCAGTCCCTTCATCACGCGGCGAACTATAGCTCAAAATATGGATCTTGCCAGCGATTAAAGCCACGCGGCGTTTACCCCATAGTAACGGATGATCCGGCTTGTTAACCTTAACCAAACAATCATGCGGCGGATTCGCGCCGACTTAGCAGTCAAAGGGAACATCATGGCAGGATCCGTGAACAAAGTTATTCTGGTGGGAAATCTCGGCAACGATCCAGAGGTGCGGACGTTCCAGAATGGCGGCAAAGTCTGCAATCTCAGCGTCGCGACATCCGAACGGTGGAAAGACCGTAATACCGGCGAAAACCGGGAAAAAACCGAATGGCACCGTGTGGCGATTTTCTCTGAACAACTCGTGCGCATTGCAGAACAATATTTGCGCAAAGGATCTAAGGTTTATCTCGAAGGCCAGATTGAAACCCGCAAATGGCAGGATCAATCGGGTCAGGATCGCTATTCGACAGAAGTTGTTTTGCGTCCATACCGCGGGGAAATGACGCTGCTAGACGGTCGAGGTGACAATCAAGGTGGTTATGCAGCTGGCGGCGGCGGCGGTGGCTCTATGGGTTATGATGACCGTGGCGGCGATTTTGGCGGCGGCGCACCAAGCCCGGCCCCATCACGCGACCTCGATGACGAAATCCCGTTCTAAACATCAAGCCATCGGGTCACGCGTTGCGAGGGCGTCCGTCAAAATCTGCATCACGGCTTCTGATGGGACGTCAGCGCTTACGAAGCTTGAGCCGATATCACGGGCCAAAATGAAACGCAGCGCGCCATCCACAACTTTTTTGTCTTGTGCCATAAGGTCCATCAAACCGGCGGCATCGGGCAAAGATCCTGATATGTCGAGCAAGTCTGTTTTCATGCCCATCAATTTCAGATGCGCGCGCACGCGGCTGGGGGCTTCTTGGCTGCAATGACCAAGCCGCGCAGACAGCTCAAAAGCCAGCGCGCACCCAATCGCGACACCTTCACCATGCAAAAGCCGGTCTGAATACCCAGTTGCCGCTTCGAGCGCATGACCAAATGTGTGCCCCAGGTTCAAAAGCGCCCGGTCCCCATGTTCCTTTTCATCGCGCAACACGATGTCGGCTTTCATCTGTACAGACCGCTTCACGGCCTCAATCCGGGCCGCCATATCGCCTGCTGCCAACGCCGACCCGTGATCTTCGAGCCATTCGAAAAAGCCCGCATCCCCGAGCAATCCATACTTGACCACCTCACCATAGCCCGCAAGAAAATCGCGTGCCGTCAGCGAGCCCAACACTGCGGTATCG
>ERZ1740067.2567-NODE-2567-length-10942-cov-19.764122_pt1 | contig 10942 bp, 6 predicted proteins | sample MGYA00581736_ERZ1740067 | MGnify/ENA primary metagenome ERZ1740067 (study PRJEB43018, sample SAMN04849236) | marine metagenome | isolation source: floating plastic debris | place: Pacific Ocean | collected 2008-08-27 | study: EMG produced TPA metagenomics... | reverse complement strand
AGGTCATTTGTTTATTAGCCTGTGTTCCAAAACTCATCGCAAGGAGTTGAGTCATGAAAATAAATAGTGGTCAGTCCTTTTATCGAAAACCTGCATTGCCCACCTGGTTCACTTACACTGCATTTTCCTGTAGCAAGGTCATGGACAAAACTATTGGGGAAAAGTTGGACAAAAATGTTGCAATAGACAAAAATCATGGGCCTGCATGCATGTATAGCCTTCCATTGCTCCAATCTATATATAGATTGGAGCAATGCTCGTGGTTAAAGATCATGCAGTGTAATCACAGGTTATACTTATATAATTATAGCCTGTGGTATAATGACTAGATGGCTTACTCCATGGACAGACAGGCATGTATTGAATTTTGAATAAACAAGGCTGAAATTATAATAATAATAATAATAAATAATGATAATTTAATACTTATCTTATCCTATATAATAGGTAAAAGACATACTTATTATTATTATTATAATAATAATATAATGATAATTCTTATCTTATAAACTTATACCCTTGGAATGAATAACTTATGTCTCTTTCTTTCTCCATACCCGGCCAGGGTCTATGGTGAAGCCATTTCACCAATGAAATAGGGGTATTTCATTGAATTTACCAATGAAATACTCGGCCTCTAGGGGTTACACAAGCGTGAGTACTGTCGAGCGTTAGTGTGGAGGTAGTCCTGTATCCAAGGCCTTGGACTGGTAGAGGTCTACCTCAACAGTATTCATGCATGTAAGTAACTCCCAGAGGCCCATGGGTAGGCCTATTTCATTGATTTTAACAAACAGCCCATTTGTTGTTTACAGTCATCCCTTCATAAAACCCAAAGTGGGCCTACTATGCCATCCATCACAATTTCTTTTTGTTTAGAGTCCTTGTTAACAACGCCTTAGGCTATAAATTATATAGGTTTCAGCTCATTTCCTCATCAACTCTTCAATATGCAGCTCCAAACACTACAGCTTGAATGTCATTGTAGTATTGTGGTGCTTGGTCCTTCAGGATCTTATCCAAAAAGAGCTGATTATTATTGTGTCAATGACACAGCAGTTTGATCAGATGAATTGGGTGGTCAATCAATAGGGATTGTGTCTTCAGTTATTATTGAAAAAGCCTGAAACTTCACTGTTAGATTGTCCTATAGGTTGTCAAGAGACAGCAATAGCAACAGCAAAGATTTTGTTGTAGACCATAGTTTTTATGAACGAAAGGCTGTTGGAGGGAGGGCTATCTTGTGAAATGGCCTCAAAATCCCAGGAGGGAAGAAAGGGAATCGAGTTATTTATTCAATACATGCCTGTCCATTGTTGATCGTGTGAGATTTGGAATGGGGTGTTTTTGGCACAGCAACAACAGGGGCACAACAACAATGCAGACTTGCCAACAGATCACACATTAACTCATTTTCAACTACACCAGACCAGTAAACTGCTAATTTTGTTCGAAATTAGCTGGTTTGCATGACCAACAAACCTTAAAACTCATGCAAACCAAGTAGTTTAAGACAAATTTTGCAGTTTACCTTTTCTGTGTAGTTGAATATGATTTAATGTGTGATCTGTGATATGAGGGAACTCAAACATGGGCTGCTGGGGATGACAAGCATGTGTGTTTTGCCACCAGGTCAAAAAAACCACAGAAAGAGACATAAATAACAAAAATACTTGTTCTGGTTTTCTTTTTTATGGTTTTTGGACCTGGGCTGGTGGCTGAAAACAGAATACTTATAATCTCCGGTAGCCGATGAGCCCAAACTTCACAACCTCTCAATATGTAAGGGGGGATATTCAGTTATTTCAGTTAATAAAAATTCAGTGGCAAATCTGCGAAATGTGCGACAATCTGTTACCGACTGTTGAATGAGTGACAAACCTACTATTCAGGAAAAAAATGAGTAAATATTATACCCAAATGTGTGGCATTTGGCAGGTATGACGAGGGCAACATGTCTTGTGCGTATGTATGTAATATATAAATGTGTTTATACACGTATATATATCCGTGGTCACAAGCGAAAAAGGTCTATGCGTAATTATAAAACAATGGAAATCATGTTAACGAGCTTTGTCAGTTTTTTGCCTGCCGTATGTGTAATTATGAACGGATCTGGATGAATGAGGTATCAAAAGATAGCTCTCGAAATTCGTCACAAGATAGCAATTAAAATGATTTAATTGGATTAATTGGTTAATTAGATCCCATTGTTTACACACCATTTAGTCAAAAAATATACATGTATATATATATTTAAAGTAGGCTTTAGGGATTGCCAACGAATGGTGTAATGTGCGGAATTTCTGTATCAAACAACCACTACGAAAAACCAGGCATAGCACCCCACCTGGTAATGACATAACATGAGATACATCCTCCTGCATGTGGCCCAACTACCATTGACTGCAACTCAGTTATTCGGGTTTTAGTCATTCCTCTGGCAAAGTATTTATGACTTCTTTATTTGTAAAACGGGGAGAAAAGTGCGCTACGCCATTTTTCTTTGTGGGCGGTCTTGAATACAGAGCTTTATTATAGATAGTAGACCATGGAGTAGGCAAATCCCCAAATGCCTGTTTGAAGCTTGTGAAAATGGGGCAAAAATCTGTAGCAATGCTTCTACCTCAAATGGCATAATTTTGTTGAGTTTCTCATAAAATGATGCATGACAGTTGACTAGTCTTGCTGGACAGAATAGCACAGGCCAATTAGAGTTGCTTCAAGTCCAGTGGTCCCAGGGAGGGTACCAGTAATCTTCAAAACACCAGCCTTCTTTGCAACCCATAACTTTTTTAACACATTTTCCAGCTTTGCCCGTAGGGCAAGTCGGATCATTAAAAAACAATCACTTTTTTAACACATTTTTCAGATTTGCCAGTAGGGCAAGTCGGACCATTAGAACATAATCACTTTTTTTGCAGTTTTCAGATTTGCCCATACAGGACCATAAGAATATTAGGGCCAGCAAAATTTTGAGTTTAGATCAGATTACATTTAGATGTTATGGAAAGCTTTTGTGCCTCCAAAATTGATCTGTTTTGTAACTGGTTACATCCTTTTCTTTTTCCACTGCTGCAGGAGTTGTCCTTGCAGTGAGTGGCACTCAGCGTGTGCTGGGCTTATGGGAGACTTTGTCTTGATAATTGGATTGAGATTTGAAAATGATTATTTTATAATTTTTTTTTCAATTATAACAGATGTACATATGTATTTAAATTTTGACAGAACAGAGGTAATTTCATTACTTTTTTCTCACTCCATAGTAGTTATGAAGGAGAGTTTTCTGAATCTCACCACGGATTGTGAGATTTGCCAAGTCTGAGATCACACATATTGAAGAGCTATGGTTGGCGATGGTGGTGTGCACATTTAAGGTCTATAGATGAGCATGGGCTGCTAAAGTGTACACGTGTATAACCATGCCTAATTTGCAACCCAATCAATAAGCCACAAAAGTGTTGTGATGCCTATCATTGTGTTTGGAGGAAAAAAAGAAAGCTTGTAAACCCCAGGAATCTATGCTCTGGTTTAGCCCAATGTTTAGGCCTACTTTATATCGTTAATTAAAATAATGACTGTAATTTTGCTGTGACTGCAGGCCCACTGCAAGCCTGGTTTGTTGCTCTTGGCTTGGATCTGTGTCCCGATTGCTTTGAATTTGTGGTAGGGCAAGCCTCATTTCCATATCCCGTCCCACAAACATCTTCAGCTTATTTTTAGGCTAGTAACTGAGTTCGAAAAATTCATCAAAAATAACATTTCCCAGCTGCAATTGAAGTCAAGTTTTCTACACTCAATGTTGTTTACAAGGCTAATGTAAGATACTTTTAGTGTCATTTGCTCTTTATCTCATATAGTAAAAGGGTAGGATACACTGTAATCATGTAACCAGTTATCTCCTTACAAAAGCATCGGTAAGCACTAACATACCATACCATAAAAGATTCAGTAATTTTCTCCCACTCAAAACTTGTGAACTTATAGTTTCAGTTTAAAAGGGATTCCGAACACACACAAAGTTTGGCTGTGATCAAGCAAAGAGAGGCAAAGATATGAGCTGATCAAGTTTATTTAGCTCGGCCAGTTCGCACATGCTCATGAGCTTCTTCTCTGCTGCTTCAATCATTACAATCTGTTGTGAAATCAGTCATTTAGCTGAGCAGGTGGAAATTCTCAGGCCCTCACTGACAAATAGTATCTTTGATTGTCAGCTACAAGAATATGCACAGCTGTTGTCAGGCCACCAACCACCTCCTGTATGTATTGGAATCCAACAAAGTTTGTGGGAGAAATATCCATTGGTTAGATCGGTGGTTGGGTCCTATATTGAATGAAATGTGATTTTAATATCTTTGTACTAATGTCTGATGGAGTTGTGTGCCAATACGATAAGGTGTGACAAATCCCAATAGTGAAATGGGGATGAAATGTGGGATAAAATTCAATATATCCTCAAAGAATGGGATTAAATTCAACCACTTGAGATAGGATCATCTGTTAATAACTAGTAGGGCAAATTACACAAACTAGGCCTGAAACTCATTTTAGTTTCTCGTACTTTCTCCAACTATCGCACTCATCACTTTTAAGTTTATAATTTAATCAAAACATTTTGTAAACATAAATTAACACCATTTTTGGGTTCACTTTTACAGGTTGGCAATCACAGATGCAGAGCTCAATGCTATGACCAGACTTAACAAGGTTTTGGGAGAGAATGCTGAGCAGTTTTGTTCTCTCGGAGTGACTCAAAATACAAAGGCGAAGGATGAGAGCATCAATAAACAGAGTTGATCCTGTTGGATTGGTTGAGCGTATGCAGTTACCAACAAAAAGAATCACGAGGAGAGTGTCTTTCACCCCTATCATTTGGATGGTCACCACAAGCTTATGTGTTGGGGTTTAATACCACATTCCGTTATCGACAGACACTCCAGGTGTGTGTTATTTCCAAAATACAATGATAATCACTGGTTTGCTACAGTGTTCTAATTGTTTTGACAATGCTCTATTGAACTGTTTTGCACAGAGCCTGAAAGGATGCTTACTGATTTTGGCACCAAAGATAACACTACGGTACATGAAGAAAAAAAGAATATGCTGGCTTTTGGCTGATATTCATCAATTTATTGCAAACTTGTTGTGCTTAAAAAGCAGTGTGATGTGTGCTCAGGTTGTTCTTGTTTACTGTGATCTGTCAATCCTTGTATTTACCACAAGATCACGCGTGTTGATGCGGCCAGGACTGCACTCTGCATTTTTTATGAATGCCTCTGTGAATTACAGTTCTATAATTATCGCCGCGACAAGAGAAGTAGTTGTTACTAAATCTGTATAGTTTTTATTCAATAGTTTGCTACTGATCTGCTTGTAGATGCACCATCAATGATGAAGGACTCAACTCTCAACATAAGCCTCTCCAGGTAGCTCATCACCTCCTGTATCATAAAATACAGCTGAGAGTCGGTACGAGATTTTGTGAAGATGGTGGTCACCGGAAAGTGTATCACATATCATAAACACTTGAACGTGAGTTCCTTCACAATGTTCTTTAGTTTGCTCACTTATGTTAAGTTTCCCCATGTCTACATACCCTGTCATTTCACCAGTGCTCTTACTGTACTTGATACCATCCTCAATTTTCATGTCATCATTCATGTCTTATGGAAAGTCCAATACGCCTTATCCAAAGAAATAGCTTATGACCATTATGATGGAAGTAGTTTGTTGGCATCCTCATGAGCCCAGCTTCTCTAAAAAACTTTACCCTTCTAAGATCTATAAAAATAGTTAATTGATAAAATCTGAAACGAAAATAAATTAACTTTTTAATGGTTATTGCCAAGTCGATACTTCAGATGCGATAAAAAATTTACCTTCTGTAGGGTATCTTTTTGAAGAGAACTAGCTGATGTATTGAGACTACTAGGCCTATAGATAATTATGAGGATCGTCCAAGTGGTACTGAATATGAAGTGAATTTCAAGTACTTATAGGCTGTAAAGATTTATCAGCAGGAAGTTGGCATTTACATGTAAGCCATGTTTTATTTGTATGCAGAAACATTTTTGTGTGTAGGGTAGGTACTTCAAAATGCATGTGTTTTGGATGTATAATTGCATACATGTATATCAGATGGGATAGAAAGAATGACACAGCTGTGTTTCAAATTGTCAATCAGTATTAAAAGGCACATCATAAAAGAGTGAGCGACATCCTAAAAATAAGTGTAGTATGAAGCTCATAAATTTCACTGGTCCAATATATTTCCAATCTGATATTTGAGCAGTTTTTCAGGCAACCTCGATATTCATTGTATTGATATTATAGCTCGGGCAACTATTTGGAAGATTCATGGCGTCTAGCTATGCCTCTGTAAGTCTCAGCCAAGGTACTCAAACATGTGTATTCAGGAATTTACTCGAGCTCAATGAAGTTTGTTTATCCCAAATGGTTGGTATGGAAGATAATGTTACACAGCCTAGGATGGGTTGAAACTTGGAATTGCCTCCTCATTTAGTTCTTGCGTCAATGAGCGGACAACTAATAAGTTGTGTAAAAGCTTGATGAAATATTTTGTTTCAAATCTGTCAACAAGGTATGGATGGCGTTTTTGTAGTGTCATGAGACGCTTACAGCCACTAACAGAACTTGTATCACACTCAATTCCTGGCCATTCAATTCAAATAGAAACCTGTATCATTGTGTGCGCATATTACAGGTTTCTCTCAAGCATTTTTGAGGGTTTGGTAATGTTGAGTCCAATCATTTTCATACACTCCCTTGTGTTTTTGTACGTTTTATGCTAGCATGCAGATCGATAGCAGTTATACTTGTAGCCTTCTTTTCCATTTACATAATCAGCTCAATTTTGTTATTACAGGCGAGCGACTAAATGGAAGTGATCGAGCCCAAGATGTTTGGAGTAGGCTTAACAGTCGCACTGTAAGCGGTCGTCTTTTCACAGTGAGGGTCACTCCCTTGCTGCATCAAGAGACCAATAATAAACCAATGACTGGGAAATAATTGAGACTTATGATTTTACCCCATTCTCACTGAGTTGTATTTGTTGTTAAATTGTATGTCATCATTGGCAAACAATTTCACGCAATTACCCATGGGGCTTCCTTGTGAATGCATCATACTATAATTCATGATTTCCATCCAGCGCTAGGAAGGCCCATTCAATAATACCCTTCTCGGTTAGCAAGTCTGAGACCTAGGGAGCCATGGAAAGTGGAGACTAAGATAGTGTATTTCAATTTCAGTGACATTTTATGGATTACAATTACATGAACTCCTCGGTTACATACAAAGATCACCATTCATGTAGCCTTGCCCCCGGGCTCCATCCATGTATGCTGACTGATGTATGTTTATTTGAGGACGGCGGGAATAGATCTTATGTTCTTTACAATAAATATTAAATGTGAAGAGAGGATACCCCGAAACTATTTACCCCCTACCCCTCCCTTACTCTGGCCAAGAAATCACATCCTCTCTTCGCGGGCTGAAATGAGCACTGGACCCGACTTGGACACACCAAGTAATAGGTCGCCCGCAAAATTGATTGAGTGCTAAAAGGGGAAGGTTAGCTGTCTACTTCGTATTCACTGTGCAATTTTCTGTATGAGCAATGCGTCTAAGTTTATGTGGTCAGCGAGTATGGCATTTTCCTGTTGAGGTAACAAAAAAGTGAGGAATCCTACAATTTGGCATGGGGTAAACCCCAGTCATACCCGGTTCCGGCTTCAGCTAACTCACCCAGTAATCAGCCCGACGTGGATATTTTATGCTCGGTCCAGCCCTACTCTCTTCCAGCCGTAGTAAATTGCCTGATTTATGTTTTGCTGGTTCATGGAATAGAATGGAATACATGTAACCAAAAAAGATCATACATACATGTATTTTCAAATGTAAAAAACATGTACGTACGGCTGCAACCAAAGTTATTTGATGGGTGGGGAAGCTAGGAAACTCCTATTTGATTTCTTCCTTTTGTTTTGATTTGTGGGATTATTTGTAAACATCCGTGATATTATTACAGCTCAAACTATCACATCGCACCAAAAATAATATAAAGATTGGGGAATGAGATCTATTTCTCTATGGTATAACTAACAAATATCATGACATGGCATTAGAATAAGACGAATCCTAATAATTCGGATGATCACCTGGAAGTGTTTGTATAATCCTTTATTTACAGTTGTTAAGGGAGGTTTCAAACTAACTAGGGGAGCCCCTGTTACCCCTCAAGGTAGAACCCTGGCAGAATCCAACATGTTAGACCGTCCCTTCCGCGGTCACGGGACCCCTGGTTGCGTCGCATGACAAAGCTATTCTGTTTATACATCCTCGGTGATCGTGATATTAATGAGGTGATGGTGTCAATTTAATAATTTTTTTGCAGGACACTGCCTTTCTGGAAATGGCTGGTCGACCAAAAATTGATATAGATATCCACAAGCTGTCGGTACTCATGTCAACCGGAATGACCAAAACAGATATCTCAAGTCATTTCGAGATCAGTAGACCGACATTAGACAGAATAATTGAGGAAAATAACTTGACTGAAATGTATGAGTGGTGAGTGAAATGCTAGTATTCCAAGTAAGGCTGTGCAATTCCCTCATGTTGGGGCAGCTTTAGCAACTCGGCCGTAACTGAATCCGACTCTCTCAAGAAACCTCAATAAGTGGTGTTGGTTCCTTATCTGTAGCACTCACGGTCCGCTCTAATCTAATAGTTTCGATTTTCTTCTTCTGCGAGTTCTGCGCAATGTAGTGACCGATTGTGACCGGTGTTTCGCAGTCAATTACCAACTGTCTATACAAGTGGATCTGCACATTTAAAACACAACAATCAGGATCTCCGTATCCTTTTTTTTTGTAGCTAGATTTTCGCAATTATTATCAGTTAAGTAAAGTGAAAGTGTGCGGATAAGTTTTCAACTTAATTGATAATAAATTTAAACTGCAAATTTCGAGACATAGTCGAGCGTTAACAAATTAAGCTGCGTCAATAATACCAAATCCTGGAAATATTTGTTGGATCTGCATACAAGTATATACATGTATATATATTTTGTGAACCGCTGGATAAATCCCTATCCCAAATCGCCCGGTGTACAAAGAACCAGCCACCACTTTGGTTTACCAGTCTGGAGGTGTGGACAGAGAACGGACAACGCGGAATTCTCAGAACTAATTTCCATTTAAAACTTACTTTTTATTCGGGTAAATCTGTTGTATTTGGACAGTTATTACATTGCCCAGTTATTGCATTATCCAATTTGCATCTCCTGGCATGCGCAGGGTCCACAGGACCTAAACCACTGGTCTACAATTTGTGTTACCTTGGGTTGGGTGTACATGATTTTTTTCCAAGTGAAAGCTACAAGTACAAGATTACTGTCACCCTACTCTTGACCATCTCATGCACATTGAGCCGTAAAACCTGTTACAGGGAATTCCAAGTATTCAAGTATTCCAAGTATTGTATTTCATTGTTCAGTTAGCAAAAAGTGAGACACTCATGCATTATGATTGATGGAGAATCAACAATGCTCAGATCTTTTTCTTTCAACCTGTTGGCAGGTCAAATATCAATGATGAACAACTGGATAGGCTACTCATTGAGGCGATGGTTACACTACCAAGTATCGGTGAAAGATTGTTACATGGGTTTCTGCGTTCTAAAAATGTTCGTATACCAAGAAGACGGCTACGTGAAGCTATCCAGAGGGTGGATCCAGATGGTCTTCAACACCGAAGGAGCCTTTTGCATCGGCGGATAAAACGAAGGGTGTACAGTGTTCCTGCGCCGCACAATCTTTGGCACATAGATGGAAATCATAAGTTGATAAGATGGAGTATGGTCATTCACTGCGGAATCGATGGGTTTTCTAGGTCATGTGTTTACATAAGGTGTGCTAACAACAATAGATCCGAAACAGTACTGCATTCCTTTGATAATGCTGTGAATTTGTATGAAACAATGCCCAAGCGTGTTCGATCTGATTATGGCACTGAAAACTATGGGGTCATAGACCGGATGATAGCCGCAAACCAGGATGACAGTCCCGCAGTACTGCTTGGAAGTTCTGTCCATAATCAACGGGTAGAAAGGTTCAATGGTGAGATAAATCGTAACATCAGACTCAAGTATGCTCATCTATTCTATACTCTAGAAAGTAGAGGTTTACTGGATCCAAATGATGAGTTGGACCTATTCACACTTCACTATGTGTTTTTGCCTCGTATTAATCGTGCCCTTGCAACGCTAGCAAACTCGCACAACAATCATTGCATCAGCACTGAATTCAATGCTACACCAAACCAGCTCTTAGCTGTGTACGACCATGTAGCCCCCTCACATAGGTCTGACAGTGATGAGGATGCATCAGCCCAATTGTTCCATGACACACCTGCAGTACTGTCAGAATATTACCAAAACTTTTTATTATTGAACGTTCCCCCACACACCGCAGATGAAGACAATGGTCTTACTGTGTATCAAGCGGTGCGAGAATACATCCATAACTATGCATTCCATGAATGAGTTCAGTAAATAAATTACTTACACTTAATGTGTATTTACCATGGCGCAGTGATGTCATATCAAGCCTGCTCACTCAGACAAAAGATGTAATGTTGGCAAACGTGATAAATACCAGGATGTATTGTTGATGTTGGTATTTTGGTGTTTATTTCAGTAGCCCTGTTTATTTTGTGTAGTAATGTTAATATACAATACAAATATAGAACAAATGTCACCGAGTTAGTTCTTCGATTGTTTTGATACAAACAGTATTTTGTCCCTGAAAGAGTTCTTATGATACAAACAGTATTATGTCACAGAAAGAGTTTTTATGATACAAACAGTATTATGTCCCAGAAAGAGTTCTTATGATACAAACAGTATTATGTACCAGAAA
>ERZ1740067.2566-NODE-2566-length-10945-cov-181.096878_pt1 | contig 10945 bp, 5 predicted proteins | sample MGYA00581736_ERZ1740067 | MGnify/ENA primary metagenome ERZ1740067 (study PRJEB43018, sample SAMN04849236) | marine metagenome | isolation source: floating plastic debris | place: Pacific Ocean | collected 2008-08-27 | study: EMG produced TPA metagenomics... | reverse complement strand
ATTTAAATAGTTTAATATCAATATTTTTTAAAAGATTATTTTGTATTAAGCCAGACGTTACGGGCGAATCTGAAATATAATTAGTTTGCATTTTTATATATTTTTCAAACGTTGAATTTATTATATTATTTGCACTTGTTATATTTGACCAGTAAAATTTAAAATCTTTATTATTAAATAATGATGGTTCGTCATCTTTATTTTTAATAACTGATAAATCAATATGATATTTTGAAGACCAAGGATAATAAAAAAATAATCCACTTATCAATTCATTCATATCTTTACTTGTTCCATTTAAAGTAATTTTTGATAAAAATTCTATCTTAAATAATTCTCTGTTGTACATACGTATGTTAGAGTTATTAATCATAAAATTTTTATATTGCAAAAGTTTTTTCTCCTGTACTATGTCAATGACGTTTGTTCTGGTAACTTTAATATCTTTGCCAAATTTTTTAAAAAAAGGTGTATTCATAAAAACAGTACCTCTTGCTATTGATACATATATTATACCTTTATTAACGTGTAAGTAATGCAAGTTTTGAGTAGTTGGTGAATTTTCTAAGCAAAAAATATATTTCGTATTAAAACTTATGAAATTATTAAAAATATGAGTTGGTTTTTCAGTTTTTATATATTTCATAACAGCTTTATGTTCATTACTATATGCATCTGGAAATAAATAATCGTATAAATTGCAATTAAAAACCTGGTTATCATGAATCATAAAGGTGTCAAATGTTTTTTTAAATTCTAAATGAAAATAATTCGGATTAAACGGTGTGGTATCTGTTAAGAGATAATCAAATATTTTTAATTCGCTATCATAGTGTAAATGCACATTTCCATCTAAATTTGAATCTTTAATATTGAAATCATCTCCAAATGTAAGTATATTGTCATTATCAATAAGACATTGTTTAAGATTAAATAATCTTTTTTTAAAAAACGTATTCGTTTCTTGATTCAAAATATTATAATCATGTGTATACTTAAAAAATAACCTTGGATCTAAATAATACTTAATGTTAAAGTTTTCCACAATTTTTAAAAAAACTACCATTTTACCACTATCTTTATCATATTCTTTGAAAAAAACATCATATTCTAATTTAGGAGAGAATGCTAAATAAATATCTTTATTTTCCGGACACTCGTCAACATTTATAGCTTTATTCCAGAATTTAATATATTCTTCAGTATAATTTTGAGTTTCCACAGGTAAAAATAAACTTGTTATACATAAATCATCATTCTGTTTAAAATTTATACCTGAATGAGTAATTGTCGTGTCCTTGGTATCAGTTAAAGTTAACGATGTAAATCCATTATCATTAAAATAAATGTTATTATGAAAAAAAATTTCACGATCTAAATTTTCTAAACCATAAAACTTTTTGTTATTTCCAAAATGATCTGCATTATTATCTGTAAATTTTCTTTTTCGTGTTTTACTAAACATGGTGTCAAGGATAATAAAAAAATAAACCATAGATATTTGTTAAATATTTTTTACAGAAAAAAATAATATTTTACATAGTATTATTCTTTAAGGCGTATAACTCATCCCGTGTAAATCGTTCATTTGAAATAGTTTTTTTCAATGTTTCTATTCTAGTAATCGGTTCAATATAATATAATCTATTATTATTATTATGTATAATATGTTTTATTTTAAATATAATATTTCTTTCAAAATAAGGTTTTTTATTTGTTGTAACTTTATCAAGAACACTTGGATAATCACTTTTCTTTAACCGTCCTTTCGGAATTAGGACCAAATCATTAATACTTAATTCTCTAAGTCTTGTATTACGTTTATTTAATTGTTTTTCTATCATTCTATTTCTACGATTATAAGCCTTACCTATAATTTCATTCCTATGAAAATTATAAGCTGCAATTGAATTTGGATCATCCACTAAACCTTGTATCAAATTGTTTGGTGATATACCATACTTTAATACAACGGTATCATTAATACTTTTCGTAATATTTTTTAAAACTTCATGTTTACCATTATGTTTTTGTGTTTCATCTTGCATGAATACGGTCATTCTTTCTTTTATTAACTTTATTTTTTGTTCAGCTGCATTAGCATGACCTTTATTAATACGGGTACTAAAAAGGTTAACGTTGTATAACTCTGAATATTCACTAATCTTATTATTTCTTGTAAATTCTTCATCTGTTTGAATTTTGATGGATGTATTTTTACTGTTTAACGGGTCATATTTATGAAAAAAATTACGCATATTTTGAATGTCATCTAAAAATTTTTTATATTGAATTGGTAATTTACTTTTATCTTTAAATCCATAAGTAAAAATTTTTTGAGTGAATAAATCTACACCAACTAAAACATAGTTAGGATCAGTAACGCTAGGTCTTGTAAAATTAAAATCAGCTACATCTAATTGAAATGATTGGTAAGGTCTTGTAAAAGATGTTAATGTATCAGTAACAATCCTAGGTTCCTTAATATGTTTTATAACTATTGGTATTTTTTCTATATAATTAGAATCAGTAGATTGTGTATTTTTATCATTATATGTTTTATTTTTATTTTTAATCAAAGATAATAATTCTTGATCTTTATCATAACTCGAATGTTTTAATTTGACTAAATCACCTCTAGTAAATTGATCTTTAAAATTTTTTAAATAAAACACGCTATTTTTGTTCTTTAATAATAAAATATACATTTTTTTTAAATACTGATCTGATGACATATTTTTTAAGATTTTAGGAAATCTCGGTATAATAACGCTAGAAGTATCGTATTTATTGCTCCTAAATTTTTATGTGTAGGTAATCCCTTTAAACTGTAGTTTGTAATGAAAAAATATAGTGTTGAATATATTAAATTCGATAACTGCGTCGAAGAATTATTTAAGTTTTCAACACTTTTAATATTTCCAGTTTGTATATAATGTATAAATGAGTCAATGCAAATAATTATATTAGAATCTACTTTTTTTAATACGCTATTTATAATGTTTATAATTGTTAATAAACGTTTTGTTGCAGTTATTGATAATGTAATAGGAATGACTTGATTTAATCTTGATAGTATATTACTTATTTTTGCTGGTGGTATATCAGCGTCAGTATTGTTAATATTTTTACTTGCACTTGTTTCCAACAATTTTATTAATTGTAATGCCTTATGTAAAATTCCTTTTTTTAAAGGTGATTTGTTAATAGATTTTTCTTGTCTTTTTATTTTACCTAATACAGTTTTTTTATCTTCAATTATTATTTTTTCTTTTTTTATATCTTTACCATCTCTTATTACAAATTTTAGTTTTTTTATTGGTTTATCTTTTATGTATTCTAAATGTCTTTTACTTGATTTTTTTCTTGTTGAAGCGTTAGTGTTAATCATGTTTTCTTGTTTTAAATTATTATATATTTCACTTTTTAATTCACTAGTCGGGTCTTGATCAATTATTTTTGGGTTAATAGATATATCTGTTAATGTAGAATAATTGTTATCTAACATGTTCTGTAAATTATCATCAATTCTTTCACTTCTAGCAAAATCTGTACTTGCACCAGTAGATTTATACGATAATATTTCACTGTACAATGAATTTTCATTATTGCCGCTAATATCTTCATTTTTCGGTCTTTGTTCATCTAATATTAAATCTTCTTCTACTAATTCAACTTTATCAGGTGGTGTTGGATCTTCTTTTTTAACTATAGATGGTTGTATATTGTATTGTATTTTTTCTTTTTCATTTTTAGGAATTACAAATGTTTTTGACATTGCATTACTATCAGCGTTTGTAATTGGAACAGGTCCTTTATTATTTGTTTTAATTTGTGTTATTTTGTAAAAGTCAGGTTTTACATTTGTTAATTCAGTAACATCATGATTAAAATTATAATCTACAGTTGCTGTATCATCATTATAGTCATAATCCATCATTTCATTATCTTCGTGATTATAATTTACTGTTTCGTTATCATCGTCATCTGTATGATGTATATTTTCTATTTTTATATCTTTAGAAATGTTTTTTGCTAAATCTTTACATGATTGCGGTTCGTATATGACATCTCCAACTTGATCTTCTTTTATTTCTTCCATAGGGTGATCTAACTCATCAATGTATATCGGCTTAGATGATTCATTTGGTAATATATCATTTTTTAATAAATCATTATATTTAGAGATAAATTCTTCTACTCCATCCATGTCATTTAAATCTGTTGCAACATTTTCTTGTTTTGGAAATTCATCATCCCATTCTAAAGCATAATCATCATTTTTTTGATCGTTATCTAAGAATGGAATATCTTCTTCATCCATTTTTTCTTCATCATTTAGTTTAACTATATTTGACATTACATTATTTAATTCTTTTGTAAATGATTCATTATTTTGTTTTGCTTTTTTTCTTTTTATATAATATGGTTTTCTTATTTTGTTCGACTTTTTCTTAAATTTTTTATTATTTATTTTTTTAGCATTGTATTGTATTTGCGATGCTAGAGAATCACGATCACTGTATTCCTGATACTTCTCTTCTAAATTACTTAATAGTGTTGATAATCCAATAAAATTGATATTCTCATTGTTATTAATATCTCTTGTCAAACTATCTTCACTAATCATTTGCATAAAACTATTAACATATTCATTTACAACGCTCTGGTTTGTATTATTATCAATATTGACAGTTATTCCTAAATAAAAATATAATATTATAAGAACCCTTCTAAGAATTAATACATATTTATTATTTGAATTTATTGTAAAATTATACAATTGCATTATATTAATCAATTCACTTCCAATGTTAATCTTTAATATATTTCTATTAGGTGGACATCTTCCAGCTTCTATAATTATTTCGGTCATTATATTTATAAAATCATCTAACTTTAAAGCACGTAATATTGCAAATGAATTCGAACCTTTTTTTCCAACTAAACTTTTCCATATATTAGAATATTGTTGAAAATGGATTATAAAGTCTTCTTGTTTAGTTGTATCACTTAAGTTTTTTATAAAATGTAATATTCTATCTAAAGTAATGTTTATTTCTTTTCCATATTTTATCATATATCGTATAAAATTTTCTAGAATAGTTTTCATTAGTTTTGGTAATGATGTAAGGCTATGTTTATTCAACAAAGTGCAAATAATTTCCACTAATTCAGTAGGGTGTTTGAAAAATAACTTAACAGTCATATGATCATTTAACTCGCTTTCGTGTTTAAATTGTAATTTTTTACCGCGACATGAATTGTATAAACTCACTATGTATTTAAAATAAGTAGCGTAACTAAAATTATCAGTATCATTGAAATTAATTAGTATATAATCCAAAAAAGAAGCAAAATTACCATTGAAATTTACACATAAAGGAATAGTCCGGTAATTTGGGTTTGACATTTGATCTATAAATTGGATTAAATTAATATTACTATGTAATACACCATTACGTATTATATATCCTTTTTCTGTAAACTCTATATTATGATCTCTTAATATTTTTAGAAATACTGTATCACTTAAGCATGTTACATAGAAGTCTCTCCAATCTAGATCAGTTATGTTCTCGCAAAATGTAAAAAGTTCTTGTTGTCGAGTTTCAGAGAGTGGATTATTGGGATCAATTGTATTACTATTACTCAATAAGTAATTTGCTGTATTGTCAACATTATTTTCATATTGATTAGCAATATCATATTGATTTTCAACTTGTTCATGAATACTTGATGTAATATCGTCAATAAGTCTTTCCGTAGATATTTGTTCATTTCCATTATTTTCAGTGATAGTAATTGCACCGGCACCTGGCGCTGGTGGTGAAGGTGGATAATTATTATTGTTATTGTACAGTGTGTCATGATCATTTTCATCATTTTCTTGATTCCTATCATTTTTAATGCTTCCTAACTCTTGATTTATTATTCCATTGTGATTTATAAATAAGTTAAAATCGTTTAATGTTTCATCTAATTTATTAATTGTGTTTTTATTTTCGAGTAAATCGTTTTCCAATATTCCATTTTTAATTGATAAATTATTCAATTGTTTTTTAAATTCATCGTTACGATTATTTAACGTATTATTTAATTTAATATTTTGATATTCAATATCTAACAACTTTTGATTTAATTGTTTAACTTCACTACCATATTCATCAATTTTTTTCTGATAGTTTACAATATCTTTTTTTATTTCTAATAATTGACTGTCATTATTATTTGATCCATTGATTTTCTGAAAATTTCTTTTCAAACTATCTAATGCCGCTTCGTATATTTCTTTTCCTTCATTCCTTTCTTTAATAGCATTTTTTAAAGAATTTATTTCTTCATATAACTTTTCTGATTCTTTTGTAGTAGCATTATTTTGAAACTCTAATACTATATTTTTCTTTTTTAAATGATAACTAACATCTTCAAGTTTTTTGATACTCTGTTCATTTTTTTCAATTTGATTTTTTAAATCGACATCATCATTTGTTATATTAGATCTATTTAATTTTTCATTAGTGTTTTGTAACTTATCTATTCTATTAGATATTTCTGTCAATATTTTTAATATATTTTTATTATCATTTGAATTTGCTAATAATTCAATTATCGAATTTAAATTTTTATTAGTATCCTTAATTTCTTCATCTCTACCATTAAGTAATGAAGGAAGAGCATTAATTATTCTTTGTTGTATTTCTTCATTTGCTATTTTAGCTTTTTTCGTGTCATTTGACAATTCATCTACAACGTTAATTAATTCATTTGTATTATTTTTTATATCTAGTATATTTCTTTGTGATGATTGCAAATATTTTTGAGATTCTTCTTGTCTTTCAAGTTCATTTTTTAATAAGTTATTAGCATCAAATTGTCTAAACTGATAATTTATCTGTTCATTTGACTGTGAATAATCACGCGAGCTATTTCCTTCAATTTGTTGTAAACGATTTATAATACTGCTATTCTTATCATGTTTAGCTTGCTTTATTATATCATTAGTAATACGGTAAGCATCGTTGAAATCGTTATTATTATTATTTATACTATTAACTAAGTTGTTAGTTAAATTTGTATAAATTGGATTTTTATTTTTTTGTTTATTATCCAACGCTTTATTATCAAAAAAGTAATCATATACTGTATTATATTGAATTTTGGGGGGAGGATTATCATTATCTCTTATAGTTGTTAAACGATTATCTATTTGTTTTGATAACTGACCAATTTCTTTATCAAATTGTTTTCTTAAAATATTACTTTCACCGCTATACTTTTTTTCAGCATAATCTTTAGGTATTTTATTTTTTATATTTTTTGATAAATTTGAAAATCTATTGACATTATTCAAAGTATTAAAATCCAAATCATATTTTCTAACATTATTATTTCTTAATCTAGTAGATATATACTTACTACCACCATTTATAAGATATGGTGCATTTGACTCTATTAATCCAACTCTATTTAATTGTTCAGCACGTCGAAATTTTTCAAGTCCAGTTTTCTTATCTAACATAGATAAATTAGTTGTTGTTTTTTCGAATAAAGACTCTAACTCTTTGTTAAATTTATCATTGTTAAGTATACGCTGATTTGTTAATCTACTAGCTATATCACTAGATGATAAATCTACAGTGTCGTTTTTGCTAGTCATACCTGTTAGTTAAACTTACATAAATAAAGGGATTATAAAATACACATCTTTTTATAAATATTTTTTTAAAAAATACTTTACATATAAAAAATCTTATTATTGTTGTTATTGTTTTTACATAGCTGATAATTTTATAAATTATATTGTTCCCTGTCTTCTTTTCATGTAGCAAAATATGTGTTTGTGGTCTTCAGGATTTCCGATTTTATGTGCTACTGCAATTGAAAAATTTTTGTTATCCTCGTCTAATTTATCATACAACCATATCGTTAAGCGTTTCATATGCCATAAGAATTGTGGATCACAATCTGGAAATCTTGTTACATCAAACATAATTTTGTTTCGTATATTGATTATATTTAGTTTATACATACATTCTTTGTCTATATCTTGCAAAATAACCATCAGTAAGACGAATAATATACTAATACAAGATGATGTTATATATACAATATTCAAATTATTGTTTTTTTCTTTTGAACGGGTAGTTTTGCATTAACATTTATATGTTCATCATCTCTTTTTATTGTCTTTTTAGGTATATATGGTCCAGCAATAGATTTATCATCATTATTTAACATTGTCTTTTTAGGTATTGTATATGGTGCGTATCTTCTTTTTGAAGTAGAATTATTTTTTTGAACTTTATTTTTCTTTAATGGTATTGGTGAGTTAATTAGTAACGTTTTTTTAACCTTTTTACTGTTTTCATCATCATTCTTTTGAATGCTTGTTACTATTGTATGCATACGTTTACGTCTAGCAAGATTATTTCTTTCATCATTATTAATTGCAGCTTCATTATTTTCATTATCCTTTATATTCAATGGAGTATTCAATGGCGATGTTTTAATTTTTGGAGGTGTAACATTAACATTATTCGTAGAATTATCTAATTGTCCATTTCCTATTTGTGCTTCAAGATCTACTTTTTCAAAATACGTTTGTAAATCATTGCTATTTAATTGCGGTAGTACTGGGACATTTTCCTCCAATTTTTGTTGTTGTTGTTTATTATATTCAACCTGTCTTTGTAAAGTTAACAAGTTATTCATTGTCGTCTTGTAATTGTAGAAATTCAATCTATATTGTCTATACTGTGATTCTAAAGGTTTATTATACATTTTTGCTATTTGTGAAGAATAAATACAATAATTTACTTTGATTGCATTTAGAAAATCAGGATTTTTTAAAGTTTCTATTAATTCTTTAAATTTTATTGGTTCATCATGATATAAATCATATAATCTTGCTTTTATCAATGTTTCATGAATTGCACCTAATTTATATGCTTCAATTTCAGTAAAGTATCCTAATGTTTCTGGATTGAAAAAATAATATAGATAGTCACTCATATCTTGTCCATTAGGAAGTGTTCTTAATATACATTTTGGTAATCTTTTTAACAATATAGTAAACATTTGTAATGAAAAAGAACGATCTTCTAAAGCATCTTTATTACTAACAATCGATAAAAATTTTGATGTTCTATCACGAATCTTCACTTGGTATGGTTTGTTTGGGTTTTTGTCATTGTCAACATTAATTTTATTAACATCTATATCCAAATTCCAATTTGAAGTTATATACCAAAAGAATAAATTCACTATCTTAAATCTGATAGTATTTTCTCGATTACGTTTCTTTTTTGTTTCTAAAAAATATGTAAACATATTTTCTCTCCAACTAGTTGGAATTTCATCATTATTGATCTGTTTATTACTCAATTCTTTATTATTATCCTCTTCATTTATTTCAGCATCTTCGCATAACACATCATCTTCACTTTGACTATCTGTATCACTATCTGATGAATATTTATCAACTTCATGTTTTTCTTGATTAATATTAAAATCTAAATCATTGTTATAATTATTTGAGATTAGTTCTATTTCTTGAACTTCTTGTTGTGTTGCCATCTCGATTGTAAATATAATGGTATATTATTAAATTTTTCTTTTTCTTCTAATACCTTACTAGTCTCTAAATCTGTGTTATTCAATTTACGTTTTTTTGTATTGTCCACAGTATTATCCTCTGTTTTTCGCGTGATATTATCAATCTCTTCTATTGAAGGTTTTACATTTATCAAATTATCTATTTTTGTACTTCTAAGTGTTTGACCACCTTTAGTAAAACTTATCAATTCTTTTACACAAAATATATTTGAATCTCTTTTGACGTTATGTCTTTTAAAGTCTTTATCCAATATCTTTACTTCTTCACACGTGTAAGATCTGTATGTTCCATGACGATTATTCCGATGTATATATTGTTTATTGTATATATGTTTTTCTTTTTCTGCACTAAAAATACCAAGAGTATTAGTTCGTATAACACATAATTTAGAATTATCATTTAACTTCTTATCAACAACACCAATATCAATCATTAAATGATCACCAGCGCTTTTTACTTCATCATTAAACAATCTGAATATCCAATTGTTTTGTTTTGAAGTATTTTTATCACTTGGTTCATCATTTACAACAAACTTATGTAAAAATATTGAAATATTTTTTGGATTACCAACTGGAAAGAATATAAACCTTGTAGTATTACTATTAATAATATTCCAAATGCCTGTAGAAGTACTTATGTCATGAAATATTGACACTACATTAAATTGCAATTTTCTACTACGAGTTATGAAATTACCAAATGCATTTGACTTATCAGCTATTGAACTCATGTCATCTAATAACATTAATCTAGTTATTTCTAAGTCTTCACCTTCATTTTCACCAGGTTTAATGTTATCATTCATTTGTTCATTATTAATCTTAGCAGATACATAATCATTTATCTCGTTAAGTGCATTATTTAAGGATTCCTTATCACTTGCGTCATAAATAAAAAAATCATAACCATCAAATAACTTATATAATTCTTGAGTTCGATTATATGTTAATGTAATCTTAGGTGCGATATAATAAATTTCTTTAATACCAGGAAAATATCCATGTCTTAAAGACTTTATAACATATGCTGTTTTACCAGTATCAGAACGTCCTACAATTACAGTGTTACCATTTTTTAAAGACGCATTGTATAACATACTTGAACTAACATTCATAGCACTGCCATCTTTAAATTGAACATCAACATTCATTTTTATAAAATTAGCGAATTTAAGACAATATAGGAATAAGATAAAAAACAACAAGTAATTATTGAAGATATAACATGTATTTATAAAATATTTTTATGTACAAATAAAAAATATTTTTTATGAAAAAAAAAAAAAAAAAAAAAAAAAAAAAAAAAAAAAAAAAAAAAAAAAAA
>ERZ1740067.2565-NODE-2565-length-10953-cov-6.372821_pt1 | contig 10953 bp, 9 predicted proteins | sample MGYA00581736_ERZ1740067 | MGnify/ENA primary metagenome ERZ1740067 (study PRJEB43018, sample SAMN04849236) | marine metagenome | isolation source: floating plastic debris | place: Pacific Ocean | collected 2008-08-27 | study: EMG produced TPA metagenomics... | reverse complement strand
GCGAAAACGCGTTACGCTGTTGATCGACCGCCTGCTCAACGCGATAGACCAGCGCCGCATTGATCTGTTTCAGCCGGACCGGGTCATCGATATCATAAAGGCTCATGATGGCGTTTCCGGTTCGGCTGCGGGTTTTGCAAAGGCAATTCCGGTGAACGTATGATTGAGGTGCATCGACAAGTACTGCTCGCCGTATGTGTTGAAGCCGAGCACATTGTAAGCGTCATAGATCGCATTGATGCGCTGCGTCGCCTGCCGGTTTTGCGCATCAATCCGGCGAAGGGCGCAGTCGAATCCAAGGACAAAATCGATGCCGCCGATTTCCGCATCGACACTCTCAAACGCTTCCCGCGTTGACCGGCTCATGCCCGTGGGCTCGGCAACGGTGAGGACAATTCCGTCATCGATTGCGCAGAAGTAAGAGAGCGACCCGTCCGGGGTCACCTTGTGCACCGACCGGCAATAATACTCACCGCCAACCCGGACCACGAGCGGATGGGATGCAAAACTCAGCGGTGACAGCGAGGCCGGATCAAGCCCAACTGCGAGGGCGTACTCAGAGGCAGCTTCGGCGGCATTGAATTCGTAAATAATCCTGCGGGCCGGGTCAGAGCGGGTCACAACCAGCTTTCGGTCGGTCGGAATGAAGTTGTCGGTCTTGAAGATCTTGAAAGGAATGCGGCTGCGGCACAAAAGGACGATGGCGCAATCATCCCCTGCTGCCCCGTTGAGGATCAGGGACGTCTTTGAAAAATGCATGCTGTCGCCAGCGGAGCCGCCAAGCAGAGGGATGTCCTCCAAAGCCCAGTGCAGGGCGGCGGTGACCATCTCCTCGACAACCGACAGGCCATCGATCAGGCAAAGGGCAAAGGTGTCGCCTTTGTCTTCCGTGCCTGCAAATGGCGCCGGATCGTGTTCTAAAGCCTGCCGTTCCCGTTTCACCTGGGCAACGATGCGGTCAAAACCAATGGATCGGATCCCATCAATCCTGAAAGGCGTGATTGCAAACTGATCTCTCGGAAACAAAAGGGCCAGACACCGGCCGGCGCCCTCGTCGACACCGCCAATTTCGTCGGCTGTTGAACATGCGGCATAGGGCAAACCGACAGCGTACTCTGCCATTTTCGACCGTAACAGGTCCGCCGGAAAACTGTCCTGGGAATAAAAGATCAGCCCGAGGGAATACGCCGAAGAATGAGCGGCGGCTTCCAGATCTGCCCAAAAACGAGCGTCGTCTGGCTGGCGAGCGGTCAAAGCTACGACCCCGCAGCCGTATTGCGTCCAGGCATTCGCGTCCAAAGTATCCTCCCAGATGACAGCGGCCCCTTGTCTCGCGGCACGCCGTCACCACTATAAATTTGTAACTGTCGAAACGAAGACTTGTAAAGCGAGCCTGGTTTCTGCTCTGGTCGCGGGATCGGATTTGGAGGGCGTGACCTAAAGTACAGTGTACAGGCAAGGCGCTCTGTTCTTTTCTATGAACCAACGATTTTGGAAAAAAATCGGCTTTGGAGGACCACAATGGACATATCGGGCAGTCAGGTGATTGCAGCATCGCGGGATGCTGTCTGGGCCGCACTGAATGATGCGGAGATTTTGAAGGCCAGCATTCCCGGTTGTGAATCCCTCGAAAAGACATCCGACACCGAAATGATGGCAGCCGTGACCTCAAAGATTGGTCCGGTGAAAGCCAAGTTCAAAGGTGCGGTCACCCTTGAGAACATCAATGCACCGGAGAGCTATACAATCGTCGGTGAAGGCAAGGGCGGCGTGGCCGGATTTGCGAAAGGCTCGGCAGACGTGAAGCTGACCGAAGTCGAAGGCGGCACGTTGCTGGAATACACCGCCAAGGCGCAGGTTGGCGGCAAGCTGGCGCAGCTTGGCAGCCGGCTGATCGATTCCACAGCGAAGAAAATGGCGGAAGACTTTTTCGCAAAGTTCTCCGAAGCCGTTGCCGGTCCTGCACCGGCGGTAGAAGAAACCTCCGAAACGGTTGCAGAGGCATCTGCTGGAAATGCCGAGGAATTGGATCCTGGCGTTGCAGAAGAAGCTAAACGGCTTGCCGTTGAAGACACCCCTTCCGGGGTCGTTCATGCGTTGGAAGAAGCCGAACATGCGGTCGAAGACCAGCTGCATAAGGCGGAAGAAAACATTGAAGCGGCGGCCGGCCGCGGTGCGTTCGGCGGCCCGATGGTCTGGGGGTTGATTGCTTTGGCGGGACTCATTGTCGTTTTGGCATTGGCCAGCTGAATTTGACTGCCGCCGTTTCGGCGGTAGTTGACGTTGGGTCCGGTCTTTTGGAAAGTCTCTGGATGGAGGATCCAGGACTAGAGTTTAAAGCCGGACCGGACCAGCCGAACAGCAGGCAGTAAGCTGGAGGAATTTGGATCGAAGACCCTTTGGACGCGGGTGTTTTGATCCAGAAGTATCTGAGGGAGAAGAATTCATGACAAAAGTGTCGATGGTGCTGAACGGTAAGTCCGTTTCGGCAGACGTGGAGGACCGCACGCTTCTGGTCGGGTTGATCCGGGACGTGCGCGGTTTGACCGGAACCCATGTGGGCTGCGACACCTCGCAGTGCGGGGCCTGCGTGGTGCATGTGAACGGCAAGGCCGTGAAGTCGTGTACCATGCTGGCAGCTCAGGCCGATGGCAGCGAGGTTGTTACCCTGGAAGGCGTCGGTAGTGCGAATAATCTGCATCCGGTCCAGGCCGCTTTCCGCGAGCATCACGGCTTGCAATGCGGCTTCTGTACACCAGGGATGATCATGAGCGCGATCGACATGATCAATCGCCATGGCGCCGGCAACCTGGATGAAAAAACCATCCGCCACGAGCTGGAAGGTAACATCTGCCGCTGCACCGGTTACCAGAACATCGTCAAGGCGATCAAATCCGCTTCTGACCAAATGGCCGGAATGGCCCAGGCCGCCGAGTAACGCAAGATACTCGAAGCAATCTCGCATGCACCGCGGTGCATGGGACGGATACACGGCCAGACTGCCCATGTGTTGCCGGGAGGAACGGTGCAGCACAGACGGTAGAGGCCAAAGCCACACAGTTTTAGGGAGAGAGTGATGGCAGTAGAAGGGATTGGCGCCCGCGCCCTGCGCAAGGAAGACAAACGTTTTATCACCGGTAAGGGCAAGTACACCGACGATATGACCATGCCGGGAATGGGCTATGCCGCCTTTGTGCGGTCCCCGCACGCACATGCAAAAGTAACGGGTATTGATGCAGCGGCCGCACTGGCGATGCCGGGTGTTGATGCCGTTTTGACCGGCGATCAGCTGGTTGGCGACGGGATCGGCAACCTGATCTGCGGCTGGATGATCCATTCCAAGGACGGCACACCGATGAAAATGGGCGGCTGGCGCGCACTTGAGCCGGAAATAGTCCGTCATGTCGGCCAGGCCGTTGCCGTTGTCATCGCCGACACCCAGGCACAGGCCCGGGACGCTGCCGATGCGGTTGTCGTCGATTACGAAGAACTCGATGCCGTTGTTGATCCGCTGGATGCCTTGAAAGACGGCGCACCGCAGCTCCACCCGGAAGCCGAAGGTAACCTGATTTTTGATTGGGAAATTGGCGACGAGGCTGCCACGAACGAAGCCTTTGAAAAGGCCGCTCACGTCACCAAGATGGAGATCCACAACAACCGTCTGGTGCCGAACCCGATGGAGCCGCGCGCCGCCCTTGCCGGGTATGATGATGCCGAAGAGCACTACACGCTCTACACCACATCACAGAATCCGCATGTGGCGCGTCTTGTACTGTCCGCGTTTTACGCCGTTGCGCCGGAACACAAACTCCGGGTGATCGCACCGGATGTCGGCGGTGGCTTCGGATCCAAGATCTATATCTACCCAGAAGAAATGGTCTGCCTGTGGGCGTCCAAGCGCGTGGGGCGCCCGGTCAAGTGGGTCTCGGATCGCACCGAGGCATTCCTGACGGATGCGCACGGCCGTGATCACCGCTCCGAGGCGGAACTGGCGCTCGATGCCGACAACAAGATCCTTGGCTTCCGCGTCAAAACAGTTGCGAATATTGGCGCTTACATGTCGCTGTTCTCGTCGTCGGTACCAACGTATCTTTACGCAACGCTGCTGTCAGGCCAGTACGATATTCCGGCAATCCACGCCAACGTGAAAGCGGTTTACACCAACACAACACCTGTCGATGCCTATCGCGGCGCCGGGCGTCCGGAAGCGACCTATCTGGTTGAGCGCATGATGGAAACTGCGTCTCGCGAAGTCGGGCTGTCTCCGGCAGAGTTCCGCCGGAAGAACTTCATCCGGGCCTTCCCGCATCAAACCCCGGTGATCATGTGTTACGACGCCGGCGACTATGACGCGACGCTGGATGCGGCCTTGAAGGCAGCAGACTACGATGGTTTTGCTGCGCGCAAGGCGGAAGCCGCGTCTCGTGGCAAGCTGCGCGGCATTGGTCTATCCTGCTACATTGAAGCTTGCGGCATTGCGCCGTCTGCTGCGGTCGGATCACTCGGTGCCGGGGTTGGCCTTTGGGAATCGGCCGAAGTCCGCGTCAATCCGGTTGGCACCATTGAGGTTTTGACAGGCTCGCACAGCCACGGTCAGGGACACGAAACCACCTTTGCCCAGCTGATCAGTGAGCGGTTCGGCCTTGACACCGATTCGGTTTCGATCGTCCACGGCGACACCGACAAGGTGCAGTTTGGTATGGGCACTTATGGGTCCCGATCGGGAGCCGTGGGCATGTCCGCAATCGTCAAGGCGCTCGACAAGGTCGAATCCAAGGCCAAGAAAATCGCAGCGCACCTGATGGAAGCCGCCGAAGGCGACATCCAAATTGAAGGTGGCGAGCTGAAAGTGGCTGGCACCGACAAGAAATTGACCTTCACCGAGGTCGCGCTTGCTGCCTACACCGCGCACAACCTGCCGGAAGGCATGGAGCCGGGCCTGAAGGAAGGTGCGTTCTATGATCCGACCAACTTCACCTTCCCGGCAGGAACGTATGTCTGTGAGGTGGAGATCGATCCGGAAACCGGCAAGACGGAAATCGTCAACTTCACTGCTGCGGATGATTTCGGCAAGATCATCAATCCGATGATCGTCGAAGGCCAGGTCCATGGCGGCATCACGCAAGGCATCGGTCAGGCGCTGCTTGAAAATGCCGCTTATGACGAAGGCGGCCAGCTCCTGACGGCATCCTACATGGACTATACCATGCCACGCGCGGACGACGTTCCATCTTACCAGCTCTCCACTCATGTCACGGAATGCCCGGGCAATCCGCTCGGCATGAAAGGCTGCGGTGAGGCAGGGGCGCTCGGCTCTCCGCCAGCCGTGATCAACGCGATCACGGATGCACTTGGCGCAAATGCCCTGACCATGCCGGCAACGCCGGAGCGGGTCTGGGCGCTGGCGCAGTCCGGCATGAAGCAGGCAGCCGAATAAGGCCGTTGGCGAACATCATTTCGGGCGGTTCGTGCCGCCCGCCTAATTGAGAAGTTATTTTGGGGAGACCCTGAAATGTATGAAACAACCTATCACCGGGCCGGTTCCGCTGCCGAAGCCGCCGATCTGCTTGCAAAAGCCGATGACGGCAAGATCCTGGGTGGCGGCCAGACCCTGCTACCAACCATGAAGCAGCGCCTCGCAGCGCCGTCCGATCTTGTGGATGTGACCCAGATCGCTGAAATGAAGGGCATTTGTGCTGACGGCGAGGGTGTCGCCATCGGTGCGGCGACCACCCATGCGGAAGTCGCGTCCAACCACCTCGTTAAGTCCAAATTGCCAGGCCTTGCATCTCTGGCAGGCGGCATTGGAGATCCGGCGGTCCGCCACATGGGCACGATCGGCGGATCCATTGCCAACAACGACCCGGCTGCTGACTATCCGTCGGCGCTTGTGGCGCTGGGCGCGACTGTCGTCACCAACAAGCGGGAACTCTCCTCAGAAGACTTCTTCACCGGGATGTTCGAAACGGCGCTGGAAGAAGACGAAGTGGTTCAGTCCGTGAAGTTTCCTGGCGCCCAGAAGAGCGCATATGCCAAATACCCGAACCCGGCATCCCGGTACGCCATGGCCGGTGTGTTCGTGGCTCAGGGGTCAGATGGTGCCGTCAAGGTTGCCGTCACCGGAGCAGGACAAGACGGCGTTTTCCGTATGAACGACATGGAAGCGGCTCTTGGCAGCAACTGGTCGGCGGACGCGGTCTCCGGTATTGCGCCGAATGCGGATGACCTCTTGTCCGATCTGCATGGCTCGGCTGCTTACCGTGCCAATCTGGTCACGGTTATGGCAAAACGGGCTGTTGCTGCGGCTGGGTGATAACTCACTTTCGGTCCTTCGTTATGTGCTGTCCCGGTCTTGAGCCGGGACCTCACCGTAGCTGAACCCTGGCGCGCGTTTGGGGAAGCAACAGCTGAATGCAAAAGTCCCGAACTCCTCTCCTCAATCGGAGAGGGTTTTTCTTGTGCGCAGTTCGCCGGACTTGAGAACGACCCCAGACTTTTGCAAAACAAGTGGGACACCAGCGAAACGGATCCCATGACCAAAATTCTTTGCATCGCGCTCAATCCCACCATCGATGTTTCCTGTAATGCAGAGCGGGTGCAGTCCATGCACAAGACGCGCACCACCAATCAGCGGCAGGATCCAGGCGGTGGCGGTGTCAACGTTGCGCGGGTGATTTCCGAACTCGGCGGAGGTCCGGAACTAACCTATCTGTCGGGCGGCGCAACGGGAATTCTGCTGGATGCTTTTCTTGCCGAAACCGGACTTGCTCTCCGCCGTTTTCCAATTTCGAATCCGGTCCGGATGGCGTTTGCGGTGCACGAGGAAACCTCGGGGATTGAATACCGGTTTGTACCGGAAGGACCGGAGGTGGCCAGCGGCGAACTGCAACCGATCATTGATCTCCTTGGTGAAATCGATGCGGACTATGTGGTGGCCAGCGGATCCTTGCCGCGCGGTGTCCCGGAAGACACCTATGCGAAGATGATTGATCCGGTGGTTCGGCGTGGGGGACGGTTTGTCATCGACACATCCGGCCCGGCGTTGAAGGCAGCGCTTGATCATGGAAACGTCTTTTTGTTCAAACCAAGCTTGGGCGAACTTCAAAAGCTTGCAGGACGACCGCTTGATGAAGACGGCGTGCGGAATTTCGCGAAAGAGCTGGTTGATAAAGGCGCTGCAGAAAACGTCACAATCACGCTGGGGACAAAGGGCGCGCTTCTGGTCAACAAGGATACCGTCTTGCGGGTGCCGGCCCGGCATGTCGCGGCAAAATCAGCTGTCGGTGCGGGCGACAGTTTTGTTGGCGCGCTGGTCTGGTCGCTGACGGAAGGACACCCGATGGAGGAGGCCTTCCGGCGGGGGGTGGCAGCTGGCGCTGCAACGGCCTTGACGTCCGGCACTGAACTCTGCCGCCGGACGGACGTCCTTTCGCTCTATGAAGCTGAGAAGGCCGAGCGCCTCTAGCTCATTGGAGAGCTCGGCCCTGAGAGCCCGGACAGGCCCGCCAAACGGGCGAGCAGAACAGCAACGTTCTTGACTTCGAATTTCTTCAAAAGCCGCGCACGCACGTCCTCGATTGTCCGGGGCGAAAGGCCAAGGTCGCGGGCGATTTCCTTGCTGGTCTTGCCCTGAGACAACAACAGCACAACTTCGCGCTCCCGCTTGGTGAGCTGTGGGCCGTTGTCCTTTGTTTCTATCAAGGCAAAACTCAATACGGTCTGCGCCAGTGGATTTTCAGGTGTCAGTGTCCGGGCACGGAACCGGCACCAGATTCGGTTCCCGTCGGCACACCGCATTAGCCGTTCATCCGAATACGGTAAGGACTGCCGCAAGGGTTCCAGCCCGATGTCCCGCACCTGATGAAACTCGTGGGCCGTCCCATAAAGCAGCCGGAAGCTCTGACCGATCAGATCTTCCTTCTCATATCCGAACATCTGAGCAAATGTGTCGTTGCAGGTACGGATAACCCGATGTTCGGTCAGAACAAGACCCATCGGGGCATGGTCGTAAGCTATTTGGTCGAGTTCAAGCATAAGTCACCGTGATTGTACGGTGTAGGAACCGTAGGTAGTTCGTAGCATAGTTTATCGATGAACTGCCAACAATGAGCTTGCTACGATGTGTGCGATTTTCACCGGATTGTCCCGGGCATGACCGAAAGCAGGCCACAGTGGGCGGATGCATTGGAGTGCGCGATCCCTATGACAGCGGGCAAACAGGCCCGACCTCTCATCAGAGGCGGCATGTATGATCAAAAGCATGTTGACCAGACCGGCAAACTCAAAAATTGTGTAGGCTATGGACTTGGCACTCTGGGTTTGGCGCTAAAGCCGGGCGACGGTGCCGGAGTAATTGATACGCTTGTTTCAGTGAAGGCGGTCGCGCGTTTGCTGGCCGAGCTGCTGGTGAAGCCGCAGTAAGCGGGACGGCAAAAGGGGAGTAGCTATGCGTTTGGGAAAAGTTGGAACGGGCCTGATCAGTGCTTTGGCATTGTCTGCCAGCATGGGGTTGGCCCATGCAAAGAGCGATATCACGGTGGCCATGCAGCTGGAACCACCGCATCTGGATCCGACCAGCGCGGCCGCCGGCGCTATTGATTCGGTCCTGTATTCAAGTGTTGATGAAGGACTGACCGGCATCGGACCGGACGGATCCATTTTGCCCGGCCTCGCCGAGAGCTGGGAGATTTCCGAAGACGGCAAGACCTACACTTTCAAACTGCAGTCCGGCGTCAAGTTCCACGACGGTACCGATATGACGGCCGAAGACGTGAAATTCAGTCTGGACCGCGCGCGATCGGATGACAGTCAGAATGCGCAAAAAGCGTTGTTCACCGGCATTGAATCCGTTGAAGTTGTCGACCCGCAGACTGTGGCGGTCACACTCTCAGCGCCAAATGGCAGTCTGCTGTTCAACTTGGCTTGGGGCGATGCGGTGATCGTTGCACCGGAGTCTATTGAGAGCATCAAAACCAACCCGATCGGCACGGGCGCATTCAGGTTCTCAAATTGGGTTCAGGGCGACCGGATCGATCTTGAGAAAAACGCTGACTATTGGGGCACGCCCGCCAAACTGGACAATGTAACCTTCAAGTTCATTTCCGATCCGACCGCAGCTTTCGCCGCTGTGATGGCGGAAGACGTCAATGCCTTTGTTGGTTTTCCTGCACCTGAAAACCTTCCGCAATTCGAGGCTGATCCGCGGTTTCAGGTGTTGGTTGGATCGACCGAAGGCGAAACGATCCTGTCAACCAACAACAAGCTGCCGCCGCTTGACAACGTTAAGGTGCGCGAGGCGATCGCGCATGCCATCGACCGTCAAGCAATTATTGATGGTGCCATGTTCGGCTATGGCACGCCAATCGGCACACACTTTGCCCCGCACAATCCGGACTATGTCGATCTGACCGCCAACAGCGCCTACGACCCGGAACTCTCCAAGAAGCTGCTGGCGGAAGCGGGCTACCCGGACGGATTTACGACGACCCTGAAACTGCCGCCGCCCTCCTATGCCCGCCGGGGAGGAGAGATCATTGCTGCGCAGCTGCGCGCTGTCGGCATTGAAACCGAGATCTCCAATCTGGAATGGGCGCAGTGGCTGGAACAAGTGTTCCGTGGCAAGGACTATGGTCTGACAATCGTCAGTCACGTAGAACCGATGGATATCGGCATCTATGCTCGCCCGGATTATTACTTCCAGTACGACAATCCCGAGTTCCAGAAGCTCTTTGAAAACCTCACCGCCGAAAAGGATCCGGAAAAGCGGTCCGAGCTTTTGAAACAGGCTCAAGAAATGCTCTCTAAGGACTATGTGAACGGCTATCTGTTCCAGCTGGCGTTCCCGACGGTGGCAAATGCGAAGATCCGGGGCCTTTGGGTCAACCAGCCAACCCCTGCGGCAGATATGACGGCTGTCTATTGGGAGGAGTGATCCCGACGCGACCTTAACTCCTCACGCGTTTCAACCCACCGGAACGCGGAGTTAAGCATCACCTTGAGGGGGCTTGGCGCAGTGAAACCCATTGCCACGCTTCCTCAAGGTGAGCGTTCAGTCTCTTGGTTTTGCGAAGAGATTGAAATCAGTTGACATAGTGCCGGCTCGGCGTTCCAAGCCGAAGTTAACGCCATGGCAAGGGCGGCCTTTGCCGGTTGCCGAACAGAAAGTCCATGCTCCATTATTTTCTAAAACGTCTGTTGTCTTTGAGCTTGAGCCTGGTCGCCGCCTCGGTCGTGATTTTTCTGGCGCTTGAAGTTGTGCCGGGCGATCCGGCAGCTTACATGCTCGGCCTCAATGCGCAGGAAGATACGCTCCAGGCGCTGCGAGAAGAACTGGGACTAACCGGCTCCATTTTCCAACGGTACCTGTCCTGGGCCGGCGGGCTGTTGGTTGGTGACTTCGGTGTTTCCTATACCTATCGGACTCCTGTGTCGGAGATGATCGGTGACCGGTTGTGGGTCTCTCTGCCGCTGGCGCTGTATGCCCTGACACTCAGCACGCTTATTGCCTTTCCGGCTGGAATTTGGGCAGCTTCCCGTAGGGGCTCGGTAGCTGATGCGTCTGTCATGGGCGTCACCCAGCTTGGCGTCGCAATCCCGAACTTCTGGTTTGCAATGCTGATGGTGCTCGTGTTTGCCATAAATCTGCGTTGGTTTTCCGCAGGCGGGTTTCCCGGCTGGGATGCCGGGTTTTTCGCAGGCATGAAGGCTTTGACCCTTCCGGCGATTGCACTGGCGTTGCCGCAAGCCAGCATCTTGACGCGTGTGATGCGGTCCAGTTTGCTGGACACGCTTGGGGAGGATTTTATCCGGACAGCACGCGCGAAGGGGCTGACAAAAGGGCAGGCGCTCTGGCGGCATGCCGTTCGCAACGCCCTGATCCCGGTGCTCACCATCCTCGGCCTGCAATTCTCCTTCCTGCTGGCCGGGGCGATCATCATTGAAAATGTCTTCTTT
>ERZ1740067.2563-NODE-2563-length-10955-cov-22.970642_pt1 | contig 10955 bp, 11 predicted proteins | sample MGYA00581736_ERZ1740067 | MGnify/ENA primary metagenome ERZ1740067 (study PRJEB43018, sample SAMN04849236) | marine metagenome | isolation source: floating plastic debris | place: Pacific Ocean | collected 2008-08-27 | study: EMG produced TPA metagenomics... | reverse complement strand
TTGCCTATCGAAGGATTGGTGCTGGAGCCTATTTTGGGGCGGCATGGGGGCGAGTACGGGTGCGTTATTAGAACAAGCGGTTCAATCGTTAAACGACAGTCTCGCAGCTGATTTAGTCCAAACTATTAAAGAATGTTCTCCTTTTGATAGCAAAATCATTCTTATCAACGGCCATAAGCTCGCTGCCTTTATGATTGAGCATAACGTCGGTATTTCACCTGCGATGACCTATGTGGTGAAACGCATTGACACTGATTATTTTACTGATGAGTAATGCGACCTTACTTCTCTCGCATTACTCATCAGTAAAATGCAAAGCCCCCACTATCTAGCGAGGCCGTCTGCTGGCCAAAGCCCACTGGGTTAACTGGGGAAACAATCGATTTAATTCTGTTGCGATCGCAACTGGCCCGACAACTACGTCAGCCTGCTGTTGCTTAACTGCTTTCCAAACCGCCTCGGCAATGTCCTCAGGCTGACTCACCCAGCTAGATTGCAACGTTTGCTGCATCTGTTGCTGACGCTCGCTAGCCTCTTGATCAGATTTCCCTCGAAACATGGCCCGTTCTAAAAAGTCGCTATTGATTACCCCAGGATGAACAATCCCCACATGAATCCCTTCGGATGCCAGTTCTATCCGTAATGATTCAGTTAATCCGGTGAGGGCATATTTGCTGGTACAGTAGGCTGTCATTTGTGGCAGAGGCATTTTACCGCCAAAGGAACCCACATTAATAATGGTGCCGCTACCCTGAGCTAACACGGCTGGTAGCAGTGCCTGAATGGTATGAATACAGCCCCATAAATTGGTGTCTAAAATTTGGTGCCAGTCATCAAGGCTGGTGTTGACGGCGGGACCCGTCAAGCAAATTCCAGCATTGTTAATGAGGGCATCCACACGACCGTAGGTATCAAGGGCTTTTTCTATCAGCTGGGTGACCTGTTGAGCATCGCCCACATCCGTGGGTACTGCCAGGGCCTGACGTCCCATGGCTTGGATTGTTTGGGCAACCGTGTCTAAACGCTCACGGTTGCGGGCAGCCAGAGTCACATCCCATCCGCCCTGGGCAAATCGAAGGGCGGTGGCTTTACCTGCCCCCTGGGATGCTCCGGTAATTAAAACATGGTTGACCACAGTAGTTTAGTTTGAGGGGATATGCCCCAGATCATACTGCCGTCCGCGCCAGCTGGTAGGGGTGTGAAATGAGGACAGCCCAATGCGCACAACCGCCAAGGGGTCGGCCAGGGGTGACAGCCAAAATAGCCATTTACCTTGGGCCTGGCTCAAATCGTAGGAGGAACTAATGGCCAGCTGGAGGGCAAATCGAATGGCAATAAGACCGCCGTTTAGCCCCAGGGCCAGCTGCACCGATGGACTGGGGGCTGCCAACAGTAAAATCGGCAGACTCAGCCATGGCAATGCTTGCACACTGGCCAAAAACCATAAGTCACTCCAAATCTGTCCCGGCGAAGACGCATCCTTCAAGTCCAGGGAGCGGCCCCATTCTGTCCACGTTTCTTGCAGTCCTTCGTACATGCGCACTTTTAGCAAGAAAGCGCCATCCCAAAAGCCCACCTTTGCCCCAGATTGGGCGGCGTACCGGGCGAGGGTGACGTCATCGCAAAAAGACGATTTTGCAATGGTGTAGCCCCCCAGCCGATCGAGCAGTTCCCGTCGACAGAGAAAACATTGGCCATTGGCCATGACTCTCTCGGCTCCTTCGTCGGCCCCCGCTGGTCCAAACCGATACACCAGGGTCATGAGCAGGGCTGGCTGCAGCCATATCTCCCCCGGTGTTTTCAAAATAAACTGTGGCGACAGTGAGACTAGGTCATAGCCCTCGGCTTCGGCGGCCGATATGAGCGCTGCCACCAAACCTGGCTGGGGCTGGGTGTCGGCGTCAATGCCTAACACCCATTTACTCTCGGGCGAACTGTGGGTATAGCCATAGTGGAGCGCCCAGGGTCGACCCACCCACTCTGGAGGTAGCGGGTCGTCAGTTAAGAGAGAAAAGCGGGTGTCGTTTGCCTGGGCCGCTTTGACTAACTCAGGCGTACCATCGGTAGAACGACTATCCACCACGACAATTTCGCGTACCTCTTCGGTCTGGCGGGTTAATCCCTGTAAACAGGGGGTAATCCGTTGCGCCTCATTCAGAGTAGGAACCACTATGCTGACGGCCCCTTTTATGTTGGCGGCACCTTGCTTGGTGTTATCTTTCCCAGCACTAAGAGGACGGAGCGGACGTCGCCGGCCAGGGCCCTTAAACAGTCGGGATAGCAGCACCATAACGGCGGGCAGCTGGAGGGTCAGTAGCATAAGTGCGATCGCACTTATGCCATCACCGCCCGATATAGACGATCCGATCACGACTCAGACGCCCCAGCCGCCGACATTTCAACCGTCGGTTGCAACCCCAACGACATCAGGTTCGCATCATTGTCCGCCGGTGCCGCCAACCAGCACAGCAGCGCTGGCAACAAACCCAGGGCCATCCCTAACAACACCGGAGTGTAAATACCACCGGCCAAACTCATCACCATGGCAAAGCCAAAGTTGGCAACATATATGGCCAAGGGCAACCCCAGCTGAGCGCGGGTAAGGCTGTTAACACGGGCATTCTTGCGCCAAAAGACAGCGGCTACGGACATAAACAACAGACCGGTAAAAAACCAACCGGCAAAGTTCTGATAGGGCATACCAAAGAAGGCCCCCGGTGTGTGCCAATACCAAAAGGGCATTGCCGTCTGACTCATGGCCGGGTCTAACACAAAATCCCAAGACATGAGCAACAGTGCGCCGATGGCCAAGGCTGGCAGCTGCCATAGTTTAGACCCATCCTGTTTTAGCAAACCGCCCCGTGCCAACAAGTAGCAGCAAATCCCTAGATAAAACCAGGACAATGGAATTGTAAATGGCACTAGCCCAGCGATTTTATAGCCCAGCCCATTCAAATAGCTGTAGTCGCCAAATGGCAATCCTGTGCTTGTTCCATACAGCTCACTCGTCAACGACACCCCAATGGCAGGCACCAAAAAAGCCAATAGGGCACCCAAGCCAATGGTTCGATAACAATAAAGAGAAACAGCCACAACCCCCATCAGAATATAGGCTACCCCACCTCCCGCTAGACTCCACCGATAGAGGGTGGGACCCGCTGGCAAAAGGTTCAAAATCTCTGGGTGGGGCATGACCCAAAGCAGCCCCGCTAACCCAAACGCCATTGAGAGAATATGGCCCCATAGGCACCACTTTTCTACACGCATCAACCAAGTCATTCTGGTAAACCTCACATTACAAACATCAGCCATATCAGAGTCGCCATGGCTGACTAAAAAAATCTTGTATCAGAGCGCTGTTCAACATTGAAAGCTTCAAGCCCAAGACGTCAAAAAACCTCCCGGCATAGCGGGGAAGGATTTCCCTAAGGCGCATAAATAAAACTCTTTAATGTCAATGTTATGAACTAGCCGCTAACCTTTAATGTTGTCATTCTGACGTAAAGAATCAACCTATTAAACATGTCGGTCATCAGAATAGACACTTTGTAAACGCATACACTTATCCTATAGCCACATCATAAGCCAAGGTGGCCTGTTTAAAAGAAATACGTGATACATAATTGCAGTCCCGTACACATTCATATACTCGTCGCTATAGCCGCCCCTACCCCAGCCGCTCAATCAAGTGCTCCCCCACCCGCAACGCATTGGCAATCACGGTTAGGGCTGGGCTCACACTCGCATTAGACGGAAAGAAACTGCTATCTACCACATAGAGATTGTCGACATCATGGGAGCGACAGTTTGGGTCGAGTACCGATGTGGTCCGGTCGTTACCAAACCGGCAGGTGCCACACTGGTTAGCCATCACTTGGATCGGCACCTCTCCCCGGGGGTGGGTACCCCGTTGAAAGCCGCCCAACTCTTTTTCAATTGTTTTAAGAATGTCTGTCCAACGATAGATGAGCCGGTCGTGGGCTTCTAAATTATTGGGGGTATAGTCGATGTAGAGCTTATTGTTCTCAACTCGAACGCGATTGTTGGGGTCAGGCAGGTCTTCTGTCTGTATCCACCAGCCAATGGAGCGAGTAGCCAGCTGCTTAAGACCAAAATTAGGCATATATTTGGCAAGAATGGACAGCAGCGGTGGGGCCTCTGCAAAAATAATGTCACTGAGCAGTCCGCCCGTATTGTAAATGTGGCCCATGGGGTAGGGAAAATCAGCATCCCCCCAGTAGAAGTCGTTAACATAGACGGTTTTAAAAAAATCGCCTTTATTGGCCTTATTTTTGAGCTGTACCACCGCTGTGAGCAAACTTTTCATCAGGTTACGACCGACCAGGTCAGAACTGTTGCCTAGGCCTTTGGGATGTTTCTCATTGACGGACTGGAGCAGTAGGGCGGCGGAGTTGACGGCACCACAGGCCAGGACAACAATATCAGCAAAAAATAAGTAGATTTGATCGCCCACCTGGGTTTCGACAGCTTTAACCCGTTGCCCAGACGGATCGGTGTGGAGGGCAATCACCTTGGCACCGGTTTTAAGGGTGACATTGGGGTGCTTGAGGGCAGGGACAATGCCGCTCACTTCGGAATCATTAGTGGGGTCATCGTCCTGACGGGTAAGACCGAGGGGCAGTCGGGTCGGGTGCAGGGTGGCGGACAGACCCGGTTGCGATCGCATCGCCCCACAAATTTCCTCAATCTCAGGCTCCTGACCAATTGCTTCAAATGGATACCCCTGACTGTGCTCGGGCTCGGTCGGGTCGTCCCCCAGGCTGCCATGCACCTGATAGAGCTGTTCGGCTTCAGTATAGTAGGGCTCAAAATCAGCGTATTTTACACACCACTCCAAAGAAACCCCCGCCTGGTGCTCTACCCGTTCAAAGTCCCGCTCTCGAAACCGTAGCAATGTGGCCCCATAAATTTTAGTATTGCCGCCAACGGCATAGTTCATCTGGGGTGAAAATGGTTCTCCAGCGGTGTCATACCACTGCTCCGGAGCATGGTAGCGCTCCCGCTTAAACACATCCACATTGCTGCGATTTTGTTCTTCCAGGGGCATAAAGTCTCCCCGCTCCAAGATCAAAATCTTTTTGCCAGTGGGGGCCAGCTTATGGGCCAGGGTACCGCCCCCCGCCCCAGTACCCACAATAATTACGTCATACTGCCCATCATCAATAATCACAATGCACCCCTCACTGCCAAATGTAAATTAGCAAAAACAGCATAATCCAAATAACATCGACAAAGTGCCAAAACAATGACGTAGCCGCCACACCAAACTCACCACCGTCATAGTTACCAGGCAGAAAAGAACGCCCCAGCATAATCAGCTGTAGCAGTACCCCCGTCAGCACGTGCAGCCCATGAAACCCAGTGAGCAGATAAAAGGTGCCGCCAAACAACCCATCGGTGATGCCAAATTCCAGACCGCTCCATTCCACCGCCTGTCCATAGAGAAAATAGCTCCCCATGGCCATGGTCAGCAGCCAGAATGCTCGGAACCCCCAAAGATTTTTCACATGGAGGCAGCGCTCGGCGGCATAAATCACAAAGCTACTGGATACCAGCACCACGGTGTTGATGGCGGGTTCTCTCACATCCAACCCTTCCACACCCAAGGGCAGCCAGTCAACAGCGCTGGTCTTATAGACAATGTAGCCAACAAAAAAACTTAGAAAGATAACACTTTCCGACAGCAAGAAAATAATAAATCCGAACATGCTGTTGCCCGCTTCATCATGCTCGTGGGCAGTTTCAACCGATAGCGGTTGCTCCAGCGCAGAATCTAGCTCAGTACTACTCATGGGCCACCTCTAGTGCATCAGCATTGGAAACAAGCAGGTCAGATTTACCATAGCCATAGGGGGCAGCCACCACAATCGGGAGTACCTCAAAGTTCTCATGACTCGGTGGGGACGACACTAACCACTCAATACCAATGGCTCGCCAGGGATTATCAGGTGCTTTTTCACCCTGAATCCAAGAGCCCACCATATTCAAAATAAATGGCAACGTAGACATCCCTAGCAAGAAAGCACCGAGGCTAGCCATCACATTCCAAAAGGCAAACTCTGGATCGTAGGATGCAACTCGGCGGGGCATACCCTCTAACCCTAACGGATGCATGGGAAAGAAGTTAAGGTTGGCTCCAATAAAGGTAAGTACAAAATGGAGTTTGCCCAAACCCTCATTGTACATACGTCCGGTCATTTTTGGAAACCAGTGGTAAAGGGCGGCATACACCCCCATTACCGTTGCTCCATAAATCACATAGTGGAAATGCCCCACAACAAAGTAGGTGTTGTTCACATGGATATCCACCGGTACCGCTGCTAGCATAATGCCGGTAATTCCAGCAAATACAAACATCACCAGCCCGCCCAAAGCAAACAGCATGGCGCTGGTCAGCCGAATTTTGCCACCCCACACCGTAGCAACCCAGGCAAACACCTTAATCCCCGTAGGTACGGAGATCAGCATGGTAGAGAACATAAACAGCATCCGCATCCAGCTGGGGGTGCCGCTGGCAAACATATGATGTACCCAAACCACCGCACTCAGGGCAACAATAATTAGCGAAGAGATAGCAACAACCTTATACCCAAAGAGCGGTTTCCGGGAGTAAACCGGCAGCAGCTCTGAGAAGATGCCAAAAATCGGCAAAATAATCACATATACCGCTGGATGGGAATAGAACCAGAAAAAGTGCTGGAATAAAATCGGGTCGCCGCCCTTAATCGGGTCAAAAAAGCTGGTCCCCAGGCTGAGATCAAACAACAGCATAACGGCCCCAGCCGTCAATGCCGGCAACCCAAAGAGTTGAATAATCTGGGCACTCATCACCGCCCACACAAATATGGGCATACGGAAAAAGGTCATGCCAGGGGCGCGCATCCGCACAATGGTGGTGACAATATTCACCGCCCCCATAATGGACGACACGCCAGAAAGCGCCACCGCCAACAGCCACAGAAACTGACCATTAATTAATGCCCCCGAAGGATTTTGTAAACTCACCGGGGGGTAGGCCCACCAGCCGGCCTGGGAAGGACCACCGGGGGCCAAAAAGCTACCCATTAGGACCACCCCAAACACGGGCACCATCCAAAAGGCCACCGCATTTAACCGCGGAAAGGCCATATCCCGTGCCCCTATCATCAACGGCACCAGATAGTTTGCCAATCCTGCCAAGACTGGGAAGGTCCACAAAAACAACATGACCGTACCATGGAGTGTGAACATGGCGTTGTAGACCGTTCGATCCACCAGATCCGCCTCCGGTGTAATCAGCTCTCCCCGAATCACCATGGCAAATAAGCCACCCACCAGAAAGAAGAAAAACGCCGTGACAATATATTGAATACCAATCACTTTGTGATCAGTGCTAAAGCCAAAAAAACGTCGCCAGCTTTCTGGCTCATCGAGGTTTTTAATGGGTTCATCTACTAAAACATTTGCCATAGGACCTACTCCTCTTTGAGGGGTGAACCGGAATAGTTAACTAAGGGGGGCGCAGCGGGGGGCACGGTCACCCAGCCAGCACTAACGCCTTTTTCAGAGGCTCGGCGATAGTCCTCAAATGCCGCGTTATAGGCAACGGTTGGCGGTTGGGCCGCCGCTTCTTTTAGCCAGTCTCGATGGGCTTCCGGTGACTCAACAACAACATCTGTCTGCATGGCAGCAAAATAGGTGCCACTGTATTGAGAATCCCGTAATCGATAGCTCCCTTCTTGAATGGGGGTAAATTCAAACGTGATTTCCTCATTGGGAACAATGTCTTGCTTGATCCGAAATGCGGGAATATAAAAGCCGTGGATCACATCTTCAGATTTGAGCAGCAGTGTTGCCCGCTGGTTGTTAGACAAATGCAGCTCTGTGCTGCTGACATTCTGGTTTGGGTAACGGAATTCCCAAGCCCACTGGCGAGCCAGGACTTCAATGGGTTCCTGCCCCGAGACCTCCGAGACCTCAGCCAGGCCTGGGGCCGCTTCTGCGGTCGCCATGCCCTTGTGAATATGTTCCATTGGCCCCAAGATCGACATTTGATCGTATATCTGAAAACTATAGACAGCAATCCAAATGACTAAGGCAAATGGAATCGCCGTCCAAATCACTTCTAGGGTGACGTTGCCTTCAATGTGGGGACCGTCGCTAAAGTCGTACTTACCCGCCCGTTGAAATAAGACCGAATAAACTAGGGTGACAAACACCCCGAGAAAGATAAATGTCCCTAAGGTGACTAAAAAGCTAAATAAGTCATCGACCAGGATCGATTCCGCCGAGGCTTGGGGTGGCATCCAGCCATAGGCCTGTTGCCCCATCCAAAAACTAATCGCGGCTAGAACAGCAGCTACTATTGTTAAAACTAAACCCGTGCGTATGTTCACGGCTGCCCCCCTCTAAGCGACGGCTGCAATAGCGAATTGGGATCTTGACCCATCTCCAGCAGTCGATCTGCACTAATATGCACGCCAAACTCAGCCGCTAGCTGTGCCCCCAGCGTGCCATGGACAAACATCATCGCAAAAATTCCCAGTCCGGCAAATAAATAGGCCCACTGTACCTGGCGCGCCCGATCCCGGTTCCAAACAAACCGCTGAAACCCTCGCCACACCGTCATCGCGACAATTAGCAGCAGCAGTACAACACCACCGACTCCGTGCCAAAGCATGGTCTCCATGGCTTTAAGCCCCCAGGCGCTCTCTACGCCTGCCACGGGCTGGGCCAGCATAATCTCATAAAAGCCCGCAGCGACGGTAAAAAATGTAATGATGGCCGCCGCCAACATGTTGTACCACCCGACATCAAAGAAATTGGAGCGGGTAGCGGGTATGGCCAACAATTTGAAGACCGGCTTTTCCAACGGAAACAGCACACCGACAATGTCAAACCCGACGGAAACGATAAATAGCCCCAGGGTAAGGTGAACCAAGTTGGGATGAATCGGAATCTGGTAGGGCAGATCGTTGGCCCCCAGCTGTAGCTGTTCAATCAAGTCTGGATTCACTGCAATATCCCCTCCCTAGTGGCTTCTACCACAGGCACCGTATGTAACCCATAAACCCATACCAGCAAGTCGCCCAGGTAAACCTGGAAGAACACCAGACCCACCAGTAAAACGCCCACCCCTAAAAATGGAGCAGGCAGCGTTTTGGGATCGCGAGAACGCAGGATGTAGCGCCACCCAGTAATCGCAGCAATAATTCCTGACAGCGACCAGCCAATTAGGGTGTGTAAGTTCAGGGTGGTTTCTGCCGCTGTGTAGGGTTCAGCTAAACCTGCTTCCACCTGTCCAAAGATAACGGCAATAAAAATGGATACCGTGGCAAAACACAGATTCCACCAGCTCACCTCGTAAAGACGAACATTACGGGTAAAGTAAGCGATAACATCGCACAAAACAGAGAACAACACCATCGCAATCACAAAATGCACCACAATGGGATGCATCGTGTCGGGATAGGGCAAATTATGGTCGTTGAGCGGAGGCAAATACTCAAACATATTTCAATCAAAAACTGACAGAAACTGACACGCTAAAACAACATACACCCGCTTAAAAAGGCAAATTTAGCTTGAATTTGCACGATCAAAGCTGCAAAGACAATTATATTTAAGGCCATTAACATTAAAATTGTGTGGATCTGCTCACCTTCAAGTCCATCAATATGCATCGTTATCCTCCCACTTCAGGCAATGCTCTGCGGTTAATCCACTTTTAGGGCTGTCGGACTGGCTTTACAAGATTTATCTGATTTCTAAATAAGAAAATTCAGGGTTCGCAACAGGACCGTATATAAGGGCTATTTCATCTCAATGGGTAGTAGCGTGGCGACTAAATACCGTGATGAAATAATTAAAGAGCACCAAGTGATTCTGAAATTGGGAGTGTGCTACGTCAAATGACAAACTGTCATAGAAAATCTATAAAAACTGAGTTAAAACGGTTTTAGAAATTACCCCTGAAGTTTAGCGTAAACGCCCATAATATTGGGGACGATCAGTATGTTTTAAGACTCATTTATTCAGGTGCTCGGACAGGTCTGGATATCGTTACACTGGGCAGGCCATTTTTGACCATAGAAATTTGATGATCCTAGAAATTTAAGATATCAATGCTCGATTCCTGGCTAGATAATTTCTCCTGGAGAGCCTTCTGGAAGGGTAGTGGGATAACTTCCTTTTTACGATGTGGAGCGAACGCAGAGCAGCGTAACCGCCCCACCGAGCACCTAAAACCGCCTAAAAGGAATATGGTTTCATTTTTGCAAGGGTGTGAGGCGTTGAGGCACCACGAACATGGAGGGTTCGGGAGGGAACGTCCTGAGCAACCCTTCTCGCCATTAGTCACTCTCATCACCATCAATCAACTCTCCCTATGTCCTTTCCCAAGGGAAAATACAGAATCTAAACGACTCAATCGAGTGCATCACCCTAGCCAATGACCCCATTGAATAATCACCCTCAACCCATCAAACGCTCCCATGGACAAGGGTTTGTAGACTATACAATTACCCGTCGGCTACCAAAAATTCTGGCAAATATTGAAGACCAACTGAAGGGACAAACCGCCCAAACAATGCTTCAAGCCATTATTATCGGTAGCCCCATCGACACCACAATTTTTACTCGCCCTACAGATTATTGGCACAACTACCTTGACCAGCTAACCAACTTAACCTGGAATGACCTATCATTTTTCGATCTAGAATTTCTCTTCTACCATGGCTTAAATTCTATCGCCGGATACTTTGATACTGGGGTTGATGTTTTCCTCCAGACTCGTCAAAGAGCCCTAACCGAAGCAATTCCAGACCTGTGCAAGGGAGTAGAAAAACTCTCGAGATTGTCTGGAATAGACTTACTCAGCGCCACAATTCGTGGCGCACTGTTTGCCAATGAGGCAGACTACAGTCAGCTAATCACCTCACGCAGTGATTCTACTC
>ERZ1740067.2561-NODE-2561-length-10956-cov-11.262820_pt1 | contig 10956 bp, 3 predicted proteins | sample MGYA00581736_ERZ1740067 | MGnify/ENA primary metagenome ERZ1740067 (study PRJEB43018, sample SAMN04849236) | marine metagenome | isolation source: floating plastic debris | place: Pacific Ocean | collected 2008-08-27 | study: EMG produced TPA metagenomics... | reverse complement strand
CCAAGACCTATGTGAACACGGTGTTCTTGTCTCTTAATTTTGTCCGGAGTATTGTAAATAGAAGCTTGGCCCCTTCTACTTGCCCACTACCAGGGCCTTCCAACCGAAAAGCAGTCTCCACAGTTGAGTCGTTTGGTGTGGGTCCAATGAGTGTACCGATATTGTAAATATCAATGAGAGAGCGACTGCTAGCGTTCTCAACAATGCTTTGGTCTATCGTAAGGACGCCTTTTCCTGTAGGTATTGGGTTCGCAATTAAAATTCTGTTGACACTACTATCAATAGCGTCAATATCTGATTGTTCAATGTTAAGAGTATTACCGCCGTTGTTGCTTCCTAGGCTAATGCCTCTTGTATTAGTAAAAGGCATAAATTGAACAACTCTTCCAGCAACAGAGTTCGTGCCGCCAGTAAGATCAATTTGATCTCCCGTCAGAAAAATGCTGGCATCGCTTCCCCCCGTACTGGTTGCCAAAATGCTCCCGACACTGATAGCACTATTGCCGTATAGAGACACTAGTCCCGCATTCTCGCCGTCACCATCAGAATCTCTAGACCTAGAATCTATAGTACCGATTGTGACCTCATCAGCAAATACAACAACTGAGCCAGCATCACCCGCTTCTTCATCTCCTGCAATTGAAGAGGTATCTATCGTCCCCAGAATATTAGCCCTGCCGCCCGCATTGATACTGACACTGCCGCTATCACCCGCTTCTTCATCGCCGACTGCCGATCCAGTGGCAATCCCACCTGCAATATCAACTTCACCATTTAGTGCAGTGATGCTAACTAGTCCGCCCCGCCCAGACTCTTCCCTCATTGCAAACGATGTAGCCTGCAACACGTCTTCGGTTGTTGTTGGAAAGGCAGTACTCACTTGAATGCTACCGTTATTGGCTATCAGTGTTATGTCCCCAGCATCTCCGGCTTCTCTGCCACTGGGAACAGGCGACACCGTCGAATACGTCAAAATAGACTGCGCAATGTCAATATCACCGTTGGCCGCAGTAATTGTAACAGCTCCTCCATCCCACGAGTGACGGGGCGGGGCCGATAGCTCGGCATGGGTATTAATAGACTGGGCGCTGACACCTTGGCTACTTGTTAAGGTGACGTCGCCAACTTCTGTGATGGTACCGCCGCCCGAATTGTGAGCATTGGTACTCGTGTCAATCCTTCCTACCCGAATGCCTGCGCCCTCAATTGTGATTACTTTACGCTCTCCTCTAATAACGTCTGAAAGATCCTCCATGACGAACTCGCCGCCTTCTGAATTGTTGGCGTCAGCGATAAATGTTGCTGAGCCACCAGCTTTAAGCGTCAACTCGTTGTCTGCTAAGTTCCTAATGACGATGTCGTTATCTGCGATTAGCTCAATATTCGCGACTTGATTTTCTAATGTAGTACTGGGAATGTAGTCATCTAAGCCGATACTATGGCCAACGCCACCATCAGTAATAAAGATATTCCTAGGATCTAGCAAGAGATTTCCTAAATTGCCATTAGGCGCGCTGAGATTGGCCAACCCAGTGAACGATAAATGCTCTTTTCCCGATACTTCTGCAAAGCCACCATTGCCGCCATGCGCTCCCCCCGTGCCAAAAATTTGTCCGTGAAAGCGAGTAGTATCGTCTGCCCATGCGATCGCCCGTCCCCCATCTCCACTTTCTACCGCATTCACCAGCAGTATTGAAAATTCATCTACCGTAGTTTGTGTTGCGTTAAGCACAGGTCCATTGCCCTGATAGTCTCCGCCAACTCGAATGACTCCGCCACCATGAGCCCCAGAGGCATCTAAAGTGCCCTCATGTAGGGCTACTTGGGTTCCCAGAATGGTGATATTGCCACCTGTGTCACCCGCAGCTGAAAGCGTACCAGAGGCGATCGCAACTCCCCCAGTTTCATCAATTGCATCTGCTGCGCTACTGAGCTGTACCGATCCGTCAGGGTTGGTGATTAAGGTCGTTGCACTTGCTAGCTCACCACCCGTCAGCATCTCTCCAATACTGGTCGCGGTGATCGCCCTGTAGTCCGTAGGCGTTATTCCATTCGCCTCAACTTCCAAAGACAAAAGTTGTTCTGCTTGACTAACGCGAACCGTACTCTCACCCTCTACAGCTGCTACGGTGATATTCCCACTAGGCGCATTTAGTTCACCTGTATTAATTGTGGTTCCACCGATCAAATTAATCGATTCGCCTTCGCTTACGCTAAGCTTCCCCGAATTAACAACAGCTCCTGGCTGCTCAGTCTCAAAGTGAAAAGCCGTAGGATCTCCATTGAGATTGCTGTAATCAGTGACAGTAGTCGAAAACTGTTCCTCTTCAAATCCAAGGCCAGTGGCAGTAGTTGCCGTAAAGCTACTAGGTAGATTCAGCTGAGCATCTGGGCCGAGTAAAATGCCCGATGGATTCATCAAATACAAGTTGGCATCACTACCGCTAACCTGCAAAGTCCCGTTGATAATAGAGGCATAGTCTCCGTTGACTTTACCAACCACATTTTGCACATCCGCAGCTGTTACAAAATTTGCAGTCTGCCCTGCCCCCAAGTTGAATTGTTCAAAGCTCTGAAACACATTAGTGCTATCAGCGGATTGTTGCCCCCCTGTAATGTCGAACTGATTGCCTACTGCGGTCACAGTAGTATTGGTCCCATCGTCAGCAGACACAACCTGCGCAATAGCACTCGTTGCTGGTATTAACACACCACTAATAATAGGAAGTAAAACGTAGGAGGATGTTTTTATTGTTTTCCTACCGCCGCCTATAATATGTGGGCTCATCTTACTTGTAGATTATATAATTATTTATTGTGATGAAAGCTACTGCTCAATTCTCCTATTAGGAATCACCTGTTTTGGGTAGCGTTACTGATGACTGTAGAAGATACAAAGAAGAGTACTCAAGAGCAAAGGACTATCCATCTAAAAACAGCTTTAGGAGGGACTAAGAGAACAGAAAAGCAGTAAATGTAAGATTCCCAAAACGCTATTCTGAGTTCGCGAAAATCTAAAATTAAGACACAAGATAGCAGAAGAACAGTATACTCAGAAAAATGTTTTTCTAACTCGATATATGTGTACTTCTACCACAGAAAAAAGTAATATCTAAGCTATGAAAAGCTCAACTATTAGCTCTAAAGACAGATCGGAAATGCTATGAATACCGTAGATAGTTGGCAGAATTGGGTAGTAGCGTTGGGTTATTTATCCTTTACAGTGTTTATTATTTGGCAGATTGTAAAACCTAGAAATTAACAGTCAAATGCTCACGATGGGCTGTTCAATATGGCACTGTTCATAGCGTTAGCTTTGTCTGGCACATAGCAGTTTCTGCTAGCACTATGTGACACCTAGTAAACGTTTCGGTCAGGCCTCATGGCAGCTCCCTACTAGCAAACCACCCAACGTATTAGTTCCACAGCTAGGATTACTAATCTCAAATGCCTGTATCCCTATGGCAACACTTACATCGTACGGATAGCATTAGTCCTTTTGTTATGTCTCATCAAAGTTCGGCCTCTACCTTTCCTAGCGACTGCTAATATATAGAGCCTGCGTGTTTTAACAGACGCACAGAGTCGATAGGCGTTCCAGGGGCCAGCTGCAGTGCTAAAAAGATTGATGACTTGGCTGCTACACAAATTACAAAGACTGCTAGGTTTGCTAACCGGACGACGAACTAGCTCTCCGGTGTCCGACTCTACTCGCCTAGGTAGCGAAATTGCATCGCGATTACAGTCAAGCAACACAGCGGATAGCAGCGATCCTGTTGCTATCCGTGTCAAAGGAAGCTCGCTCGAACCCGCTGCACCCATTCAATCGACAGCTCCCCTGCGCCAGAAAAGTTCTTCCGTGCTAAAAGATACCGTTGACCCGGTAGCTGCTGAGCCTGATACACATCAGCGATTGGATGCTGCCCCGGCCTCTTTACCAGGCGGTACGCTCTCAGCCCCTAGCTTTCCGACAGAAGTATCGGATTTAATCTCAGCCCCATCTTCTAATCTACCGGTGCTAGAAGATAACCTGCTCAGCAATGCCTCTGTGCCCTCTGCCACATCCTCGGCCGAGGATGAACACTTGCCTGAAATTCACGATTTACTCCCTGCTATCGAGCCAGATCAGCATAGTGATGAATTAACGCCTGATACACAGCCTGCAACGAATGAAGATTTGCCATCGGCAGACCGTATATCTAGTCTAGGTAATGTCTCTTCATCCAACGAACCTGTTGTCGAATCTGCTCAGCGTATTTCTGGCCCAGAGCAAGCGACCTTGTTTAGTTTTGACATTGTTGAAACGGATGCTGCTGTTGAAAGCGATATCGCTGAGACTAATGTTGCTGAGAGCGATACTACTGAGAGTGATGCCATAGGATGTAGGGAAAATGACATTACATCCGACGTTTCACCAGATGATATTTCAGTAGCGAAGACAGAACCGTTGGTTTCTGACAAAATTGCCAATTTGGGTGATGACCCTGCTGTTGATGGCCATACTGCGTTGCAGCTACCGGTTGTAGAGTCATTGATTCCCGATACGCTGCTAAGCGATCTGTCTATGCAGAAAAGCGATGAGCAGACAGATGTATCTTCTTCAGACACCGCTTCTACCTCATCAGCATCGGAATCAGTCGTCGAGACGTCATCTCCTGATGATGTCCAGAATCCTTGGCTCACAGCTGTACCCGCTCATCAGAAAAAAAGCGTAGAAGCTCATTTGTCAGAACGTTTGACTAAAAACGGGAAAGTCAAGCTTTTGTTCAAGCTTAAGGAAGGCAACTTTCATGGCTATATTGCTCCAGATGATGGTACGAAAGATATTTTGTTCCATCAAAAATATATCAATGCTGAAATTTTTGATCATATAGAGAGAGGCACACAAGTTGCGGTTACCGCCAAGTACATGGAAGGCAAGGCCTATGCCACCCGTGTCGATCTCTTACAAGAATAATCGGTAAGCTGGGTTGTGACTTTCGTCCCAGTATCGATAGCCTAAGCTCTTGAGAAACGCTTGCCACTGATCTTTTTCTTCAGGCGGCACCTGCATTCCAACGACGATTCTGCCGTAGTCTGCGCCGTGGTTACGATAGTGAAACAGACTAATATTCCATGCCGGGCTCATGGTTGAGACAAAGTTTGTGAGTGCACCTGGTCTCTCTGGAAACTCAAATCGATAGAGTAATTCATTGTGAGATAGCGGAGATTTTCCGCCCACCATATGGCGTAGATGCATTTTTGCCAGCTCATCGTCAGTCAGGTCTAGCGTTTCAAAGCCGCTATCTTGAAAATTCTGCGCGATCGCCTCAGCATCCGCCCTATTCTTAATCTTAATCCCCACAAAAATATGCGCCTTGTTCGCATCTGCGATTCGATAGTTAAACTCACTAATGCTGTGACTGCCCAACGTATCGCAAAATTTTCCCAAGCTCCCAGGCCGCTCAGGAATAGTAACTGCAAACACTGCTTCTCTTCCTTCACCTAGCTCGGCTCTTTCTGCGACGAAGCGTAGCCGGTCAAAATTCATGTTTGCTCCGCAGGCGATCGCAATCAGCGTCTCATCTTGAATCCCCTCACGCTCTACATAAGCTTTAGCCCCTGCGATCGCCAGTGCCCCCGCAGGCTCCAAAATTGAGCGCGTATCCTCAAACACATCCTTAATCGCTGCGCAAGTATCGTCCGTACTTACCAGCAAAACTTCATCGATATATTTTTGACATAGTCGAAATGTTTCTGACCCTACCTGTCGCACTGCGACGCCGTCAGCAAATAATCCTACCTGATCGAGCGTAACTCTTTTGCCCGTAGCCAAAGACTGACTCATCGCATCGGCGTCCACTGGCTCCACACCAATGATCTTGATTTCTGGTCGCAGTCGTTTGATGTAGGCAGCAATTCCAGAAATCAAACCGCCGCCGCCAATCGCAATGAAAACAGCATGGATTGGCTTTTGACACTGTCGTAAAATTTCCATGCCAATCGTTCCTTGTCCTGCGATCACATCTGGATCGTCGAACGGATGAACGAAGGTTAGCCCTTTCTCTTTTTCTATCTGTTTGGCATGGGCGCAGGCATCATCATAGGTATCTCCATGGAGTACAACGATGCCACCCCGAGCTTTTACCGCATCAACCTTGACTTGTGGGGTCGTCACGGGCATCACTATAATAGCCGTTGTGCCCAACTCCCTAGCTCCGAGGGCAACACCCTGTGCATGGTTGCCTGCAGAAGCTGCAATGACACCACGATCTAGCAGTTCCGGCGGCAGTTGTGCCATCTTGTTGTACGCTCCGCGCAGCTTAAATGAAAAGACAGACTGTGCATCTTCTCGTTTCAGCAGTACTCGGTTATTTAACCGTACCGACAATCCAGGGGCTTTCTCAAGCGGCGTTTCTTGTGCCACGTCATATACACGAGCTTTTAGAATGCGTTCTAGATAGTCGGAGTGATCCACAGCAGTTTCTACGGTTAGCGAAGTATCCCCTTCACTGTACGCGGTTACCCATATTGCTGACCACAGTCAAATCTGCCTCTTTGCACAGTTTTGCTTACGTGTAGCTAATATTGCTGCCGTTGAAATCTATCGCTGTGACGTTTTCTAAGACGGCAATTAGATCATCATTATAGGAAAGATATAGGTTGCCACTCTGTTGCTGCTGTTGATAGTCGCCAGCACTTCCGTGCAGCTGAAGAACGTCTACCGTTGAATTGAAGTCTTTGATTGTGGCGTAGTCAAGGTCTGACGCCCCAATATAATAAGCTTGCGTATCGCTACCTAAAACAAAGGTATCTCTACCTAAACCGCCACCTAAAATATCTTTTTCAAAATAGCCTGCAGCGATCGCATCCGTTCCATCCAATACATCATTGCCAGCGCCACCCTCTAGCGTGTCATTACCACTGCCGCCATAGAGGACATCGTTACCCTCAGCAGAGGGCAGCTTAATTTCAATAATGCCCTTAAACAATGCATCTGCGGGTGTGTCATCCCAGCCGGAATAATTATCGTTCCAAATATGGCTCAGCACAGCAGCATCAGCTTGGCCGCCATTATTATCAGGCTGACCTGGAGCCCAGTTAACATAGATATCATTATTGTTGCTTCCACCTAAGACCCACTCGGTTCCTTCGCCACTGGCCCATTGCCAAGTGCCTTCTGTTTCTGCATCTGAGAACCCTGTCCATAGTGCCTCAGAAGTTCCAAAAGTATCTTTTAACCACTGATCTTCAGCCGCGTTGTTAATCGTGATTAGATTGCCATTGATGGTTTCGGCATAGGCTTGGGCATCTGCCCAAGTCATGACAGTATCTGTCAGCAGATAGAGGCTGCCATTATAGATCTCTCCATTAGGTAGCGCAGAGTGGTTGTTACTATCTGAGCCGCTATTTGTGCCTGTGGTAATCTGTGTAATTTCTTCTGCGCTTAGCGCCCGACCATACACTCTGGCATCATCAAGTGCACCATCTAGATGAGATCCGGTTAAATCAGCACCCAGCATTAGCGCCTCGTTGTTAGTACCAAACGTGATATCAGCTTGATGAGTGCTATCTAACTGTCCATCGATATAGAACTGAACATTGTTGCCATCGTAGGTGACGGCCACATGGTGCCATCGCCCAGTCGTGATGCGCGCGTTGGAGTATTGGAAGGAGCTACCATTACCACCTGTTACAGAGCCGTAATTCGCTTGGAAAGCTAATCTGCCATCGCTCGTAAAAGACAACCCATAAGCAATATTAGATTGTCCTTTGTTGATTAATCCATCCCAGCTTTCAAACGCATCAGCTCTTACCCAAGTGGCTAATGTCAGTGTATCTGTAATGTCTAGCGAGGCACTATCACTGACTTCAACTTGGTCATTACCACCACTGAATCTGAGTGCACCCCCAACCTGACCATTTTCCCAATTAGGGTTGTTCATATTGACCAATGTGCCATCATTGTTGCCAATCAAGTCTTTAGCGTGTGTCCCTGTTGTCTCATCAAATGACCAGTGACCGACCAGGCCATGGTTGTCTGTATTGTTAGGCGTAGTAACGTTTTGGCTAGATTCTTCATCGCCATAGAGCACGTCGTCACCGCCGTTGCCATAGATTGTGTCATCGCCACTGCCACCTACCAGGATGTCATTATTGGTTGCATTAATTTCAATAACGCCGCGCAATCCCTCTTGCCATTGCCATTGAGACGCTTGATCATCCCATGTCCAGGCCCCGTTACTGGCAGTATCATGCCACTGGTTGAAGTAGTTTAGGACGCCGTAGTCCTCGTTGCCACCACTATTACTAGGTTCACCAGGTGCCCAGTTGGTGTAGGTTACGCTTTCCCCACTAATCCACTCAAATTGGCCTTCTATAGCGACATCATTCAGCCCAGTCCACAGCTGCTCAGAATCGCTGAAAACGTCACGTATCCAGGACTCTTCTGCTGCATCGTTAATGGTTACTAGGTTTCCACCTAGACGCTGTGCCTCAGCTTGTACCTCATCCCAAGTGCCAGCACTGCTGAATAAATAAGTGTGACCATTGTGGGTTTGTGCACCTTTCAGAATAGTGCTGGCATCATCAGTTTGAGAGTCACCGTAAAGAGTATCATGACCTTCACCACCATAAACTGTGTCATTACCAGCGCCTCCTTGCAGAAAATCGTCATGAGTGGTTTCAACAACAGATGCAACGGGCGCAGAAACAGGAACAAACTCCACATAGTCAATCCGAGCATATTCACCGTACTCACGAATCCCTCCTAGCGTTAACTCATCACCCGTATTGACTTGAATTTGAGTAGCAATCGTACGCGTTACTCGGTTATCACTGCTGATATAGTCAGATCCTAAGTTTTGATTTAACTGCCACTCATCCAGCTCAACACCGTCTAAGCTAGCCGAAATTGTAGATAGCCCATCATTTTCATCATAGTAAGCAATCACAATGTTGTAATAGCCAGCATTTCCTGAAAACTGAGTCGTGGCTGTGCCGTTAGAATTCGTCTTGATCAGTTGCCCACCAGAGGGATTACTGTTGCTTTCTACGAGGTATCCATCTAAGGACATAGACTCGGCTTCAACACGAATAGTTTCGCCAATGACGACAGGTGTACTGGATTGAGCTTCGATAGGTGCGATGCTCCCAGTATTAGCGCTGGTGCCGCTACCATTTCCCCAGTCAACTTTTACAAAATCAACATAGTCAATACGAGCCAGCTCATCACTGTCGTTACCCTCTCCTCTAAGCCCAGTAAGTTCAAAAATATCTCCATCTCGGAGAAAAACAGTGCTAGCCACTGTCCGCGTTGTGAATGTCTGTGCATTAGCGCCATTGCTTCCGAGATTTTGATCTAGCGACCAAGCGTCTAGTTCTACGTGATTGAGTGCCGCAGAGATTTGAGCGATGCCATCATCATTTTCGTCGTAGTAGCCCACTACGATGTTGTAGTATCCAGCCTCGCCAGAGAAACCTGTGAGTGCCTTTCCCTGCCCTTGATTTTTTACCTTAATCAGGTTTCCGCCAGAGGCAATACTATTCGCTTCTGTGTAGTAATCACCCACTAGCGTCATTGATTCTGCTTCTACTCGAAATCCTTCCCACGTCGATGTAGTAGTAATCGATTCATTATCGTCGTCATCATCATCGACAATGTAAGTCGTGAATGTTGAACTGACAGTAGTGGATTCCAGCCGTGTCTCAATTAAATTGTCAAGCGGAATAAATTCGAGGTAATCAAAGGCAGCATCATCTGCACCATCTGCTGTGGCGGTAATTGTGAATTCATCACCAGCGTTTAAAGTTAGATTCTGTGCAACGGTGCGGGTGTAGTAGTGATCGGTATTTAGGTCCAAGTCAAAACTGTTCAGAGAAGTGCCATTCAGCCCAAACTCTAGTTTGCCATTTCCATTTTCTTCATCGAAGTAGCGCGCCACCACGAGATAGCTCCCGGATTGCCCAGAGAAAGTAGTGGTTGCCGTTGAAGTGCCATTGGTTTTTACACTATCGCCAGAGTCATTGTTCCAATCGGTATAAATATAGGCATCTCCTGTGAGGGTCATGCTTTCTGCTTCTACTCGAATAGGACTATGGCTATTGTTAGCAGGTGCTGTGTCCGTACTTTCTAAGCTTTCTTCTGCTACGGCCTGAGCTTGCAGTTGAGTCCTCAGCTGTTTTAAGCTTTTGTCGCCATCATAGGCATCGCCATAGAGGATATCGTCACCACCACCGCCATTGAGCTGGTCTTGACCTTCTCTGCCGATGAGAACGTCGCTACCGGCTTCACCGTCTAGCCGGTCATTGCCGTCGCCACCGTCAAGGACATCTTTTCCCCAGCCGCCTTTGAGGTCATCTTTTCCCTCACCGCCAGTGACAATATCGTCGCCGCTACCGCCGCTGACAATATCGTGACCCGCTTCTCCATGTAGCTCATCATCATGGGTTTCGCCCAAGATCAGATCGTCATCATTACCGCCATAAATCAAATCGTTGCCGTCATGACCGTAGATAATGTCATCGCCAGCTTCGCCCCAAATGACATCGTGACCACCTTTGCCATCAACTAGGTCATCGCCTTGGCCAGCTTTAATACGGTCTTGCTTTTTATCTCCAGCGATAATGTCGTCATTTTCTCCGCCTCTGTATACCTTGGCATTTTGTCCAGAAACGCCACCATCGGCTATGTTTGATTGTGCTTTAGAGGCATGGCCATCGACCTTGTCGAGAGTAAAGAAGAACGTCTCTAGCTTTTGCCACCACTCACCATAGCCCAGTTCTAGCAACTGCCACCATTCGCCATAGCCCAGCTCTAACATGTCTGCTTCAAAGCTTTGCCACCATTCGCCATAGCCTAGCTCTAGAACATTTGCTTCAAATGCCTGCCACCACTCGCCATAGCCAACATCGAAGAAAACAAAGACCTTATAGCCAAAACCATTGACGTAAAAGAAGTAGAAAAAGACATACACG
>ERZ1740067.2560-NODE-2560-length-10961-cov-8.153218_pt1 | contig 10961 bp, 9 predicted proteins | sample MGYA00581736_ERZ1740067 | MGnify/ENA primary metagenome ERZ1740067 (study PRJEB43018, sample SAMN04849236) | marine metagenome | isolation source: floating plastic debris | place: Pacific Ocean | collected 2008-08-27 | study: EMG produced TPA metagenomics... | reverse complement strand
ACAACACAAGACAGGGGCCCCGAACCGTTGCCCCTTTTTTGTTTCGGACCGGGTGTGGGCGCAGCCGAGCATCTTGGGTGAGCCTGTCACGATCGTGCTGCCGAGGTTGGTAGGTTTGCAGCGGGCGCGCCAACCATCCGGATGGATAGTGACCAGCTGCTCGATACCGGCAAGCGTGGGGAGACAATCATTCATGCCAGGGCGGTCAATATCGCACGGCGCCCGTCGCGGTCGGGGCGAAAAACGAGGTTGGGGCAATGCATGCAGGTCGATCCTGTCGGGATCGCGACATCGCGACAGTAGCCGGGTCAACCATGAACAGAACGGTGCCGTTGCCTAACTCGACCCGCGCGCAAGGACTTTGGGCCGTCGCATTGGCACGGTTTCGCGCAATACCGACGCAAGAGCGGCGCAGTTTCGAAGACTGGCCAGGCATCACGTCACACAGCCGCCACCTGCTCTGTGGTCACAACGCGCTGAATTTCGTCCGTCAAATCGTCCAGCTGTCCGAGGTCTTCGCACACATGCAACGCATAGACCGGCATCCGCGCCACCAGGCCGGCGCAGCGCCGCATGTGCAGCTTGAGGTGATCGCGCCCCAAAGTGCTTTCGCCATAGCGGGCCATGAACGTGTAGCGCAGCACCATCTGCAACGCTTCATGCGCCGGCAAGCGGATGGCGTGTGTCTGCTGTACCCCGCTGTCGCGCCGCAGAACAAAAGCCGCGGCAACAGGCACCGACCGGTCCGGGATCGCCACCGGCATGTGCTTTTGCACCTTGGTGGTCTGCGGGTGGATCAGACGGTCATTGCTGTGCGTATCCAGCGCCAACGCTTCGATCGTGTCTGGCCACAACTTCATGCAAGAAAAGCCCGGACGAATGACGGGAAACCGGTCGCTGTCCACGCTGTGTTCGACGGCCACCAGATCGTCGGTAACCGGCACGTATCCCCTGGCCAGCATCGCGCCACAGGTCGTGGACTTGCCCGCGCCCTTGTCACCCAGAAAGATGGCCGCCTGCCCCGCGATGTTGATGGCGCTGGCGTGCAGGCACAGCAGCTTGCGCCGTTCCAAAATGATCGACATCACCAGACCCAGCAGCGCTTGCGACACCAGGTGATCACTGCTGCCCGGGTGGGTTTCGACCAGAACGGTGTGGTCATCCCGGATCAGGTAGCCGCCGATCGCACGCCAGTACATGTATTGCCGGTCGGCGTTCATGTCGAAATAGGGGTCAACAGACGGACTGCCGTCACGAATGATGCCTGTGCTGCGGATCACATGCACGTCGGCATCACCCGCTTCGACCGGCTCCAGCACGTCGAGCGCAAAGTCCGACCGTATGACCAGCCCGAACGCCTTGTAGTCCCTGCGTTTCGTCACATCAATTCTCCCCTTGTCTGCAAGGTCTGCCACCGCGCCAATGCCGCGCTCCACTGCCGCAGAATGGCGAGGCGCCAGCACAGTCGCAGCGCTTCGACGTTGCTGTCATGCTGCGACGACACTTTGGCCCTCAGGTCTGCGGCCCTCGCAGGGTCCACATACCGCGCGAGCCCGTCAAAAGCGGTGTCGCCCTCTGTTTCCAGATACTCCTGAACCGTCGCGCGAAATTCATCGTCGAATGCGGCCTTGGTTGCGCGGGTGCGGATGGATTCAGGCAACAGGCCACGCATCGCTTCGCGCAGGACCCAGCGCGTCTGACCATCGCGCATCTTGGCCTCGGACGGGACCGACAGGCACAGCGCGACAACCGAACGGTCGTAGAACGGATATAGCGGCAGAACCCCCTGCCGGACCGCGGATCGGTGCAACGTCTCGAATGCGCTTTCCATGCGCGGGCTGCTCAGGATCTTCAGGTGGGCGATCTGTTCGGCCTTCAGACGGTCGGCGCGGGTGGTCGGGCCCGGATCGTCCACATAGCGCGTGTCGGGTTCAATCGCGTCGCGCAACGCGGGCGCCATGAGGTCCACCGCGGTGATGCCGGCCGCCTGCTTGCCCGGCAACAGCCGCCGCGCGATCCGCATCAGGATACGGCGCGGGATACCACGCTCTGCCAGGCCGCCATGACGGGCGATGTACAGAACATATGGCCCCCAAAACGCCGAGCCGTAGATACGCGCAGTGCCGCGCATTTCGATCAGGAGTCGCAACCATCGGCGCTCCACTGCAAGTTCGATCAGGCGGTCATACCCGTGCGAGATCACCTCGTCCCCGCCATGGCCGTCGATCAGCGCTGTAAGGCCACGCGCGGCTGCGATTTGGTAGATCTGCCGGCTTTTCGGCAGGCCGAAGCCCAGAAACAGGTCCATCTGTTCCTCGATCAGGGCGGACATGTCACTCAGGCGCGGCGGGGCGGTGACGGGGATCTTGTGCGGGGCGGTGTGAAAGGTGTCATTGGCAGCGTCGATGTATGCCGTTTCGTTCTGCGGATCACCCTCCGGATAGACAAAGGACAGCGTTGGCAGGGGCTTCTGGCCATGCATGTGCGCAATATCGGCGGCGATCCCGGCGAGCGTGGAGGAATCGAGGCCCCCGCTCAACATCGCGCCCGGCGCATCCTGTGCGTGCAGACAGCCATCTGTGGCCGCAAACAGACGCTCTCGCAACGCATCCGCTGCCGCCTCAGCAGGCATCAGGGGGGGCTGCGCCCATGTCCAGTAGGCCGACGTCTCAGACTGTCCGTCCCGCCAGACCAGCCGATGCGCGGCAGGCAGCCGCTTGAGTCCTGCCAGTGCGGTTGCCTCCCGGTCCACATCCTCGCCCACCAAAAAATCGGCGATCCGAACGGGATTGTCGGCAATCGGTAGGTTTGACAGGTGCAGCACAAGGCGCATGTCCGACCCGCAGGTCAGCACACCATCCTGAACGCAATAGTATAGCGGGATGATCCCAAAGTGGTCACGGTAGCATTCAACTGCGCCAGTCTGCCGGTTGATCAGCACCACGGCAAAGCCGCCCGACAGATGGTCGTGAAACGCGGGCCCTTCGGTCGCACGCAGGCGCACGATCAGGTCGAGCGGTGACGCCTCCGGCGCATTGGCCCGCGCCCGCAACTCGGCGGTGTTGGTCAGGGTGGTCAGACCGATTGCAGCCCAAGGGTCGGCCTGCGCCGTGGCTGCGCGTCCGGACAGGGCGGAGGGTGCGCTCGTCTGTGCTTTGGTGAGCCGATGCCCGGCCTGCGCCAAACGCTCAAGCCGTGCCGTCATACAAGGCAGATGTGCATCGGGCCCGGCGGGCAGGCTGATGACAAAGGCGTCCATGTCAGGAGATTGGCGCAGCTTTGGGCGTTGGCAGGTCCAGGATTTTCGAAAAGTTGCTGACGCTGTCCTCGTCGCCTTCGAGGATGACCTCGTTGTTCCAGACCACCCAGGCATGGACACGCAGGACCGCCTGATCGTCCTTGAGGACACCCATCGAGATCACCGACGGAATGCGTTTCCACGACAACAGCGCCTGGGTCGCGATGGATTGCGTGAGACAGCTGGCATCGGGGATGAAGCGGGCCGACGTGCTGACCGCCCGCACGATGCGGGCGACGGTGTGGATACGCTCGACCTGCGGGTCAGGGTCGCACGGGCGGACCAGCACGGCGCGGATACGTTGGTATCTGGTGGTCCACAACCCGATGCGCACCGTCAGCACGACGACAAAGCACAACCCGTAGATGCCGATCCACCGCAGGGTGCGCATTCAGGTCTCGCCTGTCGCGGTCTCGATGATGTTGGCCTCGTGCATGGCGGACAGCAGTGCCTCTATGTCTGTACGACACTGTGCGGCCGACACATCAAAAGCTTTGGTCACAACGTCGACCAGTTGGTCCAGCGACTTGCGCTCGGACAACGCCATCCACACCTCCGAGGCGGTAGGGTTCAGCGTGAAATACGTGTTGGTCTGGAGATCCAGCAAGGCGCGGTCGCCGCCAATGTCGCAATCCATCACATCCTGTTTGGCGACAAAAAATGATGCCTTCTGCGTCACGGTAAGCCTATGCTGTCAGGTTCGCCGCATTACCCCGGCGGCGGTCAAAGTGTGCGACGGGTCGCCCGGGCTGGCAAGTCGCGGATAGACATCAGCGGCTTTCGGCCAATTCTGCGGATGGGTACCGCAATATGCCGGCGGATCGGGCGGCCCATACGGACCGCCCGGCGCGTCGGTCACGACGTTGTCAGGTCACCGATGGGCGTTCCGGATTGAAACGCAATGTCGAGGGTGCTGCCGCCCGTGTTCGCTTTGGTCACGGCTTCGACCTTGCCATGGGCCCGGAGAACGGGGGGCTCGTATGTCATCTTTTTCATGTCTAAACCCAGTGTAATGAAATTTAGTCTAGTATGGTAATCCTACCGGCAGTTGTTATGTCGCTGCAAGTTGGTCAGCGATGGTATGTTCGGCAGAAAACGGCGGTTGCGCTGGGCCACGTCAGCTATGGGTTTGTTTCCAAAATGTTTTTTACGGCACCGCGACCTCGGAAGACTAAGAACCGATCGGCGCTGGTCCAATCACTTATGTGAAAGCGCCTAAAATTCAGGACAGTATGGTACAGAGTTTCTACTATGGGTAGCATAACAGCGGGCTCCGTCTGTCTGACGCAGTGACCGGCTGACCCATCAGCGAATCGGTACTACCTGATCAGCACTTCTACTACGTCTCCGGGTCGCAAGCGTGCGCTTGGAGCGATCTGGCGGCTGGTTTCTACGCCATCTTCCCAACGGTAGAGGATGATGTCGAACACCTGATCTTCGTCGTCATCCAACAAGGTTGTGGTCAGTGCCATCTGGTCGCGATTGGCATCAATCCGCGCACCGTTCTCGGCCAGTGACCGCTCGAGCTCGGCCTTGTCCTGAAAAAGCTGGTTTCTGAAGTCCGCATCCACGTCCTCCTGTTGCCGCAGCAGCGATTGCAGTTCCTGACCGGCCTGCGCCAGGTCCGCTTCGGTTGTCAGCACGCGGGATGACGCGTTCAGCGCGCCGTTCTGCGCCGCCGCCAGCGCGTTTGCCGTTGTCAGGCCCCTGTCGGCGAGGTCCGACAGGCTGGCAGAGCGGGTCTCGGCATTGTCAGCGGCCAGTTGGAACTGCTCCAGTGCAGTGCTCAAAAATCCGATTCGTGAATTCATCAGCGCGATGCGCGCGACCAGTTCCGTCCGGTTGCGTTCCCGCAGCTCACGTGCCGCAACGATACGCGCGCGCACGATATCCATGTCTTCGGCGGTCAGACTGCTTTCCAGAACGCCCGCGTACTCTTCGGGGATCGTGTCCAGCGCCTCTTCGTCCAGCAGGACGTCGATGCGCCACAGATCGGCCATCAGCCAAGCTTGCGTTTTCAGCAACTCACCGAGGTTGCCGCGCAACTGCATCAGTCGGTTTGCGTCCGTCGAAAGCCCCGCGAGGGCCGACCCGCCCGCATTGCCGATCGCGGCGCGTGCGGTCAGGCCCGGCTCGAACGCGACACTGCCGGGTGCGGCGACCGCCCCGGTGACGGTGACCGCGCGGTAGCTGTCGATATCCAGAAAGATGTCCCGTTCATCCAGGACGATCGTCCGCTCGACCCCGTCCAGCACCACGCGGATCTGGCGGCCCGTCAGATCAAGGGCGATATCGTTGATCAACTGCGCCACCGTCTTGCCCGCCGCGCGGTGGGTCCCGAGGATCGGAAACCGGATGTCGCCGGACAGGTCGATCATCGACACATACGGTTCTGCGTTTATGCCGATGACCTGCGCGCGGATGCGATCGCCCGGCTCCAGCCGGTATTGCTCCGCGCTTGCCACGGACAGGCTCAACCACAGTGCCAACAGGCTCAGGACGATCAATCGGGTGGCGGGTGCGAGCATGGCTTGGGCCTGTTCTGATCTAGTGGCGGCCTGACGAACATATGCCTGCAACAGACAAAAACCGAGACGCGATTTCCGCGTCGGCAGGTCAGGGCCGGTGCGCAGTATTGCACCAGATCGGGCGGGCCAAGACAGCTGAGTCTTGCAAAAGAGCCAACAAATCACAATGTCCGCCTATTTTTTGATCACACCCCCTCAATGGGGAAAGCGCCGTTGCAGCCGGGTGCGGTGCAGCAACAGCCTGATGTCGGCAGGGTTATGCCCACAGCGCAGGAACTTGCGCCAAAGGGCCACGTTTTCAGGCACACTGCGTGCAACAAAGCCTGCACAGCCCTGCACAACAGACGAGTTTGCACAGTTTGTACACAACCTGACCGCTGTAACCAATACGGGCGCGCGGCAACGCCTCTGGCATGTTCCCGCCGAAAATGCTGTCGCGTGGCTGTCAGCTGACTTGCATAAAATGTGCGAAACCATTGTTCTAACCTTCAGTTGTATCCGGACACCAATGATCGGCCCATGTCGAGACTGACACTTACGCCCCTGACGGCCTCGGCCGTCACCGACGAGACCGACATGGGTTCGCTCAGCCTGCTGGGCGTCTGGCGCATCCTTGCGGCACGCAAGAGGTTCCTTTTTGTGCTGGTGTCGGCCTTTGTCCTGCTTGCGGTCTATCTGAGCGTGCGAGGCGAGGACCAGTACACCGCCGAAGTGCTGCTGGTGCTCGAGGAAAACAATGCGGACCTGACCGATGCCCTGTCGCGTGACGCCGCCGCCTACGAAGATTCCCGCGCCGCAGTTGAAATATTTGGGTCTCGCCGGGTGCTGGAAAGCGTGGTGGATGAGCTGAACCTGACCGCAAGCCCGCTGTTCAATCCGTTCCTCCAGGCTGACGCTCCGCCGCCCACGCCCGAGCTGGTCCAGCAGACCGCCATCGCCATTCTGGAAAGCAAGATCGCGTTTGGCGTGACGCCGTCCGACCGGTTGATCCGGGTGACGGCGACCACACCCGATCCGGACCTTTCGGCGCAACTGGCCAACACCGTGTCGGGCGCGTTTCTGTCTGACCTGTTGAACACACGGCTGCAAGCTGTCGATGGCGTTGTCGAACAGCTGGGACGCCGCGTGGTCGATCTGCGCCAGCGCGTGCGCGAGAAAGAGCAGGCCTTGCAGCAATTCGTGAACAGCGTCGAATTCGCCGATCCGGAAACGGTCGAGGACCGTCGCACATCGGCCATGCAGATACGCGGCCAGATCCAGCGTGTGGAGGTTGATCAGGCGCAGACCATTGCCATGCTCGACGAGATGGACAGGATGTCCACCTGGGGCGAAACCGAGATCGCGGCGGCCTTTGTCGACAATGAGGATCTGGCGCGCCTGGCCGAAAGTTTTGGCACCGCCTCCAGCGCCGGGGGCATCTCGACCCTGCGGTCCGAGTTGGAGCAGCAGCGCGACAGCAACGTGCAGCGGCTCGCCAGCCTTGCCAAGCGTCTGCAAGAGCTGGAAAGCCAGATCGAAGAGCAAAGCGTGCACCTGCTGCGGTATCAACAGATGGAGCGTGAGGTCGAGGCCAGCGCCGAAATCTACGGCTTTTCCGTGCGTCGGCTGAACGAGCTGAGCGTGCAGAGCGGTGTGGAAAGCGGCGGCGGACGCATCGTCATGCCAGCCGAGGTGCCGCTGTTTGCGGACAGCCGCGGGCTCGCGCGCAACATCTTCTTTCTCGGGTTGCTTGGCCTCTTTACCGGTGTGGCGTGGGTGTTGATCCGCGAGACGACCAACCACACACTGCAATATGCCGAAGACGTCGCCCCGATGTTTCCACAGGCAAAACTGGTCTCCGTCCCCGGCACACCGCAGCGCAAATGGCTGGGGTCCAACCCGGATCACAGGAAACTGCTGTTGTCGTCCAAAGCGTCGCCTTACGTAGACGCGGTCCAACGGTTGCGCAGTCTGTTGATGCTGGGCAGCGATGCGCAGGCGCCGCTGGCGATCAATGTCACCTCCGATCTGAACTCGACCGGCAAGGCCCGGCTGACGTTGGCGCTGGCGCGCAGTTTTGCGACGCTGGACAAACGCGTGCTGGTGGTGGACGCCAACACCCATCGCAGCGGGGTCATGGGCGAGATCCTCAAGGTTGCCCCTTCCTCGGCGAACCTGCAATCCATGATCCTCGGCATGTCACCAATTGCCGAAACGATCCACCGCGACGAAGCGCTTGGCGTGGATTTCCTGCTGTCTGATCCCAAGGCAGACAGTCTCAGCAATCACGCGCAGGTGTCCGAGGCGCTGCCGTCGATCATCGACACATTCCGGCTGTCCTATGACGTGGTGCTGGTGGACACGGTGCCGTTGCTGGCCAGCCTGGAAGCGCCGCTGAGTGCGGAAAACATCGACCGCACCCTGTTTGTGGTCAGCCTCAACGAATCGTCACGGCAGAGCGTGGCCGATGCGCTGAAACAGCATCCCCAAAGCCGATCCAAGGCCGACCTTGTCGCCGTCTATGGCGGCCAGAACCGACAGCACCGGCAATATTCGGAATACGAAAAGAAACTGGCCCGCCTGTAGCAGGCCGATGCGTTGACGGTCACGTCAGCAGGGAAAGATACGTCTTTTCAAATGCGTCGCGCCCATGTTCGGCGGAAAACACCTGTGCGGCCCGGGCCGTGACACCTTCCGCATCAACGTCATCAAGACACCGAAACGCACAATCGGCAGCCGTCGGAAAATCCAGCGCGATGCCGCCCGCGCGCAATGTCTCGTAGGACGGGTCCTTGTCGGTCAGCAGCACGGCGACGCCATAGCGCACCGCATCCGCCGTGACGCCCGACTGCGCGATATTGCCCCGTTTGGGGTTCCACAAGGCAAGTGTTTCGCCCAGCACGCGCGCCTTCAACGCTTCGGAAAAGTTGGGTTCGGCAAAGAGCTCAATGTCGTCCGGCACCTGCGGGGCATGCTTTTTCACCCCGTCCACATCGCCGGTCAGGATCGTCGGGATGTATCCACGCGCCTTGAGCGCCGGCGCCGCAGCCAGGAACTCCTGAAAATAGCGCCGCGCGTCGATGCGCCCCAGATAGGTAACGCGCGCCTTGACCGCCTGCCCGTCGGGCTGGGCAATCTCTGGCATCAGCAACGGGGCGACGGACACCCTGGAGGGCGGCACACGATAGACATCCGCCGCCTGGTCCAGCAGAGCCGGGCGACTGACCAGCACGCGCGTGGCGCAGCGCACTTCCAGCCACTGCACGGCATGCCAGATCACCGATTTGACCGGTGGATTTTCCCTGAGCTTGAGGCGCAGCGATGTCGGCTCGTGCATGTAGTGGATGATCGTCACGCCCTTGATCCGGGCCAGCGGCAGGACGATCAGCGAGGCCACACCGGTTGACTGCGAAAACATGACCCGGTCGCGGGACGTCAAAAGGCCCCACAACGCGCCGAGCCCGTGTATGCGCCCCGATACCGACACACCGCTTTGCGTGGCATAAGCCTCGACCGCGTCGAGGTGCATGTCATGCACGGCGGACTTTTTCGCGGAAAACAGGATCATGTCGCGGCGCAGCCATGTGTCATAGCGGATACCCAAACGCCTCGAAATCCGCCTTGTAATAGCGCTGCACAAACGCTTCTCCCATGGTCAATTCGGCGGCGGTGGGGCTGCGGGGGCGCTTGGCCTCGTTGGTGCGGGGCAACGGCTCTGCCGGCAGGTCCCAGTCGGCGCAGAGCTGCGCGAATTCTTCGGCCAGGTTCTCGAACCGCAGGATGCGCATCCGGTCCGCGCTTTGGCCGGTGACAAAGCTGACCTGCGGGCGCATGTGCGAATTCAGGTCTTTCAGGACGGCGACGGGCTTTTCGGTCAGGCGGATCATTTGCCCGACGGACAGGTAAAAGCTGATCGGTGACCGCATGGGTGGCGGCAGTTTGCGCGACCGCCATTCGCTCCAGAACCGTTTGTAGGGGTCGCGCACGATGGTAAAGATGCGAAAATCCTCGGGGATCGCGCCGCCGAAATAGTACCGCTCGTACATCTCCAGCGTGTTGTGCTGGTTGCCCCGTTCCAGATCGCTGTCCTTGCCGTTCTTGAAGATGCCCAGTGCCGCGCGATTGCGATCCTCGAGGCCGCGGCGCTGCATGAAATACTGCTCCACCGATGAACCAGCGGTCTTGGGCACATGAACAAATATGATGCGGTGGTGCAGATCAATCATGCGAACGGCCTCTGGATGGGTGCAACATCATGGTGTGCCCGGCCGCTGCAACAGGCAAAACACCGTCGTGTCGATGCCAAGCCGCCGGAAACAGAAGAGCGCCGCGATGACCTTGCCCAGGGTTCTGCCGATCAGCGCCGCGATGGCGGCCCCCAGCAGACCCAGCACCGGCGCAAGGACAAAGATCAGCACCAGCCCGAACAGTTCGGACGCGCCCACCACCAGCGTCTGCGTGCGTTCATTGTCGGACATGATCATCACCAGCGTGCCCGCACCGCACAAGGCGGCAATCAGCTGCGTCAACGTCAGCACGATCAAGGCGGGCACCGCCACGGTGAACGACGGGTCAAACAGCGACAGCAGCCGCCCCGGCGCCGCGCACACGATGATCAGGCCCACCACCGACGCGCCCGCCAGCAGCGGCATCATCGTGCGACACGTGTTCTGCATCGCGTCCATGTCGGATTTGGCAAAATCCCTGGCCAGCATCGGGCCCGCCACGAGGGTCACAGCCACCAGCGGCAGTTGCAGCAGCAGCGCGATTTTCCCGGCGGCAAAGAATGCCCCCGTTTCCGCGTCCGACAGGTTGAACGAGGTGAAAACCACCGACAGATGCCCCGCCATGATCCCCACCAGCGACGCGGTCCAGAGCCATGCGGAATCTGCCCAGAACGCCCGCGGCAAGTCTTCGGACGGGGCGGCCCACACCCCGCGCGGCAGCCGCCACGCCAGCAAGACACCCTGGGCAATCGTCAGAGCAAGCAGACCGGTCGACAGGATCAGCATTGTCGTCAACGCGCTTGCGGCCTGCAACCAGGGCACAGCGCCGATCACCGGGACACAGAGCGCAACAACCATCACACGCCACACGATGTCCCGTGGCAACAGCGCCAGCGCGATGGAGCCCTGCGCCCGGAACATCGCCGCACA
>ERZ1740067.2559-NODE-2559-length-10964-cov-3.569988_pt1 | contig 10964 bp, 8 predicted proteins | sample MGYA00581736_ERZ1740067 | MGnify/ENA primary metagenome ERZ1740067 (study PRJEB43018, sample SAMN04849236) | marine metagenome | isolation source: floating plastic debris | place: Pacific Ocean | collected 2008-08-27 | study: EMG produced TPA metagenomics... | reverse complement strand
TGTTGACCCAATCCTTGCAATCCTCGCCCAACGGCACTTCTTCCGGCAACCAGTGCACTTGCTGCTGCAATTTCCAGAAATCATACGCCCAGGCATACCGGAACGGCTTGTATGACTTTGACGGTGTCAAAAGTCCTGGAAGTTTCATCATACCATCGGGCATAGCTTTCCCCTGCCTAAATCTCTTCAATACCACATATAGTGTCTGAAGCTGAAACCACACGCAAGATGTATCCTGCACGAGTGCGGCACTTCTCCACAGCCTGCCCACAGGAAAGCTTTTGTTAACGCCGAATCAGATCATATCCGCTGCAAATGGTATGAAACCTGCGTTTCTAGCCTCAATCATTCGAATTGAGGGTCGAGCGTGCCAAAAAATCATAATAAAATTCAACGCTTGCATCATTTTGATCTCTTACGCGCCGCGATGTTGCTGCTCATCGTTCTGACGCATGCCGCGCACGCCTATGACCCGACCATGCAATGGATCGTCGAATCGCCGGATCAGACCTGGCTGGCCCCGGTTCTTTCCAGCATTCCGGTCTTTTCGATGCCCGGCTTTTTCATGATCTCATCGATCCTATCCATCTTCCTGATGCGAAAACGCAGCTATCAGGATTGGGCGAAAGGTCGCTTGCTGCGCGTTTGTGTGCCGCTCATCTCCAGCATTTTGATCCTCAGCCCGATCACAATTTATGTGGCCAGCCAAGCGGCACAGTTGAACGCCGCCGGAACCACATCGTCGCCGTTTACCGGCGATCTGGGGACCGACTTCGCAGTGATCGATCGGCGCTGGATCGGGCACCTCTGGTTTCTCTCGACACTTGGAATTTTTACCCTGATTGCCTGGATTGGATTTGCGCGTGGTGTCCTGATGGATGGTTTGGATCGCACAAGCGCGTTTCTGGTCAGGCTGGATGAAAAAATCAACATTTGGTGGACGCTCGTGATCGCTATCGGCGTTTGGACCTTCGGAGCCAAGGCGTTGATGTATGTGGTGAAACTGCTGCTCGGATTTGAGCCCGCTTTTATTGCTATTCTCAATGTCGATACTTTGCTCGGTTATTTCCCGCTTTTCGTGTTGGGCCTGCTGCTGGGTGTCAGCTCAGATTTGCGCGACCTGATGTTTAAAGTCACGCCGTTTCGGACAATGCTGCTGGTGATCGGATTCGCCATCTATGTTTTGGCCGCCGGCGTGCAGCTCGAGGAATGGCGCCTGGCGCGCAAACTGATCGGCCCCGCCTTGGGCACAGGTATTGCGCTTTTCCTGTTCGGATACCTTGCCGACAAGATCAATAAGCCGAGTCCTCTGGTGAAGCGCATTTCATCCTATTCCTATTCCGTTTACCTGTTGCACTATCCCATCTCGAACGCTCTGGCGCTATTGTTCGCCTCCGTCGCTTTGAATGCGAGCGTCGAATTTCTGATCGTGATTTTTCTGACCTATCTCCTGAGCTTCATCGCTGCTTGGGCCGTCGGGCAGATTGGTATCCTGAAATTCATGTTTAATGGAGAGCCGTTCTGGGCCCAGCCACCTGCTGCAAAACAGTCAGAATCAAAGATAGCTGTCGGAACGCGTTAAGTTCCGCTCGTACCCCGAGTGATTAGCGTGCGATCGAAATTGATACCGCACCGAAGCGCTGCGGCCCGCTTTGAGCGACAAATTCTTCCGTTCGGTGGACATAGGTGAAGGCAATCTGGACATCGCCCTGATGCAGCGCCACGCCAAGCTGTAGATCGGCGCCAAAGTCGCGGCGATCTTCAATCCGGGCACTGTCACGAAACAGATTGCCGTCGAGAAACATGTCCCGCGCAATCGCGCGGCCCTCAATCCCGGCGAAGACATAACCGCCAAAGGGCTGCCCCGGCTTGAAAACGCCCGCTCCAGCCAAAGCCGGTCGAATACGCGGCGGACCAAAATCCGAGGACAGGTCCCAGCCTAACCGGGCCATCCCGCCGGCACTTGCATAGGTGCGCACATTGCCCAGGGTGACACCGCCATGCAGGGCATAATCGGTCTCGAGCCGGAACGGCAGGTCCGGTCCCTCGAACTGTCTCAGGCGTTGGGCGGTTATTTCCAGACCGAGTTCATCCTTGAGCTGTGACTCCCATCCGCGCGGTTCAATCGCCTGCAACAGGTCGTGCCAGTTTTCCTGCACGAATTCGCCGCCGGCCGTCGGTCCGACAATGCCGAGATTGACCTGCAGGACATCCTGCACCGTCTGGCCCGGGCCGAGACGGGTTGTGCCCACCACGGTCCCGGATGCATAGAGCCAGGCGGCATAGGGCCGGTCGGTCGGATCCGGGGTTTCGGCTTCAATATCCTCTGGTGTGAAAATCGTATGCGACAGCGCAAAGCCTTGGCGCAATTCGGTGCGATCGAGATCGAGGATTGGTATGCGATTCGCGACCCAGTTCAGGCCGGGCGTCACCCGGTTGGCCGGGCGGACGCGCTCCAGCCGCAAACCGTTCGAATAGTTTCGATCCGTGCCGCCGAACAGGTCATTCTCTGATGTCAGCGACCACACACCGACGGGTTCATCTGCAGAATCGCGCCCGTTATCCGGAACTTGCGCGAGCGCCGGAGACACAAAAAAAGCCGCCAGGACGGCGGCTCTGATTCCTGATGGAGCAACCATGCGCCTAGCGCTTAATCGTGAATGTCACACCTGCAAAGTCTTCATTCTCACTGGCGCCGAGATTGCGTTCACGATACTCGACTTCGCGGCGAATATAGCTGAAGGACAGCTGGCCCAGGCCGCGCTGGATCGAAACACCCGCCTGAATATCGCCAACGGTGACCTTGTCGCGCAGCGCCATGCTGCCGACCGCAACCGCGCGCTCCTGATCCGGTTCCCAGACCAGAGCTTCGCCATCAGCACCGGCGAACAGATACCAGCTGGAGGCCGGATCTTCCCCGCGCTTGTCGAAATTCTGACCGATCCGAACCTCACCCCCAAAACGGCGAGACGCATACGGACCATCGCGCGTAATCTCGACCCGCGGTGCGATGCCGACATCAAATCCGAGACCCGTTTGTTCGGATGATGCCGAGAAAGCCAGTTCAGCGGTCAAACGCCGTTGCTCACGCGGCACCGGTGACAGGCTGGCGCCGGTTCGGTCTGCGGCAACATCGGTCATGATCGCGCTTGAATAGAGACGGCGACTGGTCAGCGGATTGGCGGAATCGATGCCAAATCCGAGATCGGTATTGGCCGGAACCTGAAAGCCGAAATGCCGCGTCGTTTCGGTTTGCGAAAAGGATCCGGAATAGACTAGATTGACGCGCGTGCGCGAGCGCTCGCCGAGCGAGCGGCTGGCCGCGATAATCGTGGCATTGTCAATTTTAGGCCCAATGTTCTCTTGTGCGTGAACACAGGTCTGACATGCCATCGCGGCTATCATTGATGCACTAGCAACAATCATCGATCCCACGCCTTTCATTCAGTCAGCTCCCTGTTTCCCCGAAGCTGACTTATGATCGTTACCCTAACATGAACGATTCGAGCAGGCGAATCCGTTTCGGGTCCCAGATCTTAATCATCTCAGGATCACGAAAATGTGAAAATGCCTGTATTTCTTAGGGTCACAGAGGGAAAAAGGCTCGTGAAACTCAGTTAATCGATGCTAGATTTTTTTTCATCTTTGTTGGATTTTGCGTCTTTTTTGCCACCCTTGTGTCTATCTGGCGCACATTTACGTTGAATTATACTTGAATTAACTAAAAACAGATTCGCCCAACTTGCCGTGAATCAAGCAAAAAGCCCCGCTAAACTAGCTGGGCTCAGCAACGCGAATGAGCGTTCTATTTTACTGACAAGCCAGGCATTCATCATAATCCGTATTCGGAACTTCCATGCCCGCCATGCTCGCTTCCTTATCATCCGCACCGGCAAAGCTGGCCCGCTGGACGGATTTGGACCGGCAATAATAGAGCGATTTCACGCCTTTTTCCCATGCCGTCCAATGCAGCATGAGCAGGTCCCATTTATTGATATCTGCCGGCAGGAAGACGTTCAGCGACTGCGCCTGACAGATATAAGGCGTGCGATCGGCCGCATGTTCGATGATCCAGCGCTGATCGATCTCGAACGCCGTCTTGAAGGTCGACTTCTCATGCTCGTCGAGACAATCAAGATGCTGAACGGAGCCCTCATGCTCCAGGATAGACGTCCAGACCTCGTCTGTATTCTCGCCTTTGTTCTCGAGGACTTGCTCAAGATACTTGTTCTTCACGGTGAACGATCCGGACAGGGTCTTGTGCGTGTAGACATTGGCCGGGATCGGCTCGATACCCGCGCTGGTGCCGCCACAAATGATCGAAATAGACGCGGTCGGCGCGACCGCCATTTTGTGGCTGAAGCGCGCCATCATGCCAGCTTCCGCTGCATCTTCGCAGGCGCCGCGCTCTTTCGCGAGTTTCACGGAAGCCGCATCCGCGCCCTGGCGAATATGTTTGAACATTTTCTCGTTCCAGACCTTCGCCATCGCGCTTTCCATAGGCAGGTTCAGCGATTGCAGGAAGGAATGATAGCCCATAAGGCCAAGTCCGACAGAGCGTTCCCGCTTGGCCGAATAGACCGCCCGCGCCATTTCCGGCGGCGCTCGGTCGATAAAGTCCTGCAGCACATTGTCGAGGAAGCGATAAACGTCTTCCAGGAAAGTCTCGTGCTTGCTCCACTCCATGAATTTTTCAGCATTCAGAGAGGACAGGCAGCACACCGCGGTACGGTCTTCACCATTATGGTCGATGCCGGTGGGCAGAGTGATCTCAGAGCAAAGGTTGGACTGCGTCACTTTCAGGCCGAGCTGGCGCTGGTGCGCCGGCATGGCATTGTTCACGGTATCAGTGAACAACAGATAGGGTTCGCCCGTCTGGATGCGCAGCTCGAGAATCTTCTGCCAGATCTTGCGCGCATTCACTTTGCGCAAAGGCTCACCGGATTTCGGTGACAGCAAATCGAACTCGTCATCATTCTTGACCGCTTCCATGAAGGCATCGGTGATATTGATGCCATGGTGCAGGTTCAGAGACTTGCGGTTAAAGTCGCCGGACGGTTTCCGGACTTCCAAGAATTCTTCGATTTCCGGGTGGTGGACATCCAGGTAGCAGGCGGCCGAGCCGCGCCGAAGCGAGCCCTGGCTGATCGCGAGTGTCAGCGAATCCATTACGCGAATGAAGGGAATGATTCCGCTGGTCTGACCGCTCTTGCCGACTTTCTCGCCAATCGAGCGGACATTGCCCCAATAGGTGCCGATGCCGCCGCCATTTGAGGCGAGCCAGACATTTTCCGTCCAGGTGCCAACAATATCGTCGAGGCTGTCACCAACCTGATTCAGGAAGCAGGAGATGGGCAGGCCACGATCGGCGCCGCCATTCGACAGAACCGGGGTCGCCGGCATGAACCAGAGTTTCGACATATAGTCGTAGAGGCGCTGAGCATGATCGGCATCATCGGCAAACGCTTCCGAGACGCGGGCGAACATGTCCTGATAGGACTCGCCAGGCAGCAAATAGCGATCTTCCAACGTCACTTTACCAAACTCGGTCAGCAGCGAATCGCGTGACCGATCCATTTGTACGCTTGGCACGACTCGCAGTTCGGGAGCGCCGGATTGCGCGTCCTGATTTGGAACCGCTTTCGCGAGTGTTGCTTCGTTGGTGCCTGCCATATTGTCTTACCCCTTGCAAAAGGCCCATCACATATAGGAATGAATCAGAACAACCGCCATATGCAGTGTTTCAAATCAGCCCTCACACAACATATTGTGCCTGTAAGGTTAACGAGAGGTCAACAGGGTCCGTCGCAGAATTGTCATTTTGGCGGTGGATAATTGATTAATGGCACGTTAATTTTCGCTCCCCATGCCCGTACCTATTAGGGGATCGACCGCACTGGTTTTGCTGCAAAAATATAGGTTACCAGGTGGCTTGAATTTTTTAACGAATTGATCTTTCCGCGGATTGAATCATCGCTCACACAACGCCCAGTAGTTTTCCTGGCGATTTCGACGCGAAATGAGCGACCTACTATATGTAGTAGGTTGAGCATAAGCGGGCACCAGACCTGTTATCCCACGCCCAGTTCCCGATCATCCCGGCCTTGCGCCGGGACCTCGTGCCGCGAGTCCCGACCCAGATTGCCATAGATCCCGGGTCGCGCTCCGCGTGCCGGGGACGGTCGGAAAGTGATTCGGAAAAACGAATCACTTTCCGACATCAGGAAATGCGCGCGCGATCTTCTGGTTCCACTCATATAGCGCTTCCCAGTTCTCACCGGCATTGCTCATCAGGCCGAGGCGGACGATGACCAGGTCCTTGCTCGGCACGACCCAGATCGTCTGGCCTTCATGCCCGCCCGCATGGAAGGCATCCCAGGGCGGCGAATCGGCATTTTGCGGATGCGTGCGCGCTTCGCCATAGGCCGTGATCCACCAGCCGGCGCCATAGATATTGGCATTTTCGGCTGGCGTCTTGGTCCGGGCGAAGTCGACCCATCCTTCGGGGAGCAGACGTTCATCCTCCCAGACTCCATCGCGGAGATAGAGATAACCGAACTTGGCGAAGTCGCGTGCTGAGGCCCAGACGAGGGAGCCGCCTAGAAACGTGCCTGCGGCGTCGAATTCGGGTTGGGCGTCCATGCCAATCGGTTCAAACAAGCCTATATGCAGTAGATTTCTCATATCTCGCGTCTCAAGATTGAGAGCGCTCAAATCGAGCCCTGTATCGGAGTCCAAAGCCTGACGGCTACCATCCGATTCTACTTCGAAAAACACGCCAACGCGAAACCAGGACGCATCCGATTCTTCATGCGCCCAACTCACCAAATGAAACGCCGCGGTAGAGTAATTCCAATGCGTACCTGGCTCATGGATCAGCGGCAATTCCGCCTCCACATAAGCCAGCACATCATACTTGCCGCGCCCGTACATCATGTTCACGACATCATTGTCCGCGAGCCCGGTCGCATTGATCTCTTTATAATCAAGCCCGTCCGTCATGGTCAGCCATTGCCGCCAGGTGATCACCGCACGCGGGTCGTCTGCCTCGAACGGTGTGGGCAGCGGGGCGGCGATGTCTTCGATCAGTCCCAGATGCACGGCCCGTCCGACCAGGGCCTGCGTGATCGATTTCGCCATTGACCAGGAGACCTGTTTCGTCGTCGGGCCAAACCCGTCACGGTAGGCCTCAGCGACCAGGCGCCCCTGATGGATGATGACGACGGCGCGCGTCTCCCCCATCGTGTCGGCTTTCTCGCCAGCCATGGCTGTGGCGATAAGATCATCGACGAGCGACGCAGTATCCGCAGGCATATCGCCGTCCTCCCAACCCCCCGTTGGCCAGGCAACATCGTTCGGATGGGGTTGGAGTGGATATAGGTGTGCGCCTTTAAACGCGGCATCGCAATCGATCGGCAATCCCCCGATGATGACGAGCGATTTACATTCGGCAAGGTCACTCTGCAGGTCGATTTCAGATTGGGCGTGCGCGGCATGAGCGAAGAGAAGCAACACGCCCAACCCCGCGAAGGCGGGGATCCCTTGCCAAAAACGTCTGAACGTGCGGCACCAGATCCCCGCGTTCGCGGGGATGAGCGGATTGATTCGCATCTTGTGCCGCACCAGCACCTCCCATAGTCTGGCGACAACCTTAGAGGCAGGATGTGAAACCCGTCAAAGCTCTTCTGATCGCAGCGCTCGTCCTCATTGTTATCGGCGGCGCCGTTTGGCAATTCTGGCTCAAACAACAGGTTGCCTTCGCCCAGGTGGCAACCGCGTACGGCGCCAAGCAAGTCTGCTCTTGTCGATTCGTGGCAGAGCGGGAGTTCGACTCCTGCCTCGGCGACTTCACGACGGATGTCAGCGCCGTCTCGTTCAAGGTCACGTCCAGCCGGGTCACCGAGGACGGCACGAAAACGGCCAATGATAGCGTCACGGCGAGCGTGATGGGTGGCCTGATTAAAAATCACGCCCGGTTCGAACCGGGCCTTGGATGTACGGTGGTGAAACCATGAAACAAATCTTGTTCAGTGCGATCTTACTCACGGGCTGCGCGCTCAGCAGCCAGGCCGACGAAGCTGCGGCGCCGACGCTCGATTGGTTGACTGGCTGCTGGCAAAGCGAAGATGGGACCTCGCGAGAGGTCTGGTCACAATCGGAAGAGGGGTACTTTTTGGATACGCGCTCGTTTTGAACGAAGGCAAAGTCGTCTTCTTCGAACAGATGCGGATCGATCCTGGCGCGGCGCCGACCTTCCAGGCCTATCCGCGCGGCGCCGGCCCGTCCGGCTTCCCCGCCGTCGCGGTCACAAATGCCAGCGTCACCTTCGCCAATCCCGACCATGATTATCCGCAAAAAATCAAATATACCCGCGAGGGAAATGCGCTGAATGCCGTCATTTCTCTGATCGATGATACGCAGCAAGGCACCTTCAATTTCATGCCCTGCCCCGCAGACGCGTCCTGAGCGGTTCACAGTTTCAGTGATCACGCCGCTTTACGCGACTCGTCGCGAACTTTAGGAATTAGGCATCGTCATTGGGGGCGATGAGGAGCGGCTTATGCGCATCATGATCGTAACAGACGCCTGGGAACCACAGGTGAATGGCGTTGTGCGCACCATGCAGCGTGTGATTGCGGAGCTGGAAGCCGACGGGCACGAATTCGATATCATTCATCCCGGCGACGGCTTCAACACGATGCCGCTGCCCACCTATCCCGAGATCAAGCTGGCTTTGTTCGCGGAGCGCCGGATCAAGGAGCGATTCGAGGCTTTCGAGCCGGATGCCGTCCACATTGTCACCGAAGGCACGCTCGGCATGGCCGGTCGCAAAATGTGTCTGAAGATCAAACATCCCTTCTCGACCGCCTATCACACCCGCTTCCCGGAATATGTCTCGGCGCGGATGCCGATCCCGACCGCCGCGGGCTATAGTTTCGTGCGCTGGTTCCACAAATATTCCGGCAAGGTCATGGTGCCGACGCCGAGCATGGTCGAAGAACTCGAGGCGAAGCGATTCATCAACCTCGTCGCCTGGACGCGCGGCGTCGACACGGATCTGTTCCATCCCCGCCGCCGGATCGAGGAAGGCGCCGAAAATGATCCCTTCCCGGGCCTGCCACGTCCCATCTTCCTGAATGTCGGTCGGGTCGCGGTTGAGAAGAATATCGAAGCCTTTGTCGAACTCGACCTGCCCGGCTCACGCGTCGTCGTTGGCGACGGACCGGCGCTGGAATCGCTGAAAAAGAAATATCCCGACGTCCACTTTCTCGGCGCCCGCTTCGGAGAGGACCTGGCCAATTATTATGCCAGCGCCGATGTGTTCGTGTTTCCAAGCCTGACCGACACGTTCGGCCTGGTGGTGCTGGAGGCAATGTCGTCCGGCACGCCGGTCGCCGCGTATGAAGCCACCGGGCCGAAGGACGTGATCCCTGGATCCAATGCCGGCACGATCACGCCGATTGGCGGCGACCTGGCCGGCGGGGCGCGAAACTGTCTCGATCTGGACCGCGAGACCTGCCGCACCTATGCCGAAGGCTATAGCTGGAACTCGGTGGCCGTGGCCTTCCTCGAAAACCTCCAACCCTTGCCAACGCCAGCGCGCCGACGGTTCTGGCAGAAGCTGCGCCGCAAGAAAAAGACCTGGATCGACTGGGAGCAATTCACGGACTGGATGAACCAGCCCGACGACGCCAATAAGAAAGAGTTAAGCGATGACCTGGGCGACCGGCTATTCTGTAATCACCCTCCTCGTCTTACCGGCCTGGGCCCTGCTGGTCTTCCTGCCACGCGCCCGGATCACGCACGCGGCGGTGCATTCCATGCTGTATCCAGTCATACTCGGCGCGATTTACGGCACGCTGCTGGTCGCGGCGATGGGGTTTGGCGTTTCGGATCCGGATGCCGGTTATACCTTTGCCGGTGTCCAGGCTCTGTTCGACCACCCGAATGGGGTGATCATTGGCTGGAGCCATTATCTCGTCTTCGACCTGTTCGTCGGCGCCTGGATTGCGCGCGATGCGCAGCGTCTGGAGATTGCGCATTGGCAAACCATACCCTGCATGCTCGGATCCTTTCTGTTCGGGCCTGTCGGGCTCCTGCTTTACGCGCTGCTCCGCCTCATAAAAGGCAAGGGATTCTCTCTATTCGAGACCTGAATGAAGAGGAAATCTCCTCTAAGGTGTAGTGGCTCTTAACTGACAGCGTAATCAGATGCGATGCGCGCCTAAACCGCGCTGGACTGGCCTTGAACTTGCGTCTAAAGACGCCACGAAGTCAATATCTTGGCAAAAGAGGTTTTTCATGGCTGTTCGCGTCGCAATTAATGGGTTTGGCCGCATTGGCCGCCTGGTCCTTCGTTCCATCATTGAACATGATCGCAAGGACATTGAAGTCGTCGCGATCAATGATCTCGGTCCGGTCGAGACCAATGCCCACTTGCTGCAATATGACACCGTCCACGGCAAGCTGAACGAAGAGGTCTCAGTCGATGGCGACATGATCCGCGTCGGCGACCGCGCGTTCAAGTGTACCGCGATCCGCAATCCGGCCGAACTGCCGCATGGCGATATGGGCGTCGACATTGCCTTTGAATGTACCGGCATCTTTGCCTCCAAGGAAAAGGCGGCCGCCCACCTCGAAGCCGGCGCCAAGCGCGTTCTGGTCTCTGCCCCGGCCACCAATGCTGACAAGACAATTGTGTATGGTGTGAACCACGACACGCTGAGCGCTGACGATCTCGTCGTCTCCAACGCGTCCTGCACCACCAATTGCCTGTCCCCGGTCGCGAAAGTGCTGAATGACACGGTCGGTATTGAGCGCGGATACATGACGACCGTCCACGCCTATACGGGCGACCAGCCAACGCTCGATCGGATGCACAAGGACCTCTACCGCGCCCGCGCCGCGGCGAGCTCAATGATCCCGACATCAACCGGCGCCGCGAAAGCCGTGGGCCTGGTCCT